>Ga0209483_1002409_pt1 | contig 13151 bp, 9 predicted proteins | sample NGEPerA_FD_184508 | JGI IMG/M metagenome (GOLD analysis project Ga0209483, IMG submission 184508) | Arctic peat soil microbial communities from the Barrow Environmental Observatory site, Barrow, Alaska, USA - NGEE PermafrostL2-A... | ecosystem: Environmental > Terrestrial > Soil > Wetlands > Peat... | reverse complement strand
ACTTTGTTCTATGATACTTCTAGAACTTTACCCGTCAGAAGTTCGCTCCATGCAGGGAGAAATTTTACCTAATGCCAGGCCCATCACAACCAGCAAGACAAACAACATATCAAGCCGGACAGCAAAGCTCAAACATGGCTCAAAGCTACGAAGCAAGCCTGCCGAGCTACCTAAACATAAACTCTAATCCCTTTTTCAACCCTAGTTCGCCTCAAGCGCAGGGATATATATCAAATCAAGCTAATGCTTATTACAATCAGGCTTATGCACCGCAAGTGGCACAAATAGCCACAAATAACTATCAAACCGGAATGAACAATAGTTCGTCTGGGGGCGCAGAACTTGGTCAAGCTACTGCCGAAGGCGAAGGGCTAGCTAATTTATATGGAACGCAGGCTTACGAGAGCCTTTTGAGTGGTATGAACAACACTTCTGCAAATTATTTTCAGGGCCCAGGACAAATGGCTACTCAAAATCTTGGTGCATCTAATCAATATCAACAACAAGGCTATACGACTGCTTCTGAGAATTATCGCCAGCAATTAGCTGCTGGTGCTAGCTTGGGAGGAAGCCTATTAACAGGCGGACTTTCAGGTGCCATTGGAAGTGCAAGTAGTTCTGCATTGGGTGGCAAAGGCGGCGGTGGCGGCGGCTATGGAACAGGTGGTGGTGTATTCCCTGTAGGCATCCCTGGCGGATCTCTGACTACTATAGGAGGCTGATTTATGGCAGATCCTTCTCAAATGTTTCCAAATCTACAAAGTACTCCATCGCAACCAAGTCCTGAGAGTACTAACTTGAATACACAAGCAGCCCAACAAGTCCAAAATGTTGATCCACAGCAATTTCTTCAAGCGGGTTTGAATGATTCTGCTGTTCGATACAATGCCTATACTCAGATGATGCAACATCCTCTTGCACAAGTCATAGCTAATTCAGATGCGGTTCAAGCAATAGCAAGCGCTCAGGGACTGCGCGTTCCTAAATCTCAAGAAATGCTTGATTTGAAAAATCAATGGTTGAGCAAATCGCAAGAAAAGCAGCAAGCAGAGCAAGATGTTATTGCTGCTAGTACGAAAAATCATCCCGGACAAAGAGCTGCTGCTTTTGGATTAGGATTGATTGGACTTGGACCGGCATATGTAGCAATGGCTAGAGCAAAGAATCTTAGCCCATCCTCCCAACATTATCAAAGCGTTATGACTCAATTAGGAGATTTAGCAGATAAATATACTCGTGGAACAAAAGACGAACAAAATTCTATAGAAAGTCTCATTAAAGCTAATAGTTCTTATGATGATGTCACTAAAATGATGTCTAGTACTAATACTGCACTAGACGGCATCCTGAGTGCAGGGCGTCCAATTGCTGAATTTATGCTCCAACAGCCTAATCGTGATCAGGCATTAAAGACATCTCGACAGAATGAAATCAACGCCAAAGCACAAGGCGATTTAGCTGATTGGAACAGAACTCACAACAAGCAGCAAGTTCAACTCACTGGTGAGGAATTACGCAATAAAGAAACAGGATTACAAATAAAGAAAACCGAACAAGACCTTGCTAAAGGTCCAAAACAAGAACTAACACCTGCTCAACATATTCAGATTCATCAATTGGATGGAAAATTGAATGATGCTAGAGCCGAACATAAAACCGCCTTGGGGCGATACAACGGACTGTTGTCGGTAATTCAAGCAACGAAAGCACCTAAAACTCAACAAGAAATAGATGATCTTGCAGCAAAGAAAACACAACTAGCTACATTCAAAGAACAAATGGATCATTCAGACGATACTATAAAAACTTATGAGCATATGCAAAATGCCATTGTTACCCCTATCCATGGGAAATCTGGCAGTTTAGTTAAGCCTCAGTCAGTAGGCGAAGTAAAAGGCGGCATGACAGACGATCAAGGCAATCCACTTACATTCTCTAATGGTGGATCACTGTCTCAACCGCCTGCGCCAACTGCCGATCCAAATATTGAACTTCAAAGGCTAGTAAAAATAGCAAGAGCGAATCCTGATAGTCCTGAAGGAAAGTCAGCAGCACAAAGATACATGCAATTAAAACAAATGGCCAGTGATGGCGAAAAAAAAAACTCTAGTTCCATAGATAGTAACCCGCTTGACAGTAAAAATATCATCGCGAGAGCCGAGGAAGATCTTAAGAAAGATCCAGACGGTTCGGGATGGGCTAAAGCTGGCTGGCAACAGCAAGCGTTGCGAGAAGGGGCTTTAACTCCTCAACAGCAAAAGGCTTATACCAAATGGCACAATGAAAATGGTATTGGCAATGACAGCGAATACAATATGCCAGCATTTTTTAAAAAGTATGTCTACGGAAAGACCGAGAAGCAGTGGAGAGCAACCACTAGCTTTAATCCTGCCGATAAGAGTATGCACTTTACTGATGAATTTAAACTGCCAAATGCTAGGACCGCATCTAAATTCTCGAATTATGTTGACAAACAAAAGGGCGCTAACTGGGGATATTTGAATAAGAAAACTGGCAAATGGGAAATAGGCATTGATGAACCACAAGGGGCAGCAATGAAAAACTACAAATATGCCGCTGCGATATTGCCAAATGGCAAATTAATTGGTTTAGAAGATTGGGACAACGGGACTGGAATAAAGGTTTACCGGGGATCTGAAAAGCCTAATCTTAAGGATATAAAATAATGGCAGATAATTCTGCGGCAGTAAAAGATAAACCTCAGAATGATACTTCTGCTGATGATGATTTCATGGCTAAATTAGCACAGGAAAAACCACGCCCTCACGTAGAAGGAGGAAAGAGTTTACAGCAATATTTAGTAGGAGAAGGCGGAGGACAACCAACTGAAGATGATGATCATTCTTTTATGGCGAAATTGGCTAATAAATCATCTGAAACATCTGACAATCCAGTATATGCCCAACCTAAACAACCAACTCAAGAAAATCCATTAATAGGATATTTATCCAATGTAGCTAAAAATGTTGGCGAGAGTGCGACTAAGATGGTTGACCAAGCTAATAATAATCCTGTTGTCCAAGGTGCAGATGCCTTGCAAGGAAGCGCATTAAAAGGCGCAGCCCGTGCCATGACTTTACCTATTGATGTAATAGCAGGATTAGCCGGACAAAAACCAGTCCCATTGAATATAGACCAAGACCCAGTATTAAACCAAAATATAGCTAATCATCCTATTGCTGCTGGTATCGGTAATTTTGGTGGCGCTGGTGTTGCAATGATGGCTAATCCAATCTACGGCACAGAAGCATTAGGGAAGCAATTATTACCTATAGCAGCGGATGCAATGAAAGAAGCACCTGTTATTGCCAAGATGGCGCAAGCCGCTTTGGGTTCATTGCCTATCAGTGCTGCTATGGCTATTCAGCAACAATCAGCAGATAACAAGGGCAAAATAGATTGGATGAAAGCCGCTCAATTAACAGCCGGATATGTGGCTGCTAATGCTGGCATTACAGGAGCTGGCGCATTACTTGGAGAAACTGGAAAGAATTTAGTTAATGCTGTCTCTCAACAGTTAGAAAAAGCAAAACAAACAGCTCCGTTAAAACAAGCTGCTTCTTTCCAGCAATCATCTCCCGGACAACCTGGCGGCTTAGTAGCAGACATCCTTAATCAGATGGGACAAGTTTCTAGGCGAGTATCTGTTAGTGGCAAAGTGCTTGAATTTACAGACCCGCAAGATGCTGCATTGTTTAATGCTGGCAAAGGCATTGCCAACAAAGAAGGGCGCAAAGCATGGCAAACTCTTAGAAATGCAGGCATGACGGATGCACAAATAACCGATCAGTCTAAAGAAATTAAAGACGGCGCATCATTAATAGCTAAGGACGAGAAAAGCCCTAGCGTGACTATCCCTCAAGGCGCTGCACAAAAACGCGCACAAGCAGAAGCTGCTGCCAAACAAGCAGAGAAAGATGCAAAGACTCAAGAGAAGCAGGACAAACAGACTAATTCAGCACAAGATAAACGTGCCAAGGAATTGACTAAGAAGGCTGAGAAAGACGCAAAAGAAGCAGAAAAATTAGCTGAGCAAGAGAAGAAAAAACAACAAGATGCTTTTGCTAAAGAAATTGACGATAGAGAAAAAGCTGTTGCCAAAGCCGAAGCTGATGCCGAAAAGTACAAGAAATCTGGGCAAAAGAAAGAAGAAGCAAAAGCCAGAAAGCAATTAGCAGAACAACAAAAAAAGTTAGACAAAGCAAAAGCTGATTTAGATGAAGCCAATGTGGAATGGGAAAAGGCTGGCAAAATAAAAGCCGGAGTTGAATTAGACAAGCTTTCCACAGAAGCCAACTTTGCTAATAGAGATGAGAATTGGGAATACCGGCATGATGCTATTCCGGCATTTGATAAAACATTAGTACCTAAAGCAGATAGACAGAAATTCAGTAAAGCACTAACAGCTATAGTGGATGCTAATAAAACTAAATTGGCAGCAAAGGTAGATTATGATGCTTCGCAAGATTTAGTACTTGAGGCTTTTGGATTAGGATCTAAACAAGGCAAAAATGTTTTGCAATCCGAAAGAGAAAGATTACGAGCAACAACGCCAGGTTTGGAATTAAAACAAGGAGATCCATTTTTCAATATCTTGCCACAAACAAGACCGCCCGTATCAGCAGAAACCGAGCAATACGCGAAAGACTTACGACGATTTATGACTTCCGGCAAAGATTATCGCCAACAAGTCTCTAAGTATATGATGGAGAAAAAGGCGGCTTATGCTAATGCTTTAGCGGCTTATCAAGATATTGTTGCCAATAAATCCGAGATTAATCCAAAAGGTCGCGGCGACATTGTCCGTAAATATATGCAGCCTGGCACACAGTTAGATCATGGTGACGCTAATGTTTGGTATCGAGAAGGGGATACTACTGTTGATGCTGGTAAGACAAAAGCCAGTAAGACCGCCAAGAGTGTTTATACATCAGGGTTACAGTCAGCATTAAACAATCCGGCAACAAGCGCTGTTTTCAAAGTCTCTGGCAGAGATGGATTTTCTTACATAAACAATGCAGTAAAAGAATTGAAGAATACTGCCAACTTTCAAGGAAATAAAGCAGAATCAAAAAAACTCAATGCAATTCTAGATTTTTTTAAAGAAACAGGTTCAGATAAAGGCTTGAGTTATGGCACCTTTATTCCACCTAATATAATCCGCACTGCTTATGCAGCCTCTACTATTCTTACGCGCACTTTCGGGCATGTAATTCCATCTAAGCGCACTCTATTTTCTTTGTCTTCCACGATAAACAATCTGGATGTGTATAACGACACTATCCCAGAATTAGCCGATTATATGCGTGGCAAAATGGCTGCTATACAGCGTCAATCTATGGGTGTTGAATTTCCTAAAACTCCTGAAACAAATGACGCCTATATGTCAGGGCTGCGAACATTTAGTGATGACACGATAGACGATGCTTTAGCCGCCGGTGAAGGCGAATTTGCGAAGTTGCCAGAAGCTACGCGCCATTTTATTGGATATATACGTCAACAAAGGCGTGAAATTATACAAGTCATGAAAGGTATAAAAGACCACTTCTTTGGAGAAGGTGATAATTATGTCCCACCAACCAACCCTTTTGACCCAGGACGTATGCAATTGCATCATGTTATTTCTTCTGATATTGATACTCTTAGCGGCGCTAGCGGGGCGACTAATAGATTCAGTGCTGATATGGCGCGGAATCTATATGTAAGCCAATTAACCGGTAAAATATCCCCGCACGTAGCTCATATAACATCTGCTCTACAAAATAATACATCTTACGATCCCATTTGGTGGTTGCGTATAGGACAAGGACTGAGCGAAGGGCCAGAATTAAAGCAAGCAGCAGAAGCTTTCAATAATCAAGGCCCGTTGCGCTCGCTCATCAACGAACGCGAAATAAACCCAGAACACGAAAAACTTAATTGGGTAATGGAAAAGATTGATAATTCTTGGATAGGTAATGCTAGGGATGCTGTTGGCGGCTTAACAGATAAAGCTATGAACGCAGAGCAAAAACAAAACCTTATCAATTTCCTAACTGGTGCTACAACTGAAACTGCCAAGACAACCGTTACTCGAATGGGAGCAATCGCTCGCGCTGCCCAGAAAGAAGGATTAACCCCCGGACAAGGCGCAAAGCTACTCTTAGAAGATGCTAACTCATCAGAGCCGAATTTAACCGCTTTAAAGATGCACTATTCAATAGCGCAGGATATGCGGGAAATCATTGGCAATAATGCGCCGGGGATACGCACAACAACTATTTCTGACCATTTGCCATTAGCCAAAATCTTAGCCCCTTATAATTTCCAGAGAAATATCAATGCGAGACTTTGGCTCAGTTATGTTGGTGATATGGGCGAAGCTTTACGTCGAGGCGATAATATTGAAGCTGGTAAAGCTTTTGGCAAAGCAATGCTTCATACGGGAATTGCAGTAACTTATATGGGCGCCAAAGCACTACCTGTAGAAGTTGTGGCAGCTACTAATTTTGTGAATCCTAAGCTTGCCCAAGCCGTCAACACTCAACTGAATCAATGGGCAATCATCAGTCAAGCTAGTAATTTAAATATGGGGCATATGCAGATGTCTCTTAATCCTACGGCATCAGCAACTAATCTTGGATTTATTGGAGAATTGAAAAATTCATATGACCAATTACATAATGGATTGTATGGTTTAACTCCGCCAAAAGACGATGAAGAAGCAAGTCGCCGCTATGCAGGACTGGCGACAAGTGCCGCTTTCTTATTGGCACTGGCTGGACATACTGAATTTACCAAAGTACTTGGTACGCAAGCAGCAATCCAATACTACAAAGCTTTTCAGAAAATCCAGGCAGGCATAAAAGATATATATTATCGCGCTCAACCCTATGGCGTTATTGGTGGTGGTTATATAGTTGGCAAAGAAAAGGATATTCCTACGACTGCCAAAGAAGAAATCACCCACGCTTTAACAGGTGGCGAAACCTGGCAGGAATTTGTCAAAGATACTCAATTCAATGCCAACGAAGGCGCAAGACTAAATATGCAATATTTCCACAACAAGGAATATAACAGCATAATCAAACAACAAAGCGTCGACGATGCACGTATGATTTTTGGCGCTGACGATGCCAAATTATTTGGGTACAAGAAAAAAGCAATCCGGGATATGAATTGGATAGACTTATGGAATGGGCAAAATGCAACGCCAGAATCCCAAGCTTTGGATACTTTGCAGAAACAGCCGCCACCAACAGAAACTGGCGGAGAAACCAAGACTTAGGATATAGTGAAATAGCAGTCAGGAGGAAACACGATGGCTAAAGGAAAAAATGATAGAGGTGTATTTGGTCCCGTTTCGGGCAGACTACCTTTGGGTTATGGCAAACAACAAACATTGCATGAAATGGATATGAAGCGTCCAGCAGAAGAAAGCGCTGAATTGGCAAGAACAGCGCCTAAACATCAGCCTATCGCAACAGGCGAGGGCCCAGCAGGCAGAGACAATAGTGAACATCTAAAAGTGAAAGAAGGCCCATTCAATTCAGAACGTGGCCGCGCTACATAAAACAAAAGGAGTTTTACGTGATACAAGCAGACATTAAATTGCTACCGTGCAACCGCATTTGGTACTCGCCTGCACACAATAAATATTATAGAGGTACGGTAGAAAGACTATACAAAGATGGGCTAGCAGATATCCGATGTGAATCTATGGAGCTGGGCGATCATGTCGATATGGAAGAAGTTAAGTATGGGAAAGAGCAAGTTAAATGCTGGTACTTCCACAATATTAGCGAAGCCACTAAAACTATCATGGAAAATCTGGGACGTCCCTTAGACGAATTTGAATCTGTGCCAGCCTTTCATGTGCGAAAGAAAGAAGTCCCTATCGAAGAAGAATTTGTCAAAAAGGTCGTTGAAAGTAAGCTGGAAGAATTGAAAGAGAGCCCTAACGGTGCAGACCCAACTATCAAACATAGAAAAGCCAGTCTTAAGCTTTGATATCAATCTAACTCCACCGCGCCCTCCGAACTATGCGAAATGGATTGAAGACCGAGCTTATATGACCGTACTTTGTCTTAAGTCAGACAAAGAGAAAGAGTTTCAATTACAGAAATGTCGGCAGCCTAATGCAGAAGGCTGCTTACACTTTTTGCAATTCTTTTGCTTTATAGCCGAGCCGCGAGACTTGCAAGACAGAGACAAACCCTTCACGCTTTACGAATATCAGATTGAAGAAGTGAGATTTTTAGTAGACGTTTTGTTTAGATGCGCTTCGGCTCACGGACCAAGGGAGAATATACTTTATGAAAAGTCTCGTGATATGGGTGTTTCTTGGGTTATTTTGTATGTCTTTCTTTGGTTCTTGTTATTTCATGGAGCTTCATTCCAAGTCGGATCAAGAAAGGAAGAAGAAGTCGATAAGACCGGGGACATGGATACTCCCTTTGGAAAGCTCAAATATGCGCTTCTCACACTAGAGCGGACATTTCCTTGGTTATTGCCTGCTGGCTGGAACTTCAAGCGCGACACTGGACATATGATCATTCGCAACCCTATGGGTGGGCAGATCGTAGGAGAATCAGCCAACTCGGAGTTTGGGCGGGGTGGTCGAAATCTTGCTACAGTGTATGATGAATTTCCGAAGTGGCCTTACGCATCCGAATCTTGGAGAGCAAGTTATGGAACAACAAAAGTACGTATCGCTGTCGGTACGCCAGGGGAAACAGACACAGATAAGTTTTCTCGACTTCGATATGGACTCGATGGGGACATTATCGTTAGAACTATCCACTGGACGAAGCATCCAGATAAAGCTGCTGACTTACGAGTCATTAATGGAAAGCCTACGAGTTCCTGGTATATCGAGGAATGTCGTACTAATTCTCCTGAAGATATTGCCAAAGAGTTGGATATCAGTTATCAGTCTTCTATTAAAGGGCGAATATTTGATACTTATGGAGTAGGGCATCAGCAACGCGAACTCAAGCCAGTCAACAACGAGAAGATATTCAGAGCGTGGGATCCAGGTCTACATTTCTGCGTAGTCTGGGGACAAGTTGATACCTACGGCAGATTGTTATTCCTGAAAGAATTGTACTTAGAAGGAGCGCATTTAGATGACATGGCGGTTGCCGTTCTGGATATATCTGCTCGCTATTTTCCCGATTTTGAGTTTGTCGATATTGGCGATCCATATGGAGCATATCGGCAAGTTTCAGCACAAAGAGAACCCGAATTTACCGTATTGCAAAACGACTACGGAATATATGTGCAAACGAAATTCTTAGGATCGCTGCCCATGAAAGACCGGGTAAAAGCCCGGATTCAAATCCTTCAACGCAAGATGTCTGAATATAATGGCGTTACTAATACACCATGCGTGGTGGTCGACCCAGACGAATGTCCCCTATTAGATAGAGGATTCGGGGGCGAATACAAATACAAAACAGATATAAATGGAGTAGTAATACCTATAGTTGACGAAAGGCACCCGATAGAAGATGCGATTGACTGCGGTGGCATGATTGGATTGAAGGCTTTCCCCTGGGGAATCAAGAGCCTTGCGAAAGCGCCACTTCAAGTGCGACAATCAAAAATAAAATGGGCGAGACAAGGCGGCGGACATAATTTCGTCTCATAGGAGATAGGACCATCCCAAAACTTTTATATAACGAAAGAAAAGTAGATGATTTAAACAGCAACTTCATGCAAAGTCTCGCTGCTTCTATGGGTGAAACTAAAGAATACTATGGCTGGGCGCGCAGACCTTTAATGGAGTATTGGAGACAGTCAGACGATGCCTATTTATGTTATAGACAACTTCCACAAAATGCAGGTATGCAATGGACGGACAAGTCCGACTTTGGAAGCACTGATATTTTTGATGGCGTTAATGGGCTTGCTACAAAATTATCCTTAGCATTAATGCCCAAAGACGGCTCTTGGCTAACGGTAGTATCTAGAGAAAATGATGACGCTAAGGTAGTGCAGGCAATCCAGGCACAACAGCTCTGGATGCACGATAGAGCCAAGACAAGGCAAATGGTAGCCCGACACTTAAAACAGCTCATGGTGAGGGGCACATCAGCCTTACACATCACATGGGAGCATCGCACTAGACGCAAACAAATATCTACGCCGTTAGGCAGGAAAAGATTGAAAGCTTTGATGAAAGCTGGCAAAGTGCCACAAAAAAATATTGACTTGATTGACCAATACTATGATGAAGTACCGGCATATATCGGACCTAAAATCCGTGTCGTTGATGCTCTAGATTTATTCCTTGACCCAGCGCATGATTTAACAGTAGATAGAAACTCTGCTTATATCGTCAGTACTTATCGTCGATTGGCTGAATTGCTTAAAGAAACCGATGCTGATGACGTAAAACTCTATTCCAATCTGAAAGATATAAATGGCTGGACACCCAGCGACATTTATATGAAAGACGTGGAAGGCAGTAATCGCGTTCGTAACTTAAATACGATGGGTGTTTTCCCTCAGAATCAAACTAATGACAGTGAAGTTTATGTGCCTGTCTATGTCTGTTATTTTCCCTATTACTCACATCAAGGCGAAGAATTTTATGACACTTACTTCCATCTAGCAGAAGATAAACAAGGGCAAAAAAGACTCATCCGGATTGAGCAAAATCCTTCTATTGATGGGCACCAATTTGTAATTAAAGATACAATGGTGGACTGGTTTGGTAACACTGCTTATGGGATATCTTTAGTTGAAAAACTCATATCGAAGTATCATCAAAAACAAGTCCTTGAAGCTGTTACTCTTGAAGCCGCTATTACATCGGTCTTCCCTGCGTATAATGTTTTATCTGGTGTATTGCGCGACGACACCGGAGTCTCGTTCTCGCCGGGCGACATCAATGAAGTCGCACAAAATCCGGCGGGACTTAATGTAATGGCTCCTGTGCCAGCACCTTTGCAGGGTGTCGGTATCGGGATGCAAGAAATAAGATTCTGGGGAGAAGACATAAAATCAGGTTTTGGTGAATGGGGCGCTGGACAAGATAACCCCACTCGCTCTATATCCAACCGCACAACAGCCACAGAAGCCAATATCAATGCTAGTAGCGGAAGCTTGGCTACTGATGAACTAGTAGAAAAATATAGTGTTTCAATCCAAGAACTTGCTCAACTCTGCTTTAACTTGTCTCAGCAAGAACTAAAGCCAGAAAATAAAACAGATGCAAAAACCGGAAAGGCAGGAAAGAAACTATCTTATCCGCAATATGCTGGACCTGGCGCAGCAAAAGAAGCCGAGATAGACTGGGATGATTTCGTTGTCCCGCGCGATATTATGGTAGCTGGAAGAAATGGCGCGTTTGATAAAGCTGCTGCTGTGAATAATAGGATTGAATTCTTGAAAGCGTTGGCACAGGCTGTTTCTATGGTGCCCGCTGCTGCTCAGATCGTGCAACCAATTATCTTTGAAATAGCAGAGAAAATGGATATTTCAATCCCTGACGAAGCTAAAGCGTCACCGGAGGAATTAGCGGCTCATAATCCAGAAATCTTCCAAGCTGTGATGAAAATGTTTGCACAGCAGCATCCGCAGATCGCTCAAGCGGTTCAAATGATGTTGCAACAAGAGCAGCAAACACAAGGTAAGAATGGAAAGGGCGCACCACAACAAGCTATCCCGGTGGGGATGCCTCAATAGCCTGAAAAACGTGTTTGTTGAAAAACCAATCAGCTATCATCTTGCAGGTTGTTGGTTGCTCTGGAGTGCGCGTTTGTTTTTGATAACGATAACTAACTACTAGAAGTTTTCCTATATCTATAGGCTGCGGAATGGAATCATCCCATTCTGCAATTATCAACAATGATGGCTTTGTTATAGCATCCACTAACCTTTCTAGTGCTATTTTTTGTCCTAATGGAAGCTCGGAGCCACTTCTTTTATATTCTAGAAAAAGAAAGGCTTTGTCTTGTAATTCCATAAAAGAATCGATGTCTGTTGGAGTCGCTTTGCCATACTGTAGCCCAGCATAATTCCATATATTTTTATTGTTGTATTCTGGATTCCTGAGCAATCCTCGTCGAGCTTCTGGATTATCTAACGACATCACAACAGATCCCGAAGCGAGAAAAGACTGTAGCGAATTTCTCGAAGTTTTCACCTGCATAAAGGACAGCTTGTCCCTGCAACGGGCCACCTCCCTTAAACTCTCCACTATGATCAGTGAATTTCAATCTGCCTTTAGGGAAACAGATAGTATCGATTACTTGCAAAAGATTTTGAAACCAAATTGTTTCGGTGGCATTATTCACGACAATAATTACTTCTGAGATTTCGTGAGCTATATATTTTTCGACTAGAAGATTACAGAAGTCAGCAACCGCCGGTTGAGAGAAAGGTGGATTTATAAATACGCGCCCTTTCCATTTTTGCTTTAATCCGTCTGTTTCTATCGTATGGAATTTCTTGGCTTTGACTATTTTGTTAGCAGCCTCAGAAGAAGCCGGATCAATATCAATATTACCCATAACTTCATGGACTGCTGCAATAATGTCTAGCGGAGTCGCATACTCATCATTGCCGCTATTTTGTCCTACATGGGACATCGGTCTTAGGGCTTCTGGAATTGATATATTTCCCCGTTTTACTTCTTCAAATACTTCTGGTTTCTTTTGCTGAAGCTGTTTAGCTTGCTCTATATAAGCACGAGAGACACCAATTTTAGCAGCCACCATTTCGGAAGCCTTGGCAGTTGTCATATCCTCGCCTATTTGTAGGCTACCTTTTCGGGGACGCCCTCCAGTCCTTTCTTTTGCTGCTGCCTCATATTGAGGCAGATATTCTTCAACAGCTTTTGCCGCTCTTTCTGATTGGCTAAGATGGCGTCTTTTATCATTCAAGGAATCTATGAATTGCCTAATGGACTCTTTGGTCCCAGAGTATTCTGTCCATAGAGGCTCTATGCCTAATTCTACGCAAGCACGATATCTATGTCGTCCATCAATAATTTTGTTTTGAAAAACTATTATAGGCAGACGCAAGCCACCAGCCTCACGGATATCCTCTTTAAAGGCGAAGTATTCTATCTCCGTCATTTCTCTATATGAAGAGACGATGGGATGTAAATCAAAATGTATTTTTTGTTTCAAGTGCTATTG
>Ga0209483_1002408_pt1 | contig 13152 bp, 7 predicted proteins | sample NGEPerA_FD_184508 | JGI IMG/M metagenome (GOLD analysis project Ga0209483, IMG submission 184508) | Arctic peat soil microbial communities from the Barrow Environmental Observatory site, Barrow, Alaska, USA - NGEE PermafrostL2-A... | ecosystem: Environmental > Terrestrial > Soil > Wetlands > Peat... | reverse complement strand
GGCGCAAGAGCGGGCAGTGGTGGTCGCCCGAGGTGTGGTCGCATGAGGAGTGGGACGTATGCGGCAAAGCGAACAGCGGAGAGACGCTGCTCTGTCTCATCACGCATGACCTTCTGCACAATCACTGGCAACTGGAAGCGCTGTATGACTGAGTACATCGAACTCCACGCAGCCAGCGCATTCAGCTTTCTCGAGGCGGCATCGCAACCCGAAGGGCTCATACGCGCAGCAGTGGAACGGCAGATGCCGGCGATGGCCCTGCTGGATCGCAATGGCGTTTATGGAGCAGCGCGGTTTCATGCTTCCGCGAAGGAGAATGGCGTTCGTGCCCATATCGGCGCGGAAATTGCATCCGCGGATATGGGCGAGCGCATGCGGCCTCCGCTGTGGCTGCCGCATCGATATGACGTGCAGCCGGTAAGGTTGCCGCTGCTGTGCAAGTCGCGCATGGGGTATCAGAACCTCTGCCAGCTCATCACGCGCTTCAAGATGCGCGAGCCGAGCAAGTCGGAGGGCTCGGCTACGCTGGATGACTTTGCAGAGTTTGCCGGCGGCCTCGTCTGTCTCACCGGTGGAGATGAAGGTCCACTCGCTGCCGCACTCACGCGGGACGGTGAAGAAGCAGGGCGCAAGACGGTGCAGCAGCTCGCAGCACTCTTTGGGCAAAACAATGTTTATGTGGAGTTGCAGCGGCATGGCGACCGCGCCGCAGAGTGGCGCAACCAGGCGGCAATGCGCATCGCGGAATCGCTGCGGCTGCCGGTGCTTGCCACCAATGGCGTCCGCTATGCCACGCAATATGAGCGCGAGGTGCTGGATGTATTCACCTGCATTCGCAATAAGACCGATCTTGAATGTGCCGGCCGGCTATTGCAGGTGAACTCGCAGCGGCAGGTGCGCAGTGCGCGGACCATGCGTGTGCTGTTCAGCGATGTGCCGGAGGCTATCGAAAATTCGTTCCTCCTTTCTCAAAGGTTGGAGTTTGAGTTGGGCGATTCAGGCTATGAATTTCCGCGCTACGACACACCAACGGATGAGCCGATGGAAAGTTATCTGCGCAAGCTGGTGGCCGAAGGAATCGAAAAGCGGTATAGCCCCAAACGCAATCCTGGATTGATGCAGAAAGCTAAAAAGCAGGCAGCGCGCGAGCTGGAGTTAATTGCGAAACTAGGCTTTGAAGGCTATTTCCTTATCGTTTGGGACATCATTCAATACTGCCAGCGAAACGACATATTGGTTCAAGGGCGCGGGAGTGCCGCGAACTCCGTCGTTTGTTACGCGCTCGAAGTTACCGTGATCGACCCCATAGAAATGGACCTTCTCTTCGAACGCTTCCTGAACGAGAATCGCAACGAATGGCCAGACATCGATCTCGATCTGCCATCTGGCGATAAGCGGGAACAGGCAATTCAGTATGTATACACGCGCTATGGACAATTGGGCGCGGCCATGACGGCGAATGTCATCGCGTATCGCGGCAAATCCGCCGCACGAGAAGTCGGCAAGGCGCTGGGGTTCGATGAAGGAACACTGGGACGTCTCTCGGGTCTCATCGGCCAATGGGAATGGAGAAAAAGGGACGAAACGATCGGCGACAACTTTCGTCACGCCGGTTTCGATATCGGACATAAGCGCATTGCGAAGTATGTCGAATTATGCGAACGCATGCAGGACCTCCCACGGCATCTGGGACAACACTCCGGCGGCATGGTCATTTGCCAGGGGCAACTCAACAAAGTAGTTCCACTCGAACCGGCGTCCATGCCTGGACGCACCGTCGTGCAGTGGGACAAGGAGGACTGCGCGCAGTTGGGAATCATCAAAGTCGATCTTCTCGGCCTCGGAATGATGGCCGTGATGAAGGACTGCCTCGACCTGATTCCGCGGCACTATGGGGATGCCATCGATCTCGCACAACTGCCGGCCGATGACCCCGAAGTGTACAAGACGCTTCGCAGTGCAGACACTGTCGGCATGTTTCAGGTAGAAAGTCGCGCACAAATGGCATCGATTCCGCGCAACGCGCCAACGAAGTTCTACGACCTCGTCGTTCAGGTCGCGATCATTCGTCCCGGGCCGATCGTCGGCAAAATGATGCATCCCTACATGCGCCGCAGACAAGGCAAGGAGAAAGTGACCTATCCGGTGCCTGAGCTGGAGCCGGTCTTGCATCGCACGTTGGGCGTCCCTCTATTTCAGGAGCAACTCCTCCGCATGGCAATGGTTGTCGGCAATTTCTCCGGCGCGGAAGCCGACGAACTCCGCAAGGCCGTCGGCATGCGCCGGTCCTTCGAGAAAATGAAGCGATTGATGCTGAAGCTCCGCGACGGAATGACGACGAACAAAATTGCGTGCGAAACGCAGGACCTGATCGTGCAAAGCATAGAATCTTTCGCGCTTTACGGATTCCCGGAGTCGCACGCTGCAAGCTTCGCGATGATTGCCTATGCATCGGCCTACTTCAAGGTGAAATATCTCGCTGCATTCACTTGCGCGATGCTCAACAATCAGCCGATGGGTTTCTACACACCCGCTGTGTTGGTGAAAGATGCGCAGCGCCACAAGCTGCGCGTGCGGCCGGTCGACGTACTGGCGTCGAACGCGGAATGCACGGTGGTGGAAGAGGAGGATGGAACGCGCTCGCTGCGGTTGGGGCTCATCTATGCGCGCGGCCTGAAGCGCCGGAATGCAGACGCTCTCGTATGGGAGCGGCAACGTGGCGGGATGTTTCAGGATGTCGAAGACCTTGCTCTTCGGGTCCCGGTATTGAACAGAAGCGACCTTGCGCAGCTCGCACGTATTGGCGCGCTTAACTCGCTCCATAATGTCGGGCATCGACGCGATGCCATCTGGCAGATCGAGCAGGTGAGCCGCCCTGTTGGTCCCCTGCTGAGACGGCATGAAGCAGCAGGTCAAGCGACCGGTTCGCCGCTGCGCATGATGCGCAATGAAGAAAGGCTTATCGCGGATTACGCCGGAACGGGCCTCACGACTGGGCCACATCCGATGGCTTATCGGCGCTCGGAACTGCGAAGGATGGGCGTGCTCTCGGCCCGGGAACTCCAGCAACAGCCGGACGGGCGATACGTCCGCGCTGCCGGATGTGTGATTGCCCGCCAGCGTCCGGGTACAGCGCTGGGATTCATCTTTCTGTCGATGGAGGACGAAACGGGTATCGCAAATGTTGTGATCCATCCGGACCTATATGAGCGGCAGCGCGTGATTGTGACCCGGGCGAAGTTTCTCAAAGTCGAAGGAAAGCTGCAGAACCAGGGTGGCGTGGTCCATGTAAAGGCAGAGCGCCTGGAGTTGCTGGATGTGAGTGCGATTGAGGTCCGGTCTCACGACTTCCACTAGCAAGTTTGAGCGCGAAAGCTATTTGATGCGGGGCACCCCACTGTGGTACGTCCCCGGAGGCGCCAGTTCCGCGCGAAAAGAAGGCTCGGTCGAATCCCGCTTGTTGCTGGTGAAGATTCTTTCACCCTGCGCGATCAGGTAATCTCCGATGCGCGCCGCCACCGCCGGGATTGTCAATCCGGGATTTGCCGAACCCTGTGTTGGCAAAATCGACCCATCGCAGATGAAAAGGGTTGCAATGGTCATGCGTTCGTCCGAACTTATCGACCACCGACGTTCGCGGGTCCGCGCCCATTCGCGCCGCGGCCCTCGGTCCGCACATCCCTTTTCGCTGTCGCCATACCCAAGCGAGTAGATCGGACGAACAACAAGGTAGTTTGCGGCTTCGTAAAGCGGCGTCCTACTTCTCCAACTGGTACGGAATCCCAAAGCGGCCAAGCTGGATGACGGACCGCGTTTGCGGTGTCCAGATTTTCAATGACACCACGCCGACATTCCCCTCCATCCGTTTGGCGAAAACAGACCCGCGCTCAACCCCAGTATTGGCGTCGTAAAAATGCACATGCAGCGCGTCCCCTTCGCGCTGCCAGCCGAAGACGTATTCGCCGGGCGGCAGCGATATCTGTCCGACCTGCATCGGCGCCTGCACCATGAAGTAATGAGAATACTTGCCGTCGGCGGAGTATCCCGCGGTAATCAGCACGATCCCGGCGATAAACTTTCCGCGTCCATCGGTGATGCCCGACGCAGTCCGCATCTCCGTCTCGATGTGTTCCTTTTCGACCGTCGCGCGCGCGGGCAAAAGGGACTTCAACTCCTTGTCCGTCGCCGCGCGCCAGTTGCCGGCGACCGGCTGCGCAATAGCCACGCCGATCCACAACAGCACCATACACATCGCGCCCACGCGGCCGATCCGCCCGGCGCGAACACCGAATATTCCTCGCGGCGACATTCCGTCTTCGGTTTGCGGCATCGTTTCGCTCCTCATAATTCGTATCCGTTGAGACTAATCCAAATGGACGATGCCGCGCTGAATAGCGGCCGTCGAAGCCTGCGTCCGGTCGCTCACCGCCAGCTTTCCCAGCAGACTATTGACGTGGGTCTTTACGGTCGCCTCGGAAATCGCAAGATCGCCGGCAATTTCCTTGTTGCTGCGTCCGCGCACGATCCGTTGCAGCACCTCGAGTTCGCGCCCGGTCAGTTGCGGGCCGGCCATGCGCTCCGCCAGTTTTTCGGCAATCGCCGCCGGTATCCGTACCCGTCCCTGGTGCACCGAGCGGATGGTCCCGATGAGGTCCTCGACGGACATGCCCTTCAGCAGGTAAGCCTTCGCGCCGGCCTGGATCGCGCGATAAATATCTTCGTCGCCATCGAAAGTAGTCAGCACGATCACCCGCGCCGCCGGCCACTTCGCGCGTATCAGTTGGATGGCCTCGACGCCCCCGACACTTCTCAGCCTGAGGTCCATCAGCGTAACGTCCGGCTGGTGCAGGCCATATTGCTCGAACGCCTCGCGCCCATCGCCGGCTTCGGCAACCACCTTCATATCTTCCACCGTGCTCAGCAGCGCGACCAGCCCCCCGCGCACCACGGGATGGTCGTCCACCACAAGCAATCGTATCGGCGCAGCCACTCAGGCCTTCTTTCTCTTCTCTTTTTCGTCGCGGCCCAAAGGGACGTTGACCCGTACGCTCGTGCCTTCACGCGGTACGCTTTCCAGCATAACCTTTGCGTTCAGTATCCGCGCCCGCTCGCGTATTCCCGCAAGCCCGAAGTGCCCGTCTTCCGTCGCAAGCCCTCGCGAAACGTCGAACCCGACTCCGTCATCCGCAACTTCAAGCGACACACAATCCAGCGAGTAGCTCAACCGCAAACTTATCGTAGAAGCGCTTGCATGACGGATGGCATTCGTCACAGCTTCCTGCGCGATGCGATACAGCTCGTCTTCCGTAGACTGCCGCAGCACCCGGTAAACTCCGGTATTTTCTAATCGAGTATCAGTACCCTGATACGTCGTTTCGCGGACCAGCTTTGCCAGCCGTGCCGGCAGCGTTTGCGCCTCCGGCCCTTCCGACCTCAGGTCCCATATCGACCGCCGGGCCTCTTCCAGCCCTTCCCGGACCAGCGTTCGAGTTTGATCGAGTTGCTCGCGACACGGTCCTATGCTGTCTGGCGTCCGCAACATTTGCGCCATCACTTCCAGACGCACCGACACGGCGACAAAGCTCTGCGCCAGCGTATCGTGGATCTCGCGCGCCATCCGATTTCGCTCCGCGGCCACGGCATCGAACCTGCCTCGCAGCGCGCGGACCCGCAACCTGTAGATGGCGACAGCCAACCCACCAACCAGCAATACCAGCAGCACCCTAAACCACATCGTCTGATAGAAGTGCGGCCGCAGCGCAAACGTCAACGCCGTTGCCAGCCCCCACGCTCCGCCCGCATCCCGCGCGGACACGAGGAACCGGTAGTGCCCATGAGGAATGCTGGTGTAATACGCCACTCTTCGCCCGCCCGCCTCAACCCAGTCGCGGTCCAATCCTTCCAGCATGTAGCGGTACTGCACGCGATGCGGCGCGGCGAGATGAATACCCGCGAACGAAAAGGAAAAATGCAGGCTCCCCGGGGGCAGGGACGCCATCGCTTCGGCGGATATATTTTTGTCGTCGACGGTGATGTCTTCCAACGCGACTGTGGGCGGCGTATCGAACGGCGACAAACGCGAAGGCGCCACCAGCACCACGCCGCGTCGCGTCGCAAACGCCAACCTCCCATCGTCGAGCCGCCACGCGGCGGGATACCCGATGGTCGCCGTTTCAACCGGCGGCAAACCATCCGCGGTGCCGTAGGGCGTGACAGCAATATCGGCCTTCGGGTCGGCGCGAAACCGATCGAGCCCAGCGATCGAAGCACGAAAAATTCCGCGGTCGGACAACATCCACAGCGAGCCCGAACCATCCTCAAGCAGCGCATAAATCTCGCACGGTATCGCCGCCGCGTTGGCATAGCTGAAGAACTTCGTCCCGTCCCATCGCGCCAGTCCCTGCCCGTTGGTGCCCACCCACAACGCACCGTCCGTGCCCGCCTCCAGCGCCGTGATCGTATCGCTCGGCAAGCCATCGGCAACGGTGTAATTCTTCACCGCTCCCGCATGCAGACGCGAAAGTCCATGCGACGTTCCAATCCACACGTCGCCCGCTGCATCTTCGAGCAACGGCCCCACCAGGTCGCTGGCCAGCCCCTGGGCCGCGGCCAACTTGGTGGCGACGCCGTCCTTCCATCGCGTAACGCCGTGCCGGCCGCCAACCCACGCCGCCCCATCGCGCGCCACCAGCACGGATCGCACCAGGTCATCCGCCAGACCATCGGCGGAGGTGAACGTGCGCCAGTGTCCATCGTGCAACAGACTCAGCCCGTCGGGCGTTCCTGCCCACACATCGTCCGGCCCGCACGTCGCAATCGCCAGAACGGCATCGCTCGCCAACCCATCCTTCGCGGTGTACGTGTGCGAAACTCCGTGCGTTTGCCCCAGATGAATAAGGCCGTCGCCATTGGTCCCCACCCACAAGCTTCTATCTGCGGCTTGCATGACGGACGTGGCCGCCTGTCCTTCGGAGCCCGGCAAAATCTCAAACGTACGCGGCCGCAGCACGCTCACTCCGGCGGTCTCGGTCCCCACCCAAAGGTCGCCGTCGTTGTCTTCAAAAATCGAGAGCACCGCCGCAGAATCGCCTTTCCCTCCGACGCTCTGCATCGCGCCATTCCAGAACCTCGCCAGACCGCCGTTCGTGCCGATCCACACCGCATGGTCCCGGTCCTCTGCAATCGCGAGCACCTGCGTTCCGGGCAGCGCGCCGCCAGCCGCGAATGTCCGAATGCCCTTCGGCCCCTGCAAACTCACGCTGCTTCTTCCAACAAGCCAAACGCCGTCGGGCATTGAAAGCAGCGTTTGGACGCCTCCTATCGGCAGCGCCTCGCGCCTGGTCAGCAGCGTCGCGATCCCATCTTCCACCCTGAAGACGCCGTCAGCCGACGCCACTAGAACCGCCCCCGCATCACCGGCAACGCCGGCCAGCGCATCGACAGCTTTGCCCACCGTCGCCGGCGGCCCAGGCTCGACCCGCGAACCCACCACATGATCGAGCCCGCGCGACGTTCCGATCCACACGCCACTGCCGGCGTCCGCGGCCAGCGAAAGCACATTGTCGCTCAACATCCCATCGCGCCGCGAAAATGTCCGAAAGCCAATCTTCGCGGCATCGACATGCTCCACCGGCGCAGCGGCAAGCCCACCGGCGGTCAGTATCCAGAGCCGGCCGTCGCCGCTCTCCACCATGCCGCGCACAGCGCCCCCCGGAACGCCGTCGCCGCTCCCAAACGTCCTCGCGCGCCCGTCCTTCAGCCGTGTCAGCCCGGAAGCGGTCCCCACCCAAAGCGCGCCCGAATGGTCTTCGAGAAGGCAGCGAATGTCGTTGCCGGCCAGCGCGGGCGTGCTCTCGCGATCGAACACGCGGAATTGATAGCCATCGAACCGCGCCAGCCCGCCCTCAGTCCCCAGCCACAAAAAGCCATCGGCGGTCTGCACCATGGCATGGACGGAATCCTGCGGCAAACCGCTCTCGGTATTCCAAACTTGCCTCGCATATCCATCCAGCGGTGTATGCGGGTCGAGCCCCGACGCCTGCTCGCATCCGAGCAGCAACGCCAACGCGCACACTCCGGCCCGAAATGCGGGAACAAAGCCTCGCATGACTACCAACCGGGCCCATCGTGGACTATGCGTTCAAGCATCGATGTTGAGCATACCCCGTCGCGCCCGCCGCTGCTCCGGTCCGCGCAAAAAAATTCAGCGCCCCTTTCGGGACGCTGCAGGAATTGAGCTTCGACTTCAAAAGTAATGCTTCTATGCCGCCATGTCGTCCACCCATGGAATGGTTCTCACTCCACCTTTCGGTGGAGAACGTCTGTTCGGACGAAGGCCCTACTCCGCCGGCCGTTCCGTTCGCGGCTGCGAATCCGCTTGTGCCGCATGTGGGGTGGGTTGCGACGTGCTTTCCGGCATTGCTGCTGATTGGGTTCGGCGGCGTCAACGTGCTGGGAAACGCGTTCAGCGGGCGTTTGTGGCTGGGCATGGCACTCATGGCGATGTGCGGCGCGCTGCTATTCGGAACGGGCGGTGAGATTTGCGGAGTCGGGCGGCGACTATATTTACCCGCGCGCGGGTTCGGGGACCGCGTTGCGGTTCTTTATGGATGGATGAGCACGGTCGCGATGTATCCCGGCGTGGCGGCGTCGCTGGCCGTTGGGTCCGCCGCGTATGTTGCGGTGCGATCGCGATAGCGGCCATCAGCCCCAGCTGGCGCGGCGTCTTCGTCATGGCGCAGATCGTCCTCGTTGAATACACACAGAGCGTACGTGATTCGAGTGAGGAACCAAACGCCTCATGGATGGAAATAAATATCCATCGATAGGTTGAGGACATCGGTCGTTTCGTCCTCTACTATCACGCTTATCAACCGAACCATTTCGCGGCCCGATCTGATCTGTCTCACACGTGTGCGAACACACACTTCCGAACAAGTGAAAGAGAGCTCATGAAGAAACTGTGCCTTATCCTCATCGTCCTTGGCCTTTTGCCCTTCCCGGTTGTTCATGCGCAAGTCCCGGCGGCCACCATTTCGGGAATCGTCAAAGATGGAAGTGGAGCGCTCGTCAACGGAGCGCGGGTAACGCTCACCGACAGCGAGCAGGGAATCGAGCGCCACAGCCGCTCGAACAACGACGGCACATATTCGGTCCCCGGTCTCCGGCCCGGCAACTATGTCCTCGAAATCGCATCTCGCGGCTTTGCGCCGGCCCGTTTCGTGCAGGTGGTGCTCCAGCCCGGCGAGACGAAAACGATCGACGCCTCGCTCACCATCGCCGCGCAGGCCACCGCTGTCAACGTAGACGCTTCTGCCCAGACCGTGGACGTCGCGCAATCGATGCTGCAAGGTCAAATCGACTTGCGAACCATCGAAAGCATCCCGCTCAACGGCCGCAACTTCCTCGAACTTGCGTTCCTGATTCCCGGCAATCGCCCCGCACCCAACTTCGATCCCACCAAGACGAACACGCTTGAAATCAGTTCCGCGGGCGGCTTCGGCCGCGGCGGCAACATCACCATCGACGGCGGCGACAACAACGACGAAGTCGTCGGCGGCACTCTCGCCAATCTTCCGCAGGACTCCATCGCCGAGTTTCAAATCGCAACGGCGCGCTTCACCGCGGAGGTCGGACGCTCCGGCAACAGCATCATCAACATCGTCACCCGCGGCGGCGCCAACAATTTTCACGGCTCCGCATTCCTGTTCGAGCGCAACCGCACGCTGCAGGCCCTTCCCGCAACCTTCGATCGCACGCAACCCGTTCCGCGGTTCGACCGCGAGCAGTTCGGCGGCTCCTTCGGTGGCCCCATCGTCCACGACAAGACATTCTTATTCTCCTCCGTCGAGTATCGAAATCAGAACGCCGCAATCCAGACCGGCACGCGCAACTTCGCCAACGACACCATCCTTAACACGTCCGCGCCGGCGCCTCTGCGCGACCTTCTCTTCTCGACTCGCGCCGACCATCACCTCAACAGCGCAAACACCGTCACCCTCCGCTACAGCTTCAATCGCTCCACGGACACCGCGCAGGCAACTGCCTCCTCATCGACCCCGCAGAGCACCGCCGCCGAGCGGCAGAACGCGCTCAACCGCTTCAACTCCGCCGTCCTCGCATGGACCAGCGTCCTCGGATCGAACAAGACCAACGAAGCATCCCTGCACTACGACGACTTCTACAACGACCTTCCTCCGTACCCGCAGAACACCTCGCTCACCAACCCGCAGTTGAACCTCACCAACGAATTGATCTTCCCCGATCTCGCCGACGGCGCAAACTTCAATCTGCCCCAGGCCACTCATCTCAACCGCTACCAGGTGCGCGACACCTTCAACTGGAACCTCGGCCGGCACGCGCTGCGCTTCGGCGGAGACTTCCAGCACTACCGCGCGACCGGACAGATCAACGTCTTCGGCACAGGCACGGTGATCCTTACCACGGACTTCGGCTTCGCCGACCTCAACGGCGATGGCAACGTGAACGATCTGGACATTCCGGTCGCGGTCGGCATCCACAGCACCGCGCCGGTCACGCCCGTGCCCATTCCCAGGGTCACCGACAACTACACCGGCCTCTTCGCGCAGGACGACTGGCGCCTGCGCTCCGATCTCACCCTCAACCTCGGCCTGCGCTGGGAGTACGATTCCGACCTGACCGGCCAGAGCGGCGCACACGCTCCCTGCCCCAACCTCACCGGCATTCCAACGCAGCCCTGCACCTGGATGGCGAACGTCATCAATCTCAAAAAGAGTCCCGACACGAAAGAGTTCGGCCCGCGCGTCGGCTTCGTGTACGACCCCTTCGGCCGCGGCAAAACCGTGCTTCGCGGCGGCTATGGCATCTACTACGATCGCATCACGCTGGAGGCGGGATCGAAGGAACTCGTTCAGAACGACCGCGCACTCACGGTCACACAGTACGGCGGTTCCACCTGTACCAACCCCAACATCGCCGCGCCACCGAGCCTCGATCTCTGCTTCGCGCCCGGCTCCCAATTCGCTCCCGGAAGTCCAACCATCGCAACCGCGTTCAGCGGCCCGCACCAGACCGGCGGGGTCGGCATCGTCGCCCTCGGTCCCAATTCGCACCATCCGTTGTTCCAGCAATTCTCGCTCGGCGGGCAGCAGCAGATGGCAGAAAGCTGGCTGCTCAGCGCGGACGCACTCCACGTCTTCGGCCAGCGCGAACTGATCGGAAGCCTGCTCCGCAGCACGGCCTCCACATCGCCCTACATCGCCTGCCCCGGCTCCAACGTGCCCTGTCAAATCACCGACCCCGTCACCGGCATCACCGACAGCGTAACCATCATCGACTCCTCCGCGAAGAGCTGGTACGACGGCCTGCTCGTCAGCGTCGCGCACAAGCAAGCGAAGCTCGGGCGCGTCGGCTATCTCTACAACATCAGCTACACCCTCTCAAAAACCTTCGACTACTCCGACGACGACCAGCTCGAAAACGGCAATAAAGACGAGCAGGTCAACCTCGTCGAAGGCACGGCCGGCCTGCGCCGCGAAAAGGGCTACGCTCTCACCGACGAGCGCCACCGCCTCACGCTCTACGGCGAAGCGACGCTGCCCTACGGATTCTCTTTCGCGCCCATCTACACCTTCGGTTCCGGCGTGGCTGCGGACACGTTCCTTCCGGGAACCGCAAACCAGGTCACCGGCGCGTCGGGTTCGCGGCTGCCGCTTCTTCCCAGGAACGCGCTCGCCCGCGAGATCGAGAACAGCGATCAACTGAACACCGTCATCGACCGTTGGAACGCGCTCCCCTCATGCCCGGGCGCCCATCCATGCAACTCCGGCGGTCCCATCGCCCACGTGCCCGGCGGCATCAATTTCTTCAGCCCATTCAGTTCGCTCGACCTTCGCCTGCGAAAGAACTTCCAGCTTCGCGATGGCATCACCTTCAGCGTCATGGGCGAAGGCTTCAATCTCTTCAACGAGGTCAATGTGCGCGGGGCCACCAACGCGAACTTCTCCGGGCGCGATATCTCCATCGCTCCGCTGCAGGCCAGCGCCCCGGTGCAAACTAATTTCTACAAAGCAGTCAGCACCGCCGGAGGCTTCTTCGGCTCGGGCGGCCCAAGGGCCTTCCAGTTCGCCGTCCGGCTGATGTTTTGATGACCCCGCCCATCGACGTCCCGGAGTATGCGGCGATCGCTGCCGCTCCGGAGCGAGCAATGTATCGTCCGCGTCATTCGGTGTCGGCCAACATTGGAATGGACACTTTGGCACAACCGCAACAAGGTCTTGAAGCAGAACAGGAGCAAACACAATGCAGCAACAGGTAACTGGAATGCCCGCACACATCTCGAACCGCTGCTGACCGCGGACGAAGTCGCAGTACATCTTCGCTGCCATCTCAAGACGGTGCAGAAGATGGCGAAGTCCGGTCGCATACCCGCGATCCGGCGGGGCAAGCGCGATTTCTTCCGTCTGAGCGAGGTAGGGCAGCTGGCTCAATTCCTTCACAACGACGCCGGGATCTCGACTGAACTAGCGATTGGAACAGGCCGATTTCAACGATGCCCGAAGGGGAGCCACTCCTTACGACACAGCACAGCCTCACCGGTCAACAGCGCCCGCGTTTTGGAGTAGGCTGATTTCAGCCAATCCGTCCGCATAAAACGTGGTGATTTTCCTATTCAGCAGAAATGTCTCGTGTCTCTATGAGATTTTGGAGCCGATGAGCGGAGTTGAACCGCTAACCTACTCATTACGAATCGCTCCTAGTGGGTGCTGTCGCCAGGGCGCTCGGGGTAGCCGGCGTCGTCGAGTATCTGGACTGCGGTGGCGGGGCCGTAGTGGGCCCAGTCCTGCATGACCCAGACGACCTTCTTAGCGCGGTTTACCTCGACGAGCTGGGGACCGTGATGATCGCCGCCGCGTGAGCAGACGATGGTGTCGCCATTGTCGAGGCGAGTGACGGATTGTGCGTTGCCGTACCAGTATTGCGGCGGGATGTCGTCCTTGGTCAGCTCCCAGACGGTCTCGCCCTTGGGGTTGACTTCGCGGGAGAGGACGGCCTGCTCGGCGGTGATGAGAGTATTGCCGTTCTTGAGTCGGATGGCGGCCCAGGGGTGGGGGATGTCGTAGTGCCAGATCTCTTTGAAGTCCTTGTCGTATTCGACGACGCGGCCCATCG
>Ga0209483_1002407_pt1 | contig 13158 bp, 9 predicted proteins | sample NGEPerA_FD_184508 | JGI IMG/M metagenome (GOLD analysis project Ga0209483, IMG submission 184508) | Arctic peat soil microbial communities from the Barrow Environmental Observatory site, Barrow, Alaska, USA - NGEE PermafrostL2-A... | ecosystem: Environmental > Terrestrial > Soil > Wetlands > Peat... | reverse complement strand
CATATGTTGCCGGCGGAATCGGTGACCGCGATGACCGTCTCGGTGCCTGCGGTGTCGCGGTCCTTGATGGTGGCGACGAGGAGGTGACCCGGCGCCGTCGCGGCAGCAGGCGACACCGAAAGGGTGGCGGTGGGCGTGCTGTTGGCGGTCCCGAACGACTGAACCACGCCGATGGTCGCCCCGGAGGCCGCGAAACGGCCCAGGGGAACCATGGCGAGCACCAGGGTACCGGTCAGGCCAAGGATGGCGAGCCCCATGCGCGGGAGCAGACCGTGCCGCGGCCGGAACGCCCACCCCCGGTCAAGACCGTGACGGCGGCGGTAGGCCGCCAGTCGCGTGTTGCCTCTGCGATCTCCCGAGCTACCCCCCATCGGTCCCCTTGAATGGCTCGTCCCATGCTGTCTCGCGCCGTGTCGCGGCAGCTCAACGCCCGGCGTTCAACGCCGGCCGAGCGGTCACCGTACCACCGTCGGGCGCGGCCTCGCTGGCAGGCGCACGGCGCCCCCCCGCGACGGCCGTCACGTGGCTGCCGAGACCTCGTTCAGGCGTCCGGTCCTGACGTCGTACACAAAGCCCCGAACGTTGTCGCGGTGCGGGATGAACGGGCTCGCCTTGACCCGGGCGATCGACTGGCGCACATCCTCGTCGACGTCCGCGAACGCCTCGAGCGCGAAGGAGGGACGGATCCCGGTGTCGGCCTCGATCTGCGCCTTCACGTCGTCGTCGCGGAAGGTGAGCATGCCGCAGTCGGTGTGGTGGATGAGGATGATCTCGTCAGTGCCGAGCAGGCGCTGAGAGATCACCAGGGAGCGCACCGCGTCATCGCTGACCACGCCCCCGGCATTGCGGATGACGTGCGCATCGCCGACGTCGAGGCCCAGGAGCGCGCTGACGTGCAGGCGCGCATCCATGCAGGCGACCACCGCGACCTTGCGGGCCGGCGGCATGGGTTTGTCGCCCTTGTCGAAGGTTGCGACAAATCGAGCGTTGTTCTCCAGGAGCTGGTCGGTGACAGACATGACAGACCTCAGTGTGCGTATCGGGTTGAGACAGGTCGGCGACCTCGTGATCGCCGCGAGAGGCGCGCGCCCGAAGGTGCGCGCGCCGAGGTTCTCTACCGACGACGACAGATGGCGGTTCCGCAGCGACCGTTGTCCAGCCAGAGGCAACGTGCAAGCCCGAATCCCGCGCCGTTCATGGGCGGCGACGCTAACAGAGCTCTCGGTTCCCCGTCAAACGATGCGGCGGCGGCGGCGCGGTCGATCCGAGGCAGGAAGCCGCGAAGACGTCGTGGCTCGTGACTGTGGTCTGATCGGAGCCCGCGGCGCGCTGTGCGTGTCGTCGCTCTCGCCCCGACACAGGAGCGCTCACGGCCCGTGTTCCCCGACCCTGAAGAAACCGGGCGCGAGGTGCCGCGTCGCCATGCGCGAACGACCGCGCCGACACGCCGGCAGGCGACACCGGACCGTCCCCTCCGCGCACGGGTCCGCCTGCTCGGGCAGTTGCTCGGCGACGTCCTCACTCGCCAGGAGGGCACAGCGCTGCTCAACCTCGAGGAGGAGGTGCGGGCGATGACCACGGGCCTGCGCCGCGCCCACAGCGCAGGCCAGCAGCAGCTCCTCGACGAACGGCTCGCAGCTCTCGACCTCGCCACCGCGGTGCGTCTCATCCGCGCATTCGCGCTCTTCTTCCAGCTCAGCAACCTCGCCGAGCTTGAGCACCTCGCCCGACGCATCGAGAAGGCTCGAGCGGGACCGCCTGCAGCCGCGGTGGGCACCTTTGCGGCCCTGCTGGCCCGGGCAGCCGCCGGCGAGGTGAGCATCGACGGCCTCGAGGCATCCTTCGCCGACCTGTGCGTGGTGCCGGTGCTGACCGCCCATCCCACCGAGGCGTCGCGACGCTCGGTCCTCAACCACATCACCGCCCTGGCGACCGACATGGGCCTGCTGGACAACCCCGCGCTTCCCGAGCGCCGGCGCGACGAGCTCATCGAGGGTATGCGCGCTCGCATCGAGCTTCTCTGGCAGACAGAGGAGTTGCGCAGCAGCCGCCCGCGCATCGTCGACGAGGCACGCAACATCCGCTTCTACCTGGACGAGGTGCTCTTCGACGCGGTGCCCGACGTCTACGCGGAGCTTGACCGGCAGTGGCGAGCACAGCTTGAGCGGCCCCTCCCGCCACTGCGTCCCTTTCTGCGCATCGGTTCGTGGGTGGGCGGCGACCGCGACGGCAATCCTCATGCAGACGCAGGCGTTCTGCGCTCAACACTGGTGGCGCAGAAGGACCTGGTGCTGGGTCGCTACCGACGCGCGGTGCGCTCCTTGGCCACCGAACTCAGCGCCAGCACGTGGTGGTCCGGGCAGGGGGCGCGCCTGCAGCAGTCGATCCGTGACGACGAGGTCGCCATGCCCCGCGCCGCTGTCGACGTGCTCGAGACACCGCCGGACGAGGCGTTGCGCCGCAAGACGTTCCTCGTGCACCGTCGCCTCGAGGCCACGATGACGGCGCTCCACGGTGGCCCTGCCGAACATCCCTACAGCAGTGCTGCGGATTTCGCCGCCGACCTCGACGTGATCGACGCCACGCTGCGCGGGGCGCGGTTGACCGCTGTGGCCGGAGGCGCCCTGCTCACACTGCGCCGCCAGGTCGCGGTCTTCGGCTTCTGCGGGCTCGCCATCGACGTGCGCGAGCACCGCGACCGAGTCCGCAGCGCCGCATCCGCGCTGTTGCGGTCCATGGGCTGGATCGACGGCACGCTCGACGACATCGACGAGGCCACGGCGCTGCGCCTGCTCACCGACGCGCTGCCGTTGCGTGGACCCACGGTGAGCGACGCGCGCATGAGCAGCGAGGACGCCACCTTGATGGCCACCCTCGGGGAGATGAACGCGGCCGGCCGGGATATCTCCGCCGACGCATGCGGAACATTGATCGTCTCGATGACCGAGTCTGCGGTCGATATCGTCGCGGCGCTGTGGCTGTGCAGTGTCAGCGGGTTGGTGACATGGTCGAGCGGCCGGATCGCATCGAGCCGCGTTGACATCGTGCCGCTGCTCGAGTCAATGGACAGCCTGGTCGGGGCAGCGCGCACCATGACCGCTCTTCTCGACGTCCCGCTGTACGCCATGAACGTTCACGCGCGCGGTGGTGTGCAGGAGGTCATGCTCGGCTACAGCGACAGCAGCAAGGACGGCGGCTACCTGGCGTCGCAATGGCAGCTATACAGCGCTCACACTGCGCTCGCAGATGCGTGCTGCCGAGCCGGCCTGCGACTGCGCGTCTTCCATGGGCGGGGCGGCAGCGTGAGCCGCGGTGGTGGTCCGGCGCACCTCGCTCTGCTCGCCCAGTCACCGGGCGTGCTCCAGGGAGGCGTGCGCCTCACCGAGCAGGGCGAGGTGCTGCGCTTCCGCTACTCGCGCCGCGACGTTGCCGCGCACCACATGGAGCTCATCGTCGCCGCAGCCTGGGAGGCCAGCTCCCGACGCACCGGGGCTGCCGGCGCTGCGAAACCGGCGTGGGAATTGGTTATGTCGGTGCTGGCCCAAACCAGCCGGTCGGACTACCGCGACCTGGTCTATACAGACGACTTTGCGGCGTTCTTCCGTGCCGCCACCCCGATCAGTGAGCTGACCGAGCTGAACATCGGGTCGCGGCCGGCGAGCCGGCATCACAGCTCGCAGCGAATCGAGGACCTCCGTGCCATTCCCTGGGTCTTCGCGTGGAACCAGACGCGGGTCATGCTGCCCTCGTGGTACGGCGTGGGGTCGGCGTTGTGCGCGTTCGTGGAAGGGACCGCGGCCAGAGCTCACGTCGGGGCCTCTGCTGCGTTGCCGCAACCCGGGCAGCCGCGCTGGGACTTGCTCACCGAGATGTACGAGGGCTGGCCGTTCTTCCGGTCACTCGTCGACAACCTGCAGATGGTGCTGGTGAAAGTCGACATGGCGGTGGGCAGGCGGTACCTCGACCTCGTCGACGACGCGGAGCTGCGATCGCGCATGTGGGCGCTCATCAGCACAGAGCACCAGCGCACCGTTGACGCGGTGCTGCGCCTTTGCGGCATCGACCACCTCCTTGACAAGGAGCCGGCGCTGCGTGCGGCACTGCGTCTGCGCGATCCGTACATCGACCCTCTGTCGGTGTTCCAGGCCCAGTTGCTGAGGCGATACCGCGGCTCTGCCGAGGACGACCCGGCACGACAGACCTTGCTGCGGGCCATCCTCCGGACGGTCAACGGCATCGCGGCCGGTCTCCAGAACACCGGCTGAAGCTCACGCGCCGGTCTGGCTGCATCGCCGGCCGTGAGCGGACCGGCGCCTAGAATGCGCCTGCGATGACCGGTTTCCCCCCTGCCACGGTTGCCGTCATCGGGTTCGGGCGCTTCGGGCGCCTATGGGCATCGATGCTCCATGGGGACTGGGACGTCCTCGTCTACGACTCAGTCGCCACGTTGCGCGAGCAGGCCGCCGCTGAGGGTTTCTCGTCCGTCTCGTTGCGCGAGGCGCTCGCCGCCGACGTGGTCTTCTACTGCGTGCCCATCTCCGCATTCGAAGCGACGCTGGTCGAGCACCTCCCCTATTTCGCGGAGGCGGGCCGCTCACGAACGCTCGTGGACGTTCTCTCCGTCAAGGTACATCCCCGCGACGTGTTCGACCGGCTCCTCCCGGCGACCTACGAGGCGATGCTCAGCCACCCCATGTTCGGGCCGGACAGCGTGGCCGTGAGCGGGCTGGCAGGCCAGACCATCGTTCTCGACCGCTACCGCATGTCCGGCGCCGCGTTCACCGGCTGGACGGAGTACCTGCAAAGCAAGGGCCTCGACGTTGTGACGATGACAGCCGACGAACACGATCGGCTCGCTGCGGAAAGCCAGGGGGTGACCCACTTCGTCGGTCGCACCCTGGAGCGATTCGGGTTCACGCCGACACCGATCGACACGCTGGGGACGAGGCAGCTCCACGAGATCACAGCCCAGGTGACCCACGACACCGAACAGCTCTTCGTGGACCTGCAGACCCTCAACCCATTCACCGGGGCAATGCGCGTGCGCCTATCGCGGGCACAGGACTCCGTGTTCGACCAATTGCTGCCCAACCGGCTCGCCACCGACCGCCTCGTCGTCGGCATCCAGGGCGGCCAGGGCAGCTTCAACGACGAGGCGGCGCGCGCCTTCATGAGCCGCACCCCCGATGTCCCATACGAGCTCGTCTACCTGCACACGACCGAGCGCGTCCTCCGCGCGCTCCACGAGGGAGCGGTCGACCGCGGCCAGTTCGCCATCCACAACTCGGTGGGGGGCATGGTCGGCGAGTCTGTCGCCGCCATGGCCAGGTATCGCTTCGCCATCGTCGAGGAGTTCGCGATCAAGATCTCCCACGCGCTGATGATGTCGAGCACCGCCGGCTTCGAGGATATCGACACGGTGATGACCCATCCCCAGGTGCTTGCGCAGTGTCACACCAGCCTCGCCAGGAAGTACCCGGAGCTGCGTCAGACCAGCGGCGACGGCGATCTCATCGACCACGCCAGGGTCGCGGAGCTGATGGGTCAGGGGGCGCTTCCTTCGAACATCGCCACCATGGGCAGCACGGTCCTGGCCGCAATCCACGGGCTGGTCATCATCGAGGACAACCTCCAGGACCTCGATGAGAACTTCACCAGCTTCCTGTGGGTACAGCGGCCCGGAAGCCCGGCGGGGGACGCGCAGGTCAACCCTCTCTAGCTCAGGGGGCCGATCGTCTCCAGGCTGCGCATCAGGGCGAGGAACTCAGCGAAGGACAGGCTCTGGGCTGCGTCCGACAGTGCCTTCTCGGGTTGCGGGTGCACCTCGATGAGCAGGCCATGAGCGCCCGCCGCCCGCGCAGCTCGCGCCATCGGGGCCACGTACGGTCGATAGCCGGTGCCGTGGCTGGGATCAACAATGACCGGCAGGTGGGTGCGTTCGCGCAACACCGGGACGGCGGAGAGGTCGAGCGTGTTCCGTGTGCTGGTCTCGAAGGTGCGGATGCCGCGCTCGCAGAGGATGACCTGCTGGTTGCCGATGGCGAGGATGTACTCGGCGGCACCCAGCCATTCCTCGATCGTGCTCGACAGGCCCCTCTTCAGCAGGATGGGTCGGTCGACCTTGCCGAGCTCGCGGAGAAGGTCGAAGTTCTGCATGTTGCGCGCCCCCACCTGGAGGATGTCGACACGCTCGGCCATGCGCCGTACCTGGTCGACGGCCATGACCTCACTGATGATGGGCATGCCCGAGGCTCGTCCCGCCGCAGCGAGCAACTCGAGACCCTCCCAACCCAGTCCCTGGAAAGCGTACGGAGAGGTGCGTGGCTTGAAGATGCCGCCACGAAGAATCTGCGCGCCGGCCTCGCGGACAGCGCGGGCGGTGCTGGTGATCTGCGTCGCGGACTCGACCGAGCAGGGGCCGGCCATCACGACAAAGCCCGATCCTCCGACGAGCAGGCCTCCGACCGGGACCAACGTATCGTCGGTGCGGGCTGCCCTCCCGGCGAGCTTGTAGCTGCTCGAGGCCCTGATGTGTGGAGTACCGGTCACCACTGCCTCGAGCACGTCGACGCCGGAGGCCTCGGTGACCAGAGGCGTGGCGTCACCCGGCTGGAACTCGACGCGGGCCGCCTTGGCCGGGTAGCTGCCAAGGACCTTGAGGTGCAGCGACGTGGAGCGCAGGTCGTCGAGGGCACTCGCGGTGCGCGGGTCAGCAGTGTTTCCCTCGAAGTCGAGGAAGAACATGTACTCCCACGGGCGCCCGGGCCGGGGACGCGACTCCAGCTTGGTCATCGAGTGACCGCTGTTGCCGAGGACGTCGAGCGAGCGCATCAGCGCCCCGTGCTCGTGGCGGGTCACAAAGATGAGGCTTGTCTTGCAGGGCGCGGTGAGGTCCACCGCCACCGCCTGCCTGGCGAGCACGACGAAGCGCGTGTAGTTCTCAGACTGGTCGGCAATGCCGCGACGCAGCACCTGCAGCCCGTGTGCGGCCGCGGCCTCCGGAGCGCCGATGGCGACCTGGGTGGGATCGCCGTCGGCGGCGACGGTGCGCATGGCCTCGCCGGCGTCGAAGTTGAGGACGGGGCTGGCCATTAACAGTGCGCGAACGAACGCGGAGCACTGCTCCAAGCCGTCGAGGTCGGAGAGCACGCGGCGCACCGCGCCGAGCGGGATCTCGCTGACCCCGGCAAGGCAGTGATCCACGCTCCAGGTCTCTTCGCCGACGATGGACACGTCGTTCTCACGGAGCAGGTCGTACACCTCGTTGATGCTCCCCGCGATGGTGTTCTCGATCGGGAGCACGGCGAGGTCCACCTGTCCGGCTTTGAGCGCATCGACCGCCCCCTGGTAGGTCCGCGAGGCGACCAGGTCGCCCTCGCGGGCGCTGCCGGAGAGGTATTTCTGAGTGGCCAGGAAGCTGAAGGTGTGCTCCGCACCCTGGACGGCGACGCGCAGACGCTCCGGGGGCGGCTTCCCGGCGCGGCTCGAGACCTGCCGGCTCACCGACTCGACAAGCAGGTCGCGGTAGATGCGCCGTACAAGGTCGACAGGCGCGCCCTCCACACGGGCGACCTGCTCCACGGCGTCGAGGACCTGACGCTCGCGGTCGGCATCGCGGATGGCGGTGTCGGAGCCGGCCTTCTCCCTGCCCACGTCGGCCACGACGCGAAAACGCTCGGCGATCAGCTCGACGATGTGCTTGTCGAGGTCGGTGAGGCGCTCACGGAGATGTGGCAGCGGTGCGTCGGCGTCGGACACGGGGTGCCAGTCTACGGTGTGTCAGGCGTCGATCGAGGCCATGCTGGCGTAGCGCTCGCCCGCCGCAGCGCCCGGTGGCATCGCGTCGTCGAGCGCCGCCAGGGCCTGTGCGTCGAGGGTCACGTCGGCGGCCGCGACGTTCTCCTCCAGGTAGCGGACGCGCTTGGTACCCGGGATCGGCACGACGTCCTCGCCGCGATGCAGCACCCAGGCGAGCGCCACCTGGGCCGCCGACACGCCGAGACGCCGGCCGATCGCCTCCACGACCTCCACGAAGGCCAGGTTTCGGGCGAAGTTCTCGCCCTGGAAGCGCGGGTAGTTGCGGCGCCCGTCACCGGCTCCGAAGTCCGGGGTGCGGAAGCGCCCGGTCAGAAAACCGCGACCCAGCGGGCTGTACGCCACAAATCCGATGCCCAGCTGGCGGCAGGTGGGCAGGATCTCGGCTTCCGGGTCGCGTGTCCACAGCGAGTACTCGGTCTGCAGCGCAGCGATGGGGTGGACCTCGTGGGCGCGTCGCACCGTCGCCGGCGACGCCTCGGACAGACCGAGGTGGCGCACCTTTCCGGTCTGGACCAGCTCAGCCATCGCGCCGACCGTCTCCTCGATCGGCACCTTCTTGTCGACGCGGTGTTGGTAATACAGGTCGATGACGTCGACACCGAGCCGATGCAACGATGCCTCGCAGCATTCGCGCACGTACTCCGGGTCGCCGCGAACGCCGAGGAAGTCGCCCTTCTCGTTGCGCACGTTGCCGAACTTGGTCGCGAGCACGACCTCATCGCGACGGCCTGCGATGGCCCGGCCGACAAGACGCTCGTTGGTCCACGGTCCGTACATGTCCGCGGTGTCGAGGAAGGTGACGCCGAGGTCGAGGGCGCGATGGATGGTGGCGATCGCCTCCGCCTGGTCAGCCGGGCCGTAGGCGTCGGACATGCCCATGCAACCGAGTCCCTCAGCGGAGACGGTCAGTCCCTGTCCGAGCGTGCGCATTCTCATGGCAACTTCCTGTCGCGTGGCCTGTGATTCGGCTTCATGATGCCGCACGGCGCCGCTCGGGCGACCGGGCGTGACGGCGCGGAAGTGGCGCTACGTCCACGACCTCCGCGAGCGTTCCGCCCAGTAGACCTCCGCCGGCTCGACGAGGCCGGCGGCGAGGCCGGCGAGGTCCTCGTCCCAGAGGCTGGGGCTGGCACCGAGGTTGCTGAGCAGCGTGTCGACGGTGACCGCGCCGCTCAAGACGATTCCTGCCCACGGCTGCGCCAACGCGGCGCTCATCGCCAGCGCGTCGGGAGCCACGCCACGCCGCTGGGCCATGGAGATGAGCGCGGGCTGGTCACCTGCGCTGGTGAGCCGGCCGTTGGCAAGCGCCTCCTTGACGATCACCGTCATGCCGGCGTCGTGGGCACGCGCGAGCGCCGGCCCGCTCGACTGTTCGAGAAGGTTCCATGTTGCCTGGACAGTGTCGAAGATGCCCGCCTCGACGGCTGCGTCCACGGTGCTGCCCTGGTTGGGCCCCGTGACCGTGACCCCGACGGAGAGCCCATCCTCGCGCACCCGTCGCAGCGCGGAGAGGACCGCCGGTGAGGAGAGCACGCCGTTCTGCAGCGTCGCCGAGTGGACCTGGTAGAGCATGAGGTTGGTCCCAAGAAGCTCGCGTGATTCGCCGAGCTGACGCTCGAACGCCTCAACGCTCAGGTCCTGCACCTCGTGGCGGTCGGCGTTGAGCCGCCACCCGCCGACGTACGTGTACCCCCATTTGGACCCGACCGCGATGTCGGCCGGAGCAAGGTTGCGCCGCCGCAGCCAGCCGGAGAGGAAACTCTCCGCCAGTCCATAGGAGCGGGCGACGTCGATGTAGCGCACACCCGCGCTGTACGCCGCATCCAGCACCGACTCAGTGCGCCGGCGCATCGACCCCGGGCTGCGGTCGGTGCCCAGTTCATCATCTCGGCCGGCCGTGATGTATGCGGGCCGGCCGAGCGCGGCAAGACCCAGGCCGACCCGCGTGGCGCCACGGAGCACCTCAGGTGGCCAGCTCACGTCGACATCGTCGTCCGTGGGGCGCTGGCGTGCCCGTGTGCGACCCCCGCCGCCTCACCGGGCGGGGGTCGCCTGGTCACACGTCGAGTCGTCAGCTGAATGTGAAGACGTGGATGGTCACGTGCGAGTACGAGTTGTTGGCAATCGACGCCTCGACATTGTCGTTGACGCCGAGCCACACGCCGTAATGGTCGCCGGAGATTGTGTTGCCTCTGATCGTCACGTGCACAGTGACGGTGCCCGAGAAGACCAGGATCCCGGTGGTGTGGAAGTCCTGCGCGGGTGGTCCGTCGAGCCCGTCGCCGGGGCCGGCCACCGCGCTGCCGACGTTGTTGCGGCCGATCACGTTGTCGATGATGCGATTGCCGCTGAGGTCCTCGAACTGCCCGGGCGCAACGGTGTGTGCATGCATGGTCACGCCCGACAGCTCGTTGCCGGCGATGTAGTTGCCCTCGACGAGGTTGTCGTACGAGCCCGTTCCTGGACCGGCATTGGCGAACAGCACGCCGGCACCCTCACCAAGCAGACCATTGCCGGTGATGCGGTTGCCGCGGATCACGTTGTCGTACACGCCCGCCACCAAGGGCTGCGGCTTGCCGCTCGCATCCAGCGCGAAGGGGTTGTGCCCGGGCACGGTCACGCCACAGTCGAACAGGTTGCCCGTGAGTGTGTTGTCCTCGATGAGGTTGGCATGCGTCGGGCCGAACTCATCGGTGAGGAGGATGCCGCCCTCGTTGCCGCTGACCCAGTTGTCCCTGACCAGGGCATGGGAGACGCCCATGAGGTGGATCCCCTCCCCGCAGTCACCGGGGATCTGCCCGGACGCCGCGCACTGTGGGTACGGAGAGTTGGGCGACGGGGGAATCCCGCCCGTGTTGTTGCCCGTGACGCGGTTGTCGGTGATGTGCACGTCGGTGATCGAGCCGCCGGCGAACGTCCCGCTGGCGAGGATGCCCTCGCCGATGGCGCCGGTCACGGTGAACCCGTCAACGCTGACGTGCGAGGAGCGCACCGTCACACCGGCGAGGCAGGGGGCGACGCCAGGGCCGGTCGGCCCCAGCTGATCGCATTGAGCGTTCGCGGTCGCGCTCCCGTGGATGGTGGCGTCGCGACCTCTGAGGCTCAGCGGCGCGGACACGACCACGTCCTCCATGTACGTCCCCTTGCACACCACGACGGTGGCCCAGGCTGGGGCGGCGTCGACCGCCGCCTGGATGGTGGAGGAGGTCGCGGTTCCGCACGACGTTCCCGCATTGGACGGATTGCCTGCGGGCGAAACGAAGATCGTTCCCTTGGCTGCCCCGGCGGACGCCACCACGAAGCCCTGTGCGACCCCGGCGCCCACGACGAGCCCGGCAGCAACCAACATACGGACGGTTTTCGGTAGCTTCACTTCGATCCTCCCCTCAGCGCAGTCTGAGATGTCCCACCCATCGACCAGTGACACCGGTTGGCCATGAACTGCCGCGTCCGGACTGGCGGGGTGACTGTAGCCGCGCGACCAGGGGGTCTGCCACCGCCACTCGGTCCGTTGGCGGACCGACTCGGTGATCGGGACCACGCAGGATGGTGGTGGGCTCCCCTCGCAGGATGGTGGTGGGCTTCCCTCGCACTGCGAAGCGCGCGATGTTTGTGTCTTGGGCGAACGTCGACAAACGCTAGGCCCAGGAGGACAGCACGTGGAACAGAAGTACATCGGTGGCCGCGAGCTCTACGCGACCAGGCGTCGCGCGGCCGCGCGCGTCTCTGACACGGCCGTCAGGGGCGACGCGCCTGTCATCCGCACCTGGTGGCGGATCCTGCCCCGCCTCGCGCGACGCTGAACTCGGCGCGAATTCGCCGCTGAGGGATCGCGGCGGGGCAAAGCGTCGGTTCCGGGGGGTCACGGGTAGTCCGGCCACCGCTGAGTGGCCCATGTTGAACGGCGCATGACAGTTGGTCGGGGGAGCTGCCCTCGGACTCGCCTGCGCCGTGAAGCAGACCGCGTGGTTCGTGGCCCCTGCGTTCGTCCTCCTGGCCCTCCGCCGCGGGGCCGGCCTGGCCGGTCGCGGCGTCATCTCGTGCGCAGCGCAGCGCGTCGCGCCCTTCCCTGCTCGCTCAACAGGCTCCGTGAGAGGATTGCGCCGCGATGAGCTTCGTGAGCCGCGGCTTCAGGGGACGGCCACACGCCCGGGCTGAGGGCGACCGTCTGCCGCCTGGGCAGTACCTGGTGCGTGACTTTCCGGTGCTGTCGGTCGGACCCACACCCCGCCCCCGGTTGGCCGATTGGACGTTCTCGATCAACGGGGAGGTCGACGACGTCAGGCGTTGGACATGGGAGGAATTGCGCGCGCTGCCGAGCGAGACGATCACGCGCGACATCCACTGCGTCACCAAGTGGTCCAAGTTCGACACGGTGTGGGAGGGTGTCTCGGTCGACACCCTGCTCGAGGGACTGGACAGCGCGGCCGATCACGTCATGGCCTTCTGCGACGGTGGCTACACAACCAACATCCCCCTCGAGGACATCACCGGCGGCAAGGCGTGGGTGGCGTTCAGCTACGACGGACAGGCACTCGAGGCCGAGCACGGTGGTCCGGCGCGACTGCTCGTGCCACACCTGTACTTCTGGAAGAGCGCCAAGTGGGTGCGCGGGCTGACCCTGATGAACGACGACTCCCCGGGGTTCTGGGAGGTGAACGGCTACCACATGTACGGGGACCCATGGCTGGAGCAGCGATACAGCGGCGACTGAACTGGCGCTTCGGCGACGTCACCGAGGTCATCGATGAAACGCCTCGGGTCCGCAGCATCATCCTCGCTGTGCCGGGGTGGCCGGGCCATCTCGCCGGGCAGCACGTCGATGTCCGTCTCACCGCCGGCGACGGCTATCGGACGGAGCGCAGCTACTCGATCGCGTCGGCACCCGACGCCGGCGAAGCGGTGGCGCTGACGGTGGAACGCCTCGTTGATGGTGAGGTCTCCGAGTACCTCACCGGCGAGCTGCGCGCCGGCGACAGGCTGGAGTTCCGCGGCCCGATCGGTGGCTATTTCGTGTGGGACGTCAGCGCCGGTGGCCCGTTGCTTCTTGTCGCCGGTGGCTCCGGGGTGTGCCCGCTGACGGCCATGCTCCGGCACCGTGCCGCCCGGTCCAGTTCGGTCCCCACCCGTCTCGTCTACTCATCGCGGACGCTGGAGGACGTCATCTACCGCGAGGAGCTGGATCGCCTCGCCGCCGGCGGTGACGGCCTCGAGGTGGTGCACACGCTGACGCGCACGCAGCCGCCCGTCTGGCACGGCTACAGCCGGCGCGTCGACCGCGAGATGCTCGCGGAGGTGGCGTGGCCGCCGGAGCAGCAACCGCTCGCGTTCGTCTGCGGC
>Ga0209483_1002406_pt1 | contig 13160 bp, 12 predicted proteins | sample NGEPerA_FD_184508 | JGI IMG/M metagenome (GOLD analysis project Ga0209483, IMG submission 184508) | Arctic peat soil microbial communities from the Barrow Environmental Observatory site, Barrow, Alaska, USA - NGEE PermafrostL2-A... | ecosystem: Environmental > Terrestrial > Soil > Wetlands >... | reverse complement strand
TCATTACGCGCCGCGTCGTCGCCCATTTGATGGCCTCGCCAATCAGGCTGAGGCCGCGCCGGCGTTCGTTGATGGTCTTGATGTTTTTGACGCGGGCGACCGAGCGCGGCGCGTAATGATCCTGCAATCCTTCGCCGACGCCCGGCAGGGCGTGACGCACCTCGATGCCGAGCGAACCCAGCAGGTCTGGCGAGCCGACGCCTGATAATTGCAGCAGTTGCGGCGAATTGTAGGTACCGCCCGCCAGGATCACTTCCTTGGCCGCGCGCACTTCCACCGGCGTGCCGCCCTTGCCGCCCTTCACATAGCGCACGCCGACCGCGCGCTTGCCCTCGAAGATGATGCCGGTTGCATGGGCATGGGTGCGGACATCGACGTTCGGCCGCTTCATCGCCGGGCGCAGGAACGCGGTCGCGGCGCTGACGCGGCGGCCGTTCTTGATGGTGCGCTGGGCGTAGGAGACGCCCTCCTGGATCGCCCCGTTATAGTCGTGGTTCCTGGGAATGCCGAGCGACATCGCGCCCGCCATGAACGCCTCACAGAGCGGGTCCTGCCAGTCCATGGTGGTGACGGTCAGATTGCCGTCGCGGCCGCGATATTCATCCTCGCCTTCGCCGATCCGCTTCTCCATCCGCTTGAAATAGGGCAGCACATCCGGATAACCCCAGCCGCGATTGCCGAGTTGCGCCCAGGTGTCGAAATCCTGCCGCTGCCCGCGATTATAGATGTGGCCGTTGATCGAGGAGGAGCCGCCGAGCGTCTTGCCGCGCGGCGCGTAGATGCTGCGGCCGCCGGTATAAGGACCCGGCTCCTGCTGGTAGGCCCAGTTGATGCTCTTCATGTGGAAGGTCTTGATGAAGCCCGCCGGCAGATGGATGTAGGGATGCCAATCGCGGGGACCTGCTTCGAGCACGCAGATGCTGGTGACGCCGTCTTCGCTGAGCCGGTTGGTGAGCACGCAGCCGGCGGAGCCCGCCCCCACGATCACATAGTCGAACGTATCGATCATCGCAGTCCCCGCACGCTAGCGCGCTTTTTCGTTCAGTTGGTAATTCAGATGCGCTTTCACCGTCGGCCATTCGCTGCCGATGATGCTGTAGACGACGGTGTCGCGCAGCGTGCCGTTGGAGGCAATCTGATGGTTGCGCAGGATGCCGTCGAGCTTTGCGCCCAGCCGCTCGATGCCGCGCCGGCTCTGGTGGTTGAAGAAATGGGTGCGGAATTCGACCGCGATGCAGTCGAGTTTCTCGAACGCATGCGTCAGCAGCAGCAATTTGCACTGGGTGTTGACCGCACTGCGCTGCACGCGCTTCGCGTACCAGGTTGAACCGATTTCGACGCGCCGGTTCGGCGTATCGACATTCATATAGGTGGTCATGCCGGCGATCCTGCCGTCCGCGTCGAATACGGTGAACGGCAGCATCGCGCCAGATGCCTGCAGACCGAGCCGGCGGTCGATCTCCTTGCCCATGTCTTCTGCCTTGGGAATCAAGGTGTACCACAGCTTCCACAGCTCGCCGTCGTTCACCGCCTCCGTCAACCCGCCGATATGATCGTGCGACAAGGGCTTTAGCTGCGCGTGGGCGCCGCTCAGCGTCACCGGTTCAAGCCAGGGCATTTAAGACTCCACTCTCAAAGATGTCATTGCGAGGAGCACTTGCGACGAAGCAATCCATCTTTCGTGCTTGTGGCGGCATGGATTGCTTCGCTGCGCTCGCAATGACGGGCGCATCACTTGTTCAAAAAATTCAGCGGCAGGCCGGGGCGCGCCCAGTCCATCGCGACCAGTTCGCCCTTGCCGGACAGCGTGATGTAGGCGGTCTTCAACTCGGGGCCGCCGAAGGCGATGTTGGTGGTGACGCGGTCGCCGGTCGGGACCTGCTCGACCAGTTTGCCATCCGGCGCGATCACGGAAATGCAGCCCGAGATCAGCGTGGCGACGCAGACATTGCCGCTCGCCTCCACGGCGAGCGAATCGAACATCTGGTAGCCGCCAAGTCCCGCGATCGGCTTGCCGCGCTCGCCGCGATAGATCACGTCGCGCGGTTTTACTTCGCCCGGGGCCGAGAGATCGAACGCCCACAGCCGCGCGGTCGGCGTCTCCGCGACATAGACCGTGTGCTCGTCCGGCGACAGGCCGATGCCGTTGGCCAGCAGCATGCCGAAATGGCCTTCCACGACCTCCTTCATGCCGGGCTTGATGTAATAGAACGCGCCGACATCCATGTCGCGGGCGCGGCGCTTGCCCAAATCCGTGAACCAGAGCCCGCCATGCCTGTCGAACACGAGATCGTTCGGCCCCTTCAGCGGATGCTCGCCGCATTTGTCGACCACGGTCTCGACCTTGCCGCTCGAAAGGTCGACGCGCTGGACCGAGCCGCCGATATATTCATGCGGCGCCGGCGCGCTCGGCATCATGGTGTTGCGCGAGGCAACCCAGCCGAAACCGCCATTGTTGCAGATGTACATCTTGCCGTCGGGGCCGAGCGCAGCGCCGTTCGGGCCGCCGGGGATTTCCGCGACCATTTCCTTGCGACCGTCGGGCCACACCCGGGTCAGCCGCCGCCCACGGATCTCGACCAGCACTACCGAGCCGTCCGGCATCACCACCGGGCCTTCCGGAAATTCGAGACCGGTAGCGAGCACGCGAACATTGGACATGAGATCCCCCGGCCATTTGGGCGCAAGCGGGTTCAAGCCTCTTTCCGCACGCGCAACCATTTCGTTGCGCCATGTTATGACAAAGTCGCCATCGCTTGCCAAGCAACCAGGGGGTTCGCGGCCGCGCAGGGCAGCCCCGCGCGACGGCAGATCCGCATTGACCTATTCCTTCACCGGCACCCAGATTTCCAATCCGCCATTGCCGGTGACCGGATCGAAATTCTCGCCGTAGCGTTCGAAGTTTGGCGCATCGGCGACTTTCAATCCCGACGACGGCAGCCAGTGGTTCCAGATCGTGTTGACGGTGCGGCGGATGGTCGAGATGTGCTCGCTATGGGCGAACACGGCGTATCGCTGCTCGGGAATGCGAACGCTGGCGAATTCGCGCGGCAGGTCGGAGAAGTCGGACACTTCGACGCCGGCGATGTAATCGAAATTCCCCGCGTCATCGCCGTTGCAGCAGACGCCGTAGGCCACCTTCCCGACCCGGCCCGGGAAGTCGGCGACCGCTCGATGGAAGCGATGCCACTGGCCGGGAATTCCGCCGCCGCTGCTTTCGCAGGTGTAACGTTCGCCGAGCCCGGCGACGAGAAACGGCTTGCCGGTAGCAAACCGCGGCGGCTGAAGTTTGTCGAGTGCGCTTGAGTCCATGAGGATCGGCTCCTGGAGTTTGAGATGGTCGAAGCGCGCGAGGCTCCGGACCGCTTCGGGCGTCACGCCGAAATGATCGCGAAAGGCGCGGGTGAATGCTTCGTGAGAGCCGTAATCCGCATCCAGCGCCACGTTGAGGATATCCGGCGCGCCGGCCACCAGCGCCCGCGCCGCCTCGGACAGGCGCCCGGGCGCGCGCGTAGCGCATCACGGACAGCCCCGTGGCTGCGGCAAACGCACGCACCATGTGAAAGCGCGAGACGCCGGCGACGTCAGAGACCTCTTCGAGGGTCAAGCCTTCGGCGAGATGGGTTTCGATGAACCAGATCGCCTTCTGGGCAGGATTCATGGGATGACAGGCCTTCCTTCGAAGCGCGACCATCATGACCGCTTCGCGCGCGTCGCGTTTGACAGTCCTTGCTCCGGTCTTCCGTTTCGTCAAACGGAGACCGATTCCGGCTGCTTCTTCCGCCTTGCGGAAAATACCAGCCAAGCCATCGCTGGCAACCTCAACCCAATCGTGCATACTGATCGGGCATTCAATCCGACGGCTCGATCCAGGCTGCCCATAATCAAGACCACAAGAGCCATCGGCCAGCACGTCAGGGAGGACGATGATGCATCACGGTATCTTTAGTCATGTCAGATCGCTGGCAGTTGCCGGACTTCTTTCGGTTGCGGTCACGAGTGCGGCCAACGCGCAGAAGAAATACGATCCGGGCGCGACCGATACCGAGATCAAGATCGGCAACATCATGCCCTATTCGGGTCCGGCGTCGGCCTATGCCACGATCGGCAAGACCGAGGCTGCCTATTTCAACAAGATCAACACCGAAGGCGGTATCAACGGCCGCAAGATCAATTTCATCAGCTATGACGACGGCTACAGTCCGCCAAAGGCGGTCGAGCAGGCGCGCAAGCTGGTCGAGGCCGACGAGGTGCTCCTGATCTTCAATCCGCTGGGCACACCGAGCAACAGCGCGATCCAGAAATACATGAACGCGAAGAAGGTCCCGCAGATCTTCGTCTCCAGCGGTGCGGCGAAATGGAACGACCCGAAGAATTTCCCGTGGACCATCGGCTGGCAGCCGAGCTACCAGGTCGAGGCGCGCATCTACGCCGCCTATATCCTGAAGAACTATCCCGGCAAGACCATCGGCGTTCTCTACCAGAACGACGATTTCGGAAAGGATTACGTGATCGGATTGCGTGACGGCCTCGGCGACCAGGCGGGCAAGCTGATCGTCATCGAAACCTCCTACGAGACCACCGCGCCGACGGTGGATTCGCAGGTGGTGCAGATCAAGGGCGCCAACCCCGATATCTTCCTCAACGTCTCGACGCCGAAATTCGCGGCGCAAGCGATCAAGAAGATCGGCGAGCTGACCTGGCACCCCGTGCATTTCCTCACCAACGTGTCGGCCTCGGTCGGCGGCGTGATGAAGCCGGCCGGCTACGACAACGACCAGGGTATCCTGAGCGCGGCCTATCTGAAGGATCCCAAGGATCCGCAGTGGAAGAACGATGCCGCCATGAACGAATGGCGCGCCTTCATGACCAAGTGGTATCCCGAAGGCGACCAGGAAGACGCCGCCACCACGTTCGGCTACGGCGTGGCGAAGGGGCTGGAGCAGGTGCTGCGCCAGTGCGGCGACAACCTCACGCGCGAAAACATCATGAAGCAGGCCGCCAACCTGAACTTCGAGATCGGCGTTTATCTGCCGGGTACCAAGATCAAGACCAGTCCGACCGATTTCGCCCCGCTCGAGCAATTGCAGATGATGCGCTTCAAGGGCGAGAGCTGGGAGCTGTTCGGGCCGGTGATGTCGGGCGAGAAGAGCTGAAGTCCCCGTCATTCCGGGGCAGCCCGCAGGGCTGAACCCGGAAATCTCGAGATTCTCCGATGTGCAATTGCACACCGTAGTTCGATGCTTCGCATCGCCCCGGAATGATGGCTCTTTACTTCGTGCCACTCTTTACCGCCGGCGCGTCCTTCGCCGCCGGCGCATCCTTCAACGGCGGCGGCTCCGTCTTCTTTTTTTCCTCCGCGGCTTTTTTCGCGGCCGCCTGCAATTCGTCGACGGCTTTCTGCAGCGACACGAGGCTCGCCTTCAGTCCCTCGATCTGGCGGTTGGCGGCGTCGAGCTTCTGCTGATGGTCGGCGGCGAGTTTCGTGATCGTCTTCTGCAGGAAATCGACATTGCTCTGCAGGCAACTGGTCCGCCGTTCCATGGTCTTTTCGACGGTGCAGATCTCGATGCCGGGAACATCCTGCGCTATGGCGGCGTTCAGCATCAAGGGCGTCATAAGCAGCGACGCGGCAAAGGCGATCCGGCCGATCATCGAAATCCTCATCTGTTAGAACTCACGATAGTCAAATTGTTGCGAGCAGGCGGCGGGATATCGACGATACCACACGGAAACCTCATTCGCGCGTTGAGGTTTCGCCGGGAACAAGGCTCAAGGAGCTACAGGGCATGGCGACGCGCGAACGGCGGCTGGCGGAGTTCAATGGCGAGGGCGAACCCCCGGCGGATCAGCCGGTCCAGGTGCTTTGCGAGGACCACAGCGGCACCTATCAATTGCCTTTCGCCTGCCGCTTCGTCGAAGGAGCATGGCGCAATAGCGAGTCCGGCGGCGCGGTGGAGGCCACCGTGGTCGGCTGGCGGGTGCGGCGCCCCTGAGGCCGGACGTCTCGATTCACCCTGGCCACCGCTGTGCCGAAATGCGACGGCCGCGGGCCGCCCTTTAAGCATCGGAACACGGATGGAACGAACCGCGCCCGAATCAGCGGCCGGTCTCTGTATTGCGTTGTTCACGGCTAGATGTCGGCGAGCCTCGCATCTGTCGTACCAGATGCAGCAGGATTGAGACAGGTTGGAGCCGGCGGCGACGTTCAAAGGTTAATTCCTCCGAAGGGGCAGCCTTGCGCAGAGACGACAGAAGAAGGTTCGAATTTTCAAACAGCCGGACGTTGTCATTGCGACGGCGACTCTTCTCCCCCGCTTCACGTAGCGGAGTGGTGGGGAGGGGTAGCGCAGCGTGCCATAATTTCGCGATCTCGTTTCACGCCGTCATTGTGAGCGCAGCGAAGCAATCCATGGTGCGGCAAGTCGGGAGATGGATTGCTTCGCTACGCTCGCAATGACGTTGTGACACCGAGTCACACTTCCGCGATCTCGCCGCATGCGCTTGCGCGAGTTTTTGCTCATCGTTCCGCCCCTTCATAAAAAGGGCGTGGGGAATGCCGGGCGCCCAATGCACCCGCAGCCTCGCGTGGAAAATAGAAAACCACACGAGTTAGTCACCACGAGTCCACCGGAAAACCCGGCATTCCCGCACGCGATGGTGTTACGGCTGCTTCGTGATCTCCCCGGTGCGCCGGGCTTTTTGGCCACCGTCGTCTCGCGAAGTCGCCTCCACGAAACTTGACACCAGCGTCGGGGTGTCAGGACCACACGACTTGGCCGTCCGCCTCAACGCCGTTCGTTATCGGCGCCTCAGCGTCCACCGCATCCCGCCCCGCGTTTCGCGACGATCATGATACGCCCCTTTTGGTGGGACGGGATGGCGCGGAACATAGCAGCGATTTTCATTTCTGAAAAGCAGAATCACCTGCGACAAAACGACCCGACGGGCAAATCAGGTCAGGCCTCCGCTTTTTTCCATTGCAGCCGCGCCAAGGCGAGGCGCGCGATTTCCACGGGCGCCTGATCCGGAATTGCGAACACGGAGCTGACGTTGATCTCGCAAAGCACATAAGTGTCCGCGCCCGATGAATCGCGCGGCCCATAGAGGAAGTCGGCATCCCAGATGATCGGCAGCGACGCGGCGTCGATGCCCAGCAACTCCATCATCTGCGGCGTCCACTCGGTTTCCATTTTCGCCCGCAACGCCTGGAATTGCGGCGCCGATGCCGAATGCATGATCCGCGGGCCGGGCTGCGCCGCCGGCGAGTCCGGCCCTTCCGGTGGCGGCGGGATCAGCGCCTTGATGAACTGGTGGCCATAACCGACCACCCTGTCTGTACCCATGTAGCATCGGATCATGCCGTCGGGCAGACGCGGTTGGAACGGCTGGTCGATGATACAGCCGTCGTTGGCGAAATAGGCTTCGCAACTCCGCATGAAGTCGTCTGATGGCATGGTTTCGGGCACGCTGCCGCGGCGGGCGTGCAACACCCGAACAGTCGCGTCCGACAGCCATTCGACCTTCCAGACGCCCTGCCCGCCATTGCCGCGATTCTGCTTGAGCACGCGGGGACCCGCCGATCGAAGCCGCGGCGGAAACGCTTCGCGAAAGGCCTTGGGGTTGCGGTACAGATGGGTGTCCGCGCCCCAGCCGAGATGCCTTGTGCGGTGAAGCACTTCCTTCACGCCCATTTTCAGGATCACGTCGGGGTGTGCGCTCACCCACACGCCACGCGAAGCCACCTCGCGCAACAGTGCATCGAGTGCCGTTCGATTTTGTCCATCCGAAATCGGATCGACCCAGACCAGCACCCCGTCGCAGCTAAGAAGCTGCCCGCGCACTTCGTCCGCCATGTCCTCGGCGTAGATCGCGGGCTGCGCCTCGACGCCGAGTGCTGCCAGCTCCTCGAAAATCCTGTGGTAGCGATTGTTCTGTGCCGTCGCCTCGTCTCGCGCCTGGCGATCGCCTCGCCAGACTATTGCAATCCTGCCGGCTTTTGCTGTCGTCATTTCACACCATGATTCCTTCGGGGTCGAACGGGAAATGGCGGGACGTCGAACCGCTCCAGCGATCGGCGCTGCGTCAGCGTCGATTCCATTGCGGATTTCGTCTGGTGATGGAAGATCGTTTCGGCCGTCCATGCGCAATCCCCTCGACACGTCGAGCGTTGCGCAGAGCTTGGACGGAGGCCGTCTGGCGGGGAGTCTGCATTTCCCCGTGAGAGGATTTTAGATCGAGTGCGGGGCATGCGCAACCGTGCAGACACGCCGAAACTTGTTTGAAATCTCGCAAATCGGCGAGCCGCGCGGCTGAAACGTTCGTGCACGGCGAATATTGCGCCGAGCGCACCGGTTGACACGACGGGCCCCGGGGTCTTTATTGAAGGCACGGGGACCGGCGATCTCCCCGCGAGGCGACATGCCCAAGAATCGCGTCCTGTTTCATCAAGGGCGCAGTATGTCTTCATATACCTCGATTTCACCTGAAAAACTTTCTCGTCTCATCGGCACGGTCAACGCGCCAACGCTCATCGATGTCCGCATTGACGAGGATTTCGCGACGGACCCTCGGTTAATCCCGGGAGCCAGTCGCCGATCCCATCGCGATGTCCAGGACTGGGCCGCGCAATTCACCGGGCAATCGGTCGTCGTAGTCTGTCAGAAGGGCCAGAAGCTCAGCGAAGGAACCGCCGCTTTGCTTCGTCACGGCGGCATCGCCGCCGAGGTTCTCGAAGGCGGTCATCTGGGCTGGACGCAAGCGCAGTTACCAACCGTTTCCGGCGACAAGCTGCCGAAGCGCGACGGTCGCGGCCGCACCGTCTGGGTGACCAGATCGCGCCCGAAGATCGACCGCATCGCCTGTCCGTGGTTGATTCGTCGTTTCATCGACCCGGCGGCGGTCTTTCTCTTCGTGGCGCCTTCGGAGGTCGAAGCCGTCGCACAACGGTTCGAGGCAGCGCCTTTCGACATCGAGAACGTATTCTGGAGCCATCGCGGCGAACTGTGCACGTTCGATGTCATGATCCACGAGTTCGGCCTGTCGACGCCGCCTCTGGAACGCCTGGCGACAATGGTGAGAGCTGCCGACACGGGGCGGCTCGACCTTTCGCCGGAGGCACCGGGACTGCTTGCCGCGTCACTCGGCCTGTCACGGATGTATGACGACGATTTGGAACAGTTGAGCGCCGGTCTTCTCCTCTACGACGCGTTCTACCGCTGGTGTCGGGATGCGGCGAAGGAAACCCATAACTGGCCAACGAACAAGGTGAAGTCGTGACGGGAGCAACAATGATGCGTCCGTTCGCACTTCTCGCGTTCGGTGTCGCGCTGCAATGCGCAATGCCGGCCCAGGCCGGCGACGCTGCCGTGCCCGGCAACAAGACGATCGTGTTCGTCTGCCTCCACGGCTCGGTGAAAAGCCAGATGGCTGCCGCGCACTTCAACCGGATAGCACGGGAGCGCGGGCTTCCCTACACGGCTATCTCGCGCGGCGTTGAGGTCGATGCTTCGATCCCGACACGAATCAGGGACGGCCTGAGCCTGGAAGGTCTCGCACCGCTGGATGACGTGCCGCAAAGTTTGACCCCGAACGAGGCGGCCGGCGCCATCAAGGTCATCGCGTTCGACGCGGTGCCGGAGGATAAAAGAGGCGTGGCCGAGGTGAACTACTGGTCCGACGTGCCGCCGGCCACCAAGGACTATGCCGCCGCGCGCGATTCCATCGTGCGCCACATCGACGATCTCGTCCCCACGCTGTCGCTGCGGCCGCGGCCTCAACAGACATTGCGGGGCATGGTTACCGGCATCGACGAGCGAAACGACCGCATCACCCTGCGTCTCGCCGAGGGCGCCAGCAGCGACTTCAGGGTGCAGGACGCCCTGATGTTCAATGCGGTGCACGACGGCGATCAGGTGGAAGTTACCGTGGAGAATATCTCCGGAGCGAAGACCATCGTCGGACTGAGAAAGGAATAGCCGCAAGCCAAGAAAGTGAAACATGGGGCGACAAGACCACCAAGGAGCAGACAACCATGCGCAACGGACTCTGGACGGCAGCTTCCATTCTCGCGGCCCTGTTCGCCACCGGCGCGAACCCCCAGCAAGCGGGCTGGAACATTTTTGCGGAGCCATTCATCTCCGCGGCTCACGCGGAAGATATCGACTGGCAGAAGGTCGACGAAACGCTCGGCCGCAAACCCGCTGTGTCGGGCGACGTGCATCGTTACGGTTTTCCGCGCTCCGATCTTGCGGTGACGCTGGATGGCGTGACGATCAAGCCGGCGCTGGCGCTCGGCGGCTGGGTCGCATTCAAGCCGGCGCATGGCGGCATCATGGCCATGGGCGACCTGGTGCTGCTGGAAACCGAGATCAATCCGGTGATGGCGAAGATGGTCGCGAGCGGGCTCGAGATCACCGCCGTGCATAATCACCTGCTGCGCGCGAGCCCCGCGACCTTCTACATGCATGTCGCCGGCCATGGCGATCCCGTCAAAGTCGCGACCGCGATCCGCGACGCACTTGCCGAAAGCAAGACTCCGCTCACCGTCGCAGCCGCGACGGCTCCCCCGCCGGCCATCGACCTCGACACCGCGCAACTCGACAAGATTATTGGCGTCAAGGGGCAGGCCAATGGCGGCGTCTATCAGTTCAACGTGCCGCGGCGCGATCCCGTCACCGAAGGCGGCATGCAACTGAGCCCGGTCGGCCCGATGGGCGTCGCGATCGGCATCAACTTCCAGCCGACCGGCGGCGGCAAGGCCGCCATAACAGGCGATTTCGTCCTGACCGGCGAGGAGGTCAATCCAGTGATCCAGGCGTTGCGGACCCATGGCATCGAGGTGACGGCGCTGCACAGTCACATGCTGGATGAGCAGCCGCGGCTGTTCTTCATGCATTTCTGGGCCAATGACGACGCCATCAAGCTTGCGAAGGGCCTGCGCGCAGCCCTCGACAAGACGGCAAGCACGAAGAGCTGAATTCGGATTGGGGGCAGGGATGACGACAACGACGACAACCGAGCACGGCCGGATCGGCGAACTTGTGCGCTACTTCCTCCGGCTCGGCTGTCTCGGCTTCGGCGGGCCGGTGGCGCTGGTCGGACAGATGGAGCGCGAGCTCGTCGACGGCAAGAAATGGCTCACCAAGGAGCAGATGCGCGAGGCCATAGCCATCTGCCAGTCGCTGCCGGGGCCGCTCGCGATTCAGGTCGGCATCTACATCTCCTGGCTGCGCGGCGGCTTCTGGGGCGCGTGGGCCGGCGGCTGGTGTTTCATCCTGCCGAACTTCATCATCGTCGCGGCGCTTGGCGCCCTCTACGTCTATCTCGGTGACCTGCAGCCGGTCACTGCCATATTCTATGGCGTCAGCCCGGCCGTCATCGCGCTGATTCTGCATTCCTGCTACCGGCTCGCCAGGCTCGGCATGGAGGACTGGCTGCAATGGGCGATCGCGGTAGTCTGCTTCGTCGTCACCGTCGTGCTTCAGGCCGAGGTCGCCCTGTTGTTCATCGCCGCCGGTATCGTCGGCATCCTTTACTATGGCAGTCTGTTGAGGAGGACGCCAACCGCTCTCACGATGACCGCGCCTGTTTTGGCGGCGCTGGCGCCCGGCGCGTCGGGCTCGACCATCGGCAAGCTTCTGCTGTTTTTCCTGAAGGCGGGCTCGCTCACCTTCGGCAGTGGGCTTGTGATCGTGCCATTTCTCGAACAGGGACTCGTGCACCAATTCGGCTGGCTCGATCAGCGCCAGTTCCTGATCGCGGTCGCGATCGGCATGATCAGCCCGGGCCCGGTGGTGATCACCGCGACCTTTGTCGGCTATCTCGTCGCGGGCTTCTGGGGCTCACTGGTCGCGACCGTCGGCATCTTCCTGCCGTCATTCCTGCTGGTGCTGATCGCCGCACCCTTGCTCGCGCGCCATCGCGGCAATGCCAATGTGCAGGGCTTCGTCAAGGGCGCCTATGCCGCGGCGATCGGAACGATTCTGGGCGCGTGCATCCTGCTCGGACGCATCGCGATCGGCGACTGGCTGACGGCGCTGATCGGTATCGTTTCGCTCGCAGTGCTGTTTCGCTGGAAGGTGAGCAATCCCCTTCTCATCGCGGCGACCGCGGTCATCGGCCTCGTCGCCTATCCAATCCTGCAACCGGAGTGGGTGATGGTGCATTAACCGCCGCAGGCGCGACCAGTTTCAAGGCTTTGGGGATTTGCAGGCCGCCCCATCAGATGGATCTCCATCCAAGTGCTCGTCACCTCGTTCGGGGGAGCGAACCCATGGATGGACTTGTCTTTACTCTTTTTGCGCTGGCCGCCTTCGCCGGCGGCTTGGTCAGCGGCTTCTCCGGATTTGCGATGGGCCTCGTCGTATCGGGCGTATGGCTGCACATCATCACGCCGATGCAGACTGCCACGTTGATCGCAGGCTATGGCCTGCTCACGCAAGGTTACGGCATCTTCAAGCTGCGCCATACCCTCGACTTGCAGAAGGCCTGGCCGCTCGCGCTTGGGACCATCATCGGCATACCGATCGGCGTCAGCATCCTTATCTACCTCAATCCGGCATACCTGCGGTTCGGCGTCGGCCTGCTGCTGGTGTTTTACACGATCTACGGCCTGACGCGGCCTGTGTTCGCTCCGATTAAAATCGGAACCGGAGCCGACATCGCGATTGGCGTATCCAATGGCTTGCTTGGCGGCCTGACGGGATTAGGCGGCGTGATCTCGACGATTTCATGCCAATGGCGCGGCTGGCCAAAGGACGTACAGCGCGCTGTGTTTCAGCCGGTGCTGTTCGTAGCGTTCGTGGTTATCTCGATATCTCAGGCGGTTGCGGGCACGGTCACCGGGGATACGCTGATGTTGTACGCATTGGGCGTCCCTTTCATGGTCGCCGGTCTTTGGTCCGGCTTCAGGCTTTTTGGAAAAATCGACGATGAGGCATTCCGCAAGACCGTGCTGGTGCTGCTGTTTTTCGCGGGTCTGTCGCTGATCGCGCAAGCGCTGCCGTTTGGCTTCCGCTGGTGATGGTTGCTGCGGGCTAGGCTCAAGCCGGTTTGCGCGCTAGAGCGGGATGAGTTTAGTTTTGGTCATATCCGGCGTTGGCGAAGTAATTGGCGCATTCGGCCGGTGAGACGGTGTCGAGGATCGGAGCGATAGCATC
>Ga0209483_1002405_pt1 | contig 13161 bp, 13 predicted proteins | sample NGEPerA_FD_184508 | JGI IMG/M metagenome (GOLD analysis project Ga0209483, IMG submission 184508) | Arctic peat soil microbial communities from the Barrow Environmental Observatory site, Barrow, Alaska, USA - NGEE PermafrostL2-A... | ecosystem: Environmental > Terrestrial > Soil > Wetlands >... | reverse complement strand
ATCCTCAAGCGCCTCGCCGAGACTCCCGACACCGGCGACGCCCTGCACGAGCGCATGAGCCTCTTGCAGTTTGTTCGCGAGGTGGTCGAACCCTACGCCGGCAGGGTCGAGATCCGGGTCGAGGCGGTGGTCACTGGTCCCGCCGGCATGGCCGCCCCCGACCTCTGGCGCCGGCCGGAGGTCCTCCACGCCATGACCTCGATCGTCGAGAACGCCTTCGATTTCGCCCGCTCGGAGATCCTGGTCACCGCCCGCTTCGACGCCCAGGCCGTGGTCATCGAGGTTCGCGACGACGGACCGGGCTTCTCCCCCGAAGTCCTGGCCAGGCTGGGCGAGCCCTACGTCACCAGCCGCCCGGGCGCCGAGGGCTCGCGCACCGGCCACGTCGGCATGGGCCTGGGCTTCTTCATCGCCAAGACCCTGCTCGAGCGGACCGGCGCGCGGGTCGAATTTCGCAACGGCCGCCGCGCCGGCGGGGCGACCGTCACCGCCCGCTGGCCGAGGTCGCGGATCGAGGCGCAGGTCGCGGAAGGACTTGAAGTCGGCGCCCAATCAGCGACATGATGTCGCATGATTGGTGTTGCGTCGGATCGGGGGTGCTTAGGGAGACTGCCTCGATGACCACTCTGGAAGCGGCCGTCGCCGGCCTCGCCGACGCCAGTCTGCTGGTGCTCGACGACGACGCGCCTCTGCGCACGCGGCTGGGGCGGGCGCTCGAGGCGCGCGGCTTCAAGGCCACCCTGGTCGAGTCGGTGGAACAGGCCCTGGCGTCGGTGGCCGCCGCCCCCCCCGCCTTCGCGGTCCTCGACATGCGTCTCGAGGACGGCTCCGGCCTTCGCGTCGTCGAGGCCCTGCGCGCGGCCCGCCCCGACGCGCGGATCATCATGCTCACCGGCTACGGCAACATCGCCACCGCCGTGGCCGCGGTGAAGGCCGGCGCCGTCGACTATCTTTCCAAGCCCGCCGACGCCGACGATGTCGCCAAGGCCCTCCTCGCCGCCGCCACCGGCCAGTCCCCGGCGCCGCCCGACAACCCGATGAGCGCCGACCGCGTCCGCTGGGAACACATCCAGCGCGTCTACGAACTCTGCAACCACAACGTCTCCGAAACCGCCCGGCGCCTGGCCATGCACCGGCGCACCCTCCAGCGCATCCTTGCCAAGCGAGCGCCCCGGTAGGGCCTAGCGCGCCGCGCACCGCATCGCCGCCAGCCTCGCGAAGGCCACGGTCAGCGCCTTGCGCCGAGCGCCCGACAGCGGGGCGACCGGCGCCGCGCGCAGCACCGCGCCGTCGAAGGCGTCGGCGACGATCAGGCCCGGCGCCTGTGGGAGAATGTCCCGCGGAAACTCCGGGGCGACGGCGAAGTAGAAGGCGTCGCACCAGGCCAGGTACTCGCCCCATTTGCGATCGGTGCGGAAGTCCTCCGGCCCCGACTTGACCTCGGCGATGGCGAGGTCCCCGCGCGGCCCCAGAGCCATGATGTCGGCCCGCCGCCCGTTGGGCAGGCACACCTCGATGAGCGGCGCATAGCCCATGTCCACCAACAGCTTCGCCGCCCCGCGTGTCACCGCGCTGGTGGTCTCGGGCCTGGCGAAGGAAAGGACGAGGGGTTCCACGCGAGATAATCGTTCTTGTTTGGTTCTGCTTCGGTGTTCTATAGAAACTTCGATCGAGAGCGTCATCCGCTTATCCCGGCGACGGCGGTGGCTTTCCGCCGCGAACCGACCTAGTCGCCCGCCTCAGCTAATTTGATGGGCGCCACTTGCGTTCCGCTGGTGTTCGCGATCACATCGCCTTCGGAGCGCGGGCTTCCAGCCCGCATACTTTCTTTGGAACATCAACAGCTTCGCAGATGCGGGCTGGAAGCCCGCGCTCCGGCCGCGGAGGTTCGACGAACTCGCATCCCTTCATATTGGTCGAAGCGAACCGACCTAGGGGGATTCAAAGGGCGTCCTCGGAGCGTTTGACAAGGGCCGCGATGAGCCGCGCGGCCACTACGATGGATCGCGAAGTCGGGGCCATGAACGATTTCATTTCGCTGTTCTCCGGGGCCGGAGGCCTCGACGTCGGTCTGGAGGCGGCGGGGTGGGATTGCGTGCTGGCGACCGATGCCGATCCCGTCGCGGTTCGGACCCTGGAGGCGAACAGGGGCGCGCGAATCGGCCGGGGCGCCGGGCCTTCTCCGGAACGGTGATTCTGCAAGCGGACATCCGCAAGCTGAAGGGGCCGGTGGCTGGTCTTCGAGAACGTCCGCGGCCTCCTGACGGCACGCGGCCCGGATCGCGTTCCGGGAAGCGCGCTGAACTTCGTGCGCCGCCGGCTGTTGGACCTTGGCTGGCAGACGCGGGTGGATTTGTTGAACGCCGCCGATTTTGGTGTCCCGCAGCGCCGGGTTCGGATCATCCTGGTCGGCTTCCGCACGGGGGATCCGCCCGGCGCGCCAAGGCGGACGCACGCCGAGGGCGGGCGCGCCGGAATGGCGCCGTGGATCACGCTTTCCGAATGCCTCGTGAGGGTCGGGGCTTTGGACGCATCGGAAGTCATCAGGCCGTCGGGAAAGATGGCCGACGAGCTTGCGATCCTGCCCGCGGGAACTGGAGCGAAAAGCCCCGGCAAGCGCGAGTCCACCAGGCCGGGCGGCCATTGGGGCTATAAACAGGGAGCGTTCATCGCCGACCTCGCCCTTCCGGCGCGAACAGTCACCGCGAGCGCTCAACAGGATTGGATTCGCGACCCGAACCTGGGATTGCGGCGCCTCTGTCCCCGGGAATGCGCGGCGATTCAGTCCTTTCCGGCGTCCTGGGGTTTCGAAGGCCGGCGCTCGGACCAGTATCGCCTGATCGGCAACGCCGTCTCGCCCCGGCTTGCGACGCACCTCGGCCTGGCGCTTCGACAAGACATCGACCGACCGCTCCCGGCGCGACAGGAGCGATGGAGCGATCTGCAACCGTTGCCCGCGCGCCTGCAATCGGCGATCCGCTATACTGTCCGCGAGGAGCTGCGCAATGGCGAGTCGCGCCGAGCCGGAGCGGAGCGCGGTCTTGGGACGCGGAGCACGGCTTGAGCGTTTCGGCGGCTCTCTCGGAGTACCACGCGCGCGAGGCGAAGATCGCGGCGGCAAAATATGTCGAGGGACTGACCTCGAACGAGGCCGCGAACGACTGGAAACAGGCCAATACGGAGGCGCGACGAGTGCTCGTGGAAGCGCTCCGCGTTTCTCGCAATTTGACCGATATCGCGGGCGCACTGCTCGCTCAGCAGATCGTGGCGACCGTCCGCCGCCATCGCTTGTCGGCGCGGCAAGAGGGCGCGGTCATCGAGCTTCTCACGGAGAAGGGCTGGTCTCCGCTGCGAAGCGGCCTGATCAAGACCCTCTCCGACGTCCCGGCCAGGCATTTCATGCACAAGACGCTGTTCGCGACGAAGACCCAGGCCCAGGAGGTCGATATCGCCTGCGGTCTCGGTCAGACGGTCGTTCTGGCGATGGAATGCAAGGTCACCAATGACGAGACCAATTCGGTAAAGCGCATCAATGACGTGCTGAAGAAGGCCAAGGCCTGGCAAGACCATTGGGGCTCATTCGTGCGAACCGCCGCGCTGCTTCAGGGCGTCGTCGGCTACAAGGATGTCCATCGACTCCTGGCGGACAGCGTGGAGGTGTTCTGGTCGCACAAGCTGGACGACTTCGGCGCGTGGATCGACGCCAACGCCATCCGGTAGTCGCCGCTCACGTTTGGCGCGGTCCCGTGTCCCCCGCCTCAACGCGGCTTGAGGCGACCCACATCATACCCCAGCGCCGAGATCCGTCGCAGGGCGACCGCGCGTGTAGCCGCCTCCAGGGCCGGGACGCGGGACAGCAGCCAGACGTAGTGGCCGCCGGGCGTGGCCATGATCGCCCAGCGGCCGTCGGGCGCGTGGTCGAGGATCCAGTATTCCTGGCTGATCAGGCCGCCCAGAAAGGCGATCTTGAACTTCGCGTTGGCGCTGCCGGCGACGATCCGGCCCTTGGCCCGGAACACCTCGGCCGGGCCGTTCGCCGATCCCTTGTGACAGGTCTGGACGATCGAAAACGCCGCGCCGTTTCCGCCCGTGAAATCGCTGGTCGGCGCGTGGCAGTTCTTCTGCCGGCTGTTGGGGGTGTGGGCGACGTCCCACCATCGCCCGGAATAGAGACTGGCCGCCACCGGGCGGACCGGCGCCGGCGCGCGGGCCAGCGCCGGGCCGGCCAGGGCGCAGGCGGCGAGGCACGAGGCGGCGAACTTCAAGCCCGCGCTCTGCTTCCCGCCGGCAGGGCGCGCGCCAGGGCGCCCCCGACCAGGCCGGCGGCGACCGAGGCGATCCTGCCGAGGGCCAGAAGTGAAACCGGCACGTCCTTCAGGGCCGCGGAAAGCGCGATGCCGACGAAGGCGCCGGCGCCGCCGGCGATCGCCCCGCCGGCCAGCGCCGGACCCCACCGCCCCCGGGCCATCCGCGGGTAGATCCAGCCGGCGATGAGGGAAAATCCCGTGCCGCCGATGGCGTAGGCGGCCTTGATCGCCGGGTCGAGATGGCCGGCGATCACCATCGCGACCTGGAGGACGATGCCGATCGCCGTGGCCACGGCCAGCGGCCGGCCGCTCATCGGGGCGCTCCGGAAGGTTCGTAGGTCTTCTTCATCTTTTCCAGCAGCTCGGCATTGTCGGCCTCGAAGAACCGGTAGAGCCGGTCGGAGGCCGGATCGGCGCCCCAGCCGGTCGAGGACAGCACCACCCGCATCCGGCCGGGGCCGGCGGGGATATACTCCACCACCGTCACCGTCCTCTGAAAGGCCGCGGCGCCTGGCAGTTGGTGGGGAGCCTGGATGTTCTGGAACATGATCAGCCGCTCCGGCACGAAGGTGATGATCCGGTGCTTGATGTTGTCCGGGTCGCCGAGCCTCGCCTTGGGGTCGTAGCTCGCCTCCAGCGACCCGCCGACCCGTAGGTCGATGGCCGCCACCGGCGAGTTCCAGCGCTCGAATTCTTCGGTGTCGGTGAAGGCTCGCCACAGGATCGTCGAGGGCGCCGCGATGACCACCGATTCCTGGAGCGTCCGGGCGCCGTCGGCCATGGCATAGGACGTGTTCTCCACGTCCGGCGTCTTGCCCGTCTGGGCCGCCGCGCCGCCGGCCAGGCCGACGCCGATCGCCGCGAGCGTGATGATCCGGTGTCTCTTCATGTCCTCTCCCCTCTGGCCGCCGCTCGCAGCCGCTCGAAATGGTCGCGCAGAACCGCGACCCCGGAATCGAAGGCTTCCGGCGTGCGGTGGGTGCGCGACTGCATCACCCCGCCCTCCATCACCGTCAGCACGAACTGGGCGAGGCGCCGGATGTCGGCGTCCCGGGGGAGTTCCTCGCGCGCCGCCTCGAGGCACACCTCGATGGCCGCCACCCACCCCCGGAAATTCACGCTCAGCAGTTCGCGCACCGCCGGATCGGGCTCGTGCAGCTCGAGCGCCAGGCTGCCGATCGGGCAGCCGTAGACGCAGCCGTTGTCGGTGAGCATGGCCCGGTAGCGCGCCAGCAGGGCGAAGATCCGCTCGATGGGATCGGCGACCCCCTGCCAGGCGGGCTTGAGCAGCATCGGCCAGATGCCGTCGCGATAGCGCCGCAACACCTCCAGCAACAGGTCCTGCTTGGTCGGGAAGGCGTGGTACAGGCTCCCCGAATTGGCCCCCGCCTCGCGCAGGATGTCGGCCACGCTCGTCGAGCCATAGCCTTTCTCGGAAAACAGTCGCATGGCGGCATACACCAGCCGATCGGACGTCGCTTGATTGATCACTCAATCATGATGGCATGGGTTGAATGGACGATCAAGCACGCCGCGTAACCTTCTCCCCTCGCGGGAGAAGGTGGCCCGCGAGAGCGGGTCGGATGAGGGGCCGCACCGCCCCATCCTCGACTTACGAAAGGTTCAGCTCGAAGATCGACGCGCCCCCTCATCGGTCGCCTTGCGGGGACACCTTCTCCCGCGAGGGGAGAAGGGTGGCCGAGCCCCTACTCCGCCGCCAGGCTGGTGAGCGGCGCGCGATCGCGGAAGTTGATCGTCTTCAGGTAGGCGATGCCGTCCTCGGCGATGTCGTCGCCGACCATCCGGTCGCCCTCGTTCCTGAGTTCATCCATATCGACGTAAAGGCCGTAGAAGGCGCGGGTGCGGTCGGTGATGATGCCGGCGTTGAGCAGGGTCTTGATCAGCACCCGGAAGATGTTGGTGGCTTCCTTCATGTCCTCGCGCCGGGCTTCGTCGGTGGCGATCTCGGCGAACTCGGCGATCACCCGGTCGGGGTCGAGGCCGAACATCTCGTAGAGGTCGCGCTGCTCGGAGGGGGCGACGAGGTTGAACAACAGGGTCTGGAAGCAGTGCGCCGCCCAGTCCTCGATCACATTGTGCTCCTCTTCCGAGAGGTGCGGCACCGTGCGGTCGGCCCAGATCTTGCCGAACTTGTGGTGGAACGCCTCGTCGGTCATCACCAGCTGCATCAGCTTGCGGCCGAGCGGGTCGCGGGTCTTCTGAAAGAACGTCGCGAAGGCGCCCATGGCCAAACCCTCGACCAGCATCTGCATGCCGACGATCTTCTTATAAACCTCCGGCGAGGAGATGATCTCGACAAGGAGGTTCTGGAGAACCGGGCTGCACGGGGCCGGGCGGCCCCAGCGGGCCTTGATGTATTTGGCGAAGGCGGTGACGTGCCGGGCTTCCTCGCGGGTCTGGTTGGCGGCGTATTCCTGCGCCCCCTGGTCGTAGAGCACGTGGCACAGCGAGGCCGAAAGATTGAGCGCCCCCTGCTCGCCATGCAGGATCGAGGAATAGCTGCGAAGCGTCTGTTCGTTGATGAACCGGATGCGCTCCTTGGGGTCCGACAGCGCGTCGGAGACGTACCTGGTCTGCAGCGCCCCGATCATCTCCTCGGGCAGCAGCGCCTCGTTCTCCATGTCGAACGGCTCGTCGAAATCGATGTATTTCTTGTCGAGCGGATCCCAGAAATGGTCGTGGGTGGCGCTGATGATCTTGTCGAACGCCGTCGAGCGGGCGCCGTAGCGGTCCAGATTGAGCAGCGACTCGAAATCGTCGGGGGAGACCGCCTCGTACATGGCGTCCTTGGTGATGTTGCCGTCGGCCATGGCCGGATCTCCTCGCGAGCTTCCTTCGGGTCTTGCCATCTTGCCTCGAATGGGGTCCCTGTCAAGAAAAATGACGGGGGCGTCACGAATTTGTGGGCTGGAGTTCCGGGAAGAATCGCCTTCAGGTTTTTGGCTCGCCGGGGAATTCGACACCATGGATACCGCGCTTTGTCCCTCCGCCGAGCCGGCGGGTCCCGGGGGCGCCCCCTCGGCGGCCGTCCCCCAGCCTCGCGCGGCCGCGCGAGCGACGACCGAGTACTTCCTCCGCCAGGTGGAAACCATCGGCGCCATCGTCGATGGCGACCTGATCCTGGGTCTCGTGGTCACCGCCATGGGATCGGCCAACGTCCGGCGCGTCGCCCGGTCACCCGAATTCGCCACCTTCCGGGCCGGGACCGACCGGGCCATCCCGGACGAGATGAAGACGCCGATTTCGGTTCTGGCGCTGGCGGCGTCCCTGGGTCTGCCCTACGAGACCGCCCGCCGCTATGTCGGCCGGCTCCAGAAGATGGGCCTGTGCGTGAAGCGGGGACCCGGCTGGATCGTGCCGGCCGAGGTCCTGGCCGGCGACACCGCCCGGGCCATCCTGGTGCGCGGGGCCGCCAATCTGCGCCAGTTCATCATCGCCCTGCGCGCCGCCGGCGTGGACATCGACGCCATCCGGTGAGTTCGCGGTTCAGGCGACCGGAATCACTCATCGCGCACACGATCACCCTCTCCACGCACGGCGGGAACACCCTTCGCCGCTCTCACATGGTTCTCCAGTCGAGCTGCGAGCGCCCCGTCCCGCCCCAGTTGCGGTCCCAGTCGTACCGGTCGCTGGGATTGCGCGCCGGTTCCGGCGCCTGGGCTGTCAGCGGTCGCCACAGGCAGGCGTAGCGCGCCTCGTCGGCGACGTGGTCCTCGGTCCCGGTGTCGAGGTCCTCGGCCCTGGCCGGATCGTGCTGCAGCACCGGCACGGTGCGGATGAAGTCGCGGCAGGTGTCGAACACATAGAGCATCGGCCGCACCCCATCGCCGGTGATCCGCGCCCGCAGCTGATCCCAGCCCGACAGCGCGCCCGCGGGCCCCACCCGGGTGTTGTCGGCGCGGCGGAAGCGCACTCCCACCCGCGCCATCCGCTCGGCGTGCGAGGCGCCGCCGTCCTGGCGGAAGATCGACGGGTCGGCGACGCCATGGGCGATGATCTCCCCCGCCTCGCGCTCGCGGATGCCGAGCGCTATGCTCTCGGCCTCCAGCCTCAGGCCCACGCCGGGCCTCTCGCCGACCCCATACCACTCCCGGTAGCGCACCAGCGCCCCGCGCGGGATGAACCCCGAGGGCGAAGGGTAGTCATCGCTGGCCACCGCCCACCAGCCGACCGAGAACGGCGAGGCGTATCCCCAGTCGAAGGATCGGAACCGCGTCCAGAAGCCCGGGATCTCGAACGGCGCGACGATGTTGCGCGCCGACCACTTGTCGAAGAACGCCCCCTCGATGGTGTTCCAGTCGCCCTCCAGCCACGCCTTGACCAGAGGCGCCGAGCCTGATTGCGCCAGCCTCGCCACATAGTCCGGATCCCGCGCCAGCAGTCTGGGATTGTCGGTCAGCCGGGCGGGGATGAACATCCGGTCCAGGGTCCGCGTCGATCCGTCGAAGGGGCTGGTGAACACCTCGCTCCTCGGGTCATACGGTCCGGCGTCGATGTACCGCGCCTTGACCCAGTTGTGCCCCGCGCCGCCCGGATTGCAGGTGGCCCGGTAGCCGACGCTGGCGCCGCCGGCGCTGCGCAGGGTCGCCTTCAGCTTGTCCAGCGGCCGGGGATCGGCGAACTGCGTCAGCTCCTCGACATAGAGGCGCGAATAGTCGTGGCCCTGATAGCCGTCGGCGTCGGCGTCCCGGTCGAGGTGGCGAAAGGCCAGCCGCGCCCCGCTGGGCCATTCGAACGCCGACCGGCTCGCGCTCCACACCGCCCCCTCCGGTCCAAAGATCGCCCGCGCCCGGGCGATGGTCGGCTCCAGCGCCACCCGCGTGCGCCGCACCAGCAGGCCCTTGGCGTCGGCTCCGAAGGTCACCGCGTGCATGGCGAAGTCGCCCAGCGACGCGTCGGTCTTGCCGCCGCCCCGCGCCCCGCCATAGACCACCTCGAAGACCTTGCTGGAAACGAAGGCTGCCTGCGGCCCGCGTTGCGGCGACCAGGCCGTCACCCGGGCCTCACGAGCGCCGCGGCGCGAAGGCCGCGAGCCATTCTTCCTTGGTGAGATCCGGCGCCGGCCGCACGCCTTGAAGCGGGGCGCCGTGGCCCGCGCCCGGCAGATGCTCCCGCAGCCGCGCCGCCTCCGCCAGCAGTCCCCGCGCCGCCGTCAGCGCCGCTCCGGTCTTCAGTTCCGACGCCGACGAGGCCAGGTCGAAGAGCTTCTCGAACACCCGCTTGAGGTCTTGCTGACCGCGCCACCGCGCCTCCTCCTTGAGTTCCTCGACCCGCGCGACCACCGCCGCCGTCGCCGCCCGCGCCTGCATCCGCTTGGGAAAATACTTCAGCCCCGACGCCGCCGTCGCCTCCCGCAGCGACACGCCCCTGGCCAGCGCCCGCGCGAACGCCTCGTGCCGCGTATTGCACAATGCCGCCATCTCTTCCTCGCATTATTCGAGGTGATTTGGCACGAACATTGCGTTTTGTCAACCCCTGGTGCGAAATGGGGACTTGATCGAAATTCGTCTCCCCCGAATTTCGTTCATGTCCCCGTTTTCGCGGGCGCTGCGACGCCGGCAAATCCGGGATGAAACGGGCAGGCCTGCCGCCGCCGCCTTTGGCGACCTCAATACCGCTCGAAAACCCACTCGTACGTCCGCCCGACCTTGTCGTTCCAGATCGCGTCCTCGTAGGCCTTGGGCAGGGCGTCGAGAGATTCCTGAATCGTCCGGCGCACGGCGGCCTTGGCGCGCTCCTTCAGCCGCCAGTCGAGGATCAGCCTTTCGGACTTCAGCTTTTCCAGCATCTCGCGCGCGATGCGCTTGACGGTCTCGCGCTCCTCCGCGTCCAGCTCGGGGTCGGGCTGGGTGAGGATGTCGAAGATCGCCAGCTCTTCTTCCGACAGGTTCTCGCGAATCGCCCGTCTGTCCTCGTCGTCGAGGTCATCGACCAGCTCCAGCAGCAGTTCGAGGAACGCCTCGGCCTGGACGCTGCCGGCGTTGTACTGGTCGATCAGGCTCTGAAAGCGCTGGACGAGCCGGCGGCGCATCGGATTTTCCGAGACCATGTCGCCCAGCTTCTTCGCCACCGCCCGGCGCAGCGCCTGGGCGCGGGTTCTTGGATGTCCCGAACCGGCGAGCACCCCGCGCAGGCGCTCGAAATCGACCCGCGACAGATCGAACAGGCCGTCGGTGTCGCCGTCTTCGCGGATCGGCGCGGTGATCTCCACCCCGGCGATGGATTCGTCCAGCAACGCCTCGATCCGCGCCTGCGCGTCGGCCACGTCGGGCCGTCCGGTGATCGCCCGGATGCGCTCGGCGATCACCTGCATGGCGGCGGCGCGGCCCCGATAGGCGTCGGCCCTCGGGTCCGGCATCGCCGCCTTGAACAGGCCCCAGACGGAACCGGTGAGAGCAAGATAGGCGCGCTGCTCACCGTCCGTCCCGGTCAGGGCCTCGACCATGTCTCCCAGCCGCGCCAGCCGCGCGAACCCCTCGACTTCGAACAGCGTCTCCGGGGCCACCCCGCGGCGCTCGCAGAAGGCCGCCGCTTCCACCGTCGCCCTGTCGAGTTCCGCCACCAGCTCGGCCTTGTCCCGCGCCGGCGAGCCACCGCCCGCCGCGCCGACCGTGTAGATCGCCAGCGCCCGCTGCAGATTGCGGAACACGCCGACGTAATCGACGATCAGCCCCGCGCGCTTGCCCGGCGCGTTGCGGTTGGCCCGCGCGATGGTCTGCATCAGGGTGTGGTTCTTCATCGGCTTGTCGAGATAGACGGTCGAACAGGTCGGCACGTCGAAGCCGGTGATCCACATGGCGCAGACGAAGACCAGGCGCAGGCGGTCGTCGGCCCTCTTGAACCTTTTCGCCAGATTTCCCGGATCGTCCGGCGGAATGTTCATCCGTACACGGTGAGGCCGAATGTCCAGGCCCTTGGCCGCCATGTCGGCGATCTCGTTCTGGCCCTGGCTCACCACCACCGCCATGTCGGTCTCGCGCATCCAGGCCACCAGCGCCGCCAGCCCCTCGCGGATGTCCTCCGGCCGGCGCGCGATCTCCGCTTCGCGGCGGGCGATCCCCCGCGCCCAGGCGATGCGGACCTTGTCGTACATCCGCACCGCCGTCGCCTTGTCGATGGCCACGAACATCGCCTTGCCGCGGTAGCCCCGGGCGACGAACTGCCTGACCAGGTCGTCGGCCACCCGATCCAGCCGGTCGTCGCGGGTGAGCAGGTGGTATTGCCGCCCCAGCCGCCGCTCCAGCTCGCGTTCCTGGTCCTCGTCGAGGTCCGCTTCGTCGATGATCTCGGCGACCTCGTCCTCGAACGCCTCGTTGGAGAGCTGCAGCTCGGGGATGCGGTTCTCGTAGTAGAGGGGCACCGTGGCCCCATCGTCCGTGGACTGCCGGTAGGTGTAGGTCGAGACGTATTCTCCGAAAACCTCGCGGGTCTTTTCCTCGCCGGCCATCAGCGGCGTGCCGGTGAAGCCGATGAAGGCGGCGTTGGGCAGCGCCCGGCGCATGTTTGCCGCCAGGATGTCGTATTGCGAGCGGTGCGCCTCGTCGACCATGACGATGATGTCCGACCGCTCCGACAGCAGCGGGAAGCGCTCGCCCCGCGCCGTCCCGAACTTCTGGATGAGGGTGAAGACGAACCGGTCATTGCCCCGGAGCAGGGTCTTCAGATGCTCGCGCGATCCGGCCTGGATCTCGCCCAGCGGCCGGTTCAGCGCCCCGCAGGCGGCGAAGGTGCGGGCGATCTGGTCGTCCAGCTCATCGCGGTCGGTGACCACCACGAAGGTCCAGGCGCCCGGCAGGGTGCGCAGCACCTTGCGCGCGAAGGTCACCATCGAGAGGCTCTTGCCGGAGCCTTGCGTGTGCCAGAACACCCCCAGCCGCCCCTCGTTGGCGCCGACGTCGCGCACCGCCTCCACCGCGCGGTTGACGCCGATGAACTGGTGGTTCTGGGCCACCTTCTTGATGAGGCCCTCGGCGGTCTCCTCGAAGACCAGGAAGTTTTCGATCAGGTCCAGCAGCCGGTCGGGCGCGCAGGCGGCGCGCAGGGCGACGTCCAGCGACACCACACCCTCACTCGTCTCGTCGTCGATCCGCTTCCACTCCTTGAACCCCTCCTCCCACGGGGACTGCGGGCTCGGGCCGATGCGGGTGTCCAGGCCATTGGAGACCAGCACCACGCCGACCGGATCGAAGACGTGCGGGATGGTGTCGCGATAGTCGCGCAGGTTCTCGTCATACCCCTGCCGCGCGGTTCGGTAGCCGGCCTTCAGCTCGACGAAGAGCAAGGGGACGCCGTTGACGAATCCCACCAGGTCGGCCCGCCGCTCGTGCAGCTCGCCCTTGAACCACACCTGCGAGGCCAGCACGAAATCGTTGGCCCCCGCGTCGCGCCAGTCGATGAACCGCACCGTCTCGGTTCGTTCGCCGCCGAGATCCGGATCGCGGAAGGTGACCTTCACCCCGTCCCGAACCGCCTCCATGACCTCGCGATTGGCCGATACCGGAACCATCGACGAGCGGTCGTGGGTCAGGGCGTCGGCGGCAAGTTCCAGCGCCTCGCCCGGCAGATCCGGATTGAGCTTTTCCAGCGCCATCCTCAGCCGGCGGGTGAGGAACGCATCCCGCCGGCTCTCCCGCCACGCCGACCCGTCGATCCCGAACGCCTCATGCTGGAGATCGACCGTCTCCCAGCCGAGTTCCGCCAGCAGAGCAATCGCCGGCCGCTCGACCAGCTCGTCCTCCGAAAACCCCGCCAGGCCGTCGCTCCCCGCCGGCGGGGTCACGGCCCCTCCCTCCCCTTCAGGGAGGGAGGGGCGGCGAAGCCGCCAGGGTGGGGC
>Ga0209483_1002404_pt1 | contig 13163 bp, 10 predicted proteins | sample NGEPerA_FD_184508 | JGI IMG/M metagenome (GOLD analysis project Ga0209483, IMG submission 184508) | Arctic peat soil microbial communities from the Barrow Environmental Observatory site, Barrow, Alaska, USA - NGEE PermafrostL2-A... | ecosystem: Environmental > Terrestrial > Soil > Wetlands >... | reverse complement strand
GGGTGGGGGTCCTTGTTCCTGGGAACTGGCGGTGCAAGCCCCCACCCCAACCCTCCCCCGGAGTACCGGGGGAGGGGGAAGGATTCGTCGACGCTGTCGCGCACCCCATGACAGGCGCGACTGTCCGGGCCGGGCAGATCGATTTTCGATCGCACGCTCAGATCGGGCGCGCGACCCAGCGGCAACGGCGGCCGATCATCGGAATTCTCCTGAACCAGCACGACATGGTCGGCCTCTCTTAGCGCGCGCAGGGCATGTTCGCGCATTTTGTCGGCGATCCGTGCGCGCTCATCGGATGGCTCGTGCATGGGCGGATCGGATGGCTCCTCCAGCCCGGCGACATCGGTTAACTGAATGATGCCGCGCGCCATCGTCACCTGCGCGCAAAGCACATCGCGCGTGGTTCCCGCGATTGGCGATACAATCGCGCGGTCATGTCCGGCCAGCGCGTTGAGCAGCGTACTCTTGCCGGCGTTGGGCCGGCCGGCCAGCACCACGCGGGGCTCGTGGGCCAGTCGCTCAAAACGCATGCTGTCGAAAAGCAATTTTTCGAGCATGGCGTCGGCGCGATGAATACGTTCGAGCAGATCAGCCGGCGAGATGAAGGTCACGCCCTCGTCTGAGAAGTCGATTCCGGCTTCGAGAAGGGCAAGCGTCTGGGCCACGAGATCAACCGCGGGCGCCACCCGTGCCGCCAGTTCCCCGGCCATCAGACGCCGGGCGGCGGAAAGCTCCTGCTCATTACTTGCCGCGATCGTGGCGGCGATGCCCTCGGCCTGGGTAAGGTCGAGCTTTGCGTTGAAGTAGGCGCGGGCCGTGAATTCGCCGGGCTCGGCAAGCCGCGCGCCGGCGCGCAGCAACTCTTCGAGCAATCGTGTGGCGAGCAGCGGATTGCCGGGGATATGCAGTTCGATCAGGTCTTCGCCCGTGTAGCTTCGCGGGGCGCGGAAGCGATAGAGCCAAGCGGGGACCTGAAGTTCGCAAAGGCAAACGATCCCCCGCGAAACAGCGCCGGCGGGAGGAAGGTCGGTCGTCCAAAAGCGGGAAGCGATGGCGGAGGAATCCGCGCCGGAAACCCGGAGGATCATCCGCGCCGCCGGGCCCGATGCGCTGCTGAGGGCAACGATGGTGTCAACTGAAATCATTGGGCCACACTCCCCAACCCTCCCCCGGCGTACCGGGAGAGGGGGAAGAATCTGGTCTCACGCAACAGCAACCGGATGATGAAGGCTGCGGCATTTTCATCACCCCACCCGCACCCAACACCCAACACCCAACACCCAACACCCAACACCCAACAACCAACAACTGACAACTGACGACTGACAACCCACCTCTCAGCACTCAGCACTGAGTTACTTCCCCTTCTTCTTCTCATTGTCCCTTCGCAGTTGCTCGGCGTGTGCCTGCATTTTTGCCATGGCGTCGAAGAACCGGCCCGTGAGTCCCGTCCGCTTTTCCACGGTCGGGGCGCGATCATCGCGCATTCGCGCTCCGCGGGTGGCCTTGACGGGGATGAAGACGCGGCCGGCTTTTTCGGCCTCCTCGTGCTGGCGGATGTGATCGCGCACGATCTTGCTCTCGATGATGCCCAGGCTGGTGCTTGTCAGATAATAGAGGTTCAAGCCGCTGGGAAGGTTGTAGAACATCAGCGGGAAGATCAGCGACATGCCGCGTTGAATCTTTTGCTGCTGTTTTTGCTCGGGCGTGGCCGCCGGCGGCATGGGCATGAAGTATCGCTGGTTGACATACGTCACCACCGCCATGAGCAGAGGCAGAATATTGATGGCATATAGATGAAACCCAAACGGCAGCGCGATGGGGTGGCCCATCAGGCGGGTCAGGTTCACCAGTTCATCGGGCTTGGCCAGATCGTGAATCCAGGTGAAGCCGTACAGGAACGGCGCCTGGCGCAGCTCGAAGGTGCTTTGCAGGGCCGCCCACAGGGCGATCCAGATCGGCGTTTGAAGGAACATCGGCAGGCAACCGAGCATCGGAAGGCCCTGCTGCTTGTAGACCTTCATCATCTCCTTGTTCAGCACGTCCGGCTGATCGACGTACTTTTTCTTGAGCTTCTCGATTTCCGGCCCCATCTTCCCCATCTTCATCATCTGCACCTGGGACCGTTTGGTGATCGGATGCAGGCAGACGCGCACCACGACCACCAGGCAAATAATCGCCAGGCCCCAGTCGCGGACGATCAGATGGAAGAAGCCGAGGATCTTCACCAACGCCGCGATCAGCCAGGGGAACGTGCAAAACGCGCACATCTTGCTGGAGATGATCAAGGTGAGGTTGTACAGGCGCGGCCAGCTCGAGTAATACCCGTCGCCCAGCACATCCCGCCATTTGGGTCCGAAGTAGACGCTCATCTTCGGCAGGCTCGCCGACTGGCCGGCGGGGATCGCCAACTCCGGGCTCTGAAAAGTCATCGACAGCTTGCGGTCGATCTCGGCCGCCGGATCGAGCGCCACTGCCGATACGGTATAGTCGTTTGCCCCATGAGAATCAGGCAGCACGAACGCGCCGAAGTAAGTGCTGGCCTGTCCGGCCCAGACGAAGTGCTGCTTGCTGCTGTCTTGAGTGAGGTCTTTGGTGGCGCTGTCTAGCTTGAAGTCGGTGTAGGAATTTTGAACGATGCCGATCGCATTTTTCGGCTCGGCATATCCAACCACGATCGTCCGATCCGAGCCCTGCTCAATCTCCGGCGGAGGCGGGGTGGGGCCGTTGAGAACGGTCCGTACCTTCAATGGACTATTCGCATCCAGATTACGAATCGTCTGCTCGACGCTGACTTCATATCCCTTGCCGGCGCCGCTGGATTGGGCGCGGGTAAGGATGCGGAAAGTCTTGCGGACCTCGGCGATTCCCTTGCCGCCGGCATCCGCGATTCGCGTTGAAAAAGCGGCCGACTCGGCATCGCTGGACACTCTTGTCCAGTTGACATTCCACAGATCGACGCTGGTGCCGTTGACGATCAACGCGCGCGTCGCCAATACCTGTGTTTCGGGATGGTCGGCGATGGGCGTTTCAAAAGTGTAGGCGGGCTTGTGCTTGCCGGACTCGGTGTCGGCGGCGGTGGGGAACTGGTTAAGGGTAACCTGATCAATGGCGGCGTTGGGCGTTAGGGCCAGTTGAATCGAGTAGACGAAGTCTCTGCTCCTGGGGTCGCGCTGTTCCGATCCCAGCACCACTGCCGCTCCGGCGGGCTGGGTGGCGGCAATTGCGTGGATTTTGGCGGTAATGCTGGGCGCGGCGGGCTGTGTGCCGGCAAGCTGGGTTGCCGGATTTGTCGCGGGCACGGTCGTGGGATTGGCGCCGGCGGCCGGGTTCGTGCTGGCCGTCGTGGGGGCCGGCTGCGTGTCCGCGGGCGCATTGATCGCCTGCGGGGGCAGCGGGTGGGTACGGTCGTACCACACGTTCAACGCCCACCACAGCACGAACACCGACGCCGATAACGTCACAGCGCCGATGAGTTGCTTCTTATCCATTCCGATCCCTTTAACCTGCGAAATAGCGAACCCGCATCACTCAGCACTCATTATTTTCGCCCTATCGCCCGTCCAGGAGCCTGGTTCCCAGGAAGTTGTCGAGTTCCGGGTTGTCCATTACTTTTCGGACGGTGGTGTCCACGTCGTAGGCCAGCCGGACGAATTCGATGTTGGTTTCGGAGACGACGACGAAGCTGCTGCGCGGGTCGCGGTCGCGCGGCTGGCCGACGCTGCCGACGTTGATGATGGCCTTTTCGTCGCTGAGCTCGAATTTGTAATCCAGCTCATCGGGGCTGTAAAAGTCCGGCCCCTCGAGAAACACGCCGGGCACATGGGTGTGGCCGACGAAGCAGAGCTTCTCGAACCGCTCGAAAATGCTCACGAATTTGCCCGGATTGGTGTAGATGTCATCGGGGAAAATGTATTCGTTGATCGGCCGGCGCGGCGAGGCATGCACCGCCAAAAAATCGGGCATGCGCAGTCGCACCGGCAGCTTGCCCATGTACCGCCAGCGTTCGGCCCGGCGGACGACGTCCGGGTCATTCTCAAAGCATTTGCGCGTCCAGAAGCTGGCCTGCTCGGCACTGGCGTTGAAGTTGTAGGGTTCGTAGAAGACGGCGAAATCGTGGTTCCCCATCAGCGCAGCCCGGCAGCGCGTGCGCACCAGGTCCATGCACTCGATGGGGTTTGGCCCGTAGCCGATGATGTCGCCCAGGCAAACGATGTGCTGAATGCCGCGCTTGTCGATCTCGTGAAGGACCGCGGTCAAGGCTTCGAGGTTGCCGTGAATGTCACTGACGATGGCGAACATGCCGCTGCCGTTCCTGATCCGCGCCCGGGCCGGTAAAGAACCCGCGCGGGTCCGGTTTTGCGTCATCAAGCCGGCGGGCAATAATCAAAACGATCCTACGGGCCGGCGGGGGGGCCGTCAATCGCGGCGGGGAGCACGATTGGAACCAACTGCGGAGCCAACGCGCTCCATTGCCGTTGGCGGACGACGGGCATGGGCTGAGCATGAGGCATCAATCCACCGTTCCAACAATCATTCGCTAACCCCGCAACATTTCTTATACTTCCTACCGCTGCCGCACGAGCAAGGATCATTGCGGCCTGGCTTGGGCGCCGCACGTCGAATCGTTGCGACTTGCCCATCGGCGCCGCTCGCATTCACGTCGGCGTAGCGAACAGCGTGGGATGCGCCTGCGGCGACACAGGCGTTCACAAGCATCGTCGTACGCAGTGACCCCTTGGGCTCATGTCCGTGGCGTGCGATGTAATCGTTGAACTCCTCCATGATCCGCTTTAGTGCCGGCTCTGTCAGGGGCATCGAGGCGCCGGTTGTCATCGACCAATCCGCGCCCGGAGAGATAAGTCGCGTACATAGCCCCATTCCCACTTGAGCCGTCTTACTAAAGCCTTGATCGACAATCAGTGTTGGCGGCGTTGAGGTTCCCTCCAGCCCCATGACGCCCAGCTTGCGAACGACTTCCTGCACCCGGACGATCGAATAACGTTGCCTTCGCATCGCCAGAAGCAGCCGCATTTGGACGGAGTCAGGGGGAGGCGGGGTTTGGCGGTACATTCGTTCGACGGCGTTCACCTCACCATGGAAAACGTCGTGAATGGCATAGTCCATCAAGACCGCGGACTGATCCTCGGTATCGAGCGTAATCTGCTTGCCGTGCAGTATGCCCAGCCGACTCGCAGCGGCTTTGATGTCATCGGCCGAAAGCATTTCGACCAGAGCGCCATTGAGCTCGATTAATCGCGGCCGAAGGGCTAAATAATCCGATAAGATTTGCGTGCGATCCATGCCGTCAATCGTCGCAAAGGCCGACTCACAGTCAATGATGGTTGCAAAAAATCACCGCAAATGTTGGGTACGCGATGCCGCCATTACGGCAATAAATCCGCGACCTTCAGTTCCACCTGAGGCGCGGCTAACGGCGCGGCGGTTTGCGCGCCGGAATACACGCGAAGCTCACCATACTGCCATTGGCCCGATTCCGCGCGGACTGGGTTTCGGTGGACTTCCAGGCACCTGCCGTTCAGGTTTATGATCCAGTAATCCGCGATGCCGTGGGCGGCGTAGAGTTGTGCTTTTTCCGTGCGGTCATATTCCAGGGATGAATCACTGACTTTAATCACCAGCAGGGCGGCGGTTGGATGTTGAACGATTTGCCGGAGCGTCCCGGCCACGACCACAAAATCCGGCATGGGGCGCGCCTCGCCGAGACGCATGGGGCATTGGACGCTGATCGTCACGCGATCGGGCGGGAAGATTTCGCGCAGCGCGTAGTCGCCAAGCCGAATCGCCTGCGCGTGTGGATCGTTCATCGGCGGGAACTCCAGGATTTCGCCGTTCATCAATTCAACCCGCCTGCCGTCGAACGCTCCGCTTTCGTCGGCGCGGTCAAACGCTTCGCCGGTCCAGCGAAGGGGATGGGGACGAACAGAGGCGGGGGGGATGGCGATCAGCGTGGACATGCAATGACCTCGAACGCAAATTGTAGCGGGAGATCTGCGCGGCCGCCATAAGATTCGCGTATAGACTAACTGAGGGCCGCGGCGTCGTGTCATAAATGAGCCGGGCGTGAATGTTACGCGTAGCGAAATGTGCGCGCGGTCGCGTGGGATGCCGCAATCAACACAGCCGGCCCGGCGGTGCGATGATAGAGGAGCCAACATGATCGTTCGCGTGATCCGTCCGCTTGTATTGCTCGCTTGTCTGGCGGCGATCCTTTCGGGGGCGCCGCCGATTCCGGCGCAAAATGTGAAGCCCCAGGCGGCCGATGCGCCGGATGAGAAGCCGCAATTGGTGACGAGGTTGTACGATGTGCGCGGGCTGATTACGCCGACGCCGCAGTTTACGCTGGATGCGTCCGCGCACGGACTGGGCTTCATCGCGCCAGCCAACCGGCAGGTCGGATCGCTCAACCCATACGGTCCCAATCTATTCACGGTACGGGAGGTCACGCCAGATCAAAGCCCCACGCGCGGCACCCTGCTCGCATCGCTGGAGACGCTTGTTCGATCCGTTGACGCCGAGTCGTGGAACGAGGCCGGCGGACAAATCGGCGCGCTTGCCGAAATGGATGGCCAATTGGTCATTACGCAGACAATCGAAAACCACAAGCGTATCGGGGAGTTGTTGCAGCAGCTTACCGACTCCCAGGATCAATACCTGCGGACCACCGCGGATTGGGTGGTGGTGGGGCAGGGCGACGTGGTCGGGCTCCTCAAACACGCAAAATCGAAAAAAGCCGACCAAGGCGGCCTGCGCGAAGTGGACATGTCAGTCCTGAACAAACTTCCGCCGGCAACGCCTCGGTTTCATGGCGAGTTGCTCAGCCGCAACGGGCAGACGGTGCATCTGATTTCCGGGCGCGAGCGCACGGTGACGGCCAACGTCAATGCAATGGTCGGCACGGGTGTGGCCGCTTTTGATCCGATGGTCGCCAACTTCGGCAGCGGCATCGCCTTACAGGTGAATCCGTTGATCGATTGCTCACACGAAAAGGCCACGCTGACGATTCACAGCACCTATAACGACCCGGCGGAGCCCGGCCCGCCGATTCCAGTTCATGCGGGGGCGGCGACGCAGCCGACCACTGCGGGGCCCAATTCCAGCGATGTTGCCGCCGCCAGCTACCGCACGATCGACGGCATCGTGCAGGAGCTTCGCACGACCGTGCAGCTTCCGCTTGGCGCGGCGGTGCTGGTCGGGGACATGACGCTGCACCCCATCGCCAAAGGCGGCGATTTGCGCGAGTTGTTGCTCATCGTCACGGTGAACGAGCAGAAGTGAATGATGAACCGCGGATGAACGCAGATGAACGCAGATAAAACGCGGAGTGGAGGGATTCGCCATCCGAACAACGACCATCTCGCGCATTTCTCTTGCTCCCATCTGCGTTCATCCGCGTTTATCTGCGGTTCATTTCGGCTTTCCTTTGCCAAGCACCGTTGTCAAAGTTGCACGCCCGCCCCGAAACGCCACAATGCCATTTCCAGTAGCGGAATCCGCGCGATCCCTCTACTTTCATTTCGCTGGCATCCCTTGCCGGCGATACGTTACGCACAAAAGACAAACTCTTTCCCGGAAGGTTGAATCATGGCGGGTCAGGCATTTGGCATCATCGGGCTGGAAGTGATGGGGCGGAACCTTGCGCTCAATATCGAGCGCAACGGCTTTCCCATCGCCGTCTACAACCGCACCTATTCCAAGACGCAGCATTTCATCGACGTGCTGGCCAAGGGCAAGAAAGCGAAAGGCTTTGAGACGGTGAAGGATTTCGTTGCCGCGCTCGAGAGGCCTCGGCGGATTCTCATTATGGTGAAGGCGGGTAAGCCGGTGGACATGGTGATCGACGAGCTCAAGCCGTTCCTCGAGCCAGGCGACATCGTGATCGACGGCGGCAATTCGCTGTTCACCGACACCGAGCGCCGCGTCGCCGCCCTCAAGCCAACCGGCATCCGATTCTTCGGCATGGGCGTGTCCGGCGGCGAAGAGGGGGCGCTGTGGGGACCTTCCATCATGCCGGGAGGAGACCGCGAAAGTTACGAGCATCTCAAGCCGATCCTTGAAAAAATCGCCGCCAAGGCCCCAAGCGACGGCGTGCCCTGTGTCACCTACTGCGGCGACGGCGGAGCCGGGCATTTCGTTAAGATGGTTCACAACGGCATCGAGTACGGCGACATGCAGCTCATCGCCGAGGCGTATGACCTTCTCAAAAACCTGGGCGGCCTCAAGAACGCCCAACTCCAGGACGTGTTCGGTGAATGGAACAAAGGCGAACTGCAAAGCTTCCTCATCGAGATCACGCAGAAGGTGATCAACTTCCCCGATCCCAAGGACCCCAAGACGCCGTTGGTGGAAAACATCCGCGACGTGGTGGGAATGAAAGGGACCGGCACCTGGACGATCAAGTCCGCGCTCGATCTGCTGGTTCCCGTGCCGACGATGGCGGCGGCGGTGGATAGCCGCGAGCTTTCGGAGATCAAGGAACAGCGCGAGGCGGCCAGCAAAGTGCTTGGCGGCGCGCAGCCTCGCGTCATCGGCGTCCGCTGCGACCGCTACGGTCCCATCGAGCAATTCATCGACAGCCTCTATCCCAATGGCATCGCACAATTCACCAACGATGTGAAGGATGCCCTCTACTGCTCGAAAATCTGCTCCTATGCCCAGGGGATGGCGCTGCTGGCGGCGGCCAACATGCCGCACGACAAGGGCGGGTTTGATTTCCACATGAACCTGCCCGATCTGCCGATGATTTGGCGGGCCGGGTGCATCATCCGCGCCAATTTCCTGGAGGAAATCACCAAGGCGTTCAAGCAAAACCCGAGATTGGCGAATCTTCTGATGGACCGAAAATTCAGCGAGATGATCGGCTCGCGTCAGAAAGCCTGGCGGCGCGTGGTGTCGCTGGGCATCGCCAACGGCGTCGGCCTGCCGGCCTTCAGCGGGTCGCTGGCCTATTACGACAGCTATCGCCGCGCGCGCCTGCCGGGCAATCTGATCCAGGCCCAGCGCGATTTCTTCGGCGCCCACACCTACGAGCGCAGCGACACGCCCGGCGTGTTCGTCCACACCGAATGGGCCCCGGCCACGCCGGATGCCAAGTCGCCCCAGGCGCATGCGCAGGATGTGGCGCGCAAGGCATAGAATATGCGCCACAATTTCCGATGGAACGCCTGGAATCTGGAGCACGCGACAGCGCATGGAATAAGCCTGACGGAAGCAGAATCAGTTGTTCGTCGCGGCGCGCACGGATGGCCCCGCCAGGTCGGCGACGAGAAGTGGATGGTCCAAGGCAGAGGCCAGGGTGGACGCATGGTGCAGGTTGTCTATATTGCCGATCCCTCGCCGGCTGACACGCTTTTTATCATTCACGCGATGCCCTTAACCACGCGTAGAAGACGCTGAAAAAAGGCACCACCTTATGATTCACGCCTCTCCCATTGAGAAGTTTCTCGCTCTTTCCGATGCAGAAAAGGAACGTGTGTGGGAATCTTTCAATCGTGAGATTCCTTACGAGGAAACGCGCCCCCTCACGCCTGAGCAGCGCAAGCAGTGGCAGCGTATCCGCCGTAAGCTCGGGCGCGCTAAGTCCAAGGGAGTCGTGGACGCGGCGCGCGTGCAAATAACCGTCGAGCGGAAATTGCTCGAAAAAGCGGATAATCGAGCGAAAGCGATGGGGATGTCCCGATCCCAGCTCATCACCCGGGGCATTGAGCGAATGCTTTCGTAGTTGCGAGATTCCGTATGACCACTCTTGCTTCCTTACTTCCACTTACGCCCGAGGATGTCGAACGCGCCTCCGAACGCGACGCGCGGCGGTACGAACTCATTGATGGGGAGATGAAGGAGAAGAACGAGCCGCTGCTGCCCGGTTTCCGGCTGGTCGTCGATGAAGCATTCCCGACGGCGGGGGCCGGCAAGTCTTGAAATGCAACCACTATGTGACCCGGCTTGGAATTTCGGGAAGAAAGCGCCGCGATCTCGCCACGATACTCATGTTGGGCCAATTGCCGGGGGAAAAACTACCATTCAGGAGCAGCCACATGAACTCACGACAGCCCAAATCGCCTACGAGACCGAATGTCGCAGTAACGAAGATCGCGGCATCGACCGTGGAGGCATTGGAATGCCGCCTGTTCCTGGACGCGACCGCGCCTTTTCAGGCCGCCGCCGTGGTTTCCGACATTACTTCCTCGGGACCGGCGGTGGTGCCGATCGTGGTGCGTTACTTCGAGCCGACGGTCGATCCATCGACCTTGGGCGACGCGAATCTACAGGTCGCCGGGCCACATGGTTTTTCCGCTCCGGTGCATTACGTGGGTCTGGATTCGACAGACCCAGGCGCGGGCCACGGCGTGCGCATTGCCGACTACACATTTGCCGCTCCCTCGGGCGGATGGCAGGCGGCGAACAACGGATCGTATGAGGTCGTCGCCATCGCAAACCAGGTGAAGGATACGCAAGACGGCTTTTTGCCGCCTGGCTCCATCGACGATTTTACCGTGCGCGTGCCAGTCGCGCCGACATTTGCCGTCAGCGTGGATGGAAGTGCGATCAGCAGCGGGCAGGTCGTTGATTGGGGCACGTCGCCGGGCGTTTCTAAAACCGTGACGGTTACCAACACCGGCAGCGACCCGGCGGCTCTGGCCGTCACGATCACGAGCGTGAACAATCAACAATTGCTTTCCGTCGGCGGCTACCCCAATCTTTCCACGATTATCATCCAACCGGGGGCGTCCCAGAGCTTTACTGTGACATCGACGGCAATGGCTGGCGCGGCTTCGGCAGGCGCGTCTTTGGGATCGGTCGTCCTCGCTTCGGGCGCTGCGCTGCCATTCATCATCAACGCCAACGCCGTTCCGCCGACGGCGGCGGTTACGCCGGTGCCACTGCCGGCGTTCGGTAATCGAGTGTTTGTGGATCCCAGCACCGCGGAAACGCCCTTTTCCGCCGCGGCCAGCCCAACGGGTCTTTCCACAGGCTCAAAGACAACCACGTTATTGGTCGCCTACTCCGGGCAGCAGCCCGATGTCAGCACGTTCGGCGACGGAAACCTGCTGATGTCCGGCCCAAACGGCTTTCTCGCCCCGGCCCATTATGTCGGACTGGACGCGTCGGATCAGGGGATTTCCGATCCCACCCGCTGGGCGGATTACACGGTGGCCGCCCCCGACGGGGCGTGGAGCAGCAGCGCGGATGGCTCGTATTACATCATTGCCAATCCGAATCAGGTAAAGGACCCCGCGCTCGGCTACCTGCCGTCGGGGCTGATCGCGGCGTTTCCGGTGAACATTCCCGCGCCGGTTCCGGTGAAAGTGACGGTCGATGGGCAGCCGTTTGCGGATGGCCAATCGCTTTCCTTTGGTTCGACGCAACCATCGGTCCCCAGCCAAGTGCATACGATTACGCTCACCAACACCAGCGCGGACCCGCAGGTGCTGTCATTGTCCAGTCAACAAGGTAAATCGACGGGTCCCGGCGGACTTCAAACCGGAGTGCCTGTCTTCCCCACGTTCTTCATCAATCAGTCGGGCAACAGTCCGTTCGCCGGAACCGAGCAGCTTGCCGCGCCGGTGCCGCCGGGGGAATCGATCACGATTCCCTTGACGTTTGATCCGCAACAGCAGACGCCGGCCGGGGCGGTGAGCGTGCCATATACCATCACGGCAAATTCGACCATTTCTCCCTCGCCCGATCCGCAAATTACCCCGGGCGCGCAAGTGGCGACGTTTTCGCTGAATGCGGAGGGGACGGTGATTGCGGCCAGCACGGCCGCCAACGCCGTCACCAGCACCCTCACGCAGGCGGCACATGGGAAGCCCATCACGTTTATTGACGCCTCCGGCAAAAAAGTCTTCGTCCGATTAGCCGGCCCCGGCAAGCTTCAATTGCAGTTCAGCACCGCCCAGCCGACCCACGCCGACCCCGCTGACATCATTCTGACCGGGACAACCGCCCGATCCTCGCTCAACATCAGCACAAACGCCGCGATGACGATTTCTGGATTAACCGACTCGGGCGCGCTGGGCATTTTGTTCGCCCCAACCGCGACATTGACGGGCGTCTTCTCGTTTGCCGGTTCGGTGAATGCGATCATCGCGGGCTCGATCGGCTCGGGCTTCAGCGCCAACATCGGCGGCGCGCTGGGCGCGTTGCGCGTTCGCGGATCGGCGGGCGGAAATCTGGCCGCCGCCTCCATCAAAGCTATTGTCGCGGGAAGTCTGAACAGCGCCCGTTATCTCGCTGGCGCCAGCTTCGGCACCGACGGCCAGCCCGGCGGCGGGGATGACACCGGCGGCGCCGGATCGCTTGGCTCCCTGCTTGTGCGCGGTGACGTCACCTCAAGCATTGTTGCCGCGGGGCTTGATCCGGTGGATGGAGTCTTCTTCAACGGAAACGACATCCTCACCGGCGGCGGCGCCAGTAAATTCGGCCCCGTTGTAATCCGCGGCGCACTGAGCTCCGATAGCCAAATCCTGGGCGGCACGTTTTCCAGCGTTCGCGTTTCAGGCAGGAAAATAAACCCGGCCTCGGATGCGCGATTCCACCTGGGATGATGCGCTGCACGCAGTCGCCGGCGAGGTTGCAAACCTTTTAGCGGCCGCACGAAGGGTCGCGTCGAATTCGCTCTGGGCAACACCCACGCTCGCGTGGGTTGCAAGTGAGTTCCTAATCCACATCGCCGGCGGCAACCAGTTCCGCCGAGCGCGCCCGGCGCGCGGCCTTGCGGATCTTTACCTTCTTGCGCCCGGCGCTGCGATCGATGGGCGTGCGGGACTTGCGGAAGTCCGCGCTGAATTGGGCCGACATGTCGAAGCCGAGAACCAAAACTCCCGCGTTGGACAGCGCGCGGGCGGCGGCCTCGGCTTGCAGCTTGTTCAGGCCGGCCCTGGCCCCCATGGCGACGGGGCAAAAGCCGCTGCTCAGTTTGACTCGTTTCAAAGCCTCGGCCATTAAGCGTTCTGCTTCGTTTGTCATGGAAGGGATGATACCGCAAGCGACAGGGATTAGATAGCACAATGGCAAAGAGGAGGCGCCCAGGGACTGGCGCCTCCTCTTTTGGTTGGGTTCCCGGATGGATTCTGGGGAATCGTTGGGGGGTTTGAGGGAGTGCTTTGATAGTGGCGAGGACATGGTCACTAAAGTGACCA
>Ga0209483_1002402_pt1 | contig 13172 bp, 12 predicted proteins | sample NGEPerA_FD_184508 | JGI IMG/M metagenome (GOLD analysis project Ga0209483, IMG submission 184508) | Arctic peat soil microbial communities from the Barrow Environmental Observatory site, Barrow, Alaska, USA - NGEE PermafrostL2-A... | ecosystem: Environmental > Terrestrial > Soil > Wetlands >... | reverse complement strand
CGCGAGCCGGGAACCGAGGATTGAGCAGGCTCGAATGCCACGCGGGCAGCATGACACAAACCAACGGCTGGCGCAATGCAGATTATTGCTATTGTCACGCCAAGCAAAATCCCGGACGCCTGTGGCGAGACGCCCGTGCGAACAGCGCGGTAGTCGAGGAATCACAACATTTCCAATCTTAGAGCACCATGCACGGGCGGGACGCCCGTGATACGACAAACGTACCGGCGCGTTCCATGAAAGAAGTCCGAACACTATGCCCCTACTGCGGCGTGGGCTGCGGGATGCTCGCCGGGGGGGATGGCACGCGCATCAAGCGTATTCGCGGCGATCCGCATCATCCGGCAAACTTCGGCAAACTCTGCCCCAAAGGCGCGACCTTGGCCCAGACCGTCGATGTCCCCAACCGCCTGCGATACGCCATGCTGCGCGAACGGCGCGGCGAGCCGCTGCTGGCGGTTTCGCCGGGGCGGGCGGTGGCCGCCGCGGCCGATCGCCTCAATGACATCCTCCAGAAACATGGCCCGCAGGCCATCGGATTTTATCTGTCGGGGCAACTGACGACCGAGGCGCAGTATCTGTTCAACAAATTCGCCAAGGCATACCTGCGGACCAATCACGTCGATAGCAACAGCCGGCTGTGCATGAGCAACGCGGCAAGCGGAATGACGCTGTCCCTGGGCAGCGACGGGCCGCCAACGTGCTATGCCGATATTGAGTTGGCCGATGCCTTTTTCTTCATCGGCTCCAACGCGGCGGCGTGCCATCCGATCACCTTCGAGCGCGTGCAACGGCGGATCGAAAGGGGACGGGCCGAGTGCATCGTCGTTGATCCGCGCCGCACGGCCACCGCCCAGGCGGCATCGCTTCATCTGCCGATCCGCCCGGGGACCGACTTGGCGCTGCTCAACGGGCTGCTTTATCTGCTGCACCACTGGCGGAAACTGGACCAAGCGTTCATTGCCGCCAACACCGAGGGGTGGGCGGAGTTGGAGGCGATGTTGCCGGAATATCCGCCGGATCGCGTGGCGCGCATTTGCGGTATTCCCGCCTATCACCTGGTTCACGCGGCGCGCATCATTTCCGAATCGCGCCGGCTCATCACGTTCTGGACGATGGGCATCAACCAGAGCGTCACCGGCACCTACAGCACCAACGCGATCATCAACCTGCACCTCGCGACAGGCCAGATCGGACGGCCCGGCTGCGGCCCGTTCAGCCTGACCGGCCAGCCCAATGCCATGGGCGGGCGCGATGTCGGATACATGAGCCATCTGCTGCCCGGACAACGGCAGATTGCCAACCCGGAGCATCGCCATCAGATGGAACAACTCTGGGGCCTGCGGCCGCAAACGATTCATCCACACGCCGGGTACGATGCCGTGCGCATGTTCGACGCGCTGGAGCCGGGTGAACTCAAGGCGCTATGGATCGTCGGCACCAATCCCGCCGCCTCGATGCCCAATCTTGGGCATGTGCGGGCGGCGCTACGCAAGGCGGAATTGGTGATCGTGCAGGATGCGTATTACCCGACGGAGACCACCGGATTCGCCGATATTCTTTTCCCCGCCGCCGTCAATCTCGAGCAGGCCGGGACGTTCTGTAACAGCGAACGGCGTGTGTCGCTGATGGAAGAGGCGGTAAAGCCGCCGGGCGAAGCCAGGCCGGATTGGTGGTGGTGCAAGCAGGTGGCAAACGTCATGGGCTTCCAGACGGGGCTGGGCTTTAAGTCGGCGGAGGAAATCTTCGATGAGTTTGCCCGCGTGACCGCCGGCCGGCCCAATGACCAAAGCGCGCTGTCGCACGCATTTTTACGGCAGCGCGGCCCGCAGCAATGGCCGTTTCCGGCGCTGGGCCAGCCCTCGGCACGCCGATACGAGGACGGACACTTTCCCACACCCAGCGGCCGGGCGCGATTCTTCGCCCGCCCCTTTTCCGGGCCGCAAGAGATTCCCGACGAGCAGTTCCCCCTGCTGTTGACCACGGGCCGCGTGGCCAACCAATGGCACACGCGGACCAAGACCGGCTTGATCTCGATCCTCAATAAGCTCGACCCCGCGCCGTTCGTCCAGATTCACCCCGACGACGCGGCAGCCCTGGGACTGCGCGAGGGGCAGGAAGTTGAAGTCCAAAGCCGCCGGGGCAGCGCACACGGCCCCATGCGGATCGATCCAGCCGCTCCCATCGGCACGGTATTCATGCCGATGCACTGGAATGACCTTTGGTCGCAAGCCGCCTCCCCCAACGAGGCAACCAGCGACGCCACCGACCCGATCAGCCGCCAACCCGCCCTCAAATACTGCGCGGTTGTTGTCCGGGCGTGTTGCAACGCGCGGAAACTTGAAACGGAATTGCAACCGGCTCCAATTGCTGACCGGCAAAAACCCGCCCCGCTTGCGTAACCGGCAATGCAGGCGCGGCGCGCGGGCGACGATTTGAAAAATTGTAACACTTCAGCGGTGTGAAGAACTCGAGGAAGAAGTGCGTTGCCGTATCACGGGCGTCTCGCCCGTGCCGATGGCGGGGTAGTTGAGGAATCACGGTTCAGCCAACCTTAACGCACTGTGCACGGGCGGGACGCCCGTGATACGACGAGGTTGCGGGACGACCGCATTCGACGATCATGCGACTGCAAACGGCTGGAATATTACGAAAAGATTTATCGGACCCCTTCCCCAAATCTTCCTACTCCAACCCCCCGCCGGTCGATATAGTTTGGGCCTGGATTGCCAGCGCGTCACGAAACTTTGGTTCCCCGGCGTCGTCCCCTTGCGTATCAGCGGGACATGCCCGGCGAGAGAGAATTATTATGCAGACAGTCGTTCACGTCACCCACGAGGCAATTCAGAAGATCGGCGGCATCGGCGCGGTGCTTCAAGGGCTGTTCACCAGCCCGCTATACATCGCCGGCGTCGGGCGCAATATTCTCATCGGCCCCTACTGGCACACCGACGAGACCGGCGAGCAGCGCCTTGGGCCGTTGGGCGAAGTGCTATACAGCAGCCTTGATTCGCTCTATCGCTCGCCGCTGGCGGCGACGTTTCGGCAGATCGAGCAGACGTTCGACGTCGGCATCATCTATGGCCGACGGCGCTACGTGGACAAAGCGACCGGCGTGGTCAGCACGCCGGAAGTATTGCTCATTGATGTGAGCCGCTACGACGCCGGCAAGCTGGGCACGTTCAAATTTGACCTATGGAAACAGTTCGGCGTTGATTCCAGCAAGTACGACAGCATCTGGGATTACGACCAATGGGTGCGCCTGGCCCAGCCGGCCGTCGCGTGCCTGCATGCGCTGGGGGCCGCCAGCGCGGTTGAGCCATGCGTGATTCTCTCCCACGAATACATGGGCATGCCCACCTGTCTGGCCGCCATCATGGAAGGCGATCGCGCCAACTTCCGCACGATCTTTTATGCCCACGAAGTGGCCACGATGCGCCGCATCGTCGAGCACGCGCCCGGGCAGGACACGATGTTTTACAACGTGATGCGCGCCGCCATGGCGCAGGGGCATTACGTCGAGGACGTGTTCGGCGATCAGGGCGGCTATTACAAGCATTCACTGGTGCGCGCCGCCCGCTTTTGCGACGGTATCTTCGCGGTCGGCGATTACACGCTCAAGGAAATCCGCTTCCTGGGGCCTGAGTTTGCCAGCGTCGATGCGCAGATCGCCTACAACGGGGTGCCCTGCTGGAAGATCACCGCCGACGACAAAATGGCCAGCCGCCAGCGGCTGCGCAAGTATTGCAATCGGCTGTTGAAATTCGAACCCGATCACGTTTTCAGCCATGTCACGCGGCTGGTTCCCAGCAAGGCGATGTGGCGCGATCTGCGCGTGCTGGATCATCTCGAAGGGCATCTGCGCAAGCGCAACGAATCAGCCGTCCTCTTCACCCTCAGCACGGAAGTGCCGGCGCGGCGCGGCGAGGATATCCGTCGAATCGAGCAGGCCTATCACTGGCCGGTGGTTCACCGCGAGGGCCATCCTGATTTGTCGGGCGGAGAAGCCGCCTATTACCAGGGCGTACAGGAATTCAACGCCCAGAGCCGCAACCTCAAGGTGGTTTTCATCAACCAGTTCGGCTTCGAGCAAAAGGTCTGCGGCGAGCGCATGCCCGCCGACATGGATTTCTACGACATCCGCAAAGGCAGCGACGTGGAGTTCGGCCAGAGCATCTACGAGCCGTTCGGCATCGCCCAGGTCGAGCCGATCAGCTTCGGCGGAATCTGCGTCTTCTCAAACGTCTGCGGCTGCGCCGGCTTCGTCGAGAAAGCCGCCGGCGGCACCACGCTCAACGCGATCTCAGCCGACTACACCGACATCGGCGAGCAGGGCCTGCGACCCGAGCAGCTTTTGGGCATCGGCCAGGCCGAGCGCGATCGGGTCGAAGACCGTGTGGCCCGCAGCGTCGCCGATGCCCTCATCGAGCGCCTCCCGCGCACGCCAAAAGAATTCGAGCAATTCATCGATCGCGGCTACGCGCTGGCGCAGAAAATGAGCTGGGACGTCGTCGCCCGCGAGTACGTACTGCCGGGCATCGGGCGCGCCTGCAAAGCCGGCCGCCTCAAGCAAACGGCGTAACAGAGGCGCTCGACGGACGGCGCAGATCGTTTTTCGAGGGATGACACCCACATCGTATCACGGGCGTCTCGCCCGTGCGGACGGCGCGGTAGTCGAAGAATCCGCCGTTCTTCGGCGGGTTCACGCTCCGTAAATTTTCACCACCGAGTCATTCACCCCGAGTCACGCGAGGCGTGTTCAGCCGGTCAACTGTCATGTCTCGGCTCAAAGAATTCACTCGCGGAGAGTAAATGCGCAGCGCGTCGAATGCGCCTCCGTGCCTCCGTGTTTTCTTCTTCTCGGCTCGGCATGCGATGTTCGAACGTAGAGTTAGGCTAAATGTCGAAATACATGCAAAACTCATAAGGATGCGGGCGTGTCCGGATGGCGTCCACTTCGTTCTCGCGCTTGTACTTGATCCAGTAGTGGATCACGTCCGCCGTGAAGACATCGCCTTTAAGCAGAAACTCGTGATCCTCTTCCAGCGCGTTGAGCGCCTCCTCCAAAGAGGCCGGGGCGGAACGGATTTTTTCGTACTCCTCGGGGCTCAAGTGATATAGGTCCTTGTCGAGCGGCTCGCCGGGGTGGATTTTATTTTGGATGCCGTCGATGGCGGCCATGGTGATCGAGCTGAACGCCAGGTACGGATTGCAACTGCTGTCCGGGCAGCGGAACTCGATGCGCTTGGTTTGCGGGCGCTCGCTGTACATGGGGATGCGAATGGCAGCGGAGCGATTACGGCTGGAGTACAGCAGATTCACCGGCGCTTCGTATCCCGGCACCAGCCGCTTGTAGCTGTTGGTGGTTGGGTTGCACAATGCGCACAGCGCGCCGGCGTGCTTGAGGATTCCGCCGATCGCATATAGCCCCAGATCGCTCAGCCCCGAGTATTTATTGCCGGCAAAAAGGGGCTTATCCCCTTTCCACAGGCTGAAATGCACATGCATGCCAGAGCCGTTATCCTGGAAGAGCGGCTTGGGCATGAACGTGACAACCTTCCCATGCCGGGCGGCTACGTTTTTGGCCACATATTTGTACATCATCACGCTGTCGGCCATCGTGATGAGGTCCTGGTAGCGCATGTCAATTTCGCATTGCCCGCCGGTCGCCACCTCGTGATGATGGGCCTCGACGGGGATGCCAAGCTCCATCAGCGTGGCCACCATTTCGCTGCGGATGTTCTGCATCGTGTCCATCGGCGGCGTGGGAAAGTACCCTTCCTTGAGGCGGATTTTGTAACCCAGGTTACTCGGATCTTCGTCGCCGCGCCCCCAGATGCCCTCGCGGCTGCCGACGTAATACTTAGCGAAGTTGATCCCCTGATCGTAAAAAACGCTGTCGAAGATGAAGAATTCGAGTTCGGGGCCGAAGTACGCCACATCGGCGATCTTCGTGCTCTTGAGAAACGTGATGGCCTTGCGCGCGATGGAGCGCGGGTCGCGGCTGTATTCTTTCTTAGTGATCGGATCGCGCACGTCGCAGATCATCGACAGCGTGGTGTGGAGCATGAACGGATCAATCTTGGCGGTGTCCGCAATGGGAACCAGGAGCATGTCCGATTCATTGATTGCCTGCCAGCCGCGAATGCTGCTGCCGTCGAATCCGAAGCCGTGATTAAAGCTGTCAGGCGTGAGTTCGGTGATCGGGCAGGTGGTGTGCTGCCAGAGGCCAGGGAAATCCATGAAGCGAAGATCGACGAATTGAACTTCCTTCTCCTGGCACAATTTGAGCACGTCGCGAGGGGTCATGGCCACGGAAATCTCCTTGGGCGCGGGAAGATAAGTCCCAAGAGCGACATCGTATACGAAGGAGGCGGGCGGTCAAAACTGACGATGTCGCTCGGCCATCAGCGTCGCCACCATTTCGCTACGGATTGGTCTGCATGGAGTCCATCGGCGGGGTTGGAAAGAACCCCCCACCCTATATGGCTGGCCGACTGCCCGCATTCACTTCTTGCCGCCCAAGCCCAGTTGCTCATCATCTGGAGCGGGCTGCCTGGGTGCTTGCTTGTCCGCTTCTTCCCCGGAAACTTCGCCATCCACAACATCCGGCGGCATATGCGAAATATTCTCGGCGGCGGGCCCCATGTTGCGGGTGCCGCTCTGCTCTGTTTCGCCGCCATTGGGATCAAAAATGCTGCGCGTCATTTGTTCCTTTCAGTGATAACCATGAGCTTGCAACGGTCATGCCGCGAACGGGTTTGACCGACTATCCCACCATTGCACCAAGGGGCCAATGGACACGCGCTTTGAATTTTCCGCTTTTCTTGCTTTTGAATTTGTTTCGGATTTCGTGCTTCGGATTTCGGATTTTCACCCTTCAATGGGTTGGCGACGCAGCGACGCTGCCAGTCGCCTGCCCTTGCAATTCCCAATCAAATCGCGCGAAATGGAACCTCCAACGCCGCGCAACGGTTGCCATGCTGCTCAAGCTAACCCACGAAACGAACCTCACGTATTCGGATCTCATCAGCGAATCGGTGATGGAACTGCGCATGGCCCCGCGCCAGGAGCAGGATCAGCATCGGCTCTCCTTCACGCTGGCGATCGGCCCGCCCACCTCCGCCAACAGTTATTTTGACTGGCTGGGGAACACGGTGCATTGGTTCACGGTCAATTCCTTCCACAAGCAGATTCGCATCGTCGCCACCAGCGTGGTGGAGACCGATCGCCCGTTGGCCGATCCGACCCGGCTTGCGGATGTTTGGCCGGTGCGCACCTCCGCAGCCGACTATCAGATTTACGATTTCCTGCAATTTCGCGGCCCGATCACCGAATCTCCGGCCCTGCGCGATCTGGTCGATGAAGTGCGTCCCACCCCCGGCGACGCCCTGGGCGGGGTGGCGATGCGAATGCTCGACGCCATCCGCGCCCGCTTCGCCTTTCGCAAAGGCGTCACCAGCGCCACCAGCCCCATCACCGACATCCTCGAAAAAGGGGCCGGCGTCTGCCAGGATTTCACGCAGCTTATGATCGGCGTGAGCCGCTCGCTGGGCATTCCCGCCCGCTACGTCAGCGGACTTGTCCATCCCGACACCGGCAAATACGTCGGCGCCACCGAAACTCACGCCTGGTGCGAATTGCTCTTCCCCTCCCTCGGCTGGCTCGGCTTCGACCCCGCCAACCACCGTCTCGTCGGCGAAAACTACGTCAAGGTCGCCTATGGCCGCGACTACCTCGATGTCGCCCCCAACAAGGGCCGCTACACCGGCAAGGTGGACGAAAAAATCGACGTGACCGTGCATAGCGAAGTACTCCCCGGCATCCCCCCCGAACTCGCCGCCGAGCGCATCCAATCCCTGGCCATCCCCACCTTCCCCACCGGAAGCACGGGGTATATAGATCCCAACCAGCAGGTGGAACACCAACAGCAACAGCAATAGAGTGCGCGTATCCACTCCGCCCTGGATTGAACACGCCGCCCCGCCGCTCGTGCAACATGGCCCCCGCCGCACCCCCTCCGGCGACCCCAAAAACGAGGGTCGTGCAACCTGATGCAACCCTTTTGCAATCTATTTGGGGCACGTTGCAAGCACAGACGGATTGGCAAAAACAGCGACCGCGAGACGATGAGACACTTTCGCGCCCCGCCGCCGGTTACTCCCAAAACCACCGCCGCGCAACCCATTTCCCAAGCGACCCTTACGCGGCGTTCCACCTCCAAAAACCAGTGAGACATCGGCGAGGCGCGCCTCATTTATCACAAACTTGTTAATCGCCATAACCTCCCGCCGCCGCGATAATTACAAGCCGCCGCGTCGAAAAGTCGGCGAGGCGCGCCTCGGAGATTGTCTCGCCAGATGTCTCACCCCGCCGAGGTCGCATTTTGGCATGGGATTCAGGTGCATGGAACGAGGCATTCGCCTATGATTCCAAGCGGCAACTGCTGCGGCTTATCGAGAATCCTGGTGGAGTTGTATCCCATGACACTGACTGCAAATCGCTACATCGTGCGTGAGGAAGCGATCCTTCGGGGCGAGCCGATCATCGCCAAGCGGCTGTTCCTGCTTCTCAATCATGTCGCCGCCGAGGAAATCGTCGATCAGATTTATTACATTTGATACGCATCATGGCTTTGACTCACAACAACAAAATGAAACGGCTTCGGCGCGCGATGATCGGTTGGATATTGGAGGCATCGCTCAAGCGTCCGATGGGATGCAAAACCCGGCAAGGAATAGCCAAGCCAAGCCCAAAGCGCACCGATGGCGCGGTGCGGTTCACGGCGAAAAATCACGGGCCGCTCTTCTCTCCATTCGGACGCTTGAGCCATGCCTCCTGATATCCAACCCTCCATTGCCGGCGCAGCTGACTCATCGCGCCATCCGCCGACCGCCGGCCCGCGAAAAACCGCCCGCGCCCTAAGACGCCAGCAAACGCGGCCATCGATGCGGGCGGAAAATACCAATTCTCAAGGAGTGCCTGCAACATTATCTCAATCGAAAAAACGGAAACGACGTGACAACGGCCACAAGAAATGGTTCAACTTGCCGCTTTGGACGCCCGGCTGGCGCGCTACACCCCCCGGGCCGCTCGCCGTTCGCCCTGAGGTTGTTGCCCAACCAGCCGTCCGCCTATGATGAATAAATGCGAACGACGGCGCCGCAACTTGCCACACGGTTACGCCCTCGGCCAAACAACTGGCCGCGAGGGCTGGCGGACGATAAGCCGGAGCGAAAACTAGCCGCATCGCGGTTGGCTGTTCCCAGTTTGAACCGAATGATAACCCTACACATTTAGGGAAGGCTGTAATGTCGCAAAAGAAAGTGCTCTTTCGGCTTGAGAAGGATGATGACGGATACCCTCCCGCGGACGTTGAAGGTGTTTGGTGCGTGCAACTGCCCGATGACGGCTTTGTGGTGGACAATATCCCTTTTTTTGCGCGCCAGGTTGCGTTAGGCGATGTTGTTAGCGTGGAGCAGGCATCCGGCGAATTATTCTACACCTCGATTCTACAGCGATCGACAAATTCATTGCTTCGCGTGGTGTTGTTTGGCAATCATGATCCTTCACACCTCAGATCTGAATTGGCGAAGCTAGGGTGTGCTACCGAGCAAAGCCATCTCCAGTCGCTCATCGCTGTCAATATTCCATCGAAGGTTAAAATTGGGCGGGTGCGGCAGGTCCTCGACGAGGGGTGTTCCCAGGGTCTATGGGATTATGAGGAAACTGTACTTCGCCAATGAGAATGCGCCAGCGAAGCGGTGTGTGGGGGGACTGGAAACCGGGGCGGGAACTGGAAACCGGGAACTGGAAACCGGGGCGCGGCTAATTTCCGTTCCCCGGGGCGGGTTGATTTCCATTCCCTTTCCCATCGGACGCTTGGGCCATGCCTTCAATATCCAACCCTCCTTTGCCGGCCCGGTCGACACATTGCGCCGTGCGCCAATCTCTCGCAGGGTTTCCCATAACTGCCAAAATCTGCGCAACTCGATGGCATTTCGCTGATTAAGCGCTAAAATGTCGATAGTTATTGTAAATGCCACCGTCACGCCCCGAGTTTCGCACGCCCGTCGAAACCCAGCAGTTGCTGGCGGATCGCCTGAAGCAGGAGCGGCTCGCCCTGGGCTACAAGCAGGCGACGCTTGCCAAGCGCAGTGGGGTGAGTTTGGCTTCGCTGCGGCGTTTCGAGCAGACCGGCGAGATCGCGCTGAGCCGGCTGCTGCGATTATGTCATGCGCTGGGGCGGCTGGAGGATTTCGACGCGCTGCTCGCCGCGCCCGTGGCGCGGAGCATGGCCGAACTGGAATCCCGCGTGGGCAAGCGCGCGCGATCGCGGGGATCGCGATGAAAAAACTGGCGGTGCATCTTCAACGGGGGCCTGGTGATTGGGTGGTCGTCGGACAGGTGGCCGAAGCGGAGCGACGGATTTACTTTGAGTATGTTGCGGCCTTCCTGGGACGCGGCCTCGAACTCTCTCCCTTCAAGCTTCCAACCCAAATCGGATTGATCGAGCATCGCGATCGGGCGTTTGGCCCCCTGCCGGGGATGCTGGATGATTCGCTTCCGGATGGGTGGGGTTTGCTTTTGATGGATCGGCTGTTTCGCCAGCGAGGACTCCGGCCGACGGCTGTCTCACCGCTCCAGCGATTGTCATATCTGGGATCGCGGACGATGGGCGCTCTCACCTATCATTCCAATGAAGATTCACCAGGCGAAGAGCAACTCCTCAACCTCCATCTACTTGGCAACAAACGGCTGCATGTGCATACGTTCGGCAATCTGATTCACGTCAACTTTTGCTACTGTCCGGTTCTCCTTAAAACAATCAGATCTTGTAAATTATCGATGGTGCCTTCGCTTATTCCAAAGATCTCCCACTCATTGGAGGCCCAACGGCTTTGGACGTATTTGGGCGTGTAGTAGGTTACACCGTAGCTCTCATCGCAGTTCGAAACCATTTGCGTGTTTTTAAATATCGTTCTCTTTTCAGCACGGCGCTTGGCATCAGGGATGAAGGCGTATTTCTCGTGAAAATGTCCCTCCTGGAGCATGGCGGTGTGACGCTCGTCGTCCTTTGGCTCTCCCATCCGATGTGCATTCCATCCTAGAACAGTCAAACATGCGATGCCACCTGGCCGAACGACGCGAGCAAACTCTTGTAGCCAGAGCGCAGCATGTTCTTCTGAGATGTGGCTAAAGATAGATACGGAATAGACCAAATCGAAAAAGCGATCTTCGTATTTGAGGGGCGGCAGATAAGAATTTTGATACGAATGGACCTGCGGATAAGCTTTCGCCATCCAGTCCATATGACTTTTCTCAACGTCGCACGCGAAGAGTGACACGTCAGGATGGTGTTTTTGAAAATAGCGAACCTGGCGGCCGACACCCGCTCCAAAATCCAGGGCTTTTAGAGGGGAGGCAAAGTCAAGACCTGCGAGCATTGCACCCGTGGCGATCGGAAGTCCTGTTCGAATTCCGGAATCATGGTAGTGTTTGATCCAGGCAGATGAAGTTCGCCTCATGTTGGAATTGGGTGGCACGGGAAAATCTATGTAACCAACCGCCTTTGCCGCGGTGACATAGGCGCTCTGTGCACGGTCGACAAAGAACTTCGCAACGTCTTTTGTAAGCTCAAACATTCAAGACCTCCGACCGAATCCTCAAATGTAATGTCCGGGAGATACAGTTGCAAATTTAACGATGCTGGTTGTTGCTGTCGGTGTGGACACCCCTGCTGGTTGCACCCAAAGCGACAAACTCAACCCTTCACCGTCGCGCAGCGGCCTCCACATTCGTGCCCATTCGTGGCAGTCCTCCTCCTTCGCTTGTCGCTCGCACGCAACGCCTTCATATTTCCCGATCGACAGCCGCCGCGATTCGGCGGATGGAGGCCATCATGTCGTTGAACTGCTTTGGGGTGATCGATTGCGCGCCGTCGGTGAAGGCGTGCTCGGGATCATTGTGGACTTCGATGATCAGCCCATCGGCGCCGGCGGCGACCGCGGCGCGGCACATGCTGTCGATCAAATAACTCTTGCCGGTGCCCTGGCTGGGATCGACGATCACCGGCAGATGCGTGGCGCGGTGCAACGCGGGAACGGCGGCAAGGGCCAGCGTGTTGCGGACGTAGTCTTCGTAGGTGCGGATGCCGCGCTCGCAGAGCATCACGTTCTGGTTGCCCCGCGACAAGATATACTCGGCGGCCAGCAGGAACTCCTCGAGGGTGGCGCTCATGCCACGTTTGAGGAGCACCGGCTTGGGCTGCTCGCCGACGGCGTTGAGCAGATTGAAGTTCTGCATGTTGCGCGCGCCGACCTGCAGCACGTCGGTGTATTTGCCGACCAGCTCGACCTGCTCGACGGCCATCACTTCGGTAACGACGGCCAGGCCGGTTTCCTCGCGGGCCAGGGCGAGAAGTTCCAGGCCTTTTTCGCCCATGCCCTGGAAGGAGTAGGGATTGGTTCGCGGCTTGAAGGCTCCGCCGCGCAGGCCGGTTGCGCCGGCTTCCTTGACGGCGTGGGCGATCTCAAGAAGTTGTTTTTTGCTTTCGACGCTGCAAGGCCCGGCGATGATGCCGACCTTTTTCCCCCCGGCGGATGGGCCGTCCTTTTCGCCAAGGAAGAAGGGGACGACCGAGCGCTCTTTCTTGAGTTCCCTGGACGCCATCTTATATGGCGCCAGGATCGGCACCACCTTCTCGACTCCCTCGACCGACTCGAAGACCGAGCGGTCTTTATTGCGATCGTCGCCGATCACAGCTACCACGGTGGTCTGCGTTCCGTGGATGACGTGGTCCTTGAGTCCCATTTCGCGCACCAGTTTGACGACATGCTCGACCTGTTTGGGGGTCGAGCCCTCTTTCATGACAACGATCATTGATTGCCTCCAAATTTCGCGGCCAGAGCGGACTATTCACCACCAAGACACAAAGGCACGAAGGGGTGGAAAATCCGAAATCCGAAGCACGAAGTCCGAAATAAATTCAAAAACAGGAAAAGCGGAAAACTGGTAGTGCCTCACGATGTTGGCAAAGAAAATAGCGTGTTTTTCGGCATTGTTAGCGCTCTTAAGTCCGCTTCTTGGCTGCTGACCGGACTTCTGGCGTACCACGGGTCGATTCGTGCCGAAAAAGCCGTGATTCGTTGCCAACATGCGCCGGTTCTACC
>Ga0209483_1002401_pt1 | contig 13172 bp, 17 predicted proteins | sample NGEPerA_FD_184508 | JGI IMG/M metagenome (GOLD analysis project Ga0209483, IMG submission 184508) | Arctic peat soil microbial communities from the Barrow Environmental Observatory site, Barrow, Alaska, USA - NGEE PermafrostL2-A... | ecosystem: Environmental > Terrestrial > Soil > Wetlands >... | reverse complement strand
CTGCCGCTGCTGCTGGCGGCGATGTGCTGTGACAAGCTGAAATAAAATTTTATGGAAACGACCGTTGAACAATTTCCGCCGTTCCGCGAAGCCGGGCCGCAGCACGGCCACGACGACCACGGCCACGAGCATCACGAGCCAAGTTTCTGGAGCAAATACATTTTTTCCACCGACCACAAGGTCATCGGCATCCAATACGGGTTCACGGCGCTGTGCTTCATGCTGTTCGGATTTTTCCTGATGCTGCTGATGCGCTGGCAGATTGCGCATCCGGGGTTGCCGGTGCCGTTGTTCGGGCCGCTGCTGGAAAAAATCGTCGGCCCGGTCATGGCTCCCAACGGCGCGATTTCGCCCGACCTCTACAATTCTTTTGGCGCGATGCACGGGACGATCATGGTGTTTCTCGGCGTGGTGCCGCTGGCGTTCGCAGCGTTCGGCAACTACGTCGTGCCGCTGATGATCGGAGCGCCGGACATGGCGTTTCCGCGCGTCAACATGGCGAGCTATCACGCGTTTTTTCTCGGCGGCGTCGTAATGCTCACGAGCTTTTTCATTCCCGGCGGCGCGGCGCAGGCGGGCTGGACTTCCTACTCGCCGCTGGCGACGACGATTCCGACGGACGGCCAGGCGTTCTGGCTCGTCGGCATGATTTTGCTCATCACGTCTTCGCTGCTGGGCGCGGTGAATTTCATCGCGACCATCATTCAACTGCGCGCGCCGGGCATGACGTGGATGCGGATGCCGTGGTTCGTCTGGACACAGTTCGTGACGGCGTTCCTGCTGCTGCTGGCGTTTCCGCCGCTCGAAGCCGCCGGCCTGCTGCAATTGATGGACAACGTCGCGCACACGAGTTTCTTTTTGCCGACGGGGCTGGCCGTTGGCGGACAATTGGCGAACGTCAGCGGCGGCGGCAGCCCGCTTTTGTGGCAGCACCTGTTCTGGTTTCTCGGCCATCCGGAAGTTTATGTTTTGATTCTGCCGGGCATGGGCATCGTCGCTGAAATCATCGCCAACAACACGCGCAAGCCGCTCTGGGGCTACAAATCGCTCGTGTATGCGGTGCTGGCGGTCGGCTTCCTGTCGTTCATCGTGTGGGCGCATCATATGTATCTCACCGGCATGGGACAAAAAATCGCCACGTTCTTTCAGGCGACCACGATGATCATTTCCATCCCGTCTGTGATCATTTTGACGTGCCTGTTCCTGTCGCTTTGGGGCGGTTCGATCCGCATCAACACGCCGATGCTTTTCGCGCTCGGCTGGCTGCCGATGTTCGGCATCGGCGGGCTGACGGGTTTGCCGCTCGGCCTTGCGGCGGCGGATTTGTATCTGCACGACACTTATTATGTCATCGCGCATTTTCATTACGTCGTTGCGCCGGGAACGATTTTTGCGCTGTTCGCCGGGATTTATTTCTGGTTTCCGAAAATGACCGGACGGAAAATGAACGAGTTCTGGGGCCGCGTGCATTTCTGGTGCTCGTTCGTGTTCATGAACCTGGTGTTCATGCCGATGTTCGCGCAGGGCATCAAAGGTATGTTGCGCCGCATGAGCGACGGCGGCGTGAACTATTCCGCCGCGCGCGTGCCGGGCGCGATTGACGCGTTGCCCGGCTCGGTGATGGAAATGAACAGTTGGATTTTCGCGGCGGCGGTCGCGCTGGGCATCGCGCAGATTCCGTTCATCATCAATTTATTCTGGAGCATCAAGCACGGCGAAAAAGTCGGCGACAATCCGTGGGAAGCCACGACGATTGACTGGCAGACGCCCACGCCGCCGCCGCATGGAAATTTTGAAGTCGAGCCGCGCATTGTCCGCGGGCCTTACGAATACAGCGCGCCCGGCCACGACGGCGGATTCGCGCCGCAAAGCGAGCCGGCGGCAACCACCCGCAACGCGCACCACTGAATTTTTCATGGACATCCCCTACACAGTTGAAATTCGGCCGGACACCGGCATCTACAACGCCAAGGTCGGCATCTGGCTTTTTCTCGCGTCCGAAGTGATGCTGTTCGGCGGACTTTTTTCCGCCTACGTTTTGCTGCGCGTCGGCTCGCTGCCCGGCGAATGGCCGCACGGCTGGCTGGACGTCCGCCTCGGCGCGCTCAACACCGTCCTCCTCGCGCTGTCCGCCATCACCACACTGCTCGCGTGGGCCGCGTGCAAGACGCGGCAGTTCGGCAAGTTCAAGTTTTTCCACGCCTGCACGCTGCTGCTGGCGTTGTCGTTTTTGTGCGTCAAATCCTACGAGTATCACGACAAGTGGATTCATTATGAAATCAAGCTCAAGGACGGGACTTTTGCCGACGGGCACATGGTGGAAAATGATTTGAAGGAGGATTACCTCGTCATCCACGGCCGGATTGTCACCGATGAAAAGGCCCTTTACGATTTGCGGGCGCAGAAGGACATCAAGCTGGCCGAGGTCAAAATTCCCCGCGCCAGCATCGCGTCCATGCAGAACTACAGCCCGCGCCACAACACCTTCACGGCGATTTATTTCACGCTCACCGGCCTGCACGCGCTGCACATTCTCGGCGGCAGCATCGTCATCTTTTACCTGTGGGCGTTTGGCGGAGCCATGTGGAAGACCGATCCTGAACGGTTCACCAACCGCATCGAAGTTTCCGGGCTGTTCTGGCATTTCGTGGACTTGGTCTGGATTTTTCTGTTCCCTGTGCTTTATTTGACCTGAAACTTTTATGAGCGAACACCACCAATCACAAACGCACGCTGCGCCATCCGCCGGCGATTCGCACCCGGTTGATTTCAACGCCTATCTGCGCCGCTGCCTTTACGTTTTCATCGCCGCGTTGTGCGCCATTTCGCTGATGATTTTCGCGTCGTATCTGCCGCATTTCGGCTGGCCGGCCAAGGTGACGATGATTCTGACCGTCGCCGTCGTCAACGCCTTCATCGTCGCCGGATTTTTGATGCACCTGCTGTCCGAGAAAAAAATGATTTACACCGTGCTCGGCTTCACCGTGTTTTTTTTCGCCGGCTTGATGGGGCTGATGGTCTGGGCGACGGGCGATTTCCCGGTCGGCACGATTTTTCACTGATATGTCCCTGAAAGCCTTCCATCTGATTTTTGTGACGCTGCTGACCTCGCTGTGCTTCGGCTGCGCGGCGTGGGCGTTCAGCGCCGGCCGGCCGGATTTCGGCGTGGCGGGCGTCGGCGCGGGAATTTTGGTCATCATCTATGGCATTTATTTTTTGAAAAAATTGAAAAAGATCAGCTATCTATGAAAACACCGTTCAGGAAAATTTTCCCGCTCGTCGCGCTGGCGGCGTTCCTGCCGTCGCCGCTGTTTGCCTGCGCCGCGTGCTATGGCCGTTCGGATGCGCCAATGGCCGTGGGCATGAACTGGGGCATCTTCACGCTGCTCGGCGTGGTGGTTCCGGTGCTGGCGTGCTTTCTCTTTTTCTTCGTCCACCTCATCCGCAAAAGCGAGGCGCTGAATGCCGCCGCCGAAAAAGCGGCCAAACCCGCTGAAGCCACCAGGCCATGAACGATTGGATCGCCCATAAAATTCTCGGAATGCCCGAACTCGCCTCCTCAAACGGCAAGGCGGTGGACGACCTGATTGTCTATGTCCACTGGCTGATGCTGCTGCTGTTCGTCGGCTGGATCGCCTATTTCGGCTATGTGCTCTGGCGCTTCAACGCCAGACGTGCCGCGAAGGCAAATTACGAAGGCTCCAAAAGCCATCTGCCCACTTACGTCGAACTTTTCGTCGTCCTCGTCGAAGCGGTGCTCCTCCTCGGATTCGCCATTCCGATCTGGGCGAAAAACGTGGATAAATTTCCGTCCCCGGCGGACTCCACCGTCATCCAGATCGTCGCGCAACAATACGAGTGGAACTTCCGTTACCCCGGGCAGGACGGAGTTTTTGGCCGTCAGGACATGAAATTCGTCGCGGACACCAACCTCTTCGGCATTGACCCGGCCGACGCGAACGGCAAGGACGACATCCAGTTGAAGGACTTGCAGGACGACCTTCATGTCCCGGTCAACAAGCCCGTGTTGATTTATTTGAGTTCCAAGGATGTCATCCATTCGCTCAAGCTCGTGGCCATGCGCCTCACGCAGGACGCCATTCCCGGCCTGCGCATTCCCTGCACGTTCACGCCCACGAAAATCGGCCGCTACCAGATTGAATGTGCCCAGCTCTGCGGCCCCGGTCACTCAACCATGAGCCGCGGCTTCGTCACCGTTGAAAGCCCCGCCGACTACGCCGCCTGGATCAAGTCCAAAACCCCGGTCGCGCCGCAAAGCTTCGACTGATTTTTCTCCGCCGCCGGCGGCTCGCACCTCATGCCTGAACAGCCCCGCCCCATTCCCCGCACGCTCTGGATCGGTTTCAGCCTGCTGGTGGGAATGATTGGCCTGGCGATTGTCCTGATGGCGTTTGGAACTTCCCGCTCGCAAACCACGCCCCTGCCCGACGTGCTCGGCCAGGTCGCCGGCTTCACGCTCACCAATGAGGATGGCAACGTCACCACGCTGGCCGATTTCACCAACCGAGTCTGGGTGGCCGACATCATTTTCACCCGCTGCGCCTCGTCATGTCCCGTCATGTCGCGGCAAATGAAATCGCTTCAGGACGGCTTGCCCGCCGGCAGCCACGCGAAACTGTTGACGCTGACGTGCGATCCCGGCTACGACTCGCCGTCCATCTTGAAAAAATACGGCGAACATTACGGCGCGGATTTTCAACGCTGGAAATTTTTGACCGGCACGCCGAAGGCATTGTCCGACCTGGCCACCGGCAGCCTCAAGCTCGGCGTCACGCCCGTGTCGCCGCAGAACCGGACCGATCCCGCCGACTTTTTTATCCACAGCACCATTTTTGTGATCGTGGACCAACAGGCGCGGCTGCGCGGCGTCTTTCAAACCGAAGGCCAGGACGTGGACTGGACGCAGGTCAAACCGCAGATTCTCGCCGCCGTGAAAAAACTGGAAGGCGGCGGATGAACATTCACGATCTGCCCGCCGTCAACGCCACGCTCAACGGCTTGAGCGGAATTTTTCTGGCCGCCGGGTTTGTTTTCATCAAACGCGGCAACAAGACCGCGCACCGCAACTGCATGATTTCCGCGTTCGTCACCTCGATTGTGTTTTTGACCTGCTATCTCATTTACCACGGCTATCGCGCTTGGGTTTTGCACATTGGACCGACGCGTTTTTTGCAGCCGGAATGGTTCAAGCCAATTTATCTGGCCATTCTTGGAACGCACACGATTTTGGCCATCGCCATCGTCCCGATGATTTTGATCACGCTTTGGCGCGCAAAAAAAGAACGCTTCGAGTCGCACAAAAAAATCGCCCGGTGGACATGGCCGCTCTGGATGTATGTCTCCGTGACCGGCGTGGTGGTCTACTGGCTGCTTTACATTCGGTTTCCGCAAAAGTAATGCGCCTTCTCTACGGTTGACCGGCTGGGGCCATCCGCGTAGTTTGAAACGGTGAAAAGTGAAAAAACAGCCAACGAATGGCCGGTTCACAAAATTGTGGGCCGGCGTCCGGCGCACATGACGCCGCTGCGCCGATTGGAAGGCTTGAATACATTTCTTTTCCAGCATGCAAAAAATGTCCTCCCCAAACGAGAACTGTTTCCAGTTCGAAAATCTGTTGGTCAGGCTCGCAAGCAGCGGAGTTGATTTTGCCGTTGTTGGGGTGTGGCAATTTCGCTCAACGGCTTTGTTCGCGCCACCGATGATGTGGACATCCTGGTTGGAAAACCCGCGGAAAACCTCCGCAAATTGCTGGACTGCCTGGCCGGATGGGGCCGGGGGTTCGCGCGTGAATTGAAGGCGGAAGACTTTGCCGACGAGCCCGGAGCCATCCGGGTCATGGAAGATTTCGACCTCGATATTTTTACGCAAATGCGGGGAAAATCACTGGATGATTTCCGTCCCAATCTCCGCTTTTTTGAAAGCAACGAAGTTCGCATTGCCTATCTTTCGCCCGCCGACCTGATTTTTCTCAAACAGGGTTCATTGCGGGAAAAGGACCGGATGGATGTCGCCGCCATGAAGGAAATCCTCGCCCGCGAAGGAAAGTGGTCCTGATTTCTTTTGCGTCTATTTGCTTTGGCAAATCCGCAGCGTGTCCAGCACGGCCTTGATGCGCGGAACCTCGTGCGTGCGGAACAAATCCGTTTTGCCCAGCGCGGCCAGCACCGCAAAAAACGGCTCGGCGCAGCGGACTTCCTCGCCGAAAAATTCAAACGCGTGCGGCAGCGCGTGGCAGACGGGAAAACCGAGTTCGCGCAGCCGGAATGTGTTCAGGAAAACATTCATCTGATGCCGGACGCGAACCGCGCTGTCCTGCAAGTTACGGTAATAAAAGCCGAGGCCGGGATCTATGAAAATTTTCTCCACGCCATTGCGCTGTGCGAGTTCGATCTGCCGCGAGAAAAATTCGCGCAACATCGGAACCGGGTCGGCGCTCAAATCAAGATCACCAACTTCTCGCACGTTTTTGCCGGCGACGTAACAGATGATGACGGCGGCCTCGTGCGCGGCGACCATTCTAAATATTTCTTTTGAAGCCGCCGTGCCGGTGAGGTTCAAAACATTCGCACCCGCTTCCAAACTCGCGTGCGTGACGGCTGGCGAATACGTCTCGACGGAAACCAGAATTTTTGCCGCGCGCAGTTGCTTGATGACCGGAATCAATTTTGATTTCTGCGCCGCGTCATCCGCGCGCGTTGCGTGCGCGAGCGTGGATTCCGCGCCGACATCAATGATTTGCGCGCCCTGCGCCGCGAGAACTTTTCCGCGCCGGACCGCCGCTTCCGCCGATAAACACACGCTTTCGCGATACCACGAATCGGCGGACAGATTCACGACGCCCATGATGGCCGGCTGCGAATTGAAATTAAATTTTTTGCCGCCGATGGAAAATTCCTTTACGCGCGCGGACGCGGCGGCGCGGTTTTGTTCGAGCAGGCCGGCGAGTTGTTCGAGCGTCAGCATGAGCGGCGGGTTTTCAGTGCAGGAAAGTCTGCGCGAGCGAACCTTTTTTCGTGACAATGACGGTGCCGACGCCGATGTGATGATTGGTGAACCAGCCGTCCTGCGTTTCCAGAACAAATCGGATGTTGTCCGTCGCGGAGAACACGCCGTTGGCGTCGTTTTTTTCGAGGTGATGGATTTCCTGAATGACGCCATCGGGGCTGATGTAGGCGGCGGAAATGGATTCAGGACAGTTAGTCATCCAGAAATCGGCCTGCATGGTGGAGGGCAAAACAAACAGCATGGAATCGGAGTCCTGAATGTTGGTGCGGAACATCATGCCGGTTTCCTCCTGTTCCGGCGTCAGCGCCAGTTCGGCGTCCAGCACTTCTGAACCGAGATAAATTTTCATCGTCGGCAGTTTCGGCTGCGCGTGCGTCGGCAACGGATCGCCAGTTGAAACAACCGGCGCGGCGGCAGGCGGAACAGCTTTGCTACAGCCGACAAACAAAGTTGCGGCCAGCAGCAGCGGAACGAAATTGGCAAATTTCATGATGGCAGTCTGCCGCAGCCGCCCGGATTTTTCAACCAATCTGAAGACGGCACCGCAAGCCGCCGACAATAAACCGCAAGCGTCCGCAAGCGCGGCACGTCCGCGCAGGATACACTTTCCGCAGGTGAAAGAAAAATTCATCCGCGCGTTCCCACGTCAACCCGTCCGTGTGGAATGGTTGACTTGCGCGGCGGAAGGCTTATTTTGCCATTGTTGTGACAACCCTTGAACAGGCCGCCGCCACCGTGCGGCTCGACGAATTGCCGCCGCGCGTCTGTGCCGTGGTGCGTCAGGTGGACACCGACGACGAGGACACGCAACGGCTCAAGACGCTCGGCGTGTGCGTGGGCCGCCGGGTGGAGCTCGTCCGCGCGGGCAATCCGCTCATCCTGAAAATTTTCGGCTCGCGGCTGGGCGTCTCCGCCGAACTCGCCGCGCGCGTGCGCGTGGAAATCTGCCAGCCCGGCCATTGCGCGCTGCGCGAAAACGAAGGCGCATGAGCGCAATCCCCGAAATTTCCGCGCCGCCGGCGGACGCATTGCATCATCAACACACGTTCACGCTCGCGCTGGTCGGCAATCCCAACGCGGGCAAGACCACTTTGTTCAACGCGCTCACCGGCCTGCGCGCCAAGACGGCGAATTTTCCCGGCACGACCGTCGAGCGCAAAGTCGGCCGGCTGCATCTCGACCACAAACAGATTGTCATCGTGGATTTGCCGGGCCTTTACAGCCTCGACAGCAAATCGCCGGACGAAAAACTCGCCGCCGACGCGTTGCGCGGGCGGATTGCCGAACATCCCGCGCCCGACGCCGCGCTCGTCGTGGTGGACGCGACGAACCTTGAACGGAATCTTTTTCTCGTCAGCCAGGTTTTGGAATGGAAGAAATGCCCGGTCGTCGTCGCGCTGAACATGATGGACATGGCGCGGCGCGACGGCATCCGCATTGACGTGGCGAAATTGCGCGACGAACTCGGCTGCGTCGTGGTGCCGGTCTCCGCGCGCAGCGGCGAGGGCATTGACAAGTTAAAACAGGAGTTGAACCGGCTCGTCACCGGCGCGATGCCGGAGGCGGTGAACCATGTTGATCCGCACTGCGGGGGCTGTTCCGGATGCACCTTTCAGGCGCGTTACGAATGGACGGAGCAGATTTCCACGAAGGTCATGGATGCGCGGGCCATCCGGCGTTCGGCCTGGACGGACAAGCTGGACGACATTTTCACGCACCCGGTCGCGGGCGTCGCAGTGTTCCTGACCGTGATGCTGACCGTTTTTGCGCTGATTTTCTGGGCGGCGAAAATCCCGATGGATCTCATTGACCACTTGTTCAGCATCCTCGGCGGGTGGGCCGGTTCAAAGATTCCCAACGGTGATTTTCAAAGCCTGCTCGTCAACGGCGTCATCGGCGGCGTCGGCGGCATCCTCGTTTTCCTGCCGCAAATCTGCATTTTATTTTTCGCGCTCTCGCTGCTCGAAGACACCGGCTACCTGTCGCGCGCGGCGTTCGTGATGGACAAGGTCATGCGGCGTTTCGGCCTGCCGGGCAAGGCGTTTGTGCCGATGCTCTCGGCGCACGCGTGCGCGATTCCCGCCATCATGTCCACGCGCGTCATCGAAAATCCGCGCGACCGGCTCGTGACCATTTTGATCACGCCGCTGATGGCCTGCTCGGCGCGGATTCCCGTTTACGCGATGGTGACGGCGCTGCTGTTTCCAAATTCACCGCTGAAGGCCGCGCTGGTTTTCACCGGGGCTTATGCTTTCGGCGTGATAACGGCATTGCTGGTCGCGCTGGTTTTCCGCGCAACAATTTTGCCCGGCGGCAGCAAGCCGTTGATGATCGAACTGCCGCAATACCGCGTGCCGGGAATGCGCGTCGCGCTGCTGCACACCTTCGACCGCGCGAAAATTTTCGTGAAGCAGGCCGGCACCATCATCCTGGCCATCTCGCTGATTTTGTGGGCGCTCTCGTATTATCCAAAATCCGCGCCGCCCGCCACCGCTGCGGCGATGAACGCCCAAGCCGCGCAATTTGAAAATAGCGGCGACACCGCAAAAGCAAACAAACTGCACGCCGAGGCCGGTCGTTTGACCGCGCAACATTCGCTGCAAAATTCCTTCGCCGGGAAAATCGGCCACTTCATCGAACCGGCCATCGCGCCGCTCGGCTACGACTGGCAGATCGGCATTGGCATCTTCAGTTCCTTCGCCGCGCGCGAAGTCATCGTCTCGACGCTGGCGATTGTTTATGGCGTGGGCGACGACACGGCGGAGAACCACCACAGTTCGCTTTACGATTCGCTGCGGCGCGCCCGGCGTTCCGACGGCACGCCGATTTTCAACACGGCAACGTGCGCAAGCCTGCTGATGTTTTACATTCTCGCCGCGCAATGCCTTTCCACCACGGCGGTCGTGCGGCGCGAGACCGGCGGCTGGAAATGGCCGCTGTTCCAGATCGCCTACATGACCGGGCTGGCCTACGTTTGCGCGCTGGTTGTTTATCAGACCTTGCGGCATTTCGGCTACGCGTGAAATTGTTTTACACCGGCCCGGTCGTCAACACCGAGATGCTCGTCGTGATGCTGGAGAAACACGGCATCATCGCCACGCAAGAATTTGTTGATGCCACCGCGCCGGACGACGGCGACTTGAGCCGGCCCGCGAAAGTTTTTGTGCCGGAAGCCGATTACGACCGCGCTTACAAATTATTTTACACCGAGCGCGAGGATGAATTATAGAAGTTGGAAATTGGAAGAAAATCAGCCCTGATCAATTCTCGAAAATTTCCGTGATGCTGTCAAGGTCAATCCGCACTGCTTCCGATTTTCCAAAATAAATCAGAAGCCGATAATTTTTGGGAGCACCAATATCCCTTGGCTCATTAAAAATGTATTCAGAACCATTATTTAAGCGAATGCCGAAAGGCCGGAATGGTTTGCGTTCCACGAAATTCTGGATTTCTTGAACTTTCATAACAAAAAGATACTTTTCATCGTAATTTTCGCAAGCCGAAACCTTTCTGGCTTCTGGATTCTGGCTTCTGTATTCTGCGGCGATGTTCGACATCGTCAAACCGCAAATTTCGACCGCCGCCGACAAGCTCACCCACTTGCGGAGGTTTCTTTGACGTGTCCAGATTGAACCAGCGCTTCGCCGAACTCGAAGCGCAGATGTCCGGCGAAACTTTCTGGAACAACCAGGAGGCCGCGCAGAAAGTCATCAACGAGACGAACGACATTCGCGGCAAACTGGAACCGCTCACGCGCTTTGGCAAGCAGGTCGAAGATTTGCAGGTCATGCTCGAACTCGCCGCCGCCGAGCCGGAAGCGATGCAAATGAAGCTCGAAGCCGAGATGACAGCGGACGTCAAAAAATTGTTCGCCGAGCTGGACACTTTCGAGCTGAAAACTTTCTTGAGCGGCCCGCACGACAAGTGCAATTGCATCTTCACCATCAACGCCGGCGCGGGCGGCACCGAGGCGCAGGACTGGGCGGAAATGCTCTCGCGCATGTATGGCCGCTGGTTCGATTCGCGCGGCTGGAAATGGGAAGTCACCGACGCGCTCGCCGGTGATTCCGCCGGTTTGAAAAGCGTCACCTTCCGCGTCGAGGGTGAAAACGCCTACGGTTTTTGCAAGGCGGAACGCGGCGTGCATCGCCTCGTGCGCATCTCGCCGTTCGATTCCAACAAGCGCCGGCACACGAGTTTTTCCAGCGTGGACACCGTCGCGGAATTGAGCGACTTGCTGGAAACCGACATCGTGATTCCCAAGACGGAAATTTTGCGCGACACGTTTCGCTCCGGCGGCAAAGGCGGCCAGAACGTGAACAAAGTTGAAACCGCCGTGCGCCTCACGCACATTCCGACCGGCCTCGTCGCCGCGTCGCAGGCGCAGCGCAGCCAGGTGCAAAACGAAGCGACCGCGATGGCGATGTTGATCTCCAAACTTTACGCGCTCAAGCTCGACCTGGCGAAAAGCGAGATGGAACGTTTCTATGGCGACAAAGGCAGCATCTCGTGGGGCAACCAGATTCGCAGCTACGTTTTCCAGCCGTATCGCATGGTGAAAGACTTGCGCACCGGCGAACAATCCAGCGACGTGCAAGCCGTAATGGACGGCGCGCTCGACCCGTTCGTGAACGCCTGGCTTCGCGCCGGTTGCCCGCTCAAGCGGATGCAGGGCGTGAAAGATGAGGAGGAATAATCGAAACTATGTTTCCTGAAAATTTCACTCTACTTCAAAACGAAGGATTCTTAATGCAAGGATGCTTCAAGTCTTCTCTGCGGGGATTACGTCAGGTATCTAGCGCCGAACCCGGCCAATTTTATTCTGCGTTTTTCAACTATGTGATTGGCTTGGAGCGTTTGCTCAAAGTAATTTTGATGCTCGACCAGTGGCATGACCAGCGCAAATTCCCCGACAATGAAAAGCTTAAGGAATATGGTCATAAAGTGGATAAACTTTATCAGTTTGTGCGCCCGCTATTTTCAAAATATAAGGTGGAGTGGAAAAGAAATTGGGAGTTAGACGCAATCAATAGCGACCTTCTAATTTTTTTAGCCAGCTTTGCTAACGGTAGTCGTTATTTCAATCTCGAACAATTGACTGGAGTTCCAAACAGGCACGGAGAAAATCCGATTTACCGCTGGCAGCGATTGTTCTATCGCGCGTATCAGCAAGACTACCCAAAAGCAGAGAAGATAGTCACAAAGCCAGATGTGTCAGAAGACACCATGTCTGACAAGGAACTTGCCGGACACCACGTCATTATGATGGCAACCCGCCCCTATGTCTGTTGGCGTTTGATTCAACTGCTTATCCCGTTACAAGCCTTGCTGATTGCTATTCGCGAACAAATTCATAACGATGATCTAGCCCTTCACGGCTCGGATGCAGACCCATCAGTGCCTTACATGGAAGAATTTCTCGATTTCATTTGCGAAGACAAAACTATTGTTTTTGAATCTGAAGACTGGCCGTAAATGAACATCCTCGACGAAATTGTTGAACAAAAGAAACTCGAAGTCGCGAAACTGCCCGCGCGAATCATCGCCGCCGGTGATTTGCGCGACGCGATGTTGGAACACGGCGAGCGCCGTGATTTTATTGCCGCCTTAAAATCTTGTAGGAGACGAGGTGACGAGTCTCAAACCAAAAAAATACAGTCAGAGCCTCCTCACGTCGGCTCCTACGATTCAATTGCGTTGATTGCCGAAGTGAAAAAGGCGTCGCCATCCGCCGGAATTATTTGCGAAAATTTTGATCCGGTAAAAATCGCCAAGGAATACGAGGCGGCGGGCGCAAGCTGTCTTTCCGTTTTGACCGACGAAAAATTTTTCCAAGGCTCGCTCGATTATCTCCGCCAAATCCGCGCCGCCGTAAAAATTCCCTTGCTGCGAAAAGACTTCATCATTGATGAGCGCCAGATTCTCGAAGCCATCGAATGGGGCGCGGACGCCATCCTGCTCATCGTCGCCATTTTGACCGACGCGCAACTGGCAAAATTTCACTCGCTTGCGGTTGAAGCCGGACTTGCCGTTTTGGTTGAAGTGCATGACGAGGAAGAATTGGAGCGCGCGTTGAAAATCTCGCCCGCGCTCATCGGCGTGAACAACCGCAACCTGAAAAATTTCCAGGTCGATTTGGCGACGAC
>Ga0209483_1002400_pt1 | contig 13172 bp, 10 predicted proteins | sample NGEPerA_FD_184508 | JGI IMG/M metagenome (GOLD analysis project Ga0209483, IMG submission 184508) | Arctic peat soil microbial communities from the Barrow Environmental Observatory site, Barrow, Alaska, USA - NGEE PermafrostL2-A... | ecosystem: Environmental > Terrestrial > Soil > Wetlands >... | reverse complement strand
GGCCGGAGGCGGCCTGGGCCGGCGAGACCCGGATTCTCGCGCCGCGCTCGCTGATCGGCCTGGTCAACCACTTCCGCGGCAGCCAGATTCTGGGGTCACCAAAGCCCGGGCCGATGATCAGCAACGACCGCGGGCCGGACCTGAAGGATGTCAAGGGCCAGGAGAATGCCAAGCGGGCCCTGGAGATCGCCGCCGCCGGCGGCCACAACCTGCTCTATATCGGACCGCCGGGCTCGGGAAAGTCCATGCTCGCCCAGCGCCTGCCCGGGCTGCTGCCGCCGCTGACCGCTGAAGAGCTGCTCGAAACCTCGATGATCCATTCCATCGCCGGCCTGATCGCCAAGGGCGTGCTGACCCGCGATCGGCCCTTCAGGGCCCCCCACCACTCGGCCAGCATGGCCGCGCTCACCGGCGGCGGGATCCGGGTCAGGCCGGGCGAGGTGTCCCTGGCTCACAACGGCGTCCTGTTCCTCGACGAACTGCCGGAATTCGGCGCCCAGGCGCTGGATTCTCTGCGCCAGCCCCTGGAGACCGCCGAGGTGACGGTGGCGCGGGCCAACGCCCATGTGCGCTATCCGGCCAAGGTGCAGCTGGTGGCGGCCATGAACCCCTGAGGTTGCGTTGCCTTTTGGCTATCACTTCCTGAAGGCAGATGAAGGAGAGTGATCTCGACGTCCTCTTTTCCGATGACGATGCGATCTGTGATCGCTTCGACGATCTGCCGCTTCTCCTGAAGCGGCAGATCGGACCAACGGTCCGTCAGGTTCCTCGCCTCGCCGAGGGCTTCTCGACGGGAGAAGGTGCCTATCCGAAGGATGTCGAGTTCGGCTTGGAGCCTCGGCAGTTCGTTCTCGATCTGGGTGCGGCGTTCCGAGAGCGGCCGATGCCGTCGGCCGAAGTCTTCCTTCGAAAGCTCCTTCGCCAGGTAGAGCTGGAAGACGCTTTCGTCTTCAGACTCGATCCGGCGCAGCTCGGCTTCCGCGTTCGCGATCAGATTTTCCTTTTCACGCATCGCCTCGACCGCCGCGGCGTCGTGCGCATCGATCTCGTCGGGTGAGATCAGGAAGTGGTGGAGCTGTTCGCGGTAGACGGCTTCGAGGTCGCCGATGGGCATTTTGTTCCGGCACTTCTCGCAGACGTACTTTGGTGAGTTCGCCCGGACATACATCTTCGGGCCGCACTCGCAGAAAGCGAAGCCGGCGAAGAGGTGGACGGCGCGCTTGGCGGCGGGCTTCATGCCCTCGCGCTGCGCGACTACGATGCGTTCACAGGTGTCCCAGAGGTCGCCCGACACGATAGCTTCGACCGGCGAATGCACCCATTCGCTTTCCGGCTTCAGGTCCCAGCTCTTCGTCCGGTCATTGCTCCGGGTGTAGTTGGCGAGGTGCACGCCCTTGGCCGTCGAGTCGAGCAGGAGACGGGTGATCGTCGTATCGGAGAACCTCGAGCCGCTCCGGGTGCGATAGCCGCGCTCGTTCAGGATCCTCGCCACGGTCTTCTTCCGGCGGTGTTCGGCGAAGAGCTCATGGAGGAGCGCGCGGACGGGGGCTTCCTTCGGGTCCGGCTCAAGCCTCTTGTCGCGCCAGCGATAGCCAAAGGGTGCGGCTCCGCCCGTCGGCTTACCGAGCTTCGCTCGGATCGGCACCGACGCCTGGACCCGTTCGGCGATTTCCTCCCGCTCCCACTGAGCCATCGCGGCGATCATCGTGAAAAACAGGCGTCCGGCCGGGGAGCTGGTATCGATCGCTTCTTGGAGCGACACGAGGTCCGCGCCGCACGCGCGGAACATCTCCGAGAAGTCCAGAAGTTCGCGGGTGTTCCGCGCGAGACGCGCCAGCTTCGAGAACACCAAGCCAGTGATGTGGCCGGCGCGGACATCGGCGAGCATCCGCTTCGCCTCCGGGTGGCCCATGACCGCCTTGCCGCTCACGGCTTCGAGCCGGTACACCTCCGCTACGTGCCAGCCCTTCATCTCCGCGTATATGCGGGCGCGTTTTTCGTGGTGCTCGGAGCTTTCGCCGCGAGCTTGATCCTCCGTTGACACCCGGACCCAAATTCCAACTAACTTCGAAACGGGGAGTTCCGGGTGCATGAAGCGCGCACATGTTTGCGAATGGGAGCACCCTACTCCCTAGGCGCTGGGGGCACAATGCTCGAAGCAAGAAGCCCTACGGTTAAAGCGCGGAGGCGACGCGCCTCCGCGCCATAAAAAGCTTCTCTAAGCGATTGAAAATCTGCCAAAAAAACATCCCTAGCAGTAGGCCGCCTGGAATAATTATCACCCCATGCAGTTGAAATGTTATCGCCGACGCCAGTAACCACGCAGCCCAAGGCGCCACCAATCCGTTCTCAACCACGTCACTCCCATGGCTAAAGATATAACCTCCGATGACTATCCCACCCAAGGGAGGGGCTGACGCACCCATAAAGGCCAAAAAGCCGAACATAATGGGAATCGTCGCCGGATTGAACATCGCTATCACCGCGCCCAACAGCGCGAGGGCCAGCACCACCCCTCTACGTGGCAGCGAAAACGCGCGCGCGACGCTCAGGGACGACGAGTACATATTATTGTCGTTTGTGCTCCAGACGCTCGCGAACGTCAAAATCAACGCCAGCGGGGTGAACCCCAACCCAACAAGAATCAACGACGGATCTGACTGTCTCGTGTATGCAGCCGCGAACGCGCCTATGCCGAGCGCTGCCGTGTTTCCCAAAAACACGCCCAATGCGCCCGCCACCCCCGCAATCAGCGGGGAACGAATAAATCGTGTCAAGTCTGGCACCACCAAAAGGACACTAAATATCCAGGTGCTCATGACAATGGCCGCGCCGTCATAAGAATTGATTATCTGTGGCCCGAACCCAAACAAAAGCGTCGATGAAGTATGCACATTGCTCAGAGCAAACAGACTCACCGCTACGACAGTCGGGATCAAAATGTAGCTGATTCGTCCGATGAACCTCACACCGAAATAGGCGCTAACGCTAAAGAAAATCGCCGCCGCCGCCATGATCAGCCTGCGCACCAGGTCGCCCAACCCAAAGGTATTGGCGACAAAATTCCCGAATATGGAAGACTCAATGGCGTACCAGCCAATCAACGAAAGCGGAATATATAAAATCGCGAGACGCCAGGAATTTTTTGTAAACACGCGAGCTGCTAGGGACCCAAACGACAAACCGGACCAGGATCCCACATATCCAGAAACAAATCCGCACACAGCCAAAAATGCGTTGCCCCAAAGAATAGCCTGGACCAGGCTGCCAAATCGCATCTCGCCGGCGAGACCACCACCGAACGACATGCTGGCCACCACCAAAATGAATCCCGTCCACGCCAACAAGATGTTCACTCCAAAGACCCTGGATTTCTCTGGGACGGAACCCGTAGTAAAATCATCAGGACTCATACCTGACTCCTATGCGAGGATGCGGCGTGTTCAACCACCATACGAGTATATCACTTAGGCGGCTCCGCCGTCCATCCGCGACGCCGATCCAATCTGGCTCAATGGAACCACCCCATCGGTGGGCTCCCAGGCCTGCCACTGACGCGCTTTTGCGCTGCGGGCGAGTGTTCCCTGAGCGAGCGCGGCATGTAGGTCGCGATAGCTTTCCACGGTTGCGATGGCTTCTTCCGAGCCCTTAAGCACCGCTTCGTTCAACCGCAACGGGAGCACGCGTTCGAGCGCGCTCCTGTACGAGCGATCCGAAACCTCATTCAAGGCGTAGTTGAGTTCGCCGGCTATTGCAGCCAGGTCGCTCATGAATTGGCCATGCGCATCCGCGAAATTTGCCGTGGCAAAAAGTCTACCATGAATCGGAACTTGCAATTCGCCTAGACGAACTATGTCTCGGCAGGAGGCAAACACGAAATTCGTCTGCAGCCGCCCACCAAAATATAAACTGACGTCGCCGTTGAGAAAATCGGCCAGCCCTTTATCAGAGTCCTCGCCGGATACGAAAGTGGACGCAATGCCGTGACGCTCCGCAATTGCTTTGATCGCGGGTTCGAGAAATGTGCCGCCCGGCACACTTATCCGCCCAGCTTCAATCAGCCGGGCGAATAAGGCATCGTGAGCCGTGCTAAGATCGCCCGCCAACAAATTCGCCTGGTTGGCCCACGCGCGATTCACGGACAAGCTATCGAGGCCATTCTCCAGCAGAAATCGCCTCCTTGTCAGCACCGTAAATGCGTCGATGCTATAAAGCGGCTCACCCGCTAGCCTAACAATGCCTCCGCCGCGCGTCGAACTCTCATGTTTAAAGATGTCGTCGTTGTTTAATCCAAGGTCGACGTGGCCCTCCTGTAGCGAAAACAGTAGGCGATGCCACGGAATATGGGGGGCCCTATAAACGCGAAAGTGAGAAGCGTGAGAAAAGCTAGCGCGTATCAAAAGAGAAAGAACCTCTAGATAAGCCTCCTCGGCGTAATAGACTGTCGGTATGCGGAGTTCGCGCGGCACATCACTCGGGGTGGACTTGACTTTGACCCTACCGTTCAACCTTTGAAAAAGAACTTTCTCGTCCGCCGCGTTGCCCCCTTGCTGAGCGTCAATTTTCGCCAAATAAAATTCCCGCTGAGCCCTGCGCAAAAGCTCAGCGGGCCTGAAATTAGGGTGTTGAATCGGTGAACTGAGTATGGAGGAGCGGAGGGTATGCAAAAATCGCTGACCAATCTCCTCGGTAGCCATCTCCGCGGAGCGGACACAAACGTATCGCCAGGCGCTGTCGACGTCGCCCGAGGCTCTCACAATGCGGTCGTACACCTGGTGCCACTCGCGATTGACCTCGTCATCGTCCGCATCCAAGCGAATATTATCTAGGTCTCGAAGGAGCTGCCACGCAGGCAATTTCACCGGGCCGTCTAGTACCGCCCGGATTCGCGGAAGCATACGCAAATCCAACTCGCGCAAAAGGGTCCGGACGGCGTTCCCGACTGGCCCCTCATGTTTGTCGAGCACTCCCGATAGGATGGCCGCCGCATCTCCAACGCTGGTGGCGATCAAGCGCTCTATCCCCTGGCCGAGCGTCCCGAACGCCCGGGGGTCGTGAGTGGCGGCTGGCAGCCACTTCTCGTGAAATTCGAAAAGCGCGAGCGGATCGGCGTTCGCCCGGCGTTCGATCAAAGCGGGCAAAATCCAACTGGGGTAAGCGCTTCGCTGAGCAGTGGCCTCTAACGCGGCGGTCGCTTCGAGAGAAGATGTTGAGGCCAGCGCTGTCGCGGCAAGCTTCCCGTGGGGTTGCACGCCACGGTTTAGCCATTGCACCAGATAGGGCACTATGGGTTCGGCGGCCTCGAGAGCCAAATCTGGCATGATGCCTATGCAAAATCCCAGCACCTGCCGCAGCTGGTCGAGATCGTCACCAGATAGCGTTGCACGGTTGTGAGCGCCGATCGCCGACAGAAATTGCTCGAGGCCTCGTACGATGGCCATTCTGACCGTATGCGGCGCTACAACCCAGTAGGTGGCGATACGATCAAATGGGCTCTCATCAATTCGCGCGTCGATCGCGCCTAGCGCCCATGGCTCTTCGGAGGCCAGTGCAGAGATGAATTGCGCAATCTCCACCGGCTGAAGGGCCAGTAGGTGACTCAAAGTTCCGGGTCCGAGGTCCTCAGGCATCGGCTAGGCGTCCGCCAAATCCGGGTAAAATCGGCAACTGACGTCCACAGGAAAGCGTGCCGGGCTATGTAGTGCCTCGGGCCGCTTAGGCGGAAATAGCCTCTCGTCGCTTGACGAAGTTGCTCGAGGATTTTCTTCCCAAGGCACCGTCAAGCCGTACCAATCTCGCTCGGCGGGCGGCGGCGGTGATCGCACACGAAAGCGAAGTCCGCTGGCTGCGTCAGCTGTCGTGGGCTTATGGATGGTACCTACCGTCTCGCTCTCATATGCAAACGCCACCATCGGCAAGTTGTGAATTGCGGCGTCGTTTATATCTAACCCCAACGCCTCTCGCAGCTGCAGCGGTGAATCCGTACTCAAGAAACTGAAAGGCGGGTTTATCCCATCACTCTCCAGGTCCCAAGTAACCCAGGCACCGTATTCGCTCATCATGTAAGAGGAAAGCTCAATTTTTTCCGAAGGCTTTAGGTCGCCGTTCTTCAATTTGCCTAGCAAGCGACGAAGCTTGTACCGGGTGACTCCGTTGGCGGTAGAAACTGCGTTTAGAAAGCGCGCCCTATCGACCGCCCGGCCCAACATGCGAGGAGCGGGTCGCAGCCCGATCTCCTCCCCGTGGAGCGAGTGGGAACGGCAAATTTTGAGGTATCCCGTTCGCAGCGTTGATAAATCGCCTTTAGTGGGGTGAGAAAGAAGAAGGTGTACGAATGCCTCTGCCGCACACGGACATAGGAAACGATCAGAGATCAGGTTCTGTACGGTATAATGACCAAATGCGCCTCCGTAATCTTCGAGGAAGGCTAACGTAGCGAGAATCCTACCTTTCTCCGCGTCCGACTTTGGCGCGATGGCTCTATCCCAGGCGGAAGTTATCGGTGCCTCCCAATGGGAATGGCAGCAACCGAGGGGGCATGACAAAACCCGAGGGTGCGTCGGGTCCTCTGCGTTGCACTTCTGTGTCTGTCAGAGGGTGCTGATGAGGAAGTCGCGGTCTCGCTCGGCATTGTCCTGGCGGTGGCTGGATCGAATCGGAAGGTCTTTGGGGTGCCCTGAGGTTCGATCATTGTCGGCATCATGTTTCCGATCGCGCGCCTTGTAAAGGACGGTGCAAGCGCACCGCCGCTCTTGCGGTCGCCCAGAGGCGATCCTTGACAAGCCGCTCTCGCGGAAACGAGGAGCCTACATGCGATCAATGACGCAATCTGATGGGGTTGCCCTCGGTCAGTTCAAACCTCCAAGGCTACGCAGGAGGCGGGACGCTCCGATCTGGTAGTGCGTGAGGGCTAGCGCGCCCGCTGCGAAGATCGCCATGTGGCGATGCTCGTCGTCCCACGGCCGGCGCTTCCCGGGAAGCAGATGCCGGAACGCATCGACGTGGCGGGCAACCGCTTCGGCGATCTCCTGGCGCGTCCCCGCTCCCACGCTTGCGAAACACGTGCGGACATCGCCCCGCGAATAGATGGCGACCTCGACGCCGCGATCAGACGCTAGGGCGATCATCGCACGGCAGAGCTTGGCGATGCGATTGGCCCTGGCCGAGGTGGGCGGTTCAAACACTTCGAGGACGAGGGTGTCAGGGAGGAAGCGTCCGAGCATCTTCTCGACCCTGCGAAGGCAAGCGGCGTTCCTTTCGCCGTGCGGGCGCACCAGGCCCCAGTCGTAGGGGGAGAAGGGGCCTTCGAAGGCGACCCAGCCGAAGCCGGCTTTGATTGGATGAATCGCGAGCGTAAGACCCTGGGGTGGAGGGGCGCTGATCATAGACCGCCTGGGGCACCATTCGAACGCGCGTTCATGTCATTCAGGAGCTGTTGCTTCCGGACAGAGTCTCGATCCGTCTTTCCCTCGAGTTCGCGGTCCATCTCGGCCGCCACGGCCATGACCGTCTCTTCCACCTTGGAGTACCGGGCGGGAAAGAGTGCGCGAGGGGATCGGCCGAAGATCACCTGGAGGCCGAGCGCTTCATTGAGGATGGGGGCGCATTCGCCGCTTTCAAGGCGCGAGGCGGCGCTCTGCGTAATTCCGAGAAGCCGACCCAGATCTTCCTGGGAGAGTGACCACTGTTTTCGATTCCGGCGCACGTAAGTATGAAAGTGCATAGAGGTTTTGTTATTTCGCGACCTTGCGTCGCCTACCTCCATCATTTCGCGTTTCGACGCGTCGCTCACGGGGACACTTTATGCGCGCCACGCATAACGCGCGCTTCGCGCGCGAAATCCAGCCGACGTGGCTCATCGATCGGCCGCCGTATCACCCGCGATGACTCCGTGCCGACGAGCGAGCGCCACGATCTTCGCCCGGTCCGCCTGGGGGATCACATAGACCCCCCGCGACTTGGTCGTCGTGAGGCGTAGGCGGTTGCGGATGAACCCTCCGACCCACTTGTTGGTCATCGGCCGGCCGAGGTCAGGGCAAGCCTTCTGGTTGAACCGGTCGGTCGCTTCGGAGACCGCCACGTATGGAGCTTCGGCGGCGGCGAACGCATCGACCAGCACGGCGAGCATCGTGGCTTCGAGAGAGGAGGCGCGCTCGTTCAGAACGCGCGCCTCCTCGCCCACGAGCTCGTCGCGGATGCGATCCCGCAGACCCTGGTCATCGATGATCGACAGCAGCGCCAGCGCCGTCTGATTGAGCCGGGGCTCGACGCCGCCCACAAGGCGCGACGGGTCGGGACCCACCAGGAAGCGGGCATGGAAGCGCCAGGCCAGGAGCTTGTTGCGAAGCGCAAGCGCCTCGGCCTTCAACGCCCCCGGCAGATGGATGGAGATGTCGGGACGAAGAGGCCGGCCGCCGGTCTCCTCGGTGAGGAAGCGGCTTTCAAGTGCGCGATCGGAGAAGCCTTCGCGCATGCCGACGATCTTGGGGCCGAAAACGCGGAAGGCGGTCGGATTCAGTTCTCGGTGGCGGTTGGTCATCGTCCGGAGGATCGGGAGCCCGTTCATGTTCCCGTTGTTGAGGATCTTGGTGAGTTCCGCGGTGGCGTCGGAGTACCGAAAATCCGCTTCGTCGAGGATGAGCGTCGCGCCGAACGCGTCGAGTACATGGAAGATCGGCGAGACCGTCGAGGCCCCCGAGGCGAAGAACCCCTTGTATGAAATGGAGCCGATGGTGAGGAGGGCGCGGGTCTTCCCGGTGCCGTAGTCACCCCGGAAGCGCAGGTATGGCAGCTCGTTGAAGGCGTCATACACCCAGGTCAGAAGGACATAATGGGCGGCGATCTCCTCGAAGACGGGGGTCAGATCGACGTAGCGGTGGATGAAGGTGCGAACCTCGTCCACCAAGTCCCCCTTGTCCCCGAAGTCCCCCACGTCCGAGGGCAGGAGGACGCAACCCGTGGCAATTAGATTGTTGCGCGGCGAGTACGGGACCAGGCGCTCCTTCGTCGGGAGATCGTTGTGCGGGACGATGGAGAACTCCCCCTCCGGCGAGCAGACCGCGAGCGAAGTCGTCAAACTCTCGGCGTCATAGAGCGCCTCGACCATCGCTCCGTCGGGTAGGACTCGCGAGATCGTTGGCGTCGGACCTGCCGCGCCTTCGGTGTTTGTCATTCAGGAAGTGTGGCAGTCGGTTGGATTCTCGCCGAGGGGACCCTTCATGCGCCCGGCGCATGAAGGGTCCCCTCGCCTGAGGCCGGACCAGCCGGCACGCTGAAACGATGGCGGCATCAGAGAATCGACAGCCTGGCGATCTCATTCTTGATCGCATCCTCCCGGATGCGGATGAGGAAACACGAGAGAGGGCGCGGGAGGCGCTCCGCCGGTATGGCCTCGCGCTCCTTCGTCTCGGACAGCGGATCGAGCATGAGGAGCGCGTGGGGGATTCGCGGAATCCCGGCCGGCGCCCCATAATTCCACCGACTCCTCCATGAAATCCTATCTGGCATACACCCGCGTCTCGACGGTCAAGCAGGGAGAGCACGGCTCGTCCCTCCACGAGCAGAAGAGCGCCATCGAAGCGTATGCGCGCCACCACGCCCTCCAGATCGCCGAGTGGTTCGAGGAGACGGAGACGGCGGCAAAGCTCGGGCGACGCCTCTTCAACCGGATGATGGGTGAGCTCGAAAAGGGTCGCGCCGCTGGCGTCATCATCCACAAGATCGACCGGAGCGCCCGCAATCTCAAAGACTGGGCGCAGCTCGGCGAACTGATCGATCGCGGCATCGAAGTTCATTTTGCGCACGAGAGCCTCGACCTCGCGTCGCGCGGCGGTCGCCTGTCCGCCGATATCCAAGCCGTCGTCGCGGCCGACTACATCCGGAACCTCCGGCAGGAAGTCCGGAAAGGCTTCTACGGCCGCCTAAAGCAGGGATTCTATCCGTTGCCTGCGCCCCGCGGCTATCTCGACCAGGGCAAAGCCAAGCCCAAGCTCATCGACCCAGCGGTCGGTCCGCTCGTTCGGGAGGCGTTCGACCTCTACGCCACCGGCTCTTACTCGCTCCCCACCCTCCTTGAGGAAATGTGCCGGCGCGGGCTTCGAGGGAAGACCGGAAAGCCGCTCGCGCTCGATGCCATCTCCCGGATGCTGCACAACCCCTTCTACGTCGGCCAGATCAGAATCGATCGGACGGGGGAAACCTTCCAGGGCATCCACGAACCTCTCGTGCGCCAGGTCGTCTTCGATCGCGTCCAGGCGGTCATGGCCGGCCGCACGTTTGCCAGACCGCAGAAGCATGATCCGGTCTTCCGCCGCATGATCCGATGCGCGGCGTGCGGCTACTCCCTGATCGGCGAAATCCAGAAGGGCCACACCTACTACCGATGCCACAGCCGGGCGTGCCGAGGCACATCGATCAGAGAGGAACACGTCTCAGCGGGCCTAAGCGCCTTCTTCGATCTACTCGTCCTTTCCGAAGAGGAGTTCGGGGACTTGAGGGACTTGGTGGAGGAGGCGGTGGCATCGCGCGCTGTGACCGCCGGGGTCCGGCGCGCCGAGACAAGGCGTCGTGCCGCTCAGTGCGACGGCCGACTCACGCGCCTGACGGATGCGTTCCTGGATGAGAACATCGACAAGGAGACCTTCGAAGGGAGGAAGGCCGAGCTGTTGAAGGAGCGTCGGGCCCTGCTCGACGCGATTGCGGGGCCGGATGAGGAGCCGGAGCAGGTCCGGCTGTTGAAAAACCTCGAACTCGGGAAAATGGCTCAACAAGCCGCCGAATCGCCGTTTCGACCGGAATTCCGTGAACGGGTGAAAAGCACCACCTCGAACCTCGCCCTTCGCGGGAAAGAGCTTGAAATTACGGCGCTATTTCCGTTCGGCGACCTCGCAAAGTGGCGATTTTCCCAACACGGTGCACCGTGTTCTTGCACACCTCGAAACGGGGACGCTTCATGCGTCGTATGCATGACCCGTGCATCACGTCGCCACACGCATCGAGACGGATCGATCGTGCTGCAGCTCGATAGAGGTCTGGTCGTACGCATCAATCTGCCGAGGCGCGCGAGGGGCAGGCCGTCGGCATCCTTGCTCACCTTCTTCGTCAAGCTGGCGAGAGCCGCTGGGGTGTCAGGCGACATCGACGCACTTGCTGCTTGAGGATAGAATCTGACCATGCCCTTCACGCCGACGGTCGAACAAGAAGCCATCATCGGCCATGATTTGAAACGCCCAGCCCGAATCCTGGCGGGACCTGGCACCGGCAAAAGCGCCACAATGATTGCGCTACTCAACGCGCGGGCGGGGGACGTGGACGGCAAGGCGAAGCTTCTGACCTTCACCAGGGCGGCGACCGCCGAGCTGGTTGAGAAAGTGAGCGAGAACCCGGAGCTTGTCTGCGAGCGCCCGAGTACGCTTCATTCGTTTTGCATCTCCGTTCTGTTGGCCAACCCTGGCCTTGGGGAATTCCCCAAACCGTTCCGCATGGCGGATGATTGGGAGCGGGACAACCTCGTCGAATCGTCGCTCGCCCGACGCTTGCACATTCGCAAAGGTCACGTGCGACGATTGTTCGGAGAGCTTGCAGCGAATTGGGAATCCCTGGCTCCGGACGAGGCGGAAGCGATCCCGGCCGAAGAGAGAGCCCGCTTTATGGGCGCATGGCAAGAGAACCGCGACATTCTCGGCTATGCCCTGCCTTCCGAACTTCCCTACGCACTCCTAATGGCGCTGAGGGACCATCCCGAGCTTGCGGGCCTTGATTACAGTGTCCTCGTCGTCGATGAATATCAGGATCTGAATGCCTGCGACCTTGGCGTTCTGCAGGGCTTGGCCGCGCGTGAGATTACGATCATCGGAGCGGGTGACGACGACCAGTCGGTCTACGCGTTTCGCAAGGCGCATCCGGCGGGCATCCGTGAATTCCTCGAGCATTTCACCGGCGCAGCCGACTATGGACTCACCATAACCCAGCGTTGTGGGAAGGCCATCGTTCAATGGGCCAATCATGTCATTCAAGGCGATCCAGATCGTTCCCCAGGGAGAGCATTGGTCCCGGCTGAGACGGCTCCCGATGGAGAGGTTGCGCTCTTCTCCTATCGCAACGAGCGGGCCGAGGCGCGTGGGGTGGCCGAACTGGCGAGCCATTTGATTGCCGAGGAAGGGATCGCTCCCTCCGAGGTCCTCATCCTCCTGCGTGGGGACAGTCACCAGATGTTCAGTGGCCCCATTAAGCTGGAGCTGGACGCGCTCGGCATACCGCATTCCGACCCCAACGAAGTGAAGGCCATTTTGGGCGCGGAAGGAGCCCGGCGCTCGCTGAGTCATCTCCGGTTGATTGACAATCCCGAGGACTCGCTCGCCTGGGCGACTCTCCTCGCGCTTACGCCCGGCATCGGAGACACCTTTTTCGACTACATCTACGAACGAGCTCGCGCCGCACGCACTCCTTTCGGCCGAGCCCTTCTTGCGGCACGCGCGGACGACTTCCCAGGGGCCCATCTCGCAGCCGCTCGACGCGCTATGGCCCTTATCGATCGAGTCTGCGGCTGGGCCTCAACGATTGTGCCCCCAGACAAGGCCGAGGAGGGGTGGACTGCCTGCATAGAAGGGGTGCTCAGCACGACCGACGCGCAACTCCCTCAAAATCTCCGCGGCGTAATGGCGTCGGTCGATGCGCGCATTGAAAAGGACGTGAGTCTCTCGACCTATCTCAATCAACTGGGGCCGATCGCCAGGGACCTCGCCCTGGCCAAGGCCGAAGGAGTGCGGATCATGTCGTTGGCGGGTTCCAAGGGCCTGACCGTCGAAGCTACGATCTTGGTCGGACTTGAACACGGCATCGTGCCCAGAGACGGAGCCGAACTCGCCGAGGAGCGCCGCCTGCTCTACGTAGGCATGACGCGCGCGAAGAAGTTTCTGTATGGCACCTGGGCGCGCCGGCGACGGGGACCGACCGCACGCGCAGGTCGCGTCCATGTTGGACGACCGAACCAGGTTTCCCGTTTCCTGGAAAACGGTCCGGTCCCCACTCAACAGCTGAACTGAGGTGCCGCGCGACAATCAGGATGAGAGTGGCGCGACAATCTGGATGAGAGGGCCGGAGAAATTCGGCTGCCGCCCCCGGGGGCGGCTGGCGATCGTGACCGACCGGATAGGGATGGATCTTCTCTTCGA
>Ga0209483_1002399_pt1 | contig 13175 bp, 6 predicted proteins | sample NGEPerA_FD_184508 | JGI IMG/M metagenome (GOLD analysis project Ga0209483, IMG submission 184508) | Arctic peat soil microbial communities from the Barrow Environmental Observatory site, Barrow, Alaska, USA - NGEE PermafrostL2-A... | ecosystem: Environmental > Terrestrial > Soil > Wetlands > Peat... | reverse complement strand
AAGATACATACGCCCGCCCCTGATCATCATAACCGGCCAGCGACAACGCCCGCGCCGCCCCCGCATGCACCGTCGGCACGGCGTCCGTCCCCGCCGCCGTCGCGAAGTCGGCCAGCGGGATCATGTCGCCATCATACTGATACACCCGGCTCACCTCTCCAAGATTATCCAATACGCTATACACAATCGGCCGATGCACGCCGTCCGTCTCGCCCGCCGGATACGGCGTCCCGCTCGACATCCGCACGCCGTCCTTGCTGGCGACTTCCCGATCGCGCCCATCATACAGATTCTGCGTCACCCGGTCATCCGCCGAATTGTTGTCCGGATGTTGAATCGTAAACGTGAGATTGGAATCGCCGATGCCGGAGGTCGTGCCGGTGCTGTCGTAATAATTGTCCTGAACATCCAGCAGATTCGCCGACCCCTAATTGGTCGGCGACCATTCCCCCGTCACGCCGGTCGTGTCATCCGTGCCGATCCACTTGCTCACCTGGCGGTTGAGGTTGTCGGAGACCATCCGCATGATCGTGCCTGTGGGAAGTTTCACCGGCGTTGCTGGCGCGTTTCGTTCACGCCGCCCAGGCCCCATTTGCTTCACCAAATTGAAACAATGATGGATGTCACCTGATCCGCTCCCGTACTGTCAGATTCTTGCAAAAGCGCACCTGTCCCAGCACCTGTCCCGTTTTCCGCGTCCAGACGATAGCTATAGCAATATAAATTTATGTCCTAATCACTTTTTGATCGCGCCTCTTCGGCGTCTTTCCGCGCTAATGACGCGCGGCGATGGAGCAGCCCATTTATCAAGCACAATTCTCTGAAACTTGCCGTCACTGGTAAACTGATACTCAACCTCGATCCACCGATCCCCCAACATCATGGCCCCAGTCCCAAGGCGTTTTATTCCTTTAACGATCGTCAGCTGTTGCGGCGGAACGCCGCGAAATCCAAGAGGCCCACCGCCGATGTCAACAACAAAGAATTCGTGCAACCGTAGCCAACAAACCGCGTCCGCGAACGTCAGGGAAGCGAGCGCGCTACGATTAGCGTCCGTTAGCGCGGCGTCGGCGATCATCTCATAGCGGAATTCGCGCACCGCTACAAAACAGAGCCACGCGATCGCAATAAGGACCACGACGGTCCAAGGTCTGAAGGTGAATTTGGGAACGGCGGCCATAAAGGCGCGATATCAAAGTAAATGGTAAGGCGATCACTCACGGCTAGTGTCCGTCTCGGTTCCTTTAATGCATTACGGCGCATAAGAAGTTCTCGTGACATATTTTGCTGGCCAGTCGTTAGCCGAAGACGGGTCGATTACGTCTCCTTTTCCGCCCGTCGGGTACGGATCAATCACTATGTAAGAGCCCGGAGTGCCAGGCGCCGCCGAACGACAACCTATTTCAGTCCAATGATGCTGTAAGTAGTTTTTGCCCTCGACCGAGTTGACCCTAAACGCAGACGTCTTTGCCTTGACATAGGGCGTATTAGCTGCGTCACCAGCGTCAGATGTAAGCTGTTGCCAATCGCCGCATGCAAAGTCGAAGGGCATAACATTCGACCGCCAGCTGGAAGGCTGGTCGCCTGCCGTCTTGCGGTGCTGCGCGATCGCGTCAACGATCGCGTCGGCGAGCACTTGCGCCTGTGCGGCGCAGTCCGCTGGCCCGCATTTCGCTCCAAATCCGGCGCTCGCTTTGCATTTCGCGCACAGAGCGGCAAGCGCGGCGCGTAATTTGGACTTCTGGGCTGCTGCCCACTTATCGACCCGCGCGTAAAGGTCAGGCATACCAATGTGGTAGTTTGGCCGACTATCACCAATATTCACATCATATGCCAGACCCGATGGATCGCCACCCTGCACGGGATCGTCTTGAGCGAATCTGTAAACGTTCGATCCATCCAAATACCCCGCCGGGTCCTTCTGAAACCACGTCCCCATCGTGAAGCTATACCACCTCGCCCCCATCATATAACTGTTGTAATCGTAATACTCCCCCTGAAACAGGAACCGCATGTAGTAGCCCGGATCGGTCGTGGTCGCCCAGGATGAATTGAGGGTGGTATACTTGCCATACGGATCATATACCCACCGCAACTCCACAGTCTGCGATCCCGTCGTCGGCATAACAATCGCTGTGACGTTGCAATTGGCATCCTGTTGGACGTAGAGGCGTTCGTCCAGGCCGGAGTGCGTGAGCCCGTAGTCACCGCTGGACATGTTCCCATCGGAATTGCGGTCTCGTAAAATCAGCGAGTTGACGTAGCCTAATCCCCAGACGTATTGATTATAGATTCCCGTCGTGTACCACGTCTCGATGAGGCGGTTGTCGGGCGTGTAGAACCAGTAGGCGGGATTGGTGCCGCCGCCGCTGGTGGCGACCATGCCCATGGCATCGATGGTGAAGCTGTTAAGGGTCGCGCTGTTGGCGGTGTCTTTCACCGCGACCAGCATATTCCAGCCGTCGTAGACGCGATAGTTGCCCAAATCGCTGCGCGTGGCGTTACCCGCGTTATCATACACCGGCGTATACGCGCTGCCGCCACCGAGGCTGTTGCCGGTGATCGCGCCGATTTGATTCTGGCTGCTGGGGGTGCGGGTCTGCGTGCCGGTGCCGCTGTCGGTGATCGAGTTGAAGTTGCCCACGGCGTCAAGGTTATAGCTTTGGGATGCGTTGGGGCTGGTGATGGTGTCGAGTACGCCGCCGTTGTAGATGCTCGCGGAGAGCGTGCCGCGCTCGAAGGCTTTGAGGCGGTTGTCGTTGTCGTAGGCGGTGGCGTCGTCGCCGGAAGCGGCGGCGTTGACGTGATACAGCTCACTCGCTGCCGGATGCACGAGGTTGTTCATGTAGAGGACGTTGCCATCTCGGTCGAAGCCATACTGGAAGCGGTCGGTGGCGCCGCCGCCGGTGCCGGTGTTGAGCCAGAATTGGTCGTCGACGCGGCCAAAACGATCCAACCCGACGTACCGGCCATCGCCGCCGTCGTCGTGATAGGAGCTATCTCCCGTCACTCTGATGTACGTTAGTTGCGTGTGATCCTCGGGCCTGTTCTTCACCACGATCGTGTCGAGGCCGAGATAGGTGTATTCCTCCAAGTGTACGCCCGAACTGGTACCCGCGCCATCCGCCAGGAAGCTCACCCGGCTGATCGCCGAGTCCAGCCCAAGATTGTACCCATAATCCAACGGCCTCGTGTTCGGATACGTCATCACCGTCAGCCGGTCGTTATTCGACGTGCTGGTCGGCACGTTGTACGTCCAGCTAATGAACGGCGAACTGCCGGTGGTCACCACGCCCGCCCGCGCCTCGTACTCCTTCACAAGTTGCGAGAGGCCGTTGTAAATATACTCATTCTGGTTCTCCACGGTTCCGGTGCCGTTGGCGGCGCTGTAGCTGGTCGCCAGGGATTCGCGGCCGGCGCCATCGAAGGCCCAGGCATGGCTCAGCACGGTGCCGTCCACGCCGCTGCCCAGGCTGGTGATGCCGTCCAGCGTCATGCGTGACAACACATCATACTTATAGGCGTGCACCGATCCGCCGGGGCTGGTGGTGCTGACGAAATGATCGTTGAACGTCAGCTTTTGGGCGAGGTTGTTGTAGGTATAGATCTGATCATCCGCCGCCGCGCTGCTCGGCGTGCCCAGCGTCTTGTCGGGGTATCGCACCGTGCCAACCAAGTCATTGCTGAACAGTGTGCCGGTTGTGCCAACGCCCATGACGTACTGCGTGACCTGATTCGGCGTGGCCGGCGTGTTTCCGGTCGGCATCAGCGCGGTCATCGTCAGCACGTTGCTGTCGCCATCGTAGGTTTGATCGGTGGTCTGGTTGGCGCTGTTCGTCGGCGTGCCGTTGCCGTCGAACGCCCCGATCACACGCGTGTCGCGGCCGAGCAGGTCGTGATCCGTGCGCGTCACCAGCCCGCGCGGATCCGTCACCGTCGCCTGCCAGCCCGTCTGGCCATCGGCCCGTGTCGTCACGGTCGGCGTGGTTCCCGAATAGTAATTCGCCGTGATCTGCGCCTGGTTCGCCCCCGCCAGCAGACCGATGAACGTCACCAGATACTGCGGATAGCCGCCTGTCACCGACACGTTCCCGCTCCCGATGCTCGAAAGCGCCGCCAGGGCCGATTGCATGTCGGACGCCGACGAGGCGTTGGACAGCAGCGAAGTCGTTTGCCCGCCGAAGCTCAGCGTCCATCCCTCGGCACCCGTCGCGTCGATGGACTGCACCTCGTTGGCGGCGTACCCGGTGCTGGTCACCAGCGCGGTATCGGAGCGCGCCGCCGGAGTGCTCGGCCGCGTGTACGCGCTGCCGCCGTTGGTTCCCACGTTCACGCTGTCGGTGCCGCGATCCCCGGCGTCATAATAATTGGCGACATAATACACCCGCGCCGCCAGATAACCCGATGTCGGCCCGCCCAAATCCCCTTCGCCGCTGGAGGTCGTCGGATCATTATCAAATCGTTGCTTGCTGGCGACGAGAATCGGATTGCCGTTGGCATCCAGCGTCGTCACCGTCTGGCTCAGCACGATGTCATAGGTAACACTGTTGGCGTTGGCCCAATTCATCGTCGCCCCGTTCACCGCGCCCCCATCCGTCTGCGACGCCTTCGTCAACCGCTCGGCGGCATCGTACCCCTCCTTGCTCGCCAACCCTCCCGGCGCGTACACCGCCACCAGGTTCCCTGCCTGATCGCGGAAGTTGTTGGTCACCAGCGCCGGCAGCGCGAGAATCTGCGCATCGGTGAGGTTCACCCCCAGGCTGGTCTGAAGGCCATACGTTTGATCTACCGACAATTGCGAAGATACATACGCCCGCCCCTGATCATCATAACCGGCCAGCGACAACGCCCGCGCCGCCCCCGCATGCACCGTCGGCACGGCGTCCGTCCCCGCCGCCGTCGCGAAGTCGCCCAGCGGGATCATGTCGCCATCATACTGATACACCCGGCTCACCTCTCCAAGATTATCCAATACGCTGTACACAATCGGCCGATGCACGCCGTCGGTCTCGCCGGTCGGATACGGCGTCCCGCTCGACATCCGCACGCCGTCCTTGCTGGCGACCTCCCGGTCGCGGCCATCATACAGGTTCTGCGTCACCCGGTCATCCGCGGAATTGTTGTCCGGGTGCTGGATGGTGAACGTCAGGTTGGAATCGCCTATCCCAGAGGTCGTGCCGGTGCTGTCGTAATAATTGTCCTGAATATCCAGCAGATTCGCCGACCCCTGATTGGTCGGCGACCATTCTCCGGTTACGCCGGTCGTGTCATCGGTGCCGGTCCATTGGCTCACCTGGCGATTGAGGTTGTCGGAGACCATGCGCATGATCGTGCCGGTCGGAAGTTTTACCGGCGTTGCTGGCGCGTTTCGTTCTTGTAGCCCAAGCCGCTAAGGCCCCATTTGCTTCACCAAATTGAAACAATGATGGATGTCACCTATCCGCTTCCGTCTTGTCAGATTCTTGCAAAAGCGCACCTGTCCCGTTTTTCGCGTCCGTACGCGGTGGCGTCGTCGCCGGTCGCGGCGGCGTTGACGTGATATAACTCGCTGGCTGCCGGATGCACCAGGTTGTTCATGTACAGGACATTGCTGTCGCGGTCGAAGCCGTATTGGAACCGATCCACGGCGCCGCCGCCGGTGCCGGTGTTGAGCCAGAACTGGTCATCGACTCTCGCGAAGCGATCCAGGCCGACGTAACGGCCATCGCCGCCGTCGTCGCCGCGGTCCGCAGGTCGGTTTCTGACGGAACCGGGCCGAGGCCACGAGGAAGGTCGACGACGGGTGGCTGATTGCATCATCATTTCCGACAGGCGTTTAAGCGATTGGTGGCTGACACGTTTTCCGTTTCCCGTGTCGTCCGTGCCGGTCCATTAGCTGACCGAGCGATTGAGGTTGTCGGAGACCATCCGCGTGATCGTGCCCGTCGGAAGCCGCACCGGTTTCGCTCACGCATCCCGTTCCGGTAGTTCAACGCCGCCCCGCGCCTTATTTGCGTCCAAAAATGAAGGCACTGATTTACGTCACCCTAGACGCGCCTCGTATTTTCAGCGTCCGCGACGTCAGAAGAGCCCCAGTTTTCGGAATCTGCGTTTGTCCCAGCCACGGCGCAATATAAACAACATCAGCCAAAATAAAACCAACGCAAAATCGAGCACCCAGATAGGCAGATCAAGGTCGCATTGGGCGACAGATACTTCCGCCGGATTGGTGCGGGGAAACGCCGGCACCCGATAGTTTTGACATGTAAATTGTACCCACCGAAAGGGTGTGTGCGCAGCCTTCCACGCAATAAGACCCGGATCATATGGGTAACCGAATCCCGAGCTAAATCGGGCATAGGTTGAATCGAGCCCCAAGCCAGGGTCGGCGGTACGGCGTGGGAAAAAATGGGGATAAGTACATATACGGGCGGACTCCATCAACGATAATCGCGGCGGCAAGCCCGAAGCTGCCCGTGACAGGCCGTGAAATCTTCGCGGGTTTCAATCGCGGTGAGCGTGTTTTTGACTGTAAGCCATAGTCCAAGAGAAAACAAGAGAAAACCTGGCACGCGCCAAGGCAACGCATGAGCGCCGCCGCCCGCCCCCTGGGTTGGCCAGGGGCGCAGTATGAGGGGGCCGGCGTTGGACTTCCCATTGCCGCGAAATGGGAAGTCAACGGGAAGCCGTCTCGCGGCGGCTAATTCGCGGCGAGCAAGTCACCCTCCCGCTTGCGGCGTGGCGGGGGCACGGGTACAGTCGCGCCGGGAATTTGGCGTGGGTTTGATGGGCCGACATTTCGGGAGCAACTGATGCGTCTGAGCATTGTGATGGGATTGTCGCTGGCGCTGTTGGCCGGGGCGTGCGGGTGCAAGAAGCAGGGCGGCTCATCGTCTTCCAGCGGGGATATCCTGATCGGCGAATACGCTTCCCTCACCGGCGACACCGCCACCTTCGGCGTCAGTTCACACAACGGGCTGATGCTGGCGATCGAGCAGATCAACTCGGCGGGGGGCGTGCTGGGCCGCAAGATTGCGCTACGAACGGAAGATGATGGATCCAAAGCCAACCAGGCGGTCACCGCGGCGAAGAAGCTGATCAGCCAGGACGGCGTGGTCGCGGTCATCGGCGAAGTCGCCTCCAAGTGCAGCCTGGCGGTGGCGCCCACCTGCCAAAAACAGCAGGTGCCGATGCTTTCGCCGGCCAGCACCAATCCCGATGTCACGGTCGAGAACGGGAAGGTGAAGCCGTGGATTTTCCGAATCTGTTTCACCGATGACTTCCAGGGCCGGGCCGGAGCCCAATGGGCCAGGGACAACGGCTGGAAACGCGTCGCGGTGCTGACCGATGAGGATCAGGATTACAGCAAGGGATTGGCCCGTGTTTTCGAGGAAAGCTACGGCGGCCACGGGCAGATCGTCAGCAATGACAGCTACCGGGGAAGCGATACGGAATTTCGTTCGCAACTCACGCGCATCGCGCGGCAGCACCCGGATGCGGTCTATTTGCCGGGCTATTACACGCAGGTGGGGATGATTGTGCGGCAGGCGCGGGAGGTCGGGTTGAAGGTGCCGTTCTTCGGCGGCGATGGCTGGGACAGTGACCTGACGCTCGCCGAGCCCGCGGCACAGGGCGATTATTACAGCGATCATTTCACCGCCGAGGACCCAAGCCCGCGCGTGCAGGCGTTCGTGAAAGCCTATCGCGCCAAGTACGGCAGCACGCCCGATGCGATGGCCGTGTTGGGATATGACGCCGGCGGAGTCATCGCGCAGGCCATCCGGGACGCCGGCAAAGTAGACCGCGCCGCGATTCGGGATGCATTGGCCAAAATCACCAACTATCCCGGCGCCAGCGGCTCCATCACCATCGACAAGAACCACAACGCGCGCAAGCCGATTGTTATCCTGCAAATCAAGGATCACAAGGCGGTTTTGGCCAAGACGTACACGAATGAGGAATTGATGAGTGGCAAATAATCGCCATGTATCACGGGCGTTCCGCGGCTCGGCATGAACGCGGCCGATGTCCCGTCTCTTCGCATAAAAATATAAAATTGCGATTATTAGAATCTTGATACAGCACGCACGGGCGAGACGCCCGTGATACGTCGCGCCGATCGGTGCTCGAGATCCAAATCCAGCGTCCTCCCGTGCATTTTTTCCTCGATCAACTGCTCATCGGCCTCTCCATCGGGGCCACCTACGCGCTGATCGCGCTGGGCTACACGATGGTCTATGGCGTGCTCCGGCTGATCAATTTCGCGCATGGGGACGTGTATATGGTTGGGGCGGTGTGCGGCTGGTACATCGCCCGTGCCCTGGTCGGCCATGCGCCGCCGTGGGTGGTCTTGCTGGCGGTCTTTATCGGCGCGGCGGTGGCCTGCGGGGTGCTGGGATACCTGATCGAGGTGCTGGCGTATCGTCCGCTGCGCAACCGCCCGCGGCTGGTGCTGCTGATCACCGCCATCGGCGTATCGCTGCTGCTGGAAAACCTGTTCCAGTTAAAAATCGTGTTTGGCCCCACGCACCAGGATTACCCGATTGAACTGCGCGATGCCTTTGGGAGGTATTTCACCCTGGCGGCCCTGGGGCTCTCGCTTGCCCTGATGACCGCGATGACCTGGTTCGTCATGAGGACCAAGACCGGCCTGGCGCTGCGCGCCGTTTCGTTTCGCTTTGAAACCGCGACGCTCATGGGCATCAATACCAATCGCATCATCTCCTTCACTTTTATGGTCGGCTCGGGACTGGCGGCGGTGGCCGGGGTTCTCAATGCCATGCGGTATCAGGTGGATCCGCTCATGGGCATCATGCCCGGGCTCAAGGCGTTCATTGCTGCCGTGCTGGGCGGGATCGGCAACATCCCCGGCGCCCTGGTGGGGGGGCTGCTGATCGGGATCATCGAAGCCATGCTGCAAGGGTTTCTCCCCGCCGGCTACACCGCTTACGCCGACGCCGCCGCCTTCGTGATTCTCATCGTGATCCTTCTGGTAAAACCCAGCGGCCTGCTGGGACGGGCGGTGCAGGAGAAAGTGTGATTGCCGCTACTCGACCTGCCGATCAAAATGCCGATGCGCGGCGATGGCCTGGATAAACGCCTTGGCAAAACCGCCCATGTCTTTGCCGGCGGTTGTGACGATCCCGCTTGCCGATGAGACCTTGGCGTCTCCGGACGGGGCTGAAATGTCGGCCTTGGCCAGTAGCTCGGTGCCCTCGCCAAATGCGGCGATCGGCTTGCCGTGCATGTAGGCCTCTTTCACGAAGTCCACTGCCAACGGGGAGCTAACCAGCGCTGCCGAACTCGCCTCGCCGCCGGGGATAAACACGGCATCGTATATCACCGAGGGCGCATTAGGGGCGGCTTTATCGACGGTCACCGGTTTGCCATCCATCGCGGCAATCGTTCCGGCGAAACGTGCAATGACATCGCACATCGCGCCCTGGGCGGCCAGCGCGCTCTTTATCTGAGCGATCTGTTTGGCATCCACGCCATCCGCGGCCAGCACGGCGACTTTGCGGCCTTTAATGGCGACGGCCGGCTTATCCATGCTCAACGCGGGCGAGGATCGGGCCGCGCCATTTGACAACTTCTTTGGCGGCGCGGAGGCCTCGGGCGTGATGCCTGTTGGATTGCGGCGTTTGGGGGTCAGCCCGATTCGCTGTCCAACCTTTTGAGCCAGTTCGTCGGCGACGTTCGCCAGCAACTCATTCAGCACGCGATCACGAACCGCCGCTGTTTCCAGCATGTTCAATTCGAAGCTGAATGCCGCCGCGATGTGATCCTTCTCCCAATCCGCCATCGAGTTCCAGAACAAGGTGGCCTGGCTGAAATGGTCGGCGAAACTCGGGCTGCGCTGGCGCACCTTGGCCCCATCCATTTTCTCGGCATGGCTTGAAAACGCCGCCATCCCCTCCGGGGAGTGAGCCGGGCAGCCGCTGCCCAGGGAGTTTGGAAAATACGCGACGCGGCCCTTGTGAATCATCTGCTGGCTTTCGCCATCACGCTGATTGTTGGAGAAGGGGCAGCTTGGCCGGTTGATCGGGAGCTGGGCGAAGTTGGGGCCGATCCGCTTGATCTGGGTATCGATGTACGAGAAGAGCCGGCCTTGCAGCAGCGGATCATTGCTGAAATCAATGCCCGACACGATATGGCCGGGATGGAATGCCACCTGCTCGGTCTCGGCAAAAAAGTTATCCGGGTTGCGGTTCAGCACCATCTTCCCAACCTTGCGCACCGGCACCAATTCCTCGGGAATGATCTTGGTCGGGTCGAGCAGATCAAAGTCGAACTTGTGTTCGTCCTTCTCCTCTACGATTTGCAGCCCCAGCTCCCATTCGGGGAAGTCGCCGCGCTCGATTGATTCCCACAAGTCCCGGCGGTTGAAATCGGCGTCCTTGCCGGCGATTTTCTGTGCCTCATCCCATACCAGCGAGAAGATCCCTTTCGCCGGCTTCCAATGAAACTTCACGAAGCGTGATTTCCCCCTGGCATTGATTAGGCGGAAGGTGTGAATGCCAAACCCCTCCATCATCGCCAGGCTTCGGGGAAACGCCCGATCCGACATGACCCACATCAGCATGTGCATGCTTTCGGGCGTCAGGGAGACGAAATCCCAAAACGTGTCGTGGGCCGACGCGGCCTGGGGAATCTCGTTGTGCGGCTCGGGCTTTACCGCGTGAACGAAATCGGGGAACTTGATCGCGTCCTGGATAAAGAAGACCGGCATGTTATTGCCGACCAAATCCCAGACGCCCTCGTCCGTATAAAATTTCACGGCAAACCCGCGCACGTCGCGCGGCGTGTCCGCCGAGCCCCGCGATCCGGCGACCGTGGAAAAACGCACAAACACCGGCGTCTTTTGCGACGGGTTCTGAAACACGCCGGCCTTGGTCAGCTCGGTCAGCGGCTCATAGACCTGGAAGTAGCCGTGAGCCGCGGCGCCGCGCGCGTGAACCACGCGCTCTGGAATGCGCTCGTGGTCGAAGTGGGTGATTTTTTCCCGGAAATGAAAATCTTCAAGCAACGTGGGGCCGCGCACGCCCGCCTTCAGCGAGTTCTGGTCATCGCTGATCGGGAGGCCCTGATTGGTCGTCAGAATCTCACCGGGCATTGCGGTGTCCCGGTTCAAATCCGCCTGCTTGCGATCTGTGCCGCTCGAACGATCTGGACGTTTTTTTTCATTCATTTTTCTATCCTTGAAGATGAACGCCGGCGAGGCAAAACGCGCATGCGCCGGCCAATGGGTTGATCAGTCGTAATGGCGTGTCTCACCCGGCCGGAGACGACAACCACGATGGCAAATGTATTGAGCGCGCGTCGCCGCCGCAACGGGCAAAAAGAATTAATACGCCTTCCATTTGAACTCGGGAGACAGTGACGTCGCGCAATTCGTAGGGTTCGCTTCAGCGAACGCGGTCCTTGGCGCGGCATCGCCAATCCGCGTTCGCTAATGCGAACCTTACGAAAACGGACGACGGAGCGATCCTCTCGCGGGCCTGGCGTTGCAAATCCGCTTCGTCGTTCGCGCCGGCAAATTGCGGGAACCGATCACTTCCCATCCGCGTCCACAAACTGCCAGAGCGTGTAATACGCCACGGGGTGCAGCAACGGCTTTCCGTCCGCGGAGCGCAGGTCCGGCAAATGCAACTCGTGGATCGCGCCTTCCTGCAGCCCATCCACCGCGATATGCACTTTTTTGCGGTCCTGGCTGACCGTGGCCGACTTGATGGTGGGGGTGGTTTGGTCTACCTCCGGGCTGCCGTACGATTCCTGGTAGATGTAGCGGAAAGTGCTCAATTTGTAATTGGCGACGTTGCTCGCGGCGGCGGTATCGAGCGGCTCGGTGAAGGTCAGATCAAAGCCGTCGTGCGTGAGTTTCATGTCGTAAATCTCGAACGGCGTTTTTCCGGTCCAGACCACGCGCTGCAATGAGAAAGGCTTAGGCCCGGCCGATCCCCAGCCGCGATTGGTTTCGCCGACCATGATGGAGCCATCCGCCGCCTGGATCATCGGCAGCACGCCCGATGAGAAACCCTCGCGGAAGGGGATGCACACGCCCTGATACCGGCCCTTCACTTTTTGCAGGACATATCGGGCCATGTTGCTGTGATGCTGGTCGCCGGAGATGCACTGGTGGGCGAAGGGGCCGAACTTGCCGAGGCTGGTATCGAAGACGATGCCGCTTTGGCTTTGGCCAACTTTGCCGTACGGCTGGAGGATGGCGGGGGGGAGCAATTGCTTGATGCGCTTGGCTTCGATGTAGCGCCGGCCGCCGCTTACGGGATCCTCGGGGCGCGGGCCCATGTTGGGGGCGAGCGAATACCATTTGTTGCCGATGGGATGTCCCTGGAAGCTGTCTTTCACCAGATCGCGCAGGGCGTCAGCGCCCTGCCAGGGGCCTTGATTGCTGGCGTAGAAGCATTCGTTGTTTTCGTCAAACCCGACGCCGCCCGGCGAACGCACGCCCGAACACCAGGGGATGCCCTTGCCGTCGGGTGTGACTTTGAGGCACCAGCCGCGGAACGGGGCTTCGCTGGTGAATGAGCCGGTGAGGGTGAGCAGGAGATAGAGGCTGCCTTGCTTGTCGAAATGCGACATGAAGGCATATTCGTGATAATCGCCGCTGATGCCGAAGCCGTCGAAATACGTTTCGAAGACATTGGCGTGGCCGCGCCCGTCGGTGTCTTTAAGTCGGGTAATTTCCGGGCGCTGGCAGATGTAGAGGTAGCCGTCTTTTTTGTTGTACGCGACGCCCAATATCTCGTGCAATCCAGTGGCCCACTTGGTGAACTTCACATGAGCCGGCGGATCTTCCAGAACGCCCTCGGCCAGGTAGACGTCGCCGCGCCGGGTGCCGATGGCGAGCCTGCCGTCGGGGAGCCAATCAAATCCGCCGCATTCCAGGACGATGTCCTGGGGGATGGGGATGTCGATGATTTTGTAATACGCGGCTTCGGGGGATTTATCGACGGGCGCGGCGTTTTTCGGCGCGGCAAATGTTGTGAACGGAGAGGCTGCGAGAATGGCGATTGCCAGCGCGATGCCGACTGATCGCCACCCCTGCCTTGGGCTAATAAAAATGCCGCCGTCGCCCGCTCTCTGTTGCGCGGGCAACGTGCCTCTCCTTCTCCCTCTCCCGGTATTCCGGGGGAGGGTTGGGGTGGGGGTTTTCACCGCGAGGCCCGAGGAAAGAA
>Ga0209483_1002397_pt1 | contig 13180 bp, 7 predicted proteins | sample NGEPerA_FD_184508 | JGI IMG/M metagenome (GOLD analysis project Ga0209483, IMG submission 184508) | Arctic peat soil microbial communities from the Barrow Environmental Observatory site, Barrow, Alaska, USA - NGEE PermafrostL2-A... | ecosystem: Environmental > Terrestrial > Soil > Wetlands > Peat... | reverse complement strand
CTTGTGGACGTTGTCCTGCTGGGATTGAAGGAGCAGCAGCACCTGCTTCATCGCGTCGTTGTTGCGGCCCAATTTTTTAAGCGACGAAGCCAGCAAAAAACGGACTTCCGGCACATCGGCGGAATTCGTATAAACGTCGAGAAACGTCTGGGATTGCGCCACCGTTTCGGTGTTATTGGTCAGGAATGAGAGCGAACGAACTAATTTGAATTGCGTTTGCGCCTGGTTCAATTCGGCATTGCCGGCCTTGAGAAGGCGGCTGAAAAAATCCGACGATTCCTCGTATTTTCCTTCCATGTAGTAGGTATCCGCAATCTCGACTTGCGCCTGCAGGACGAGCTTTCGATAATAATCCATGTTGTCCAATTTCAATTTCAGCGCGGTGGACATGACGGCGTAAAATTTTGAAATCGCAAAAGTGTTGACGCCCATCTGGCGGTAAATCATCCCCTGGCGCAGCAGAACTTCCGGCACGCTGGGATCAGATGAATACAGATGGGTGTATTGCGAGAAAATCTGCTCCGCGCGGACTAGCTTATTATCGTCCTGCGCGGCCAGCGCTAGTTCAAAGAGCGCCAGGCGCTGGAGCTCGGGCGGGGCGTCCGCTTCCAAAATACCGCTCAAAGTCTGGGTGGCCAGGACGCAGTTTTTTTGGCGGCGTTGTTCTTTTCCCAAATCAAGCTGGAGCTGGAACTTCTGCACGCGGTCCTGTTCAGCTATCTGGGCCGGCGCCAAAGCGCCCGGCGTGGGCAGCGATCCCATCTCCGGCGCGGGAGCATTGGAAAGCGCAGAGGTGACGCCGGTGGCCGGCGCGGAATTGGTTACGACAGCCGGGGCGGGTCCGTTGGAAAGCGCAGAGGTGATGCCGCGCACCGGTGCGGAATTGGTTCCGACCGCCGGAGTGGAATTGGTGATGACAACCGGGGCGGGTCGGTTGGAAAGCGAGAGGCCCACGCCCGCGCCTGACAAGCGGAGGTCAGCGACCCCGAACAGAAACAAAAGCACCCACCCATGACGCAAAGTTCGACTCATGGGGTCTTCGGCACAGTGTCTTTCCCGTTTGAGGCGGGCACGACCGGTTTGGGCGGGGTGAAATCAATTGCAGCGGAGGACGCATTCGCGTTCGTCGTGCCGTTACCCGATTTGTTAAAGTATTTGAGCAGCATTTGCGCAGAAACCACTCCGTCCGCCGGAGCTTCGGGAAAAGTCTGGGCGTTGGGGGTTTCTTTAATCACTGGCACGGGTTCCAAAGGGGGGGACACGGGAAGAGGCGATGGTTTTACAACTTTGGGAATGACCGGGGCCGGCTCTTTGACTGTGGCCGGAATCGGCAAAACAAAATGATTGGTGGAAATGCGCAAGACCGCCGCCAAACGCAACGGAACCGGCCCCACGCGAGGCAGGTAGCCGAGATCAGACGAAGCAAAGGCCGCCACGCTCCACGTCGCCATCAACAAACAAAAGAGCTCTGACTTCATTATTCTACATCCAGTAATTCCGTGGAAGTATCGGCGGATCACCGCAGGAACTTAAATCGCCCCTCGAGATTCAAGTTTTTGCGGAGCTTGCCGATGAACCAGAATGACGACTGACGTAATTTCCACCCGCGCCCAATGCGAGCGGCTTGACCGGGAGCAAATCGAGATTCGACTGCGCGCCTGCCCCTGCCTTCCCTCCCTCGGCAGTATCGAAAGCGCCTTGAAAGAATTGCTCAGCGCCGATCAACGGTACACCTCGCAAATCGCCGAAATCATCCGCCGCGATCCCAGCTTGACCTCCCGTTTGCTGCGCCTGGTCAATTCCGTCCACTACGGACTTTCCAAGCCCGTAAAAAGTATCGAAGAAGCTGTCTTTTATCTGGGCGTGCGCCAGATTCGCCAACTGGCCATGGTGACGCCGATCATTGAAGATTTCCAAAACCTGGCCGGCAACACGCGCCTAGCTTGGCGTGGATTCTGGCAGCACTGCATCGGCACGGCCCTGATGACCCGCGAAATTGTGGACCTTGTCCAACCGCAGAAAGGCGAGATTGATTACGTCGCCGGCCTGATCCACGACGTGGGTAAAATCGCCATGGCCTCAGCCTTTCCCGAGCACTTTGCCGAAATCTACATCCACCGCACCGAGGTCGAGAACGAACTGATGGAACTCGAACGCGAAGTGCTGGGCTTGGACCACGCCGAAATAGGGGCGATGTATTTGCAGAATCAATCGCTGCCGGAAGTTTTCGTCGAGATCGTCCGCTTTCATCATCAGCCCGAACTGGCGCCGCACCATGGCGGTGTGGCCGCCGCCGTGCAAGTGGCCGACCTCCTGGTGCAACACGCCCAGATCGGCTACAGTGGCCGCTGCCCGCTCCGCGGCCAGGAGACCTGGCGCGAGTCGGCCGGTTGGAAGATGCTCTTCGCCCATCAAACCAAACAAGAGCAAGCCCTCAGCCAAGCCAGCCTCAAGCACAGCCTGGAACGAATCCCGGCGACTCTCGAAGGTTTAGTGTAGTGTCTCACAAAAAGCTGGTAATTCGTTGACGCAACTCGAAGGCGGCTGATGGGAAAATAGCGGTAGAAGGAAGTGGTTTCGGATTTCATGCGACGGCGGGAAGTTTGATTTCTCCGTTTGCCGAGTCAAGTTCTCAAATTCGTAAAAATCATTTTGTCCATGAGAATTGTCATTTTGTCCATTGTTATTCGGCTGCATTACAGGATGATACATTGTCCATTGCTACCAGCAAAATGAATCTGAATGCAAAAGCGGAATTTGCCGTGGAAAATCTGCGGCGGAGGATGTTGCCTGTCACTCATCAAGCCCAATCAAAACAATCATCAAAACGAACATGACCACAAAAATACTTACGACGTTTGCAGCCGCCACTGCGGTGTTGTTGACTTTCCTGGGGCCCGAGACCACCCGCGCCGGCACGATCACGATAGTGAACTTGCCCGCCACCAACACCGATTTTGCCTCGGTCATCACGACCAACAATTATTACGTGTGCGCCTTTGATTTCGGGAACAGCAACACCAATACCTACAGTGTCAACGGGGTGCCCTTTACCCACTTTGATCCGGGCAACCAAACGGTCAACCTCACCAACGTCGTTGATCCCAATTTTGGCGGACAAGTGATTCTTTCCAGCGGCGGAACCGCCGCCTGCAAGCTCGCGCGCACCTCCAACTCCGGGCAAGGGAGCCTCAGCACCCAGTCCGACGGCAACATGTTTAACCTGTTAACCGACTTGATGTATGTCGGCAGTTCCGCCCCACTCGGCAGTTGGCTCCAGCAGGAGTATGACAACCTGACCCCCGGGCACCCGTATTCCTTGCGCATTTACTACCGGTATTGGGGAAATACCGTCGGCGACCGGACACAAAACGTTTTTTTCAATGGCGAAGGAACCTGGGAGGCTTATCCCAGCAATCCGCTCGATGAGGACGCCGGCGGAGCGCACTATATCAAATACGATTTCACCGCTTCGGCAACGAATGTTTTTTGCTTGATGAGCAACCTTGTCGCCAACGGATCCATGATGGTCTATGGAGCGACTTTGGAAGATGATTCCTTCTTGGTGGTGACCCTCCCGGCGACCAACACCGATCTGGCGACGGGAATCACCACGAACAAGCATTATGTGTGCGCCTTTGATTTCGGGAACAATGGCACTACTCCCACCATCAACGACGTATCATTTACCCACTTTGATCCCGGCAACTCGACCGTCAACGTCGCCAAGGTCATTGATCCCAATTTTGGCGGACAACTGATTCTGTCAAGTGGCGGCCCTACAGCCCCAGGCAGCCAGCTCACACGCACCAGCAACAGCGGGCAAGGCAGCCTAAGCAGCCAAGCCGACGGCAACATGTTTACCCTGTTAACCGACTTGATTTATATCGCCGGTGGCGCCCAAACAGGCCGATGGCTCCAGCAGGAGTATGACAACCTGACCCCCGGGCACCCGTATTCCTTGCGCCTTTACTACCGGTATTGGGGAAATACCCTCGGCGACCGACAACAAAACGTTTTTTTCAATGGCGAGGGAACCTGGCAGGCTTATCCGCGTAATCCATGGTCTATTGACGCCGGCGGAGCGCGCTATATCAAATACGATTTCATCGCTTCGGCAACGAATGTTTTTTGCTTGATGACCAACCTTGTCGCCGGCTCGCCCGGGATGATCTATGGAGCGACTTTGGAAGATGATTCCTACCCGTTCGCCCCGTTTATCACCTATGAGCCTTCATCAACCGCGGTGAATGGTGGAAGTTCGTCCGTTTTCAATGTAACGGCCATTGGCACGGCTCCTCTGGCCTACCAATGGTATTTCAGCACCAACTCCGACTCCAGCGGGGCGATGGCCGTGACTAACACAGGCGGACGGATTACCGGCGCGGCCGCGGCGACGTTGACGATCACCAATGAGGGGAACGCCGACGGCGGTTATTACTTTGTGGTCGTCACCAACGCTTCCGGCGCGATCACCAGTTCGGTGGCCAATTTGACGGTGGTCAGCACGCCGTCGTTCGTCCTGCAGCCCATCGCCACCAACCTGCTGCTCTACGCGGGCCCCAACCACCAATTGACCCTGCAGGTCGCGGCAGTGGGCGCCCAGCCGGAGGCTCTTAACTGGTTCACTAATGGCGTGGCCGATTTGTCGCCGGCGGGGACCAACAGCGCGTTGATCTCGGGCCAGCGGGTGTCCAGCTACACCAATGCGCCGCTGACGGCGACGAATTTCTTCTGCGTGGCGTCGAACTATGCGGGGATGGCGACCAGCGCGGTGGTGACAGTGACGATTCTGCCCGACCCGACGGCGGCGTATCCGTCCAATGTGCTGGCGGACAAGCCCATCGGCTTCTGGCGGTTGAACGAGGCTGGCGTCAACGGCGCCGGAGGCGGTCCCAACAACGGTGTCATCGCCAATGATTACTGGGGCGGAAACTGCGGCATTTACACCAACACCACCCTCGTCAATCCAGGCTACAATACAACCCACGAGCCGGCGGAAACCTCGGCGGGTTTCGAAGTGGGCGGTTTCTCCTCAACTGGCAACGACGTCAATAGCATCAATGGGATAGACTTCTCGGCAACCAACACAGGCGTGGCGTTCACGGTGGAAGCTTGGGTGAACGGGCCGATTTCCCAGATAGGCTCCGCGCCTGGCATTTGCGCCAAGGGAGTGTTCAACAACGAGGAATTTACGATGGATACCGGCAGCCCTGTGAATAAAGTCGAGTGCTACCGGTTTGAAATCCGGGGCGCCGACGGCACGGGTTACAACGCCAACTCCGCGTACCCGGCCAACGACGGCATCTGGCATCACTTGGTCGGCGTCTGTGACGAACCCCACGGCGTGGTGAGCCTCTATATTGACGGCCGGCTGGCCGGCTCGACGCCCGTTGCCACCAACGCCGGCGTCATGGCTTCCAACGCCAATGTGCCGATGACCATCGGCGCCCGCGCGTCCTCGGTGACCAGCGGCAATGACCAGCAGTTCTTTGGTTACATTGCCGACGTGGCGATCTATAATTATGCATTGAGTTCCAACCAGGCGCAGGCGCACTTCTACGCTGGCGACCAGGCGCCGACTTTCATCCAACAGCCGCCGTCCTTCGTGAATGCGAATGCGAATGGGACGCTGGTGATTACGGCCGTGGCGAACGGGGCGCCGCCGTTGAGTTATCAATGGGCCTTCTCCAGCGGCATCCCCATCGCGGGCCAGACCAACGCGACGTTGGAGATTAGCAACTTGGATTACAACACCTATAATGGCGCCAACCTCTACGTGACGGTAACCAACGCTTATGGCACCACGAACAGTTCGTTTGCGAATGTCAACGTTTATAGTGGCGCGCCGTTTATTTCCACGGACGTGCAGCCGATCTACTTGGTGCTGTCAGGCGACACGGTATCCCTCTCGGTCACGGCCAACGGCACAGAGCCGTTCAGTTCTCAGTGGCAGGTCAGCGACACCAACGGGGTGAACTGGACGAACCTGACGGACAATGGGCGGATCAGCGGCTCGCATAGCACTGTCCTGACGATTGCCAACGCGCAAGCCAGTGACGCGGGCGACTACCGGCTGGCCATCACCAATACTGTCGGCGGGCCAACCCCAACCAGGAGCAGCACAGCGGAACTCCTGGTTACAACCTTGCCCATCGGCTTCAACGGCGCCGGCTTTGGCTGGACGGCCAACCAGTTCGGGAACTTTACCGTGCCGATTATCAACAGTGGCTTGGTGACGCTAACGGACGGAGCCGGCAACGAGGCCCGGAGCTTCTTCTTCAACGATCCGCAATACATTGGCGCATTCAAAGCGTCGTTCACGTATCGGGCGGGCGGCAGCAAGGCCGCTGACGGCGGGAGTTTCTGCCTCCAGAACGATCTGCGGGGCGCGGCGGCTCTGGGCGGCGTCGGCGGCGCCCTTGGGGTGATGACCGGCGTGGGCGGCACGAGCATACCCCAGTCCATCACGCCCAGCGCGGAACTGGAATGGAACATGTACCAAGGCGTGGGCTATGCCCTCGAAACCGGCGGCTTCGTTCCCGCCGGCAGTGGTTTCACCACCCCGGGGAGCGTCAATTTGATCAGCGGCGATCCTATCAACGTCTCCATCTATTACGCCTACAACCGCATGTCCATCACCTTCACGGACGCAGTGGCCGTCACGTCCTACAGCACCAATTGGAACGTGAATTTGGCGCAGGTTTTGGGCGCCAACACCGCCTACATCGGATTCACCGGCGCAGACGGCGGCTCCACGTCCATCCAAACCATCAGTAACTTCACCTTCGTGAACATCCCGTCAGCGGCCATTCAAATCAACAACGGGACCAATGCCGTGCTTTCATGGCCTGGTGCCGTTTCCGGGTTTGTATTGCAGCAAAACGGCGATTTGAACACTACCAACTGGTCGAACGTGGCGAACCCGGCCAACTTGGTGAACGGGCAATACCAGATCATCGTGCCGCTGGGCAGCACCAACCTGTTCTATCGGTTGATCCTGCCGTCAACACCCTAGTGTAGTGTCCCGGAAATGACTAGACATATAAAAATCGTGGATTACGAGGGAAATGGCCCGAACCAACGAAGCCGTCCTCTGATAATATGTCTAGTTAATTGCGAGACACTACACTAGCTTGTGACTGACAAGCACGGAACGCTGGAAAGCGCCTCGAATAAGGCCGGGCCATGCGGTGAGCTCGCCGGAGGGCTCGGTCTTACAAGGTTGCGCCCCCGCGCAGGAGGGTGTTCCATTGTATCCGATTAGTTTGACGCTGGCTGCCGCAAATCTTTTTCCAGAACGGCGCGAATGCCGGCAAAAATATTTTCGGCCAATTGGCGGCGGCCTTCTTGGGTGAGATGCACCAGGTCGATGAACTTCTCATTCTCCCCATCGAGGTGCGGATGGGTATCGACGAAGCAAACATCCGGGTGTTGCGCCGCTAATTCCTGGACGACCAGAGAGTGTATCTTATTGGCCTCGACCTCGCGATCAATTGAATAAAAGGCAGGCCGATAGAATTCGATGACCCGCTTGTCGCTGGTCGAATTGACCGCCATGGAAAAATTCGCCAGCACCAGGCGAATCCGGTTCGTCTCAGCCGCTGCGATTAACTCACGATAACTGCAGGCCGAAGAAGTTTGCAGCGGAGTGAGACGCCAGACCTCTCGACTTGATACATCTGGAACGTAATGACGGCGGAATAAAAACATTTTGATTCGATACTCGCAACTCGCCAGCAACTTGAGAGGGCGCGCCTGATATGCGGGCGCCTGCGGCCCCTCCGCCGCCGGCAGCGCCCGGTCGATCTGTCCAAACCCATTGTAGCCGTGATAAGAGATAATCATGTCAGGGTGGAGTGGCAGGATGTCGCGGGACAAGCGGTCCAGGTTGTTGATCAGCGCATAGCCTGGAACCCCGGCATTGATGACTTCAACCGGACGGCTCGGTTTTAAGCGCTCGGCAATCATCTGTTCCAACAGTTCGGGCCAAGGTTTGTCCTCCGGCGCGAGGGTCATCCCAAAAGTGGTCGATTCCCCCAAAGCCACGATTCGATAGGTATTGCCCTTGATCGCTGGAATTTCCTCCCCCCGAAATCCCCCGCTATTAATGGAAATGGCGCTGCGCAAGAGAGTGCCATGACTGTTCGGCCGCAAACGATGAGCCGGGACCGCAGTGGGCATAACGTCGTATATCTCCTTGCCCATCCTGGGATATTGCTCGTCGCGGAAAAACCGCCACCAACTGACCAGCGCGGCCGAATTGCCCTTGGCGTCGCGGTAGGAGTAATACTTCTGCCATGTCTCTGTCCACAGCCCGATGCGATAGCCGGGGCTTGCCAAAAAATCCGCCATCGGCAACCCGACGATTACCAGCAACAGCGTATTGGCGACCTGAATCCCAGAGGGAGACAATTTGAAGCGGGTGCGCAGCAGGAGCAGTGAAAGAATCCCGCCCAGCAGACCCAAATAAAACAATCCATCCGCGTTTTGAAGATAACCGGCCCCCGTAAAAAGCACGGCCGCCAGAAACGACCATATCACGGCCATTGTCTTCCATCCCGTCCCGTTGAGCCAGATTGCCACAGCCACCAAGCCCGCCACCAGGCCAGAAGAACCTTCCCAAACATGGCCCGTGTCCGCGCCCGCCCAAGCTACAATACATCCAAGCCATCCCAGGAAAATTCCCCTCCTTGAGCTTCGCCCCATAAACACCAGACTGCTTCCCAACAATCCAAGGCCCGCGACCGATATCCATGGCAAATTCGCCCATAAAGCCAGCACCACGGCGCCCTCAATCAAAAGCGATTGAGCAACAACACGGACCGAAACCCGCTGGCGCATGGAAAAACTTTTCGTTCCCGCAATAGATAAGAGGACGGATAAAAAAGAACCACCCAAAAAATGAACTGGCGCTAATATGCTTCCCACAGAGACGCAAAAAGTTGCCAACGAGGACCGCATAATCTAACGTTGTCTTATGACGTCAGCCGCGATCATACAGGAAATCAAGCAATTGCCGCCGGCGGAACAAGCCGAAGTGATCCAATTCACCGTGGGTTTGGCCCATCGTCGTCAACTGACCGGCAAAGAACTGGGCGAATTGGCCGATCGATTGGCGGCATCGACCGATCCTGCGGAAATTATACGGCTAAAATCAGCCATGACAGGTGGTTTTTACGGCGAATAATCCATCCTGAGCACTAGACTTGACGATTGGCCCGTCCCTGACTTTACTCAAGCTATGCGAATCGCGCTCGGACTGCTCTGCGGAGGCTTGTTATTGACAGGATGCCTCCATCATCATCCCAAGCCCGCGCCGGCTTCGGGCCGCAACGCCAGAACCACCAACCCAGTCATCCAGCCCGATTTACGCACCACCGGCGAGGTCGAAATGGTTAACTCCTCCGCTCGCTTCGTGGTGCTCAGTTTTCCGCCCGGCCCCGTCTCGGCCCCGGACCAACACCTCAACGTTTACCGGCAGGGCCTCAAAGTCGGCGAACTCAAAGTCACCGGCCCCCAGCGCGGCAACGACACCGTCGCCGACATCCTCGCCGGCGAAATTCAAGTCCACGACGAAGTCCGCGAAGAATAGAAGATCCCCTATTCGGCCCTTCCCACGCACGTCTCACGGCCCGACTGGTGGCGTGATGGAAGAAAAAACGGCAGGACTCAGGGCCAATGTGCCATGGATAGGTCCGCCTAAAAAGACGGGCAGAGTGTTGGTCCCGCTGTCGAAAATATTGGTCGTGACATTGATCGAAAAAATTCCGCTGAAAGTGATTGTCCCCCATTTGACTCGTTGTTGATAGGTCGTGCCGTCGCTTCGGCCAGAAACAGTTTTGTAAAATTCGGAGCTGGTGCCCACGAGGTTGAATTGAAGATTGGTCGTGGAGAACGCCAGGGAATGCAGTCCAAAGGCCGAGCTGTAATCGACTGTGTTCGTGCCCGGTCTCTCATAGATAATTCCGCGACCAACCTCGATCGGCGGCTGGTAGTTGGCGCCCGCGCCCGCATTCATTTGATTGGCAAAATTGGCCACGATAGGGAAATGGCTGGCCAGGCTGCCGGTAAAATTATTGGAAAAACCCCCGAAGTATTGGCTGACGTTGGTTTGCAGCGCGCCTTTGCGGAGGAAAATGCCTTCATTCGTCGTGGCCAAATTAATCTCCCGGACCAGGTGCGAGCCAGCCCAGGTCGTCCATTTTTCGCCCGCTAGATCCACCGCAATCGCTTTAATCACATTGCCCGTGGTGATCAGAATATTTGGCGCGTAAGCGTCAATATTAGTCGCGGTGTTGTCGGCGTTGGGATGGACCATATTGGTTTGATACTGCGCCAGGAATGAAATGCCGATGGTTTGAAAGGAGATTTGGGCCTGGACCTGGCCCGCCGCGAGCAATGTCCCGCACACCGCCGCAAAAAGAAATCGAGTCTTGTTCATAGTATAATCACTCAGCGTCGCAATCTCGCAGATTTTATCCCCTCGGGTCAAGCCAACCTTTCACGGTTGACAATTTGCCTGAAACTTTCAATTTTGGGCCGGCTGTTATTGGGGTGAACGCTATTCGCTATGAACCGCTTTCCAAGATTCTTCCTTTGCCTGCTGCTGTTCGTTGCGGCCTTTCTCGCCCGCGCCCAGGAGCAACCGGAGGCCACAGGCAACATCCTCGCCCATCCCCTTTCCCGTCTCCAGGCGCTGGACATCGCTTCGCGCCAAAACAGCGCCATCCTCAAAGGCAAAGCCGACCTCCAGGCTTCGGCGGGCATCGTTATTCAATTGCGCTCGGTCGCCTATCCCGTTTTGTCCGCAGGCGGCGCTTACAATGCCGAGCAGTCCACTCTCATTGAAAATTTTCCGCTTCCCCCTCCCTACAACGTCATTCAATTCCCCAATCAAAACTGGAACAGCGAAATCAGAGTCCAGCAATCCATTTACGCGGGCGGCCGCATTACTTCCGCCTTTCGCTCGGCCAAATTGACCCGCCAGCAGGCCCTGCTCAATTACCAGACCGTGCTGGCGGACACTTTGCTTTCGGTGCGAATTGCGTATGACGACGTCCTCGTCGCCCTCCAGCAGATCGCCGTTCACGAAGCATCTGTCAAACTATTAACCAACGAGCTGACCGATGTGCAACGCCGTTTCCAGGCCGGGACCGTGCCGCAATTTGACGTTCTGCGAGCCAAAGTGGAATTGGCCAATGAAAGCCCGCGCCTCATCCAGGCCCGCAACAGTTATCGCATCGGCAAGAATAATTTGTTGAACCTGCTGGGCTGCACGCTGCCCAAAACAATCTGGGAGGATGTGCCGCTCCAGTTGAGTGACAGCCTCCAAGCCGTTCCGCTGAACATCGAATTGCCCGCCGCGTTGCGCAGCGCCTTGGAAAAGCGGCCCGAATTGGCGGCGTTGCGCAAAGCCGAAGCGTTGCGCCGCGAAGATGTCGTCAACGCCAAGTCCGGCTATAAACCGAACGCGCAAATTTTTGGCGGCTACCAATGGCAAAGTCCGCCCTACGAAAATAATTTGAGCGACGACCTCTCCGGCTGGATCGCGGGCGCCCAGATTAGCTGGAATCTTTTCGATAGCGGCTTGACTCGCGGCAAAGTCATCGAAGCCCGCGCGCATTACGAGCGGGCCAAACTGGAGGTCGATGAAACCAGCCGCCAGATCGAATTGGAGGTGCGCACCGCCTACTCCAATTTTATTGAAGCGCGCGAAGTGCTTGAATCGCAAAAAGCGGTGCAAGAGGAAGCGGAGGAATCATTGCGTCTGGCCGAAGCGCGCATGACCGCCGGGAGCAGCACGCAACTGGATGTGCTCAGTTCTCAAACGGCCCTGACCCAGTCGCGCACGACGGCGATCCAAGCTTTGCACGATTACTCCGTGACGCGATCTCGGCTGCAGCGCGCGCTGGGCGAAGATATGGATATTGTGCAGAAGTAACCCCTGTTGCATATTCGGCCTCTGCGCAATGTTCGCGCTGAAATGAAGAAGCCATCTATTTCCATCGTTTTTTTGACGGTCTTAATCGACCTCGTCGGGTTTGGTTTGATCCTGCCCCTGATCCCCATTTACAGCGACAGCTTTCATGCCAGCGGCTTTGTCATTGGGGCGATCATCAGCGCCTATTCGCTGATGCAATTTATCTTCGCGCCGGTTTGGGGCCGGCTTTCCGACCGGGTGGGGCGGCGCCCGGTTCTTTTGGCCAGCACCAGTTGCGCCTGCCTGTCATACATTATTTTTGCCATTGGCTCCGGTCTGCATAACACCACGGCCGCGTTGGCCGTGATGTTCGGTTCGCGTTTATTTGCCGGAGTCTGCGGCGCCAATATCACCGTCGCCCAAGCTTACATTGCGGACATTACTCCGCCTGAAAAACGTTCGGCGAAAATGGGACTGGTCGGCATGGCCTTCGGCCTGGGCTTCATCATCGGGCCGGTGCTGGGCGCGCTCAGCAGCAAATACTGGGGCCTGACCGCGCCGGGCTGGACTGCGGCCAGCCTTTGCGCGATCAATTTCATCTGGGCCTTTTTCCGCCTGGCGGAAAGCTGGAAACCTTCCGAACATACCGTCATTCAGCGGCCTCATCTTCAGCAATGGACCCACACCTTGAGCACGCCTCGTCTTAATTTGCTCATCGTCATCTTCTTTTTGGCGACGTTTTGTTTTACCTGTTTTGAATCGACCATCGGGTTGCTGGTCATGAAGAATTTTCATATTGACACCAAAAAAAGCCTGGGAACGGTTTCCATGCTGATTGCCTATTGCGGCGTGATTGGGGCCGGTGTGCAAGGCGGCGCGGTGGGAAAACTGGTCCGAAAAATGGGCGAACCAAAGTTAATCGCCGCCAGCCTGTTCATGGCGGCCCTTGGCATTGCCCTGCTTCCTTTCATGTTGAGCTGGACCGCCCTGCTCATTGGGCTGGGCATTTTTTCCATTGGTTCCAGCCTGACGCGTCCTCCCGTTTTTGGCATGATTTCGATGCTCGCCCCGGCCAATGAGCAAGGCGCGACTTTGGGTGTGACGCAGGGCGTCGGCAGCCTCGCCCGCATTGTCGGTCCCATCTTCGCCGCGACCCTTTTCGAGAGCACCGCCTCCCTTCCTTACTTGATCTGCGGAGTCCTTTGTTTCGCCACGTCCATCCTGGCCTTGCAATCCTTGACGCGGGTGCCTTTGCCC
>Ga0209483_1002395_pt1 | contig 13188 bp, 12 predicted proteins | sample NGEPerA_FD_184508 | JGI IMG/M metagenome (GOLD analysis project Ga0209483, IMG submission 184508) | Arctic peat soil microbial communities from the Barrow Environmental Observatory site, Barrow, Alaska, USA - NGEE PermafrostL2-A... | ecosystem: Environmental > Terrestrial > Soil > Wetlands >... | reverse complement strand
ATGCCGGAGTCGGCCTCGCGTATTTCTATACGCAGACCGCTCTCAACACCGACGACGAGTCATATCAGATCGCGCAGACTACCAATTACAGCGATAACTCCCTCCTCTATACAGGAGGAGCCGGATTCAACATTCCGCTGAGCTTTGCCGGCGACTACGTGAGCATGGACGTCGGTGCGCGCTACAACTCGGTCAACAGCGCAAGGTATCTGACGAAGGGGGACATCATGGATGACCCGAATTCGCAGTATGGAATAATCATCACTCCGCGCCAGTCAGCCGCCAACTTCATTGCCTATCACCTGGGCGTGTCGTTCCGATTCTGAGCCCTTGCGCTCATGTCGCGCTCCAGGATTTAATGACCCCCGCCGCACACTACCGACGATTCCACGGCTCAATTTCCTGCAATAGTTCCGGCAAATAACGTTGAGGCTTGTTTTACTCCGGCGACCAGTGCATCAACGTCGCTCTCGTCGTTGTAGATGTAGAACGAGGCGCGAGCGGTGGCGGGCACACCAAGCCGCCGCATGAGCGGTTGGGCGCAGTGGTGTCCCGACCTGATACAGACGCCTGTACTGTCGAGGATCGTGGCAAGGTCATGGGCGTGTACGTCGTCCACATTGAACGACAGCACGCCGCTTCTCTCTGCGGCGGGTGGACCGTATATGGTTACACCGTCCAGTGCTTCGAGTCTGGATTGGGCAAGAGCGACGAGAGCCTTTTCGTGCGCCTGGACGCGCTCCATGCCGATCCCGTCCAGATAATCCACTGCGGCGGCCAGCCCCACTGCGCCAGCCGCGTTTGGAGTGCCGGCCTCGAACTTGTGCGGTAACAGTGCCCAGGTGCTCGACTGATCCTCCACAAATTCGATCATGTCGCCGCCAAACTGATATGGCGGAATCCGCTCGAGCAGTTTTCTACGAGCGACGAGGCCACCCAGTCCCATTGGACCTCCCATCTTGTGACCGCTGAAGGCGTAGGCATCCACACCCAGTTTGTCGAAGTCCACCCGTATATGCGGCGCTCCCTGCGCACCGTCGCATATAATCGTCGCGTCGCTCCGTTCACGGACCAGCCGCACGATCTCGGAAACGGGATTCACGGTGCCGAGCGCGTTTGATACGTGACCGAAGGCTACGACCCGGGTTCGCGTGTTGAGCATCCCTTCAAGCATGTCCATATCGACGCGCCCATCCGGCGTCATCTCACAGATCCTGAACCGAGCCCCGGTTGCGAGAGCGGCCTGCTGCCAGGTCACGAAATTCGAGTGGTGCTCCAGGGCCGTAACGACGATCTCATCGCCCGAACGAATGTTCGAGACGGATAGGGCAGTCGCCAGGAGGTTGAGAGCCTCTGTCGTTCCTCGGGTGAAGATAAGTGCCTCGAAATCTACGGCACCGAGGAATTCTGCTATCCGTTGGCGGGCGGAATGATACCGTGCCGTAGCTAAACTGGAAAGTGAGTAGGCGCCACGATGCGGGTTGGCATAGCTGGTTTCGTAGAAATCGCGGATTGCGTCGAGCACCACCTTCGGCTTTTGCGCGGAGGCAGCGGAATCGAGGTAGTGCAGCGCCGGGTTGGCGACCAGCAGAGGGAAATCTGAGCGGTATGGCATGGGGTTATCTACAAAAAGCCGACAAAATCACTTACCTTTACGTCAATCTACGCGAAAGTGTAGTAACGCCAAGGAGTTAGACGTATTAATGAGCACCACAATCGAGTCCCTCGTCAACCGTGAGTACCAGTACGGTTTTGTAAGTGACATCGAGTCCGACACCGTCGCGGCTGGTCTGAGCGAGGAAGTCGTCCGGATCATATCGGCCAAGAAGCACGAGCCGGAGTGGCTGCTCGACTGGCGCCTCAAGGCATATCGTCGCTGGCTGACGATGAAGGAGCCGCACTGGCCCAACGTCACGTATCCTCCGATCGACTATCAAGCTGCGCGCTACTGGTCGGCCCCAACGAGCGTGAAGCCTCTGCAGTCGATCGACGATGTCGATCCCGAGCTGGTGCGCACGTACGAGAAACTCGGAATTTCGCTCAACGAGCAGAAATTTCTCTCGGGCGTCGCCGTGGACGCGATCTTCGACTCGGTTTCTGTGGGGACGACGATGAAGGAAGAGCTCGCGAGCCACGGCGTGATCTTCTGTTCATTCGGTGATGCGGTGAAGGAGCATCCCGAGCTCGTCCGCAAGTATCTGGGATCGGTGGTGCCGTACAGCGACAATTTCTTCGCCGCGCTGAATAGTGCGGTATTCAGCGATGGCTCCTTCTGCTACGTGCCCAAGGGCGTGAAGTGTCCGATGGAGCTGTCCACCTATTTCCGCATCAATGCGGCAGACACGGGCCAGTTCGAGCGCACGCTCATCATTGCCGACGAGGGCGCTTCGGTGAGCTATCTCGAGGGATGTACCGCTCCCAAGCGGTCGACGAATCAGCTGCACGCTGCAGTCGTCGAGCTGGTGGCGCTGGACAATGCCTCGGTCAAATACAGCACTGTGCAGAACTGGTACGCGGGCGACGAGGAAGGCAAGGGCGGGATCTACAACTTCGTCACCAAGCGTGGCAAGGCGGCTGGCGTAAACTCCAAAATCTCATGGACCCAGGTTGAAACCGGTTCCGCGATCACTTGGAAGTACCCCGGTGTTCTGCTAGTCGGTGATAATTCGGTGGGCGAATTCTATTCGGTTGCGGTGGTGAACAACTACCAGCAGGCGGATACGGGCACCAAGATGATCCACATCGGCAAGAACACAAAGTCGACGATCGTCTCCAAGGGAATCTCCGCAGGCCACGGCAACAACAGCTATCGCGGCCGAGTGAAGGTGATGCCGCGTGCTGAAAACGCGCGAAATTACACCCAGTGCGATTCAATGCTCATCGGCAATCGCTGCGGTGCGCACACATTTCCGTATATCGAAGTAGAAAATCGTACCGCGACTGTCGAACACGAGGCGAGCACGTCCAAGATCGGCGAGGATCAGATCTTCTACTGCAAGCAGCGAGGGATAAGCGCGGAACAGGCAGTATCCATGATCGTCAGCGGATTCTGTCGCGAAGTCTTCCAGGAACTTCCCATGGAGTTCGCGCTCGAAGCGCAGCAACTGCTGGGTATCACACTGGAAGGAAGCGTAGGTTGAGTACCGCGCGCGGCCATTCTCGTGAAAGCGGGAATCCAATGCAGTCCGTCATTCCCGCGGAAGCGGGACTCCATTTTCCGTCCAAGTAATCCAATGCTCGATATAACTGCTCTCCGTGCTGGAATTGCTGAGCGCGAGATCCTCAAGGGAATCGATCTCAACATCAAGGCCGGCGAGGTACACGCCGTAATGGGGCCGAATGGCTCAGGTAAATCCACACTCGCGCAGGTGCTCGCGGGCAATCCGGCTTACGAGGTACTTGGCGGATCCGCCACCTTCCTCGGCGAGGAACTGCTCGAGCTCGAACCTGAAATACGCGCTCAAAAGGGCGTGTTTCTCGCGTTCCAGTATCCGGTCGAAATTCCGGGTGTCACAAACGCGTACTTCCTCCGCTCGGCGTACAACGAGATCCGCAAGGCGCGTGGCGAGGAAGAAGTTGACCCACTCGACTTCCTCGACATCATCGAAGATCGCATGAAGCTGGTCGAGATGGATTCCTCAATGCTCAACAGATCTGTAAACGCAGGATTTTCGGGTGGCGAGAAAAAGCGCAACGAGATTCTGCAGATGGCGGTGTTGCAGCCCAAGCTCGCGATTCTCGACGAAACGGATTCCGGTCTCGACATCGATGCACTCCGCATCGTGGCTGGTGGCGTGAACGCACTGCGTCGCCCGGACAATGCGACAATCGTCGTCACGCACTATCAACGGCTCCTCAATTACATCGTTCCCGACTTCGTGCACGTTCTCGCAAACGGCAGGATAGTTCGATCCGGTGGCAAGGAACTCGCCCTCGAACTTGAAGAGCGCGGCTACGACTGGCTGCTCGACGCAGCATGACTGACGCCGTCCTGACACACGCATCGGATGTTGCAACGGCGGAAGACGCTCAGTTGACTGCTCCGCACGCGACACGCGAAGACCGTGTCGACGAGTACGTATCTTCATTCGAAGATCTGGATCGTGGTGACGAACCGCTCTGGATCGGAGCGCAACGCCGCGGTGCAATTGACTCGTTCGCGCAACTTGGGTTTCCCACAAGCAAGAACGAAGACTGGCACTTTACGAGCGTCTCGCCGCTCCTCGAGCGTGCGTATGCGCCAGCGGATCCTGACTCGGCCGCACTCACTGCGGATGACATCGCGCCGTTCATATTTGAAGATGGATGGCAGACGCTCGTGTTTCTGAATGGACACTACGTACCGCGGCTATCACAGCCGGCGTCGGGTGAATCCGTCTTCGTTGGACCGGTATCCATTGCGCTCGAGTCTGACGATACCGCGCGCCTTCTGGAGCGTCACGTTGGCGGGCTCGCTGAAAGTCACACGCACGCGTTCACCGCGCTCAATGCGGCGTTCGCCGGTGACGGCGCGCTCGTGCATGTACCGCCGAATACCACGACGCCGCAGCATATCCATCTGCTGTTCGTCTCCGACGACGCCGCGGAAGGTGCGCTTGTTTCTCCGCGCAATCTGATCGTGCTCGGCCATCACGCCGAGGCGACGGTGATGGAGAGCTACGTATCGATCGGCAACGCGAATTACTTCACGAATGCGGTGACCGAAGTCTATGTCGCAGATTGTGCGCGACTGAGACATTACAAGATTCAGCGTGAGAGCACACAAGCATTTCACGTCGGATCCTGGTACGTCACACAGGGCCGCACGTGTGCCTACGAGGCATTCTCATTCGCCATCGGCGCAGAACTTTCGCGAACCAACATCGCGACGCTGCTGGATGGTGAGGGGTCACACGTGTCGCTGGATGGCTTGTACCTGGTGAATGGCGACCAGACTGTAGATCATCAGACGAGCGTGATCCACGCGAAGGAGAGCTGCACCAGTCACGAGCTCTACAAGGGCGTGATGGATGGGGAGTCGCATGCCGTGTTCAACGGCAAGGTTTACGTACGTCCGGAAGCGCAGAAGACGGACGGAAAGCAGAGCAACGCGAACCTTCTGCTTTCGGATCGCGCGCGGGTCGATACAAAACCGCAGCTTGAGATCTACGCGGACGACGTCAAGTGCACTCACGGGGCCACGGTCGGTCCGGTGGATTCGACTGCGCTCTTTTATCTCAAGAGCCGGGGCATCGGGACCGAAATAGCTCTGCGGTTGCTCACGTATGCATTCGCCGCAGACGTTCTTGAGGAGCTCACGATCCCAGCGGTCCGCGACAAACTCGAACGTTTGGCGTTTGAGCGTTTCGCTGTGGGTGCGTAACCCGGCGGCTGTGTCACGTCGCCGGGGAATCACGGCCTCGGCGGGACCCGCGGGACTGAGGGACGACCTGGACTTGCTTACCATCAAGCCGCGCAACTGCCTATTGTGCGCCGGTAGCAAGACCTGCACTTTAGAGTGAAGAGATCCCTGTCAACCACCATCACCCACGCCCGCATGCGCCATAATCCATGGCTTACACGGGGCTGGCTCGCGTTGTCACTGTGTGTCGCGCTTCCCGCGAGCCGCGCTACAGCGCAGAGCCAGTTCACAATCCCCAAGCTGCCCGTCGAGCGATACGTCATGCCGAACGGACTCACCGTCATTCTATCGCCAGATCACTCTGCGCATGTCGTAGCGGTGGACATCTGGTATCACGTCGGTTCCAAGAACGAGCTACCCGGAAGAACTGGCTTCGCCCACCTGTTCGAGCATGTCATGTTCCAGGGCTCGCAACACATTCCTTACGGTGTGCACTTCAAGACTGTCGAGAACGCCGGCGGGAACCTGAACGGTTCGACATGGAACGACAGAACCAATTACTTCGAGACACTGCCGAGCAATGAGCTGGCGACAGCGCTCTGGCTAGAGTCCGATCGAATGGGCTATCTGTTGCCCGCGCTTGATCAGGCGAAGCTGGATGCACAGCGCGAGGTGGTGAAGAACGAGCGACGTCAACGGGTTGACAACGTTCCATTCGGATCCGAAGACGAGGTGATCGGCCATGCGATGTACCCCGCATCCAATCCATACTCATGGCCGGTCATCGGTTCGATGACTGATCTGTCCGCGGCTTCGCTGGATGATGTGAAGGACTTCTTCAAGCGGTATTACGCGCCGACCAACGCCACGCTCGTAGTGACGGGCGATATCGACCCGGCCGCCACGAAGAAATTGATCGAAGAGTACTTCGGGCCTGTTCCGAGAGGACCGGAGATCACGCGACCAGTCGTGGCCAAGGTAACGCTGCCGGCCGAAAAGCGGCTTGTCCTGGAAGACCCGCGCGCCAAGCTGCCGCAACTGACAATTTCGTGGCCGACAGTTGGCGACGTTGATGCGGATAACGCACCGCTGACCGCAGTTGCGCGGATACTCACGCAGGATCGCACGAGCAGGTTGACCAAGTTGCTTGTTTATGATCGGCAGCTTGCAACGCGCGTGTCCGCGGCGCAGAACGATGAAGATTCAGAAAATGCCGGCAGATTTACAATAAGTGTCACGCCGCGCCCCGGAACCTCGCTCACAGATATCGAGAACGTGATAGACAGCACGCTCGCCTCGCTCGCGTCATCGCCTCCGGATACCAAGGAGGTCGATCGGTTCAAGAATTTCGAGAGAGTGTCAGCGGTGATTGGAATTCAGAGCGCACTCGGCAAGGCCGAGGTTCTTGCGGAGGGACAGACATTTTTCAATAATCCATTGCATTACGTAACGGAGATTGAGGAAGCGCTCGCTGTGACGCCAAATGATGTTGCACGCGTCGTCAGGGAGTATCTCACACCCGGCCGGATAGTGCTCAGCATGGTTCCCACGGGCAAGCTCGATGAGGTATCGAAACCTTCCTTGCCATACACAAACGTTACGCCCGCAGCTGAAGCGGCGCCTGCCAAGGGAGGCAACTAACATGCGTCCACGCTTACTCGTAGCCGCTCTCGCGTTGCTGTCGCTCGGAGCGTTCGAGCCGACCGGACTGAATGCGCAATCGACGCTCGACCGCACCAAGCCGCCAGCCGTGCCAGCCGCGCAGCCTCTCACATTCCCCAAGGCTCAATCGCGCACACTGCCAAACGGCGTTCCAGTTGTCGTACTGGAGAATCACACGTCACCGGTAGTGAGCGTCGTAGCGATCGTATACGTTCCAACGCGGCTTGAACCGGCGGGCAAGACCGGAATCTCTGCTGTGCTCACGTCGATGTTGAGCGAAGGCACGACGTCCATGACGGCCGACCAGCTTGCAAACGCATTCGCCGATCTTGGCAACAAAGTCAGCCCCACGGGCTTCTACACTATTACTGCAAACTTCGATCGCTCGCTCGCGTTGATGGCGGACCAGCTCATGCACCCGGCATTCCCTGACGGCGCCCTGGCTCGTGTGAAGGCGAATCAGGTCGCGGCACTCACACGTGCGAAAGAAAGTCCTTACTACCTCGCAAGTCGTGCATTTGCCAATGTCGTGTACGGTCAGGGGAGTGTGTACGCGCGCGCCGCTACCGAGCCCGAGGTCAAGTCGATCACACGCGCGGATCTCGCTTCGTACTACGAGAAGTACTATCGCCCACCGAATGTGACGTTTGTAGTTGGTGGCGACATAACCGCTGACGAAGCGGTCTCCAAACTCTCGAAAGCCTTCGGATCGTGGACGGCCGGAACGAAAGCAATGATGGCCATCGCACCGCCAAAGGGTGTATCGAAGGAGACGGTCTATATTGTTGACCGTCCTGACTCACCGCAAAGCGTGTTTTATGTCGGAACGCTCGGGCCGCCACGCAATGCGCCGGATTATTTCGCTACAGATCTTGCGAATGTCACTTTTGGTGGTGCATTCACGAGCCGCATCAATCTGAATCTGCGGGAGGCCAGGCATTACACCTACGGCGCTAATTCATTCTTTCTATATCGGCGCGTACCGGAACCCAGCACGTTCATTGTAGCGACGGCAGTGTCAACACCGACAACCGACAGCTCGCTTGTTCAAATAGCGAAGGAATTCAGCGACGTTCGCGGAGATCGCCCCATTACCCCAGCCGAACTGGCTTTTGCGAAGGGAACCGCGACCAAGGGACTCCCGCTGCAATTTGAAACGATGTCATCCCAAGCGAGCGCTATTGGCGACCTTATCACGCAAGGCCTTCCGCTGGATTACTACAACACCATCGTGCAGCACTATCGCGCGGTTACACTACCCGAGGTTCAGAAAGCCGCGGATGAGCACATGGATCCATCGAAGATGGCGATAGTTATCGTCGGCGATCGCAAGGTAATCGAACCGGGTATCAAGGCCGCGAACGTAGCGCCTGTGGTGGTGATCGACGATCAGGGCAACCCGGTCCCGTAACTCCACATCGCGACGGGCAGCGTTGCTGAAGGTGAAAAAAGTGGCCGCACCCATTCGGATGCGGCCACTTTTTTCATCGCAGGCTGTAGGCCCAGTAGGCCGCGCCGCCGATGACGGCAGCGATTACGATCGCTATGATCGGAATCATCCTCGCCAGCTCACCGGGCGGTTGCTGGATCTCGGGCGCATTCGGCTGGCCCGGAAAAGTCAGCGTCGGTCGGCGATCATCCACGCTGGACGGGCGCGAAGTCGCAGTCGCAATCTTCATCGCGACCGGAAGCCGCTCCTTCGTGAAGATGAACTTCATGCTCCCAACCATGAACATCGATTGCTCATGGAGGGGTTGGGGCGCAATAACGGGGAAGCCATTCATGACGGTTGTCGTCGACCCAACCGGATAAAGCACGAAGTCATCTCCTTCCTGCCGTACCTCGGCATGGTGCCGAGAGACAGCGACCTCGTTCACGATCACGTCGCAGGTCGTTTCCCGTCCGATGCAAAGCGGCCTTTCCTCTGGAATGCCGTACGCCTTGTGCTCAAAGGCGTGAATCAGATAGGGGGTACCCGGAGTTTTCGTGTCCGTCATTGTCAAGTCTGACGACTTCCATGCCGCAAAGGGCACACCGGCCGAGCCGCAAGCAGCCGATCAGGCGCCCGCGCGCCCGATCCGACGGTCGATCGAACCACCGATCGAACCACCGATCGAACCACCGATCGAACCACCGATCAGGATGCGAACGGGTCGTCCGAGAGATGCTCGTCGATGACGTACCAGTGTCCGTTTTCCAGTCGGAAGACAGCTGTCCACGCCCCGCCGATCACGTGCGGCAGGCCGCTGGGTTGTTTGTGGGGGATCCGGTAGGCCGCCGTCATGACGGCCACTGTGGGGGCCAGAACCTGGATATGCATTGCGGTCCACTCGACATGGGCATCGCGCATGTTGACTCCCACATTGGACCAGAATGCGTCGATCCCCGCCCGGAGCGAATCTCTCGAAGTCGTGATCCGGCCGCCGCTCGCAGAAATGATGGGCCCGGTGGGGGCGTAAAGCGCCATCAGGTTGCCCGGGACGTCGGGCCGGCTGAAGTCGTATGCCGCCACAACCTCCGACCGGATCGCTCGTTCGGCTGTCAGTCGCTGCAGCGGGCTGACATCTCGACTGGTTCCGGTGCAGGCACACGCCAGGACGGCTACGATTGACGCGATGGATCGGGTCATGGTCATGGAACCTTGGTAAATACCCGGGGTTGGCTACAAGGGTCAAAATATCGTCGACGCGTGTCCGAGGGGGGCATATGCGCTACAGATCGCTGATTGGTGCGGCCGCGGTACTACTTGGCATCGCCGCTTGCAAGGGAAGCAACAACCAAATAAATGCCGATCTCGCCAAGGACCTTGATGCCGCCAGGACGCCTGACGCGCTCGCTCTCGCGCCACATTCTGGAGTTCAGACTGTCGTCTCGACCGTAGAGTTGTCGCCAGAAGCACGAACGCGAGTGCAGTCGTCTGATCGGTCGTCTCGCACCGTAGCGCATCGCACTCCTCACAAGGAAAGGATTACACCTGCGGTGTCAGAGGCATCCGCGGAGACTCCAGCGCCGGCTCCAGTTGAGGTCGCTGCATCGACTGCTCCCGCCCCGAGTGTAACGCCTTCCGATCCTTCGGCGACATCTTCACCACCTGTGCCACTTCCGCAACCAGTCGACGTTCCGGCCCCGGGTAGCAGCACCGGTTCCGAGCGTGGCGGGCGGAGCGGCGGCGGCGGTCCGAGCATTGGTAGCATTCTCGGTGCGATTGGCGGTGCAATTCTCCGTGGTGGCGTTGTTGATGGAGACCATTGCGATCCGCGGGGACACGGCGGCGGCGGTATCTTGATCAACCGGCGCGGACCGATATTCCGTGGTAACTATTAGTCAACACTAAAAGCACACATGCGATCATTCCGCCCAACGGCGATCTATACAGCTGCAGCAATCACACTTCTCGCTGTCGCCGCATGCAACAAACCGGACGCGGGCCAGGACGCTCTCGCCCAGGATACGTCGCTCACGCGCGATCTACAGCTCGCGAACGCCGACACGGCCGCTCAACCGCAGCTCAAGGACGTTCCGACAACGCCGCCACCCGCACCACCCAAGGCGGCTGTCGTCGAGCAGCGTCGCGTAGCGTCGGCACCGCCGCCGCGCCGCCGTACTCCTACTCCTGCTCCGCGGCAGCCGGAGCCAGTAGCACGGACTCCGCAACCGGTGACGACAACGCCGTCCGGCAACACTGTTGTAATTGCCCCTTCGACGGGAGCGAGCAGTGAAGGCGCAGTCGGGGTGGTGGCAGCCGGGACGAACATCTCGATGAGTTCGGGTCAGCGCGTGTGTACTAACACGAACAGCGTGGGAGACCGCATTACCGCCACACTCGCAGAAGCTGTTACGGCCTCAAATGGTGTGATGATTCCCGCCGGCGCTACCGCTGTGCTCGAAGTAACATCGCTGGGCCGCAGCAATCAGGCCGGCGAAAACATGAGCATCGGGTTCGTCGTGCGCTCCATCAGCTACGGTGGCAAGACGTATCCGGTAAATGGCGAAATTGTCAGCGCTGGGGTCGAGCAGGTGAAGGCCGCCGACAACAACGACGCAACCAAGGTGGCTGGGGGTGCTGTCATTGGAGCTATACTCGGCAGGATCCTGGGCGGCAACAGATCCAAGACGAAAGGGACGATCATCGGTGCAGCCGGTGGCGCGGCGGCTGGTGCGGTGCTCGCTCACCAGACAGAGAAGTATGATGCATGTCTTCCCAGTGGCGGCAGAGTCGTCGTACGACTCGATTCTCCGATGTCAGTTCAGGCTGGCACGGCATCGAACGGCGTCATCTGACGCGTGACATTCAATAGCGGCCCTGACGACAACATGTTCGTCAGGGCCGTTTTCGTATCTTAGATTTGACAGACGAGATCGGTCGTACGTTTTCCGAATCGATGCAACTACGAGAGTGCAATGGCATGTGCGCCAGTAACAACTTCCATGCGCGGCAAGACATGCGTCATCACGGGGGCCAATACCGGAATAGGTAAGGCGGCCGCAACGGCGCTAGCTGCACTCGGCGCGCACGTTGTAATGGTCTGTCGCAATCGAGAGCGCGGCGAAACCGCGCGGGCGGAGGTCGAGCGCGCGGCCCAGACAGGCGGCGCTGGGGGCGGAACCGAACTTCGCATTGCAGATCTTTCCGTTCAGGCAGAAATTCGAGCCGTGGCGCAGGCAATTATCGACGCACATCCGCGCGTGGATGTGCTGATCAACAACGCAGGTGTCGCGCTCAAGCAGCGCGAAGTTACCATCGATGGTATCGAGCGTACGTTTGCTGTGAACTATCTCGCATACTTCATGTTGTCCAATCTGCTGCTTCCATCTCTTCTTGCAGCATCGCCGTCGCGCATAATCAACATCGCGTCGGGCGCTCACGAAGGTGGGCGACTGGATTTCGGGAATCTGCAGGGAGAACGCTCGTACAGGAACGTCCCGATGTACGCCGCGAGCAAGCTTGAGGACGTGATGTTCACCTATGCACTTGCCCGGCGCCTGGATGGGAAGGGAATAACCGTCAATTCGCTCCATCCCGGTGTCGTTGCGACCGAGATCTGGCGCCAGGTTCCGATTCTGGCGATGCTGAGTCGCTGGTTCATGCTGTCGCCAGAAAAGGGCGCGCGCACTACCGTGTACCTCGCCGCATCGGCGGAAGTGGCTGGCGTCACGGGAAAGTATTTCGTCAAGTGCGAGCCTGCTAAAACCACGCCACTGAGTCGCGACGAACCGCTCCAGGAAAAACTCTGGAACGTGAGCGTCGAACTCACCAAAGTGGGGACAGAGATCTGAATGTGAGTGATATGCTGGTTCGGCCTGCATCAAGGGGCATGTTCGTTATTGCGGTAGTGTTATCTACTGCGTGCTCGGCCAGCATCCGACCGCTACCGCCGATTTCAGCGTCGATTCCAAGATCAACACCAGAAGAGAATCCCGGTGGAACATCGGCCGTGCCGATGGATGCGACGGACATCGAATATTTCGACACCAATCCGCTGATGGTGCCTGTTGAAGGCGTCGCACCGCGCGGTGTGTCGGACAGTTTCAACGAACCAAGGTCAGGTGGCCGAACGCATCGTGCCAATGACATTCTCGCGCCGATGGGCACGCGCGTGGTCGCGGCCGAGGCCGGGACGATTATGCGGTTGAGTCAGAACGCGCTTGGCGGTACCACGATCTATATGACCGACGACACGGGTCGCTTCGTTTTCTACTACGCGCACCTCGAGAAGTACGCGAGCGGGCTGGTTGCGAAGGAGCATGTCATGCAGGGAGACCTTCTCGGTTATGTTGGTATGACCGGGAATGCGCCCGTGCCGCATCTTCACTTTCAGGCGATGCGGCGCGATCCCGGCCGGCACGACTACTGGAACAGTCCGGCTATCGATGTACGGAACTACTTCACACTTACGGGACGGGTGCGCGATGGCGATGAGCGGTAAGGAACGAGCAAAGCTGCGCACCGAAGCGCAAAAGCTGACCGCGCTGGTACACGTCGGTCAGGCCGGCGTCACCGAAGCCATCGTGAAGACAATGGACGAGGTCCTGAGCACGCACGAGCTGGTTAAAGTGGACATCACCCGCAATCTGACTGCTCCGATCAAGGACCTCGCGACCGCTCTCGCTGACGCAACCGGCGCTGAAGTCGTTCAGGTGATCGGCCGCAAGGCGACCCTCTTTCGCGACAACCCCGACCTGGA
>Ga0209483_1002393_pt1 | contig 13191 bp, 8 predicted proteins | sample NGEPerA_FD_184508 | JGI IMG/M metagenome (GOLD analysis project Ga0209483, IMG submission 184508) | Arctic peat soil microbial communities from the Barrow Environmental Observatory site, Barrow, Alaska, USA - NGEE PermafrostL2-A... | ecosystem: Environmental > Terrestrial > Soil > Wetlands > Peat... | reverse complement strand
ATCAAGTTCACGGTCACCGCTGACTATCAGCACGTCGACCAGGAGGCCTCCCCCAACACAGTACTGGGTATCAATGGTATACCCGGCGGCCTGTCGGGACTCACCAACGCGTGTCTCGCCGGATTCGCAGTACCCGGCACAAGTAACCTGCAATGCACCTTGCCGCGCGGCGGATTGAGCCCCACGCCCACGGCAATGCCGATATCGGCGCCCATGTGGCAGGCCAACGTCGATGGAAATCCCTACAACAACTATCTGCCCTACGATTCGCGCTTCGAGACCGGAAACATTGACACCACCTACGGCAATGGCAACGACTTCTCCAAGCTGCAGAACTGGGGTGTCGGGTCAACTCTTGACTGGTCACTGGGTAATGGCATGAATCTCAAGTGGATCAATGCCTATCGGCACATGAAGTGGGATACCGGCATGGATCTCGACGGTTCGCCGGAGCAGATACTCGCCACATCGTTTGACATGGCCCAGGATCAGACCTCCGAGGAGCTGCAACTCAATGGCGTCACGTTTGGAGACCGCCTGAATTACGCCGTCGGTGCCTACTATTTCCAGGAGTCGGGGCATTTACACGACTTTGTGACCTTCCCCATGGGCATCCTGATGATCGATGGACCGAACGATCTGGCGACACGCGCCGAAGCCCTGTATGCGCACCTGGATTTCAAACTCACGGATCAGTGGTCCATCGTCGCCGGCGGCCGCCAGACCTGGGAGCACAAAGAGTTCCAGGGCTTCCAGACCGATGATGATGGTCTGAGCTACAAGGCTTCGGGCTGCGTGAATCCAACGGCGCCGAATAATCTGGGCGCACCGGCCTTCCTGAACTGTCAGCAGACGTTGGGTTTCCCGGTGCCGGGCGAACCCTACACGTACTACCCTTTAAGTCCCAACGGCGCATTCGTACAGAACTTCAACAACTTCTCGCCGACCTTCGGTCTGGATTTCCACATCACGCCCGACATGATGTTGTACGCGTCGTACTCGCAGGGCTTCAAGACCGGCAGCTGGACCACGCGTCTGTCCAATCCGCATCCGACCTACGATTCAAGTCTGCATTTCAATCCGGAGTTCGCAAAGTCTGAGGAACTCGGGTTCAAGTCTGAGCTGCTCCAGCACCGTCTGCGCCTGAACCTAGCGGCCTTCCACACCAAGTACGACAACATTCAGCTGAACTCCCAGATTGGAATTTCACCGACTGTGGTCAATGCCGGCGACGCAACTATTTACGGTGCTGAGCTTGAGGCGCAGGCGCTGGTAGGCGGGGGCCTCTCGGTCAATGTCTCGGCGGGATATACGCACGCGGCGTATGACTCATTGAACAACGTCGGTGACAACGGCTACACGCTAACCCTGAATTCCTGCCCGGAGCGCGATCCGAATGCAGGGCCGCCCGGAGCGGCGCAGGTTCAAAACGGCGCCTGCGATCTGCCGAAAACCCCGAAGTTTAAGTCAAATGTGGGTCCGCAGTACCTGGTGAATCTTCCCAATTCTGGCGCGTTGCAGTTCAACGTCGATTGGACGTATGTGACGACGGAATATAACGACATCGGCAATACCTGGCAGCTGGCGCGTCCGAGCATGAGCCTGCTCGACGCATCTGGAACCTACAGGGCGCCTACGGGAGTTTGGGAATTGTCCCTGGGCGGGGAAAACATCACCAATAAACGTTATGTGGTGAGCGGTCAAAATCAGGGCGGTGTTGCGGTCATCGACGCGAGCTACAACGCCCCGGCCGAGTGGTTCCTGACGTTCCGGTTCCATCCGGGCGCCGGTCCTCTGGCGAAGTAAAGCGGAGCAAACAGTCAACGGCGGCGTCCGAGTATTTCGGGCGCCGCCGATATGCTGAAGTCCATTCGCTCCCAGTCGAGACCGCGCGGCGCGCCATCAATCTAATGACGGCATGGTCGAGCACGAGAGCGCTAGTCAGCAGTCATTGAACTCATCGGCGCCGATGCCGGAGGCAGCGGTGGTCGCGGATATCGCGCGGCTGGCACGCGAAGCGTCCGTCGAAATCAATGTGCAGGACGTCAAGCATCTGGAGGCGAGCCGGGCCTTGTTGACGCCCGGTAACAAAATTTATGTCAGCTACCTGCCCGGACAGACCTGGCAGCAGACCGAAGCGGCCTGCGTTGCCGTGCGTGCGGCTGGATTCGAGCCGGTGCCTCACGTGCCGGTACGCCTGATACAAGATTCGGTGGCGCTGCACCGGCTCCTCGCGAGCCTGGTCGAGAGTGCGCGAGTTAACGAGATCCTGTTGATTGCCGGGGATTACGACGTGGCTTCTGGGCCATATTCGTCGGTTGCGGAGGTACTGCGTTCCGCAGCGCTCGAAACTACCGGATTAACGCGAGTGTCGCTGGCGGGTCATCCAGAAGGCCATCCTAAGGTACCGCTGGCCGACATTCGAGCCGCTGAGCGCGAGAAGACGCAGCTTGCGGCGCGCGCCGGACTGGAGGCGAATCTGTTGACACAATTCTTTTTCGAGCCGCAACCATTTCTTGATTGGGTGCGCGAATTGCGTGCCAGCGGAGTGGGCACGCGCGTAGTCGCAGGGCTGGCTGGTCCGGCGCGGCTGACCACGCTGTTCAAGTTCGCGGTGCGCTGCGGCGCCGGGCCCTCGATACGCGCATTGGGCGCGCGCCCGGGCTCGTTGCTGAAGCTCATCGGCGATCACGGACCGGAAGCCGTGCTGTGGGCATTGGCGCAGGCACGTGCCAGCGGCGAATCAGACTTTTCCGGCATTCACCTGTTCTGCTTCGGCGGCTATCTGCGCACCTGCAAGTGGCTTCATGCTGTGACGAACGGCCGCTTCGAACTCAACGACGCCGGCTTTAATCAGGCCTGACGCGTGCGCCAGCCCTGGTGGTACGCCTCACGGGCATCGCGTGCGTACGGCACCGGCGAAACCTTGACCTGAACATCAAGCTGCTTGTGGCGCTCGACCGGAGGCTTGCGGGTACCGCCATTTTCCTCTCCCCACACCAGCGTCAGTACGTCGCCCATGCGTATGTTGGGGTCGACGACTCCGAGTGACAGCGCCGTTCGTTCGTTGTAGCTGTAGCCGGCGAACATGGAGAAGCCCACGGTTTTGCCGCCCATCGTGACCTTGTCGTAAGACGAGGACGCATAGTTGGCCAACGGCAGGTCGAAGAACTTGTAGTGCTCTGCACCGGGGACAAACAGTGACGCCTGGATCTTCGCCACATCGGTGCCGTTCCATTCGAAGGTTACTTTCTTGCGCTGCGGCTCCTTGGCCTTTTTCTCGAGCGCGTCGCGGCCGATGAAATCATGGTCGAACTTTACGAACGGGCCGTAGCCGAGCTCGTAGGGTGTCATGTAATAGGATTCGATGTTGTCGGCGACGAAGCTGCCGCCGATCGAACCGGTGCCTTCGTAGCCGTTCGCGGGTAACCACTCGCGATATTTCTTCATCTTCTCGCCGGTGTACACCGCTGGCAACGGCGATGGAATCCAGCCGGATTCCAGCGTATTGCTGGCGTAGGCGCGCGAGCCCACCTCAGTCAGGCCGAAGTCCTTACCGGCTTCGAGAATGGCGTCGCGGATTTCGTCGGCCTGCTGGTACGGCCCCCAGATCTCAAGCCCGGGAGCGCCGGCCATGCCGTGACGCAGGGCGCGGACTTTGCGGCCCTTGATGGTGATGGCATCCATGGTGAAGAACTTGACGTCCGGGATGGGTCCGCCATTGAGCTTCTCGAGGATCTTGGCCGCGTTAGGGCCCTGGATCTGATAGCGGTAGTGCCGGCGAAGCACCGCCTTGCCGCGCGGGTGCGAGGGCGAGCGGTCGTCACGCTCGAGCTCGACCTTGTAGCCGCCGGTCTGGCCGTGAAATTCGATCCAATTGACCGTGGGCGCACGGCCAACGAAATTGAATTCGTTTTCCGCGAGATAGAACAGGATTCCATCGCCGATCACGTAGCCATCGTAGCTGCATGGCACGAACTGCTTGGCCTTGTTGGGCACGAAGTTGGTGAAGGTGTTGATGGCCAGATGACTCATGAGCTTGAACGCATCCGGACCCCTGACCGACATTTCGGCCATGTGGTGTGACTGGTCGAACAGTACCGCGGTCTCCCGCCATGCGCGCTGCTCGTCGCGCCAATTACTGAACTCGCTGGGCACCACCGGATAGACATAGGCGCCGATCTGCGAATTGCGCAACAACTGCACCGGATTGCCGGCACTGCGCAGCAGTTGTTCCAAGCTTGATTGAGCCATTGGCATGCTTCTCTTGATGGGCGGAATTCGCGCGCACGTAATTAGAGTGCGCGCACCGATCGCGGTCTCGACTGGGAGGGAAGGGGGTGTTAGATGATCTGGGAAAGGGCGACGATCAGCTCTCGCACCCAGGCGTGTGCCGGATCGGTCTCATTGCGCTTGTGCCAGATGAGGATCTCGTAATGCTCGGGCGTCGGTAAGGGCAGGGGAAAGGTCTTCAGCGGGGTCGAGTCGGAAAACAGCTTCACGACCCGTTCGGGAACGGTGGCGACATAACTGGTGCCGGGAAGCACCAGGGGCAGGTGCAAAAGACTGGGCACGGTCAGGTGAACGGTGATGTCGGCGTCGAACAGCCTGCGCACCAGTTCTTCCGCCGAGGCGGTGTAGCCGCCGGGACGTCCAAAAACGTGGGGAAGCGCCAGAAACTGCTCCGCGCTGAGGCTGTCGCCAACGGTCGGATGGTCGCGGTCCACGGCGCATAGCCAGCGGACCGGACGCAGGCGAATGGTATGCAGGCTCTCCGGATACGCCCTCGTTTCGTACAGGCGCAGGTTGTCCAGGCACAGGCAAAGGTCGGCCTCCCCGTACTCAAGCCGCGCCAGGGCGGTCTGGGAGATCAGCTCGATTTGAAAGCGAATGCCTGGAGCCTGTGCGGCCACGCGCTGCAGGACCGCCGGCAGCAAGCCAGGCACGGCCTCTTCCGAGACGATCATTGTAAAATCGCGCTGGGTGGTGGCGGGCGAGAACGTCGGCTGGGTGCCGAGCGCGGCCTGGATCAGCAACAACGCCTCGCGAACCGGCTCGACCAGCGACAGGCCGCGCGGCGTGAGCTCAAGATCGCGGCCGACGCGGTCGAGCAGCGGGTCGTTAAAATAGTCACGCAGCTTGTGGAGCGCAGCGCTCATAGCCGGCTGCGATACGAACACTTTCTCCGCGGCGCGCGTAACGTTCTTCTCGCGCAGCAGTACGTCAAGCGCGATCAGCAGGTTAAGATCGAAGCGATGAAACTGCATGATACCGCGTTGGCCAGAGCCCGACTGTCATGGTAACAGAGCCGCAAGGCGAGCTGCTCTGGCAGCCCAGCGCGGCGCGCGTGGCGCGCGCGAACCTCAGTCATTACCTCGGGTGGCTCGCCCAGCGTGGCCGCCGCATCGACTCCTACGCCGCCCTCTGGCAGTGGTCCATCGATGACCTGGAGGGTTTCTGGGGCTCGGTGTGGGACTATTTTGAGATCCGCACTTCGCAGCCCTACGAGCGTGTACTGGCGCGCGCCGGGATGCCAGGAGCGCAATGGTTTCCTGGCGCGCGGCTCAATTACGCGCAGCATGCGCTGCGGCAAGAGCGCGAGGGTGCCGAGGCGCTTCTGTACCTGAGCGAGCGACGCGGTCTGCAATCGCTGTCGTGGTCGGAACTGGGCGCGCAGGTGCGCGTGCTCGCGACCCGGCTGCGCGCACTCGGATTAAAGCCGGGGGACCGGGTGGTGGCATACCTGCCGAACTCACCCGAAGCGGTCATTGCCATGCTGGCGACCGTCAGCGTTGGGGCCATCTGGGCCAGTTGCGGCCCGGACTTTGGGGCGCGCGGCGTGGTCGACCGGTTCGTGCAGCTCGCCCCCAAGATCGCATTTTGCGTCGATGGCTATTTATACGGCGGCAAGAGCTTCGATCGCCGCGCCGAACTCAGCGTCATCCTGAGCCAGCTGCCTTCGCTCGAACGAGTCATCTACGTGCGTCATCTGCATCCCGCTGACGAGTCCATGCCGAGCGCACACACGTTGCCCTGGGAGGAGGCTCTCGATGGCCCACCCGTGGCGCGCGAGAGCTTTCGCTTTGAGCAGGTGCCGTTCGAGCACCCGCTGTGGATTCTGTTTTCCTCAGGCACGACCGGGCTGCCAAAGCCAATCGTGCACTGCCATGGTGGCATCACGCTCGAGCAGTACAAAGCGCTGGCCTTTCATATGGACGTGCACGCACGTGAGCGCATGTTCTTTTTCACCACTACCGGCTGGATGATGTGGAATTTCCTGGTGAGCGCATTGCTCGTGGACGTGGTGCCGGTACTCTATGACGGCAATCCCGCCTTTCCGGCGCCCGACGTGCTCTGGAAAATGGTCGCCGACACGCACGCCAGCTTTTTTGGCGCGAGTCCGACGTATATCAGCATCCTCGAAAAAGCCGGGATCGTGCCCAAGGAACGGTTCGACCTCGCATCATTGCAGTCAGTGATGCTGGCCGGATCGCCCGTGACCGCCGAGTGCATGGCGTGGGTCTTCAGGAACGTGAAGCGCGATGTCTTTGCCCATTCAGGCAGCGGCGGCACTGATGTCTGCACCGGCCTCGCGGGCGGCGTAGTGACGCTGCCTGTCTATGCCGGCGAGATCCAGGCGCGACAGCTCGGCGTTGCCGCCTACGCCTTCGACGAAAGCGGCCGGCCGCTGATCGATGAGGTTGGGGAGCTGGTGATCACGGCACCGATGCCGTCGATGCCGGTGGGATTCTGGAACGATGCCGACGGCAGCCGCTATCGCGAGTCGTACTTCGATCTGTATCCCGGCGTCTGGCGGCATGGTGACTTCTTCAAGATCAATAGTCGTGGCGGCTGCTTCGTACTCGGCCGCTCGGACGCGACCCTGAATCGTCACGGCGTACGCATCGGCACGGCCGAGGTGTACCGCTCGCTGATCAGCGTGCCCGAGATCGAGGACGCGCTGATCATCAATCTCGATTTGCCGGGCGGGCGCTTTTTCATGCCATTGTTCGTCAAGCTGCGCGCGGGCCACGCACTCGATGAGGCACTCAACGAGCGCATCCGGGCGCAGATGCGCAAGGATTACTCGCCGCGCCACGTCCCCGACCGCATCTACACCGTCAACGCGATCCCATATACGCTGACCGGCAAGAAGATGGAGGTGCCCGTACGGCGCATACTCATGGGCGTGCCGCCGGAGAAAGCGGCCAATCGCGCGGCCATGGCGAATATGAATGCACTGGACTTTTATATCGACTATGCGCGCACGCAGCAGGACTACCGGATGAACCCATGATCGAATCGCAACTCACTGACAGTCGAGCCCAGGCCGACGTGACCTGCGCCAGATGGAGGCCTACCATGAGGTATTGTTCAGCCTTGGAGATTCGATCATGAGCGCCCAACCAATCGCCTCGCAGCCGGTCCCGTCGAGCGCTATCCGCGCCTTCATGGCCAGAAAACCCCGGCTGCTCATCAACGGCGAGTGGGTGGATGCACGTTCGGACAAGACCATTGCGGTGTTCGATCCGGCCACTGGCCAGGAAATTGCCCGCGTGGCCGACGCCGGACCCGAAGACGTCAATCGCGCCGTGGCTGCCGCGCGCGCGGCATTCGAGTCGGGTCCTTGGCCCGAGATGTCGCCAGCGGGACGCGAGGCGCTACTATGGAAGCTCTCGGATCTGATCGAGCGCCATGCGGCAGACCTCGCCGAGCTCGAAAGCGTCAATAACGGCAAGACGCGTTTCATGGCCAGCATCATTGATGTACCGGGAGCGCGCGACTGGTTTCGCTACATGGCGGGCTGGGCGACCAAGATCGAAGGCAGCACGATTCAGACCTCGATCGGGGGCGTTCCGGGGGCGAAGTTTCATACCTACGTGGCGCGTGAGCCGGTCGGTGTCGTGGCTCAGATCGTGCCCTGGAATTTTCCACTGGCGATGGCGGCCTGGAAGCTGGCGCCGGCGCTGGCGGCTGGTTGCACCTGCATACTGAAGCCGGCCGAACAGACACCGCTGTCGGCGCTGCGCCTGGGCGAGCTGATCCTGGAAGCCGGGTTCCCGCCGGGTGTGGTCAATATCCTGACCGGTTTCGGCGAAACCACGGGAGCTGCGCTGGTGGCTCACCCCGGCGTCGACAAGGTGGCCTTCACGGGCTCCACCGAGGTCGGAAAGATCATCAACAAGAGCGCGACCGATACCATGAAACGGGTGTCGCTCGAGCTTGGCGGCAAGTCGCCGATGATCGTGCTGCCGGATGCCGACGTGGGCACTGCGGTTGGAGGGGCCGCGATGGCGATCTTCTTCAACTCCGGGCAGGTGTGCACCGCAGGCTCGCGACTGTACGTGCACAGCAAAATCTTCGACCCCGTAATCGAGGGCTTGAGCGGCGCCGCCAATGCGATCCGCCTCGGGCCAGGTCTGGAGCAGGGGACCGAGATGGGTCCGCTGGTATCGAAGGAGCAGCAGGAACGGGTCCTGAACTACATTGAATCGGGCCGCAAAGAAGGCGCATCGATCGCGGCCGGTGGTGAAGCGGTGGCGCATCCGGGCTACTACGTGAAACCCACGGTGCTCGTCAGCGTGAAGCCGCAGATGAAGGTTGTGCGTGAAGAGATCTTTGGACCGGTGGTGGTGGCGCAGCGTTTCGACGATCTGGACGAAGTCGTCAGAGCCGCGAATGACTCGCCCTACGGATTAGGCGCCAGCATCTGGACCAACAATTTGTCGGCTGCACACCGGCTGATACCGCGTATCAAGGCCGGTACCGTATGGGTCAATTGTCACAACATGCTCGATCCGAACATGCCGTTCGGCGGCTTCAAGTCTTCGGGGATCGGGCGCGAGCACGGCCGCGCCGTGATGGACCTCTATACCGAGCTTAAATCGGTCTGCATACTGATCTGAGGGGTCAGATCGTGGCCGGGGGATCGCGTCGGAACTCCCGCGGCGTCAGACCGAACTTGGCGCGGAACACGCGCCCGAAATGGGTGGGACTGTTGAAGCCATAGTCGAATGCGATCGCGGTAATCGTCCGGCTGCGTTGCGCTCCGGACACGAGCGCGCGCGCACATTCGTCCAGTCTTCGCCGCACAATATAGCGCGCCACGGTTTCTTCGCGGTCGGAGAACAGATGGTGCAGGTAGCGGGGCGTCATCTTGCACGCTTCGGCAATACGGGTCGGCGTCAGGTCCGGGTCGTGGAGATGGGCCTCGATGTAATTGATGATGCGGATGCGGTGCACGGTCGCCAGCGACAGGCGATCGGGTTGCGCACGCCCGATATCTGCGTAGGCGGCACCGAGCAGATCGAGGATCGCGACCGTGACTCGTCCGGCAGTCGCCTCATCGAGCGCCTCCGTGCATTCGACCCAGAAGTGACGCAGGAAGCGCGAGAGCAATCCGCACACACCGCTCGAGGCCTGCATGGGAATCGCCACCAGGCTCTCCGGGCAGGCGATGTGCCGCCGCAGCTTGGCGTCGGGTATCCCCAGGACTAGCATGCGATTGGCTGCCGGAAAGACGATCTCGTACTGCCGGGTGCTGTCACAGAGTGAGAAATCGCCAGCCTTCAGACAGGCTTCGCGGCCGTTCTGCCGGTTGATGCTTTCGCCCTCCATCTGCACCTGCAGAAAGAACATCGAATGGCGCGTGCGCGCCACATGGGCTCGGGAATGGCGCACCACCTGCGCGTCCGAGTACACGTCAGCTACGGTGATGTCGCCAATGGTGGTGCGCGAGATCGAACCATTGAAGGTACGCACGTCGGCAGGATCGGAGACCAGCGGATTGAAGCTGTCGGTCGCGTAGTCGTTCCAGTGGGCCAGCTTCCGGCGCTGGTCGAGACCAAACGTCGAAAACGAATCAATATGCGCCATAGCGATTCTCCTCCCCAGACACCTGACACGAGTTCTCGTCTCGTTGTCAGACAGTTATATAAAACAATCAATTCGGGCCGCCAATTCTTTCAGTTTATATGAGCTATTTGTCTGTACGCTGGCGTATAGGAATGCTGCATCGCAGCATAAGGTGGTACTGATGAACAATGACCCGCGCGAGGCGCTGGCCACCAGCCCCATGACCCGAATGCAGATTCTGGTGGTGGCGATCACGATCGGGCTGACCGGGCTGGATGGCTTTGATGTCCTGTCCATCAGCTTTGCATCCCCAGGCATAGCGAAAGAATGGGGGCTGGATCGCGCAGCGCTCGGCGTGGTGCTGCCCATGGAACTGCTCGGGATGGCGATCGGTTCGATACTGTTGGGCGGCGTTGCCGACCGGCAAGGACGTCGCAAGACGCTGCTCGGATGCCTGGTGCTTATGACGCTAGGCATGGCGATGGTCAGCGGCGTGCGTGGAATAGCGGCGTTGTGCGTTTGGCGCGTGATCACGGGTCTGGGCATCGGCGGCATGCTGGCGGCAAACAATGCGGTCGCCGCTGAATTCTCCAATGCCCGCCGGCGCGATCTGTGCGTGTCGTTGATGGCTATCGGTTATCCGCTGGGAGCGGTGATCGGCGGTTCGATCGCGGCGCAGCTGCTCAAGGGCGGTAACTGGCGGGTGGTGTTCGAGTTCGGCGCGGTGTGCACGGCGATATTCCTGCCCATCGTCTGGTGGTGTGTGCCGGAGTCGGTCGGATGGCTGTGCCGCGCTCAGCCGGCCGGGGCGCTGGCACAGGCCAACTACAGCCTGGTACGCCTGGGCTACGGCCCGATCGACGCGTTGCCGGCGCCGTTAGCGACCACCAGCCGCGGCACGCCTCTGGGCATCTTCAGGCCCGGCCAGAGGCAATCGACGATCCTCGTGACGCTGACCTATTTCCTGCACATCACGACCTTCTATTTCATTATCAAATGGGTGCCGAAGATCGTCGTCGATATGGGATTCGTTCCGTCGGCGGCGGCCGGAGTGCTGGTCTGGGCCAACGTGGGCGGTGCTGCCGGCGGCGCTGTGCTGGGACTGCTGACGCAACGCCTCGGACTCAAAGCGTTGACCATCACAATGCTGATTGCATCGTGCTTCACGGTGGTGCTGTTCGGGCATGGCCAGGCTGACCTCGCTAGCCTGTCGCTGATCTGCGCGCTGACAGGGTTCTGCACCAACGGGGGTGTGGTCGGGGTGTACGCTGTTCTGGCACGCGCGTTCCCGACAGAGCTTAGGGCGACCGGTACCGGATTTGCCGTGGGGGTTGGACGCGGCGGGGCGGTCATTGCGCCGGTCATCGCCGGATTTTTGTTCCAGGCCGGCTTTGGCCTGCAGGTGGTCGCCGTCATCATGGCAGCTGGTTCTCTGGCGGCGGCCTTATGTCTGGCGTTGCTGCCGGCCAAGGCCATGACGCCGCACTACGTGCGCTAGCCCAACTTGCGCAAAATCGAGGGCGAGGGATAAGTAAATCAACATGTTGTGCCGAAAGTCGGCACTACATTTTGTGTGAACGGCGCGGTGGAATCAGGCGCTGATGGCGATCTGGGGAATCTCGGCTTCGGCCAAGCGCATGCGTTTGGGTAGCACGATCCCGAGCCGTTCGAGCAGGGCGGCCTGGGCGGGGTCTGGGTGAGTCACACAGCGCAGTCGGATCTCGCCGTGGGTTGGCGTGGGCAGGATGACGTCGTGGGAGTGGATACGCGCGAGTTCCTCGAGCACGGTGCGCGGTGAATTGCCCAGGCCGCTTTTTTGCTGCCACAGTTCGAGTGTCTTCCACAGCACGAAGGCCAGGAAGCACACCAGGATGTGGGCTTGAACGCGATCGGCGCGCTGATGCCAGATGGGACGCACGCGCAGTTGATCCTTGTGGATGCGGAAGGCCGCCTCGGCCTGCGAGAGCTGGATGTAGGCCTTCCAGAGTTGTTCATCACTCCAGTCGGTGATGTTCGAGCGCAGCACGTAGGCACCTTCCGACAAGGCGGCCCAGTCATCGAATGCTGCATTGTGAGCAACGTGCAGGTGAAAGCCTGCTGGGCTGCCGCTGTCGATGAGGCGCACATCAAAGCGTGCGGCGGCGCGCTGGTTGGCTTGCAGGATGCGGCCGATCTGGCGGTTGACCGCGGTGGGGTCGATACGTGTGCGCGAGCGCTCGATGCGCGCGGCCAGACGCGCGAGCGCTGTCTCGATGCGAGCTGAGAACTTCTCGTGCATGGCTCGCTCTTTGGTGCGTCGCTCGGCGGAGCGGCACAGGATGATCGTGTCGTGGGTCTCCAGGCAGCGCGTGAGCTTGACCTCAACCCCCTCGCGCAGCTTGCGCCAGCCTGTCGCAGCCGCTAGCGCGGCGGCAAACTTCTTGAGCTCCGACTTCGGTGCCCCGATGATATAGCGCCGTTGGGTCTCGCGCAGCCAAGCCAGGTTGGACGCGCTCGACATGCCGCGGTCGGCGATCCACACCCGACCGACCACGCCATGGCGCGCCTCCATCGTGGTCACGATCGTCTGCACCGTGCGCGAGTCGTGGGTGTTGCCGGGGAACACCTCGTAGCCGAGTGGAAAGCCATCGAAGCTCACCACCAGCGCGATGCACACCTGCTTGCAGTCGGGGCGATGATCGCGCGAGTAGCCGCGCTGGGCGAGCGGGTTGCCCAGCGCGTGGCCCTCAAAAAACGTGCTCGTCACATCGTAGAGCAGCACCTCATTCTCGCGCGCAAACAGCTCCCCGCAGCGCCGGGACAGGTGCGCTTCGAGCGCCGCCTTGTGCACCAGCAGCTCATCGAGTGCACGGTACTGGCGATCCTTGTTGACCTGGGCCTCATCGAGTTGCAGCAGATCGGACAACGCAGTGCGTCGGTACCAGTCCTCGGCGATGTGCAGCTCGCTGGAGGGCTCGCACAGCCGCGCGCTCACCAGCACAGCGGCCATCTTCTCCCAGGCCACTTGTTACTTGCCGGCCGGCAGCAGCTGCTCGCATAGCTCAGCCAGTCCGGTCCCGCGCCACAGCGCGAGGGCCAGATACACATCACCGAACTCACGCGGGCGCTCGATGCGAATGCTCTTGAGCCGCACTGGCACCGTCAGGTGCTCGCTGCCATCCTCGAACAGCCCTGCCTGCTGCGGTTCGCCGATCAGGTGGCGCGCGAGCGCACGTGCTTCGAGTCGCCCGTGCTCATCGAGCTCACCTAGATGTGCCACGCTCTGCTGAATCACTCGCCGGCCGACGCGCACGCTGCGCACCAGACGCCAGTAGCGGTGCGTCTTGCCGTCCTTCT
>Ga0209483_1002392_pt1 | contig 13197 bp, 15 predicted proteins | sample NGEPerA_FD_184508 | JGI IMG/M metagenome (GOLD analysis project Ga0209483, IMG submission 184508) | Arctic peat soil microbial communities from the Barrow Environmental Observatory site, Barrow, Alaska, USA - NGEE PermafrostL2-A... | ecosystem: Environmental > Terrestrial > Soil > Wetlands >... | reverse complement strand
CACTCGATCGGCTCACGAAATGTCCGATCGAGTGCTAGCCTTTTAATGAAAACTAAACATGTAGGGGTTTGTCCCTTGCCTGGGCAATAGTTCCTGGGCCAACCGACGAGACGAGCCAATTACTTCGTGACCCATTTGGGTGCCCCTCCGAAACTGGAAGGAGTACCTGATGGGTCATTTTTGTTTCAGGCTGGCGGATCTTGAGCTCAGCGAAGTCATCGCCGAAGCCAAGGCTGATCAATGCAATGCATCGCTCGCCATGGAGGAGATCGTGCGGCGCTTCGATCACTTAGCCCTAAAAATCGCCTTCGGAATGAGCGCTGACCCGTATCTGCGGGAGGAGTTAGCGAACAGCGCCCGGCTGGCATTGGTAGCAGCAGTGCGTAGTCACGACATCACACGAGCTGGCTTCCCGACTTACGCCAAAAAGTTCATGTACGGTGCGGCGCTAAGGGCTTGGAAACGATCGCAGTCCTGGGGACGCGGTGGCGCGAGCATCGCCATTACTGTCACCGATTTCACCGATCCGCTATCCGAGGCTCTTTTGCCACGAATTGAAGCCAATGATGCATCTTCCCCTTGGGGTGATGGACCGACGGCAACCGCCGTCGCTGCCCTCAGCATTTCCCAACAGGAACTTCTGCATTACCGCTACATCGAGGACTCGTCCCTCGCCAAAATTGGACTGCGCTGCGGGACGACAGTCTCAGCGGTTCGTCAGCGCTTGGAGACGGCACATCGGGCAATCGAACGCGAGCTGGTGAGGGCGTGAGCGCCATATTTCCAATCACTGATAGGCATCACCTCATGTGCCAGTGTGGGGAACAATGACCACCGACGACAAGAAGCTTGCTCAGCGGCTTTGGACGGCGCGAACGCCCGCTGATGTCGCGTGGATCCTGAACGTCGCTGCCTCGATGGATGGCCCGATCGAAACAACGCCAGTCGGTGATCGGCCGAACAATAGTGGCATCATTCGAGTCTCATCCGACCCAATGCTGGCACTCGTTGAGAGAATTACCAACGCTATAGATGCCTGCCTGGATCTGCAAGCAAAACTAGTGGGAGGGAACGTTGTCAGCCCGCGAGATGGAGCACGCAAGTGGTTCAAAGTGCCTGACGCTGGACTGGTGGCCATGAGTGATGCGGAACGTCGCAACTTGGCTCAGAACGTCACCGTGGTGATGGAAGAATCTGGCGAGACCAAACGTCCCTCGATCACCATCACCGACCGAGGTACGGGCCTCCATCCGAACGAGTTCGCAGGCACCATTCTGTCCCTCAATGCCAACAACAAGGTTCAGGCACCGTACACGATGGGTACCTTTGGTCAAGGTGGTTCCGCAACGCTCGGATTTTCCCACGCGACGATCATTATTTCGCGCTGCCACCCCAGTCGCCTAAACGGCAGAGACGATCTTGTGGGATGGACAGTGGCGAATGAATATTTTGACGAAAGCATAATGAAGTCGCCCAGTTATGTCTTTTATCGTCCGACTGGTGACAATACAGTGTTCGGTCTCGACCCAACTCTCTTCCCGGATCTTGAATACGGAACACGCGTTATTCACATCGCATACGACGCCCAGCGCGGGGCAACCGCCTACACGACCGGAGCTTGGCAGCTGCTCAACGCTGCACTTTTCGACCCGATACTGCCTTTCATTCTTGGTGGCAACCGCGAAGGTACTGACCCTGAGTGGCGCGAGGGCCGGATGCCCACTCGAGTAATCACTGGTACAGCGACCCGGCTTTCCGGTCAGGACATTGGCGGCAGTCAGATTGAGTTGGCACACACGGATAGCCATGTCTTTGATCTCGGCAAGAGTTATGGATCGATCCGGGTGGCTTACTGGGCGTTACGTAGACCTGAAGGATCGTCTTCATCCAGTGATATCACTCGCAGCTACGTCGAGGCCAGTGCGGCCGTCTCAATGACGCTCTTCGGCCAACGGCAAGACGCCACATCCCGAACATGGATCAAGGACCAAGTCAAACTGCCGTTCCTTTATAAAAATATGGTCGTTCAGATTGATGCCGATCAGTTAACGGGGAAGGCTAAACGGGAACTTTTCTCATCAACGCGGGAACGGGCAACGGAAAGTGATCTGCGACGACGTATCTATGACGAAGTTGCCGAAATTCTTCGAGGCGACCAGATGTTGGGTTTCCTAAACAATCAGGAAAAGGAGCGGATCCTCAAGAAGTCGTCGGAGGCGACGAACGAACGAGTCCGAAAGCGATTGGCCAAGTTCATTAAGACGAAACTCCAAGGCATCCAGAAGCAAGGTGCCGGAGGTTCGAACGAGGGCACTGGCGGAAGTAAAAAGCCTGTACCCGGCAAACCCTCTGCACCACGAGACCTCACCGATACAAATCTGCCCAATTTCCCGACGAGCATGAGTTTCGAATATCCAAACGCAATCGTACGGCAAGGTCATAAGACTTCAGTGTGGCTGCTGGTAAATGCAAAGAACGGCTATTTACCTGCACATGATGATTCACTGTCCATCACATGGCCGAGCGGTGATGAAGATGGCAAGTTGCGGGTTGCTTCGCGCTCGACGTTAGGGGGCGGAAAGTCGAGTTGGCAAATTGCCGCCGAACCGGATTGCAAGCTTGGTGATTACAAGATGAAAGTGGAATTGATAACACCAAATGGGCCGCTAACAGCTGTCATTGACCTGAAGGTTGCTTCGCCACCGGAAGCACCGAAGGACAAACCGAGCACTGAACCGGAAACAGGCCCAGAGGTTCGCTGGGTCCGCAAGGATCAATGGGAAGACCATGATTTTAATGAACACAGTGTGGGTCGAGTGGCTGAGGACGTCGACTCTACAGTGATATTTATCAATCGCGACTATCGATTGCTCGTCCAATCTCTGGCGAGTCGGCTACTGACCGCGGATCAGATTTCCACCCGCGCCGATCGCTATCAATATCCTGTGGCATGTGCCCTTTGGCTTCAGAACCATGAAGTTCAACGCTTGACTGAGGAAACCAGACCCACTGAGGGCTACCTGAATTTGGAACTCGAACGACTTGCAGAAGCCGTACTGTTGGCCAGCGATCCCGATGTGTTGTTGGCCGAAGACACGAGCGAAGCAGACTGACGTCGGGACTATTGCGCTTTTGATCGGAGCGTGAATTAAGAAAGTCGTCTTGGCTGGCGCTTGCCGATTGAAGGCGCGTTCATCTCTCACGGAAGTCGCCTTCATGCAGTCCCTTGTAGTGACTGGAAAAAGATCTGTGAGACTCTTGCAACTGATGACGGGGGAAGCGAGCTTCCGAATAGCCTTCATTCGCATCGTCTTCCGCTGATTACTCCTCAATGTGTCCCACTGCGACAAAGTCGCTTCCTCGTCGAAAGGACACTGGCGACGGCAGTGCTGGTTTCGTTCGACGGTGAGTTGTCCTCTCGAATGGTTCTTGGGAATCAAGCACCTTGATACCGAAGCGGGACACGATGATGTCGCCGCCGAAGTTCAAGGCGTGTTCTACGGCGTGCACAAGATGCTCGCGACCAACGGCCATCTTTAAACCGCAATTCCAACAGGTCAGCACACTACCCATTTCGTCATCGTCGAGTCGAACCAGCGCGAGGTGGCTAGAACTCGCCGTTGAGCGGCGAAATCGAAGTTGAACCTTGACGAACTTGTTCAGATTCTTCGGGTCCAGTTGAGGGTAATTCTCGACGACCTCTGCCGCAAAGGTCGCGTAGTTAATCCGTGGGGCATTCCTGACCACCGCGTACAAGAGGCCTGGTCGGATCTTGATGAGTTTCTCTCGGTTCCACCAGCCATCTGAGTCATCGACGTGACCGTGATCGCCAATATCCAGCGACTGGATGAATCCTGGTCCACTGCCGACGGTGTCAAATTCACTCAAGTCGAAGATCGCGCGCTCAAAGTGCTGAGCGCCAGCCTTGCCGATGGGATGCAACTCCTCGTACGGGCGACGCTCGGCGCACTCGCCGCAAAACAAGATTTTTGAGCGGTACAGCGGGAGTTCGACGTCCCAAAAAATCCCTTGCGTAGCCATGACTCTCAAATTACGCTGTTGTACTTACATACACAGCGGCCTTGACCACATCAGTCCGCCAGAGTTCTCTTCCGCACGCGAGTCCGTAGATGTGAAGAGGCACCGAGGGGACACAGACGAGGTTCGTCGTGTCTCCAATTCCCACTTCAGGCGGTCTGTCACCGCTCCCACCGAACGATGCCCGCGCCTTAACGCTCGACCAGGTCTGCCGTCTCATGCAGCTCTCTCGGCCCAGCGTCGTGCGCCTCATCAATGAAAAGCGACTTCACGCCATCAAGGTCGGACGGACGTGGCGTATCAGTGCGGCGTCTTCGGCGGCGTTGCTCGAAGCTGAATCGAGCGCGTCATGAGCGCGAACAAGCCGGCCGCCAAGAAGGTCCCAGCAAATCGGACTCCAGTCGAGAAGTCACCCGCCAAGCAGCATGCCTCCAGAACAACTCCAGGACGAGCACGCACAAAGACACCAAAGTCGGCTCCCGATTTCCAGCTTTATCGGGACTATACCGACGATGAGATGGATCGCCTATTGGTCGACATCATTGACAAAGGCATACTGCAGCCCATCACGGTCGATCAGTACGGCGTCATCCTCGACGGGAATCACCGTGCGAGAGCCCACGCCCAGCTACGAGCGGCGGGGTTCAAACTTCCGCCGCTCGAGCGTCGCCTCGTTCCGTTGCAATCGGACCTCGACCGGTACAGCCACGCGGTCTCACTTAATGAGGTGCGTCGCCAGCTCGCTCCCGAGGACCGCGCCCTAACCGAAGCGAAGCTCCGCGAACAGGGCATGAGCTACCGCGCGATTGCGCGACTGTTCAACGTGAGTCAAACGACCGTCAGCCGCGACCTCTCGGGTGTCACATTTGTGACACCCGAGAAAGTCCGGGGTCTGGACGGACGGATCCAGTCGACGAAGAAGCACACGGTGGTCTCGACGTTCTCCGACCGCGACATCGAGCGAGCTCGCACGGCGTTGGAAGCTTTCGGCGATGACGTACCATCAGGTCACCTCACCGTGTCACAACTCGAAAAGAAGGAACGAGCCCACCAGGTGCGCCTCGGCGTCGAACCTGACGACACCGTTGTCACGGGTCCCCGGTGGCGTATCGACTGCGCGGACTTACGCGAATGGAACGTCGAAGCGAACTCGGTGGACTGCATCATTACCGACCCGCCGTACACGACGGAAGGTGTCCCCCTCTACGGTGAACTGTCGAAACTTGCCGCGCGAATCCTCAAACCCTCCGGACTGCTCTTCGCCTACGTGGGCAAACTGCACTTGCTCGAAAGTGGCAGCCTGCTCGCCAGTGAGCTTGAGTACTTCTGGACTTTCGACATCGTCCAGGCCTCGCACCCGACGCGCACGCCAATCCGCAAGATCGAAGGTGGCCACCGACCGGTGCTGGTCTTCCAGAAGCCGCCAGTCATGGCGAAGCGGTGGATGAACGACACCATCGTTTCGACGAGTGGCCCCGAGAAAGACCTGCATCACTGGCAGCAGTCCCTTCCCTCGATGCAGGAGCTGGTTCGGCGGGCCACCAAGCGCGGCGACCTCATCTGCGACCCGTTCACTGGATCGGGCACTTCGGGCGTCGCGGCGATCTCACTCCAACGACGATTCCTCGGTAGCGAGATCAACCCGGCGACAGCCTGGATCGCCCGCGACCGGATGCAGCGATTCGACGCGACCAAGGTGGCGTTATGAGGCGATTCTGGCCCTTTTGTCACGAATGCTCCCCAGCACTCCCACTGCACCGTTATCCCTCGTCATGGCGCTATTCGGTGCCCTCGTGCGGCCCCAAAACCGCTGTAGAGTGCCCTCTCTCGAAAGGAGGTCGGCCGTGACACAACGTAGATCCCGCGGGACCGCCTTTTACGACAAGCGCCGCCAGTGCTGGATGGGTTACATCGCTGACGGCACGATCACCGCGAACGGCACGCCACGTCGACGGTCATTCCGCGGTGGCTCGCAGTCGGAAGTCCGTCTAAAGCTCCGCGAGATCGAAGCCGCCATGCTCCTGGACAAGCCAGTCGTGGACGGATCAATGAAGGTCGCCACATTCTTGGAAGAGTGGCTAACGACCACCGTTGAACCGAACTGTCTGAGCGCGAACACCGCCGATAGCTACCGCCGCATTGTCAGGCACCACCTCATCCCAACGCTCGGCAAGAGACGACTCCGTGACTTATCCGTTCTCGACGTGGACCAACTCCTGGCCGCCAAGTATGACGCGGGGTAGAGCGGTTCCACGGTCCAGCGAATTCGGATGACGCTCATAAAGGCGCTTCGTCACGCCGAGCGCCGGGACCTCGTGGCCCGCAACGTCGCCGGGCTCTGTGACCTTCGACGCTCGAAGCCCAAGGAAGGTCGCTCACTTACTCCCGAGCAGGCGGCCAAGCTCCTCGCCGTTGCCCCGACCGATCGTCTCGGCATCACGGTCGAGCTCGGCCTCTACCTCGGGCTCCGGCCCGGCGAGGTTCTCGGCTTGCAATGGGGCGATATCGACTTTGACCAGTGAACACTCCGCGTACGCCGGTCGCTCAAGCGCGAACAGAACAAGCTTCAATTTGGCGAACCGAAAACACCCGGATCGCGACGAATTCTTGCCATCCCCGACCCCCTCGTGACAGCACTTCAGCGTCATCGAAATCAGCACAACATCGACCGTGAACGAGCCGACGACATGTGGACCGAATTCGATCTCGTTGTCACCACTGAGGTAGGCACGCCTGTCGACCCGAGCAACGCGCGTCGGACCCTGGACCGCCTTTGTAACGAAGCAGGAATCGGTCATTGGAATCCGAACGCCCTGCGTCACTCATTCGCCTCGCTGCTGTCGTTGCGCGGTGCACCGATGGAGGAAGTTGCAGACGCAATGGGCCACGTCGATACTCGAATGACCTCGCGCGTGTATCGCCACAATCTCAAGTCGGTGGTGGATGTAGCGGTTGTCCACCCCATCGTCCTTGAATGAAACTGTCAAGTTGACATTCGTGTACCCTGGGTGTACGATTAACCACGTATTGACACGAAGGAGCACATATGGCAATACCAATCAACCTACAGAAGCAACTTAATGCGGCAATCGCTGGCATTCATCAATGCGCGGAGCCTCTTGAGCGAGCGCGGCGCGGGGGCGAACTGATTGAGTATCTGCAACAGGCGATCAATCAGGTGGCAGAAAATCGGCGCAGGGCAGTTGCAGAAGCGGTGCAGTGGCCGGGTGAATCCATGGCGACAATTGCAGCCAAATTGGGTCTCTCGAAATCTGCAGTTGCCAAACTCGCGACTTCTGATCTTAGGGATGACGTCGCCAATGACTTGAGGACGCGGTTGGCCCGAGGGTTCAATCCGCCCCCACTTCGCAATGAGCTACCGAAAAAGTAGTTCCACTCAAATCCAGAAAGGTCGGTACACGTGAAAATCATGTGCTGCGACGAGACAAATGCATCGCCTTCAAAGAATGTCAATTTCTTCGTTTACGGAGGACTCGTTGTAGATGCTGATCAGCTCGGTCCGCTTTCCGAAGACATCGCCGCGATTCGAATCAAATCAGGCTTCGGCGCGGATGACTCGCTGAAGTTTCGCACTGCTTCAAGGCCAGAGGCCCTGGACCGGGACGAGTGGACCAACTCAAAGTCAAAGACCATCAAGTCGTGCCGTGAGCATGGCGCCAAATTCATTGCTTGTCTCATTCTTCACCAAATTGCGAAGGGTGGAGCAAAGGAAACGTCGACGTGGCAGCTCAATACGTGCGCCGAAGAGTTCAACCGACGTCTCACAAATGAAAGCGACTACGGAATGGTGATCATTGATCGTGTCGCAGATCACAGAGAATACAAATTACTTGGCAAGATCTTCCGGACTGGGGGAGAGACGCCTTGGGGAGAGAATAGGGAGTTCACGAGAATTGTTTCCTATTCTTCGACAAGTGATGGCGCGTCACACCTCGCCTCCGCGACCGACATCGTATTGGGAAGTTTTGCTCACTGCATTAATCACGTCGACGACGAGACATTACGGTGTCGTGATTTGTTCAAGAGTTTGGAGCAGCTCTTCACAGAGTCTCCAGAATATTCGGCTTCATCCAAGAATTGGGAGGGCCTGATCTTTAGTCCCGCGACAGTCAAAATACCGAAGTACTCACAACAATACGAGGAGCTGAAGAGTTATCTATCCCGACTCAGCAGTTCGTAATTAACGGACAACATAAAATGTTCTTCAGTCCTCCCGATGTTCGTCATCATCGCCGAAAACGTCAGTCCGCAGGAAGGACTGTGCTTCCATGACACACGAGTCGTGTGTCGATAGCTCGCAAGGACCAGCAATGAGCCTTACAATCAGGCCCATCTCGGACATGGAGTTGTGCGCCACAGTCACATTCACCTTCTCATCCGTATGAACTCTCTTCACTACGGGACCGTATTCACTTCCCAGATCGGCGAGTTTCTCGACTAGTTCCCACAGCGATGATTCATCTGTTTGTTCGAAGGCATCACCAGTTTGCTTCTGAGTAGCCAGTTCGGAACTAAGCCATTGCGGCAGAAGAATGATCGATGCAGTTTGAGCCCTTCTGTCGGCGCGATGAATGAGCCACCGAATTTTCCAACACCCAAACATGCCCGCGGCAAGTATCGAATGACCGGCAAGCGCTATGCCAATACCGCGCTCGCGATAAGTAGGCCACACGAAGAACTCCTGAACGACGGCAGTGCGAGCAACTTTTCTAATCTGCATCCATCCGACAACCAGCCAACCATGACCTTCAACATTGAGGAATGCAAGAGATTCAATTAGCGGTTCGGAGCTTCCCGAAGTGATTCCCCAGCTAACAAGAACTTTGAACTGCGGATGACTGAAAACAGCATTCCATCGCGGAAGTGTCTCACCTTCTCCAATCGGTTCTCCGTTTGGCCTAACAAAGATTTGATCCAGCGCCTCAGGCAACGGCCCCGGGTCAAATCTTGGCAACCAAGCTTCAATCATGTATTGCTCAAGATACGAAAAGGGGATCTCTCCCAGGCTCTCACGACCCCAATCCGGCCAGAAGTTGATGATCTCAACTCCGTCCTCGAGCAGACCAATGCCCGTTACGACGTGTCCGCCAACTGAGACCTCCTCTTCCAAGGGCTGACGGACTTTTCCGTCGGCGCAGGAATAGATACTTGGGAATATGGAGATGCATATTTCGGTTGGACATATCCCATCACCCCGAGCCCATAGTCCTTCAAGTCCGGCAGGAATTGCATTTTTAACTTCGTCCAACGACATCAGCGGTTCGTATGAAGAAATGAGGAATCTGAAGTCTTCGCCATTGGAAGTAACTTCTTGAGTCTGGAACTTCATCACACGATTCACGAAAATCACTTCTGCAAATCCGGCTGGCAACCACCGTTTCGTGGCTCCGGAAAGGATTCGCGCCATTGGCGAAACGTCCGTGATCTCGCCGTCCGGTATCAATCCTGGTATCCAGCTCACCGCCGTCATTCCAGATTGTCGTCAATAATCGGAGGCTCTCTGAAATGGTCAAAATTCTCCATTTCGACTAATACTTCGTCCGCAGTCTCATCTGCAATTTCAATGTATTTGCGTAACTTTCCATCAAGTCCGTACACCGCGATTCTTCGAGGTCTCTTCTCCTCGTTCGGACGACGAAATCTTTTGCGCATATAGAGGACGAGATTTGGAATCACAACAAACCAGATAGTGTCCTTGATCGCTCCTATCGATGGAAGATAGACATGAAGCGTGTCGAACCAATCGTTCGCCACGCCTTCCGTTGGTTCGTTCGATATAACCAATTCGAGGTCCTGGATGCCTACATTCACAGCGGAAGATTCGATGTCAGTAAGTAGATCCCTTAGTTGATCCGCAGGTGAATCGAGCGCATTGGCGGGTTCAATGATCACCATTGGTCTAAGAACTGACATAAGTACATTTGACCACGTTCAATGCAGATCAGCTCCCTTCATCCATACAATGACATCCAATGTTCGAAGAAGACTTACCTTCTCGGGTGACGCAACTGCCCTGGAGCGGATTAATTCCAGTCTCTCTCGTCGATCGACCGACTGAGGATCGATCGCGAGTGCCTGGTGCGGACACGACCACAATTTTCCCTTAGGAGGTTTCGTAGCGCTCTTCCAAACGTTGTCGTACGGAAGAATCAATAACGGTCGCTTGTGGGCGATCAGTTTGTTAGCCGTGACCCATCCGATACCATCGCCCTTCTCCAAGTCCGTCCACAAATCGTCAGCCGGCGAACCGTCCTTAATGTGAACCGCAGCCGAGCTCTCAAAAATGGAAACATCTATCGGTATCTTCTCAAGCAGTGATGCGAAGCGTCCTTTGTCGTCCTTTATGACCCACTCTTGTCTGCGTTTTCCAAAACGATTCATTGATAACGAAATAACCGCTCGCGCGTCGTCATTGGTAAATTTGTTTGGATTCACATCAAAGCCTTCGTCATTGCGCCCGAATTCATCGAAGCGTCGCCCTCCAAAGGTCAAGAAATAGCAGCGCACACGATCAATCGTTGGTTCAAGGTCGTCAAAAATCCGAGCATCAAGTCTCTCGATGAAATCTGCACAAAGTTTGCTTCCGCTCACGACTCACACCTCAACTCTTAAGAGCCACCCGATATCAATTTTCCTTGAAACCTTCAATCTGAGTAGCTCACCATATTGCTCATTAGCAGTTCGAATGGCCGGATACTTTGGTCTTGAATCGTTGTATTTGCAACGAAATCTTGGTGGGCCGTGCAGGACTTGAACCTGCGACCCCTTGCGTGTCATGGCTCCCGGTCGTGTTATTCAGTGACCCGTTCATATTTTGCGGAGTTTCGCCCGGTTCCATTAGTCGGCCGGTTGATCCACGGGTTGGGAATCGAGGTCTACGTACTCTAGGGACGAGAGCGCCCCTAGGTCGTCGAAGAACTCGCCGATAATGTCAAGCGTGGCCGCAATACTAGCTCGGAGACTGGCACTGACATCCTGATGCCGAGAGATTTGGTAGTTCTTTCCGGACAAACCTCGATCCAAACTGGACGACAACAGCTTGATCTCCTCCACATGCAAGTCCAAATCAAAACGCGCGCCCTATGGCTACATGTCGAGTCCACCATTGACCGAAATGACGGCGCCTGTCACGTAGGACGCTCGGTCATCCAGAAGGCTGGTCACGACGTACGCGACCTCCTCAGGTTTGCCAAGTCGACCGATCGGAATTCGCGCGACGATATTTTCGAGTACCGCCTCGGGAACCGACGCCATCATGTCAGTATTGATGAATCCCGGAGCCACACAGTTGACGGTAATGCCCTTTCCTGCGAGTTCGAGAGCGAGCGTCTTGGTGAGTCCGTGCATTCCTGACTTGGCCGTCGCGTAGTTGGCTTGGCCTACGTTTCCCGTCTCGCCAATGATGGAACTGATATTGACGATTCGTCCCGATCCTCGCGAGATCATGTGTTCGATGACCGCCTTGATCATGTAGAAACATCCCGAGATGTTGATCCGCATGACGCCGTGCCATTCGTCAATGGTCATCCGACGTACGGTGCGGTCAATATTGATACCCGCGTTGTTAATGAGATAGTCAACGTGACCGTGTTCTTCTATGGCGTCATTGACGAAACGTACGCAGTCCTCTGGTTCACCAACCTCCATCTGATGAATACTGACGGACTGCCCCATTTTCTCGGCCGCCTCGCACATCGACTCAGCCGCTTCGCGATTTGATTGATAGCCAGCGCACACGTGCACGCCGCTTTCGGCGAGGGCCATCGAAATCGCTCGCCCAATTCCTCGCGTCCCTCCGGTGATCACCGCTACTTTTTGCTCGGCCATCTGAACCACCCCCTTGGCGACACCCTATCCATCGTGTGAACGTCGCACCAGGTGGATGAACGTGACGAGTTGGAGATTTGCTCGCCTCTGCACAAGGCGCTACGAAGCACGTCGATAATCATGGACATCATCTCTGAGTTCCGACGGCGACCTGTCCATCTCGAAAGGCCGCCGAGCATTGGTTCAATGGGTCGCTTACCCAATCAACCGTATTGAGCGACGATCATAAGTCCCGGCGGCGGCGTCAAGGGGCCGCTCTCATTTCATGGTGTGAACGAAAGGACCTCTCGATGTGGCGAACAACGAGACATCCAACTCTTCGCCCGGACCCTTACGACGCTTCCGACAAGGCCTTCGCGATGATCGTTGTCTCATTGTCTAGCGACGATGGCTCGTGCAGTCGAGCCGGGTCCAGCTGATCGATCTGGTAGATCTGGGCACTGACGGCCTCGGGCGTGTTCTCACGCAACACGACGCCGTACGTCTCGGCGACCAAGATCCTCGCGATACGTCCCCCGGCGACGGAGTAGATGTTGCCGTTCACCGCGCACTCCTCGTTCGCGAGGTACGCCACGAGAGGACTCACGGACTCGGGCGAGACCTTGGGCGCGAGGTCGCCGAGGATGCCCTCGGTCATTCGCGTCAGGGCGATCGGGGCGATGGCGTTCACCTTGATACCGTGCTCGACACCCTCAAGCGCCAGCACACGCGTCAGTCCAGCAAGTCCGGCTTTCGCCGCGCCGTAGTTGGCCTGTCCGAAGTTTCCGAACAGCCCCGAGGCCGAGCTGGTGTTGACAATTCGACCGTAACCCTGCTCGCGCATCAAACGAAACGCCGGTTGCGAGACGTAGAACGCTCCCTTCAGGTGAACGTCGAGTACTTGGTCGATCAACGTGGCGTCCATTTTGTGAAACGCCCGGTCGCGCAGGATGCCGGCATTGTTGATCAATACGTCGACGCGGCCGAACGCGTCGAGGGCACTCTGCACAATCGCCGCGCCACCTTCTGCGCTGGCGACACTGTCGTGGTTCGGTGCCGCAACGCCACCGAAGGCGATGATCTCCTCGACGACACGCTGCGCGGCCGTGGCCGACGATCCACTGCCGTCGAGGGCGCCCCCGAGGTCGTTCACCAGGACGCTGGCTCCCCGGTGAGCGAGCGCGAGCGCGTGGGCGCGCCCGAGACCGCCGCCGGCCCCGGTGATGATCGCGACTCGTCCGTCAAATCGCAGTTCTTCCATGGTTATCTCCCTGTTCGGCGTTCGTTGAGAAGGTGATTGAGTGCTCAGAGGTCAGCGTGCTCGCTCACCGG
>Ga0209483_1002390_pt1 | contig 13201 bp, 11 predicted proteins | sample NGEPerA_FD_184508 | JGI IMG/M metagenome (GOLD analysis project Ga0209483, IMG submission 184508) | Arctic peat soil microbial communities from the Barrow Environmental Observatory site, Barrow, Alaska, USA - NGEE PermafrostL2-A... | ecosystem: Environmental > Terrestrial > Soil > Wetlands >... | reverse complement strand
CCGGCCTTCGACGCGGCATAGGCCGCCTGGCCGTAATTGCCGTAGAAGCCGGCGGTCGAGACGATGTTGACGATGCGCCCCCAGCCATAGGGATCGCCGCCGCGCTTGGCCTTGGCCTGGTCGCGCAGCAGCGGCGTCGCCGCCGCGATCATGTAGAAGGCGGCCGAGAGATTGGTGCGGATCACCGCTTCCCAATCGAGCGGATCGAATTTGAAAACGAAGGCGTCGCGAATGATCGCGGCGTTGTTGACCAGGATGTCGATGCCGCCGAAGCGGCTGCGCGCCAGATCGATGGCGGCCTGGGCGGCCGAGGGCGAGGCGATGCTTTCGCTGAAGGCGCAGGCCCGCGCGCCCCATGACTTGGCAAGATCCCGTGCCGCATTGGGATCGGCGCCGTCGCCGCCAATGCCGGTGCCGTTATCGGCGATCACGACGGAAGCGCCCTGCGCGTGCAGCGTCGCGGCGATGGCGCGGCCGATACCGCGCGCGCCGCCCGTCACCAGGGCGACGCGGCCTTTGAGGATGGCGCTCATGGAGCGGCATCCTGCATGGAACCGCCGGACGGTCAAGCAGGGGCGGCCGGCGGGAATTGCGCCCCAATAAAAAGGCGCCCGGCTAGGGGGGACAAGCCGGGCGCCCGAAGTCCTTGGGGGAGTCGGAGGGTCATTTGCAGGCCCCCCGGCCCACCGACGGCCACAAGGCCGCAGGCGGCTTCTAAATAATAGATAGGCAGCGCCGGGCGGAAATAAAGGCGGCGCCCATCGCATGCGATACATGCGGGCGCCGCATGTCTCGGCCCCCGCTTCAGCCCCCGTCTCAACCGATCCCGAGCCAGCGCCGGACCAGCGCCAGGAGCCGTGCCGGCTCCTCCTGCACCATCAAATGGCTGGATCCCGCAAGCTGCGTCAGTCGGGCGCGCGTCATCTGCCGCGCCATGTCGGGAATGGCGCGCGCGATCCAGTCGCGATCCGGGCGGTTGGGATCGCCGCCGACGAGATCGAGCGGGCGTTCGATGCGGTGAAGGTGGCGCCAGGTATCGGCACGCCAATGGATGGCGAAGATTGCCGCCTCGACCTCCGGCGGGCAGGCGAGAGTAAAGCCGCCCTCCGGGCTCGGCCGTAGCGTGGCGCGGCAATGGGCTTCGAGCATCTCGGGCGCGAAGCGCGCGAAGGGGCCCTTGCCGTTCCTCAGCCGCGCGGCAAAGACTTCGATGCTCGGCCAGGAGGATCGGCGGCGCCCGGCGCCGTCGATCAGCCGCGCCTGCAGCAATTCGGCCTCTTCGTGCACCGGCAGCTCCGGCGGCGGAAAGATCGGCGGCTCGATCAGCATGATGGCGGCGAGATCGGCCATGCCGCCGGCGATCAGCAGGTCGATCGCCGCGGCGGCGCCGAGCGAATGGCCGACGTAATAGAGCGCGCGGCCGGGGGATCGCTCGCGCATCGCGCGCAGCACGGCATCGAGATCCGCCGCGACGCGCGCGCGCGAGAAAACCGTGTCGAGCGGCCCTGCGGGCCATGTGGCCCCGCCATGGCCGCGCGCGTCGAAGGCGAAAATCTGCGCGTCGCGCGCGAGATCCGCGAGCCACGGCCCGTAGGAGCCGGCCGCCAGGCCGTTGGCGTGGCCCAGCAGCAGCGCCGGCCCTTGCGCCGGACCGGACAGCGCGTAGACCGGCAGGCTGGCTTCGTCGGACGTGGCGACGCGGAAGACCGCCGCCGCATCGGGCAACGAAAGAAAGCCGTCGCTCATGCCGCGAAGGCGCTCAGCCGCCGCGGCTGCCGCTGCTGTGAGGATCGGTCCAGATGAAGAGCTGGGGATTGATCTGCACGCCGAATTGCGGGTTCGACAGCGTGACAGTGATATGCTTCTTCTGCGCGTCGACCACCGTCCATTGCCGCAGCTCCAGCGGATTTTCCTGCAGCACCAGGGTCACCTGGCCGTTCTGCGCGCGCTTGGTCTCGTAGAGCGACAGGCGGAGCACGCCCGGATCGTGGCGCACATTCTCCACCGTAATGTCGCCGCCCATCCTGATGTTCTCCTGCAGCAGGAACCAGGCGGGCGTGTCGTCGAGCGGAACCCAGGAAACCTGGTCGAGCTTGCCGTCGTAATAAAAGACCTCGCCCTGCGCCGCGACCAGCAGGATCGGGTTCGGGCTGTCGTATTCGATCCGCATATGGCCCGGCCGCTGGAGATAAATCTTGCCGCTCGCCGTGCTGCCGTCTTCCGCCACCTGATCGAAGCGCGAAGCGAGGGTGTGGATGCCGTTCATGTAATTCTGCACCCGGTTGACGTCGGGCTGGTCGGCAACCGAGATCGCGGCCCGCGCCAGGCGCGGCAGCAACATGGCGCCGCCGATCGCGAGCATCAGGGCGCGGCGCGACGGTTGCGCGGCGAGGCGTTTGTCGTCCTGCATGCGGTGAAACTCCACGGCCTTTGTGGCGGATTTACGGCCCGGCCGCCCCTAATATCCCAGCCGGGCGGTCTCAGCCGTGCGACCGGCCGAGCACCTCGCGCTTGCCGACATGGTTGGCCGTGGTGATGACGCCCTCGGTTTCCATGCGCTCGACGATCCGCGCCGCGCGGTTATAGCCGATCTGGAGATGGCGTTGCACGAAGCTGGTCGAGGCCTTGCGCTCGCGCGTGACCAGCGCCACCGCCTGGTCGTAGAGCTGGTCGCCCGAGCCGCCGCCTTCATCGAGGAATTGCGCCATCTCGTCTTCCTCGTCGGCGGTGACGTCCTCGACATAGGTCGGCGCCGGCCCATGCTGCTTGAGGAAGCGCACCACCGCCTCGACCTCCTGGTCGGAGACGAAGGGACCGTGGACGCGCGTGATGCGGCCGCCTCCCGCCATGTGCAGCATGTCGCCGCGGCCCAGAAGCTGCTCGGCGCCGGCCTCGCCCAGGATGGTGCGGCTGTCGATCTTGCTCGTCACCTGGAAGCTGAGACGGGTCGGGAAGTTCGCCTTGATCGTTCCGGTGATGACGTCGACCGAGGGCCGCTGCGTCGCCATGACGATATGGATGCCGGCGGCGCGCGCCATCTGCGCCAGGCGCTGCACCGCCTGCTCGATCTCCTTACCGGCGACGAGCATCAGATCGGCCATCTCGTCGACGACGACGACGATGAGCGGCAGCGCTTCGTTGGCGAGCGGCTGTTCCTCGAAGATCGGGCGGCCGGTTTCCTCGTCGAAGCCGGTCTGGACGCGGCGCATCAGCACTTCGCCCTTGGCCTTGGCCTCGGCAAGACGCTGGTTGTAGCCCTCGATGTTGCGCACGCCGAGCTTGGACATGGCGCGGTAGCGGTTTTCCATCTCGCGCACGGTCCATTTGAGCGCGACAACGGCCTTGCGCGGTTCGGTGACAACCGGCGCCAACAGATGCGGGATGCCGTCATACATCGACAGCTCGAGCATCTTGGGATCGATCATGATGAATTTGCACTGGTCGGGCGTCAGCCGATAGAGGATCGACAGGATCATGGTGTTGATGCCGACCGACTTGCCCGAACCGGTGGTGCCGGCGATGAGCAGATGCGGCATGCGCTGCAGATCGGCGATGACCGGCGTACCGCCGATATCCTTGCCGAGGACCAGCGGCAGCTTCGAGGCGTTGCGCTCATAGGCCTCGGAGGACAGGAGCTCGCGCAGGAACACCATCTCGGAACGCGCATTCGGCAGCTCGATGCCGAGCACGTTGCGGCCGGGAATGACGGCGACGCGCGCCGAGAGCGCGCTCATCGAGCGCGCGATATCGTCGGCCAGGCCGATGACGCGCGACGCCTTGATGCCGGGCGCGGGCTCGAGCTCGTAAAGCGCCACGACGGGACCGGGACGCACTTTGACGATTTGCCCGCGCACGCCGAAATCCTCGAGCACGGATTCGAGCAGCCGCGCATTCTGCTGCAGCGCCTCTTCATTGACGGCGGCGGTGCGCGAGGGCGGCGCCTCGGTGAGCAGGTCGAGCGGCGGCAGCAGATGATCGGAGGGGGCGAGGTCGAGGCTGCTCTGGCGCGGGCGCGCCTTGGGCTTGCGCTCGCGCAGCGGCATGTCGACCGCGGCGTAGCGGCGCTGTGGCGCCGTATTCTCGTCGTCGCCGTCGATGTCGTCCGCCGGCGCGCCGGTATCGCCGAGCAGCAGCGGCTCGCGCCGCGGGCCAAGCGGGCCCGATTCGATCTCGGCCCGGGCGCGCCTGAAGCGCAGCCACGCAAAAGGCATCGCGAGTGCATTGATGCGGCCGCGCCATGATACGCGCGGAATTTCGGGATCGGCGGCGCGCCGCGCGCGGGCGGCGGCGCGCGCAGCACCCGGTTGGCGGGTGAAGCCCATCACATAGAGCAGCAGCAAGCCGACCAGCGCCGCCGCCGCCATGGCGGAGATCGGCGGCGCGATGTTGAGACGACCGAAGCCCTGGCGCGCCAGGCGGCCGGCCAAGCCGCCGAGGCCGGACGCGATCGGCCAGGCGGGCGGCGTCGGCAGCACCGAGAGTGCCAGAGCGGCAAGGGGCAGCGCCCAGGGGGCCAGCAGGAGCTTGAGCCAAAAGCGCCGCAAGCCGCGGCCGAGCAGGGCGCGCAATCCCCAATCGGCCAGCATCAGCGGCGCCAGCGCGGATGCCGCGCCGAACGCCTGCAGCAGCGCGTCGGCGAGCTGGGATCCGGCGAGCCCCATGAGGTTGCGCGCGGGTGCATCGACCGCATGGTCCCAAGAGGGATCGCGGCCGTCATGGGTGGCCAGCGCCAGGGCGGCGAACAGCGCCGCCGCGAGGAACAGCGCGCCGCCGAGGCGCTCGATCAGGCGCGGCCAGTTGAGGCCGCTGTCGCTGGAGCGCGGCCGGGTGCGGCCGGTGTCGCCGATGCTGACCATAACCGATATCCCCCACGAGCCGGAAAGCATGCCAATCCGGTGAATAAGGGATCGATCATACGCGATCGGACGAGGATCGCCAAGCAAGCCCTTGGGGTATTTGATTTAAACGAATCGCAATAAGGGATAACTTTTGCCGCTTTCGTGCCGAGTCGCAGCCGCCCCCGCCCTTAAAAGAAGAAGGGGGCGGCTGGTCAGCCGCCCCCAGGCACCACAGGAGGAAACGTTGCTTACTGCACGGTCTCGCCATGGAGGGCGAGATCGAGGCCGTCGCGCTCGATCTCTTCCTCGACGCGCAGGCCCATGACCACGTCGATGACCTTGAGAATCACCAGCGTCGCGATCGCGTCGTAGACGAAGACGATGATGATGCCCTGTGCCTGGTTCAGCACCTGCATCGCATTGCCCTCGATCAGGCCGGCCGTGCCGCCGTATTCGCTGATGGCGAAGACGCCGGTGAGGAGCGCGCCGGCGATGCCGCCGACCGCATGGACGCCGAAGCAGTCCAGCGCGTCGTCGTAGCCGAAGGCATGCTTGAGGCCGGTGGCGCCCCAGTAGCAGACAACGCCCGCCACCGCGCCGATCACCAGCGAGCCGATCGGGCCGACGAAGCCCGAGGCCGGGGTGATGGCGACGAGGCCGGCGACCGCGCCGGAGCAGATGCCGACGACCGTCGGCTTGCCGCGGAGCGCCCACTCGACGAACATCCAGGCGAGCGCGGCGGTGGCGGTGGCGATCTGCGTCACCGTCATGGCCATGCCGGCCTGCATGCCGGCGGTGACCGCCGAGCCCGCATTGAAGCCGAACCAGCCGACCCACAGCAGCGAGGCGCCGATGAAGGTCAGGATGACGTTATGCGCCGGGCCGGTGTCCTTGCGCTTGCCCAGAACCAGCGCCGTCATCAATCCGGCGACGCCGGCGTTGATGTGCACGACCGTGCCGCCGGCGAAGTCGAGGACCTTCACATAGGCGGCGTCGTTGCCGCTGTTGAGGAAGCCGTCCGGCCCCCACACCCAATGCGCGACCGGCGCATAGACCAGCGTCGCCCACAACGCCATGAACACGCACATCGACGAGAACTTCATCCGCTCGGCGAAGGCGCCGGCGATGAGCGCCGGGGTGATGATCGCGAAGGTCATCTGGAAGCACATATAGACCGTCTCGGGGATCGTCGCCGCGAGCGGATTGGGATTGCCGATGCCTTTCGAGATGTCGCTCAGGATCCCCTGGAGGAACGCTCGATCGAGCCCGCCGATGAACGGCGAGCCGGCACGGAAGGCGAAGCTGTAGTTGAACATCATCCACAGCACCGTCACGAGGCAGGTGATAAAGAAGCTGGTCATCACCGTGTCGCCGACGTTCTTCTTGCGCACCATGCCGCCGTAGAACAAGCCGAGGCCCGGAACGGTCATCATCAGGACCAGGGCCATGGAGGTCAGCATCCACGCGGTATCGCCGGAATTGGGCGTGCAGTTCTCGAGTACGGCCTTCTTCGGATCGGGATCGGAAACGCAAGCCGGCGGTGCCGCGTCGGCGGCCGGCGCGGCGGCCGCATCGGCGGCGGGTGCCGCCGGCGCAGGCGCCGCCGTCTGGGCGTGTGCCGCGACGAGCGGTAGCAGGATGACGAAGGCGACGACCGGCAGGAGCCGGAGCACCGCCCCGAAGCGCGCGCGAAATTTGAATTCCAACATGAGAAAACCCCTCCCGATGGGCCCATAGAGGCGCCGTCCGAATGGCCGGTCGCTGCCACATAAATAACAAGATTCGTGCCAAGTGCCGGATTGACCGGGATCGCGCTGCACTGCGAAAAACTGCCTGTGGATAAGCATTTTCTGCTCAATTCGTACTCAAGCTCAAAAGGCCTGATTAAAATTTAGGCAGCTCAAATGACGTTGATTTCAACCGGCTGCCGCGCTGGACAGCGGGACGCCGGCGGCAGGATTGTGCCCGCACGGGAGCGACGCATGGCAAGACGGGGACGCATGACCAGGCAGCGGGAAATCAGCGTCGAGCTCGCCGTGGTGGGTGGCGGCCTCGCCGGCGCCACCCTGGCGGTCGCGGCATCCGCCGCCGGCATCGAGGTGGCGCTGATCGACCGGCTGCCCGCCAAGACGATCCTGAAGCCGGGATTCGACGTCCGCACCACGGCGCTGTCGCATGGCTCGAAACAGGTGATGGATGCCATCGGCATCTGGGACGTAATCGGTCCGACGGCACAGCCCATTCTCGAGATCCGCGTCGCCGACGGCGCCGCGCCCCTGTTCCTGCATTACGACCACCGCGACATCGGCACCGATCCGCTCGGCTTCATCGTCGAGAACGCGAACCTCCGCCGCGCGCTCCATGAGCGCGCCGGCGCGTTCAAGAATCTGCGCCGCATCGCGCCGGCCGAGGTCGCGCGCGTCGTCGATACCGGGGCCTTGGCGCGCATCGAGCTGGCCGACGGGCGCGTCGTCACGGCACAGCTCGTCGCCGCCTGCGACGGGCGCAACTCGGCGCTGCGCCAGGCGGCCGGCATCAAATGCCTGTCCTGGGCCTATCGGCAAACGGCGCTGGTCGCGATCGTCGCGCATCAGAAGCCGCATCGCGGCGTCGCGGTCGAGCATTTCCGCCCGGCGGGGCCCTTTGCCATCCTGCCGATGACGGGCAATCGCTCCTCGATCGTCTGGACCGAGACATCATCCCGCGCGCCGGGACTGCTCGCGCTCGACAAGGAAAGATTCCGCGCCGAGCTGCAGCGCCGCTTCGGCGATTTCCTAGGATCCGTGTCGCTCGCCGGACCGGTCTGGTCCTATCCGCTGTCCTTCAACCATGCCGAGCGCTATACCGCGCCGCGCCTGGCGCTGGTCGGCGACGCGGCGCATGCCATCCATCCGATTGCCGGCCAGGGGCTCAATCTCGGCATCCGCGACGTTGCCTCGCTCGCCGAGATCGCCGTCGATGCGCGCCGCCTCGGCCTCGATATCGGCACCGCCGATCTTTTGGCGCGTTATGAGCGCTGGCGGCGCTTCGACGCGGTGACCATGGCGGCGATTACCGACGGGCTCAACCGGCTGTTCTCGAACGAGCTCAAGAGCGTGGCGGTACTGCGCGATCTGGGCCTGGCCGCCGTCAACCGCATGCCCGGGCTGAAGAAGGCGCTGATGCGCCACGCCATGGGCACTTCCGGGAACCTGCCCAAATTGGTGCGCGGCGAGCCGCTTTAGGACCGTTTGGGTTCGCGCGACAATCCGGCCTTCTCAAGCTGCGCCAGGTAGATCTGCCAGCGCTGCTCACGCTCGCGGCCCAGCGTATGGAGATAGGTCCAGGAAAAGATCCCGGTGTCGTGCAAATCGTCGAAATTGATGCGGATGGCGTAATTGCCGACCGGGTCGATGCCGATGATGCCGACATGCTTGCGGCCGGCGACGAGCTGCTTCTGGCCGGGGCCATGGCCCTGCACCTCGGCCGAGGGGCTTTCGACGCGCAGATATTCGGCCGGCAGGCGGAAAGTCTCGCCGCCCGCGAAATCGATTTCGAGCATGTTCTCCGCCCGCTTGAGGCGGATTTCGGCCGGCCAGGGCGCGTTCATGCGAAGGCGGTCAGGGCGACCTCGGCTTGAGCCGCGACTTTTCGTCGTCGCGCAGCGGCCGCGCCTCGTCGGCGAGCATGATCGGGATGCCGTCGCGGATCGGATAGGCCAAGCCGGCATCGACGCTGATCAGTTCCTGCGCGGCACGGTCGAAGATCAGCGCCGCCTTGGTCAGCGGGCAGACCAGAATCTCGAGCAGCTTGGGATCGACCTCGGACATCGGCTTGGTCCTCGACGTTGGTGCCCCCATCAGTGACGCTGGGGCGCGTCCTCGGGCATGCCAGCAAGAAGCGCCATCTCGACGAGTTGGGTCAAGAGCGCCGCGCGCTCCGCCGGCCCGGCTTCGAGCAGCGCCTGTTTCTCGGCCGGGGCGAAGGACGCCATCATGGCGACGGCGTTGACCAGCCGGAGCAGCGGCATCGAGGTCGCGGCCGAAACGTCGCCGCCGACGCCGCGGCGCTGGAGGAAGGGGCCAAGCGCCGCGACCAGGCGCTGGCGGTCGACGCCCTCGACCTCGGCATTCTCGCGGTCGATTGCATAGCGCGCCCAACCGGGCGTGACGCGGCGGAAAAGCTCGGTCCGCGGCGGCTCGGCGATGACGTCGAAGCGCGACACGCCTTCGAGCACGATGAGATAGCGGCCGTCGCCGCTTTCGCGGAATTCGACGATGCGGCCGGCGCAGCCGGTCTTGTAGAGCGGCGGGTCGCCGCCGTCGCCCTTGCCCTCGAGCGGCTGGATCATGCCGATCAGGCGGCCATCGCCGAGCGCCGCCTCGGTCATCGCCAAATAGCGCGGCTCGAAGATGTTGAACGGCAGCCGCGCCCCCGGCAGCAGCAGCGCGCCGGTCAGCGGAAAAATCGGCAGGCGCGCGGGCAGCTCGGCCAAGGCGCCCTCAGGCGAAGAGGATCGCGGAGAGCCGCTTGCGCGAAGCGACGCTCAGCGGATCGCCGAAGCCGATCGCCGCGAAGAATTTGAGCAATTGCTTGCGCGCCGCCTCGTCGTTCCAGGCGCGGTCGCGCCGGATGCTGTCGAGCAGATGGTCGATGGCCTTTTCGCGCTCGCCGGCGGCGAAGAGCGCCGCAGCCAAATCGAGCCGCGCCTGATGGTCCTTGGGATCGGCCGCCAGCCGCACCTCGAGCGACGCGGTCTCGCCCGCCGCCTTTCGGCCGGCCTCGGCGATCTCGATGCCGGCGCGCGCCGCGACAATGTCGGCGTGGTTGGCGTGTTCGGCCGGCACGCGCGCGAGCAGCGCCTTCGCCTGGGCGATGTCCTGCTTGGCGAGGGCGGCGCGGGCGAGGCCGGCCAGCGCGTCGAAATTCTGCGGCTCGACCTCGAGAATTTGCGACCAGATATTGGACGCGCGCGCGGCATCGCCCGCGGCGAGCGCCTCCTTGGCCAGCGCCAGCGCGTCGGCGATGGGCGAGGCCGGCGCCCCGCCGAGCGCGGTCAGGCGCTGGACGAATTGCTTGATCTGGGTTTCGGGCAAGGCACCGACGAAACCGTCGACCGGCTGGCCGTTCTTGAAGGCATAGACCGCCGGGATCGACTGGACGCGCATCTGCTGCGCCAGCTCCTGGTTCTCGTCGACGTTGATCTTGACCAGGCGGACGGCACCCTTGGTGTCGCGCACGGCTTTTTCGAGCGCCGGGCCGAGCTGCTTGCAGGGGCCGCACCACGGCGCCCAGAAATCGACGACGATCGCCGCCTCGGCCGAGGCCTCGATGACGTCGGCCATGAAGCTCGCGGTGGTGCCGTTGCGAATCGGATCGGCGGCATTGCCGCCGCCGGGCGCGACGCCCGGGGCGCCGCTCGGGGCGCCGTGAGGAGGGGCCTTGCCAATGATGGTGTCCATATGCCGTCGTCCTAAGGCGTTCCAGGAAAACTTCCCTGATAAATGGCCGCGGCGGCGCCCGATGGCAAGCCTCTTCGGCGCGGCAACGGCTCTTTAAGGTCCGAACCCTAGACTGGCCGGGTACGGCGGCTTGCAATGCCGGTCGGGCTTTGTATGATCGCCGCTCACTCGCGGAGCGCGGGCGTAGCTCAGGGGTAGAGCACAACCTTGCCAAGGTTGGGGTCGAGGGTTCGAATCCCTTCGCCCGCTCCAGTTTTCAAGCATTTGAAGAGCCGCGGCACGCGCCGCGCTAAATCCCGCCCGGTCGGCGCGGGGCGATATTTGACCGGCAAGGGAACGGATCTCCGCGGCGCTCGTTGGTTCTGGTCGGCTCGCATCCCCGCGCGGCGCGATTTGGCTCCGATTTCACGCCTCAACAGAAAGACCCCATCATGATGCGAAAAATCGCCTTGTCGGTTTTGTTCCTGGCCGCGATCGCCGCATCGCCCTTCATGGCGCCCGACAGCGCCGTCGCCCAGCAAGGCCGCGACCAACAGGTCTTGATCGACAAGGCCGCCGCCGTGGTGGGGCCGATGCGCCACGATCCGAACTTCACCTATTCGGGCAGGCTGCTCGCCCGCGCCAAGGCGGTGATGATCGTGCCCGAGCTGACCAAGGGCGGATTGATCATCGGCGGCCAGGGCGGCGCCGCGGTGCTGGTGGTGAAGCGGCCCGACGGGAGTTGGAGCGATCCCGCCTTCTATTCGTTGGGCGGCGGCACCCTCGGCTTGCAGGCCGGCGTGCAGCAGGCCAAGACCGTCTTCTTCATCATGACCGACCGCGCGCTCGACGAATGGATGCACGATCAGGTCCATTTCGGCGGCCAGGACGGCATCGGCGTCTTCGTCGTCGGCCAAGAGAACAAGCAGAACGCGCTGACCGCGGATACCGCCGACGTCGTCGCCTGGGTCCATGCCAGCGGCGTCTATGGCGGCATCACCGTCGAGGGCACCTCGATCTCCTTCGATCGCGACGCCACGGCGGAATATTATGGCCGGCCGCTATCGCCCGAGCAGGTCTTCAACGGCGCCGCGCACAATCCGCACGCCAACCGCCTGCGCAGCGCGCTGCGCTAGGGGAGGCGTACCGGACCGTCGAAGGACGCGGCGCAAGCGCGGACGGATGATGCGCGGCGCGTTTCGCAAGCTTCCCGGCCTGCTGGTTCTGGCATGGGCCGCGATCGCCTCGGGGACGAGCCGGGCCGAATCGTTGCTCGATGCGCCCGTCTTCTACACGGCGACCCGCGACGTCACGGTCGACGGCCGCAACTATAGCGGGATCGTCCATCACGTCGCCGGCAAGGAGCGGCAGGAGCAGACCCTGCTCGGCATGCAGGACGTGTTCATCCTGGACGGTGAGGCGGAGCAGGGATGGCTCGTCGTTCCGGCGCTCAAAAGCTACGTCGCCTTTCCGTTTCCGCCGGTGATGGCCATGCTGGCCAGCCCCATCCTGAAGAAGACGCGAATCGGCGACGATGTCGTGGACGGCATCCCGACCGTGAAATACCGGATTCATACGACGGCGCGCGACGGCACGGTGGCCGACGGCTTCGCCTGGTTCAGCCGGCGCGGCGTGCTGATGAAGCTGCAAGGTAGCGTGATCGCGCTCCAAGGCCATCGCACGACTATCGCGATGGCGTTACGCGACGTGAAGGAGGCGCCGCAAGACGCGGCGCTTTTCGTCCCGCCGCGCAACTTCACGCAATTGCCGGCCGAGGCCCTGGCGCCGCTGCTCGGCACGCCGCCGGGCTGAGGCGCGTTGCCCACGCCGGCGCTTGCGGTCAGAGATTCGCCTCTCGATCGGCCGCGTTCTTGCGGGCCGTGGCGCGCCGCGCCCGCATTTCCGCCTGATTGGATGTCGCCGCTTCGGCAAGCCACGCGTGGAGCGCGGCCGCCGCGTCGGCGAAGACGCCGGGCATTTCGGCGATCAGGCGTCCGGCGGCCGCCCGGTCGTCGTCCTTGCAGGCGTGTTCGAGCGCGATGCCGATTTCGCGAACGCGGGTCGCGCCAATATTGCCGGCGGCGCCGATGATGGTATGCGCCTCCCGCGCCAGCGCCTGGGAATCCCACGGGACGGAGAATTTCCGGAGCTGCGCCATTGACGACCCGGTGTTCTCGACATAGGTCGCGACGAGTTCTGCCAGGCTCTCGGACTCGACCATCGATGTCAGCGCGTCGAGTTGCTGCCGATCGAGCGGCGGCAATGCCGCCGGGCAGGCCTCATCCGTCTCGCCGTCGTCGCCGGCGGGGGCGACGGGATCGGCGGGCGCGGCCTCGGCAACGGCATATTTTGCCAGCTTGGCGAGCAGAACCTCCGGCTTGATCGGCTTGGACACGTAATCGTCCATGCCGAAAGCGAGATACTGTTCCTTCGCGCCGGCCATGGCGTGGGCGGTGAGGACGATAATGGGCACCCGGTTTTTGGGCGGCGGCAGGGCGCGGATCTGCTGCGTCGCCTGCACGCCGTCGAGCTCGGGCATTTGCACGTCCATCAGCACGACGTCGTAGTCGCTGCGCCGCACCGCATCGACCGCCTGATGGCCGTTCTCCGCGATTTCGACCTCGTGGCCGGCCTTGCGCAGCAGCGCCATGGCGAATTGCTGGTTGAATTTGTTGTCCTCGGCCAAAAGAATCCGCAGCGCGCGGCCCTTCGCCGCCGGAATCTTCGGCCTGGCCGCGACGGCGGCGAGAAGGGGTGCCGCCGGTTCCGCCTGCGCGGCTTGGTCCGGCGCATGGCTGTAAAGCGAAACCAGGGCATCGAGCAGATCGTGCTGGCGTACCGGCTTCTCGAGCACCGCATCGAGCAATTTCGATGCGTCGCCGGACAGGCTGTAGCGTCCGCCGGAAGAGACCATCACCATTTTCGTCTCGGCAAGTCCGGCGA
>Ga0209483_1002389_pt1 | contig 13204 bp, 15 predicted proteins | sample NGEPerA_FD_184508 | JGI IMG/M metagenome (GOLD analysis project Ga0209483, IMG submission 184508) | Arctic peat soil microbial communities from the Barrow Environmental Observatory site, Barrow, Alaska, USA - NGEE PermafrostL2-A... | ecosystem: Environmental > Terrestrial > Soil > Wetlands >... | reverse complement strand
TCAGGGTGGGCGTGACGCTCACCGACATTACGCCAGCCACCGAACGCCAAATGGATTTCCTGCTCAATGATGACGGTGAGAGGCGGCGGTGGGAAGCTGTGACGCAAGCCACCGATGCCCTCAACTCGCGTTATGCCAAGACGGTTGTGAGTGTCGGCCCTTGGCAACCGCCTGAGGGTGGGCATGTGGGCGGCAAGATTGCCTTCACTCGCATCCCCAGTGCTGAGGACTTCATGTGATGAATTGGAAGACGAATTTGCAGGTGCGTGATCTTGATGAGGCCCAGCGCCTTGAGGTGACATGTAAGGACTGTGGCCACGTCCATTACCTCACCCGCAAGCAAATCGTGCAGTCACCCGAACGGGAGTTTCTTTATCTTGATGAAGTGGAGCGTGAAACGGTTTGCCGAGCGAGAGGTTGTCGTGGCTCAGTCCGCATAGCCATGGTTCGCAGCGGCGAGACGAGCGGCTTTGTCGGCGGGATGGCATGATACAGTGAAATGTGATTGAGTGTGCAGCCATGTGCAACCGCTATGCAATGAACCGTACTCGAGAGGAAGTGCGCCTTTCAGCCAAGGCGCTTCGGGACTTGAACAACAACCAACCGCCGCTGCCCGGCATATTCCCGGACTACCCGGCACCCATTGTTCGCGTCCAAAATGGCGTTCGAGAAATGGCCAATGCACGTTGGGGAATGCCATCGCCGGCCTTTGCCTTGCAGGGCCGCAATTCTGATCCCGGCATTACCAATGTGCGCAACACGGCCTCGGCTCACTGGCGGCGCTGGCTGGACGTTGGGCATCGATGCGTGGTCCCGTTCACCAGCTTCTCTGAAAATGAAGGATTGCCAGATGGCACAAAACCGCCGGTCTGGTTTGCACTGAATGAGAGCAGGCCGATTGCCTTCTTTGCAGGCATCTGGACACCACAATGGAAATCGGTGCGCAAGGTCAAGGAAGGCGAGACAACCAATGACCTGTTTGCCTTCCTGACCACCGAGCCAAATGAGGAGGTGGCGGCGATTCATCCCAAGGCCATGCCAGTGATACTTACAACCCCAGAAGAGGTTGATAGCTGGCTGGCAGCGCCAATGGCCGTGGCTTTGACGTTGCAAAGGCCACTGCCCGATGGAGCGCTGAAAATCGTTGCCCGTGGCGGAAAGTCAGATGGCTAAGAAGGCAATTACCGTTGGCGACCTAATCGCCCAAGGCCAACACCTCGTGCTGACGTGCAAGGCCTGCAACACCATCAGCACCAAAGACCTGAACGATGTGTTCTTTCGCCCAAAGATGGAATTGTTGGCGTTGACCCACATGATGCACTGCCCGGAATGCGGCTACTCGAACAGTGTCGATGGCAAAAGTAGGCTCATCGTCACTACTGAATATCAACTGGTACCCAGCATTATTCTATGAGTGGAAGTCCTGAAGTTTATCGACCCAAATTTGCGCAGTTTGTTTTCCTAAACTTCTGCTTAGGGTCATCTCCAGTAGTGAAGCAGTTAATTGGGTCTGTCAGTTCTGCATCGTAGACCAGACTCACTAGCGGCAAAAGCTGACATCCGCAGCAGCGCTTCTGCTTTTCCGTGGCAACCGGACTACCTGCGGACGTGTGGCAATCTCTCAAGTGGGCCAGCACCGGTTGTTCAAGCATCTCGTTGCGAATGACAATTTCGAACCGTCTGCGGACCCATTTCGTTGAATTCTGGCAACTGCTATGGTCGGCCTGCAATAGAGGTCGCGTATGATGAAACTTGTTCACATCAATTTGGTCGCCAGAGATGCAAAAACACTCGCGGCCTTCTATGTGCATGTCTTCAAATGTGTGAATCTACGTGAACCTAAGATGCTGTCAGGCGAAATGGTATCGCGAGGCAACGGTCTTCCGAATTCCGAGATATATTCTATTTGGCTAGGTCTCCCAAATTGTGACGCCCCATTCCTAGAGATACATGAGCACAAAATCGTGCATGACCGTGCGCAGCCAAAAGTGAATGAACCGGGCTTCGGGCATCTCTCCTTTCAGGTGGAAAACATCAGTACGACACTGTTGGCAATCTGCGAAGCAGGCGGGGTGGGGGTCGGCGAAGTCATAAACTTTGGATCAACGGAGGAGCCATTTCTGATTGTCTATACGCGTGATCCTGAGGGCAATATTCTTGAACTTGAGCAACCCCGCAATTCCACGGTAAGCTAACGACCGCTCCGTCCATATAGCTACCGTGCGCGAAATCACTTCTTTGACTTCTGTTGCGGGTCAAATCTAGACACACCTCGAGTAAGTTAAATTGTGGGCTCCGGGCCAACAGCTGACAAAAACGCCTATTTGTAGCCACACTCTATTTAGCGGAAGATTCACCTGGGCTTGGGCTAAGATGGCAGAGTAGCCAGCTGAGCCAATGACAAGTCAATGTGCCTGATGGAGATAGAGACACCCCTACAATCCGAGTGGAAGAACTTCTACAACCTCTCGGCCATACGGGGGGCTTCGATCAATGAGAGAGCCCTTTACGAAATCCTTAGAGAAAGGCTGTAACACAGAATTATATCTATCTCGCAGCATCGCTGACACTACAATCCTCTGGTCCCTTCCCTCCAAGGCCAGAGCAAACTTCAATCGGGATTAAGTTACAGGGGCAATGTCACCTCTCATTCTTTGGAAAGCTGTCTGATGCCCTCGAAGCCATGCGCTCGTGGCGGTACTGGCCGACGACTGCGGATTAAGATCGCGTGGTAGCGTGTTGCATGACCAGAATCGTCTTCGTCCCCTTCCACGATACCAACGTCTGACTTCTGCAGCGAGTGGAAGGAAAAACTCTCGCCAGTATAGTCGCGGGCAAATTCGTTCAATTCGTTCTCCAAGTCACTTTCTAGTTTAACTGTCGCTTGTTTCAAGTTCTCAATTCTATTCGTTGGTTTGTGGTTCCAATGGGTCACATGTGTTTGGAAAACTACGGCTCCTATCACCTTATCTGCCACCCGGGCTTTCATCAGTCCCATCGTTAGTGCGATTTTCTCCAAATCACCTTTCACTGCTCTAAGCTTTTTGACTCTGATCTTCACTTCGATCATTGCCAACGGGGACCAGCCATCTTTAACAAGCGCTACGTCGGTCCGGGCACTGCGCAACTTTTTCGGAATATCGACATTTTTCCTCAAAGCGGATGCGTTTAGCAATTTTCGATTTAAGTACTCCACCTCAACCGGGAGGCTCTGAACGAGGAATTCACGGGCGATGTCAGCCGTAAGCATATATTCAGTCGTTTGCTCTCCACCATGATAATCAGTCAAATTGTCCATAAAGTCGGAAGTTCTTTTTACGGCCAGGCGAAGGTATTCTAGCAGAAGATCAATAGTTAGTTCGGTCATTATGGTGTTCCGGCTTATTGCTTGTGGATCTAACAGTTGTCGCGGTCTTTGCACGAAGCTATCTTAACAACAACGGTGAACGCTGGAATATCCTGGCTAGGGTGGAGACTAGCCACAATTTCGACCTTCGGTGACACGTTCGAGGTACCTTGATTGATCGTCGGCCATTCACGAGTTTTGCAGTGAACGGCAACTTCGAGCCCAAATCGACGGATGCTACGGAGCGGTTGAATTTCGGTTTTAGTAAAACATACCAATTGCCGGTCAGCGACCTTACCGGAACAGTCCGAAGCGCATCAGTGCCGTGCCTAGTATTCAGTTTCCCAATCCAGGTTGTCATCTTCGCCCATGTCGTCTTCCAATTCCAAATCGTCGAAGGTGAGATTTTTGAAGGCCCTACGCAACTGAGCCTGATGGAGATTGTCAATTCTGCGACCCGCAGCTCCCCCGAGGATCGCCGCGACCCCACCCTCAATCGACAAGAACGATACGTTGTGTTTGAGAAAAATGGAAAAGAACGGGTGGTCTTCGATATGTTTGTTTTTGCCCGAGGTGAACCCGAGCCGCGCCGCCTCGTAGGCGTAGAGCCACATCGGGCTGTCCAGGCCTATCGTGTTCACGCGGGCGTCCCAAGTCGACGTATCGAGCTTGCCTAAGATCAGACCTTCGCGATATGCTTGGCGGATCAGCAATGCGCACATTGGCTCCTCCAGCGACACAAGACGATCGAAGTACTGCGCGTCTAACTTTATTCGCAGGACGATCATTAAGAATAAAAGCCAAATAAGCTCACCCGTTCGATCTTCAAGGGCTAGAACCGGGATGCGGTGGCAAAGGAAATCCGCGATGGCGCCGCAGTCTACGTCGTTCGGGTTAGACTTATAACGGGCGACAAGAAGCTCGACAAATAGGCTGACGAGCGTGCTGTTGCGGCGATAAGCGTTGATTAGATGCCGGGTAAGCACCTTCCACGTGTTCCCATCGCATCTCAGGAACGCACTTCGAGCATTCATCAACGCCCATCGCTCCACGTTGATGTATGGCCTCTCATCACGAACGCGGCCCAGTTCGTAGAAGAAACGTTTGAAGCTATCGAGATCGTAGTGCGACTGCTGAGGACGGTGCGCCAAGACCACTTGCTTCCAGCCCGACGCAGGCGCGGTGGCGGTGGGCACCACTGCAGTCTTGTCTTGGTTCAGCTCCAGTTCATAGACTGCCGCAGCCCGCCTGAGAGCAGCGACTAACGACGCGGCGGAGCGGCTGTCGGCGCTGCTCACTGTATAGTCGTCTACATAGCGTGATGCGTCGTTGGAACTGAGCGCCACATTAGCCACCAGTTCAGCATCCACGCCTGAAGCCACAACCTCGGCCAAGATGCGCGATGTATCCGGCCCTACTGGGAGACCAATCGTCTGACCGTCTTGGGCATTGCGACTCAGCAGGTCGAGAAGATTGCTATAATGCTCACCATGTCTATTGGCTTTCGCTTCAGCCTTCCCCTGAATTGCCCAGGGGATCGAATGCGTGTAGACTGAATGATAGAACGCACGCAGGTCTGCCGAGACGTATTCCTCCCGCCGGGCGGATAGGTCGAGCCGGAAATCCTCAAGAAGATCGACTGTTGGTCGCAGGATTGCACGCGTCCCGGTCCAATCGAACACGAGCGGCGAGGTCGAGAGGCGCGACAGCATGCGGGTGCGCGACCTAAGCTTTACGAATTGGTCTGCTAGAACCTTAGCGATGGCCATGTACGCAATGGGATTTGGAACGCCGTGGTGTCGATCGCTGCGCCCAAAGCGGGGAAATTTGAACCAAGCCGTTCGGGAAACGTGTGTCTTGTAAGCCTGCTTGTCCGAGAGAACCTTGCCGTCCTTGGATCGGGCCTTGACGCCTTCGATCTGTTTCCAGATCACATTTCGCTTTTTGGCGAGCCGACCCGATACGAAGCAAGGCGGCAGTTCGGGAGCAAAGTAGCCGTGCGATAGCAGACGTTCGAAGCGTTTACTTGCGGTCTTTGATGTTATCTTCTTCGCCATCCCAATGCCTCGAGCAACCTAAATTAAGCGTGTGGTGGTTTGAACGCCCCATTGGGAAAACGTACTCTACCTTACCTACTATGTCCTATCGTCACTAGTCACGCCAGAGCAGAAATTGGTGCAACATAAGCGAATGACAGATTCGTCTGCATTGCCGTCGTTGTTTTGGAACGCGGCTGATGTCCGCGTCGGGTCATGCACGTCGTTTCAGTCACGGACCACTCTCGTCCGGTCGAGCGTCGAAAGCGGACTATAGAATCAGCTTACCAACCTCATATCACGCGACACCTGATCAATCATATTTTGAAAAGACGTGGTAAGCATACATCTGAGGTATTTTCACTTCCTTGGAATTTTCGCAATGTAAATCTGTCGACTTCGACTGCGGGAGCGATCGTCACCCGCAAGGGCCGAGACTGGTAAGGCCAGGCTTGGTTGAGCGAAGCGAAATAGAGCGCGGCCTCAGCTTGCTGGGGCCCGCCGGAATACTTCAACATATTTTCCCGGAATGTTGAGTTGGAATTGCCGCCCCTGATGAAATTCGAGTCTCACAAATCCAGATTTGCGAAAGTTACATATTCGCTTGGCTTTCTGTCTATTGGGTTTTGCATATCATTGGTGACGCGAATTTTCATTTGAGAATGTTGCTGGTCGAAGTTTTATGTGATGTGAAACTCAATAGCGTCGGATCGTCTTTTATGAATTTCAGACTTACGTTGAATTGCAGAACCTATTTCCGTCTCCGATGTTTCAGGAGTTGTAGATATTCGCCTTCAACCATCGCTTTGCCATCCTTCACAAGTGCAATCGTGCCGTCTCGCAAAGCTGATGTTTTCCAAGCATCGGCAGCCACGCGGGACGCTCCATAGATCGCATCGGCAATCTCGCGATAGCTTGCATTGTTGTCTCGGCCATCGAACGCTTGCATCATCAATTTGGTGCGCCGCCGCTGCTGGGGCGTCATGCGGGTGTCGTGTGGCACAGTTCGGCCGTGCAAGGCGCGCCAAAACCGGGTCAATGTCTCAATTCGGCTCAGGCAATCCTCGTCGATTGGTAGAAGTGCGGTGCAATGATCGGAAGGTTTCGATCTTGCAGTGAAGATAACATTGAACATGCAATCGTCGAAAACACTGACGGCATTGAGACCTTCGGCGGATTTCTGGGTCAGCGTAACGGGGATGTCCAAGGGTATTTTGGGTTCGAACAGATCAAGTGTTGTCGTGATGACCAGCACACCAGGGTCCGCTTTTGGCGACCAGTAGACGGGCTTGTGCGAGGCACTTTCACGGGGATCAGATAAAAACTGCAATCCCCAACGGTTCGCGATATCGGCTCTGCCGCGTGACCTGCGTTCAAACTTGCGCAGGTTGTAATCGCGTTGATAATTCGTATTCCGGCGCAAGAACTCCCACGCCAGTGCTTCGGGCGGCAAGCGCTCGAGATAATCGTAACTTTCTTTAACGCGCCATTGAGACGTGTCCGGTTGCATTGGCTTTCTCCAAGTGCAAATCAGTGACGGACGCCGTGGTGTAGAGCAATGCCAAGCACAATCGTAAATTGGGAGTCTGATTTAGGGCATCACCTGATGCCGCTACGGCATCACCCGCGAGGAGGGTTTGGTTCACGCAGCAGGAGACTATAGCCGGTTGTGGTCATCCATTGTGCGCGTGCGAGGTGGCTGTCGTGAATCCCGCGGGCGCGCTCTGGCTCTTTTTCAGGATCGATGTTGAAGAGAACGCGCACAATCTCGCGCCAGTCAGCGCCATCAGCAGCGGCGTCCAAAATCTGTAGATAGAGTTTCAGATGACTGCGATCATAGTCTGTCAATCCCTCGCTCTCGGGCGGACTGTCGCGATAGGGCTCGGTTACCATGTTATCCTGATGATTACCCACACATCGCCACCCATCTTAGCTGAAACACATGCTACTGGAACCCCTCGAATTGACATGGGCTGATGACCCACAAACATCGCTTGGCGTTCTGGGCGATGCAACACGTGGCACATCGTAGCACTTCATTTTGTCGAGAATACACCGTGGTTGAATTCTCTACAATCCTCTCTTTTCCACGTCATGGAAATAAGAGAGGTATTGGCGCTCAATCTGAGAAAGCATCGCCGCGCGCAAGAGCTGTCACAGGAAGAGCTGGCGCATCGCGCCCAAATCGACCGCACCTATATCAGTGCGCTGGAGCGTTGTGTTTACGCGGCAGGCATCGACGTCGTAGATCGGCTGGCACGTGCTCTTGGCCTTGAAGCTGCTGATCTCTTGCAGCAACCTGCTTCATCCGCGCGCAAGACCAAAGGCAAGTGAGACTTGGCGCGATCTGCTATCAATTTACGCTCCGGGAGGAACACCAAGGTGTAAAATCGCATCCAAAAGTCACCCCTCCTTGAAATGCTGCAATTGATTGTTTTGATTGATTATCGGTCATTCGAAGGGGTTATCGTCGGACGCGAAACTTATAACTTACGTAAGAAATGAGGTGGGGTCATTGTTGGGTGCGTTTTCACAGTCAACCTCACAACACCATAAATCAAGCCATTGCAACCATTGAAGCCAGTTGCGATTGCGTTTGCAAATGACAGCACTTCTAAATAGCATCGTGGTCAGAAGGCAAATGCGTTTGGATGACTATCTTTGCTTTCTGCCTTTGTGATGAAATTTTGGGCAAACCATGGGAATCTGGCAAGGCATAGCGGACTACTTTGAAAGACTTTTCCGGCATAAATGGCCCGTGAAAGTGACGGCCGTGCTTATCTTTGTGTTTGGACTCAGCTGGCATGAGGTGTTGGCAGCTGACACGGATCCGTACGAGGCCTTGGTGGCTTTCAGTACCATCACTTCAAAGCAAGTGGATCAAAACAACTGCAAAATTTCTGGCGTTATGGATTTTGACAAATTCGGTTCCAGTTTGTCGGTGTTCAGGGAGGCTTGGCTGAACCGAGACTATTCTCTCGACTACTACAACATGAGACGGAAGCAGCTTTTCGTGGGCATTATCGCTAAGCGGTACGCCGAATTGTTGACGGAGGGGCTGTATAATTCCCCCGACCCACCAAAGCTTGATCATTGCTTTTTTGACATTCGAATAAAGTCTGCCGACAAATATGGGCAAGACCAAATTCAGAAAGGCTTGAGCTGGGAATTCAGCACCCAAGTGGCAAGCAAGATGAACTGGAAACAGTTTAATCCGCGTGATTTTAAAAATGTGGCCTTGAACTATAAGATTGATGATGAAATAACGGCATGGATTTCCGATGAACCCGGCGCAGATGGAGTTGGATCAACACCAAAACATGATAATTCAAACTCATGTAACGAAGATTATGCAAAGGCCAACGCGATATTCATTCGTGCAGCAAGTTTCTGCAAAAAGGACTATTTAGATACAAAGGCTGGCTACCTTGCCTTGGATGAAGCAAAAAAATGTGCCCAACAAATGTCAGAGCAACAACAGATGGATTTTTCAAAGAATTCGATGCTTCAACTGGATGCGGTGGTAAAGGCGAAGGGACGAACGCAAGCCTGCGAATGGGTTGAATCTATTGAGCAAGATGTTCTCAATGCTTCCAAGCCAAATTGATGGCACCAAGCGTATATCAGCTTTGATGACGTTCTTGGAAATTCGAAATCAAAGTAAGAGACTGAGTGAAAATAGCGCTAACAAATCCGAAAAGCGATGGGCGGACTTCCAATGCGACGAATAGAGAAGACATTGGGTTGCCACTATAAACCCATCAATTCGATGTTGAGCATGGGGGGCCAAAACAGCCGTTGGTCACGGACTTTCAAAATAATCATTCGCACAGGATTGGTTTTGACGGGAACCTTCTTTCAAGAGGCGAACCTAGCCCATTCACAGCAAAGCGCGGTAGAATTGGCTGAAGAAGCCGCGAGAAATACGACCGTGATTGATGCCGAATGCACCCGTAGTGTTATCACTTTGGTGACTCAGATTCCTTTGCGCTGCATCGAGAAGCCGATGCACATTCTTTGGCCCAACGGTCGGGCATCAATAATCTTTATCGCCACGGACCAAGATGGAAAGGAATTGAACGTCAGTTTCAACGCGAATCGAGACGAGCAGCCAACGCTTCGTCGCTATGTCATGAAGCTTTCAGACGTTCGCTTTGGCGAATTGGAAACGCCGGAAAAATGGACGAAGTTCCCGGTAAAAGGTACGTGCGAGATTGTTTTGCAGGATGATGCGGGCACCAAAGTTGAGGGCATCACCTGCTTGGCGAAGGCACCAAGGGGGTTGGCCATTTTTGACTTTTCTACGGGACCGGGAACCGCAACAAATAGCAGACTTGCTGGAGTAAAACCATGATAGGCGATAATTTTCTAAGCATTCAATTCAATGCAGGTTTGGCTTCAGTCAAAGAATACAACGGTGAAAGAAATGTGGGAGTATCGTTCAAAGATGACGAAATGGTTAGCTAGGGTCGTTCGGCTGAGATATGCCATAGCAGTCAGCACAATTCTCATTGTATTGAGTTACGCTTCAAATGCCGAAGCACGGCGAGCACAGTGTTTGCTTGAGGTTAAGGGCTTCCACTACATCGGAGGACCCTGTGAGTTCATACCCCTTGATAGCCTAGGTTCATTTCGCATCACGGTTGTTCAAGGTCTAAAGCTCATTGCACAGATCGATGTTAGCAAAAAGGACGAAGGCAAAGCCATTTGGAATGGTCCCCTAGGCGGGACAAGTGGGGGCACAGAATTGGGTGATGCTAGTAGAGATTTAGGTTGCTGGTTGGTCGATGATTCAAGTCCAGACAAATACGATGCCTCCCGCATTTGCGCTTGGAGTTTGAAAGAAAAAATTTATTTGGGCGCTTCGCCAAAAGACCCTCAGCCGTCGGAAGCTATATATTATGGTCATCGAGTTGGGGAGTATGTAGAAATTGAATCAAGGAAAGGGATCGATTCAGCCGCTGCAAAAATCACCACTAAGTCCAGCAAGGAAGCGGCCATCCAGTATTGCCGTGAGTACAAATTTGATTACACACTTGGGTGTGTCAATGGCGAAATGGCTGATAACGGTCAAAATTCGATCACAGGCAATTGCACAGAATTGAGCTTCAATGACTTTGCAGGAAACCGCTATCTCTTCCTCGGGAAAAACAAGCCAAAGGAAGACGACCAACTAGCGGCAGAATACGCAATCAAGGATGTGGCCACTGGAGAGATTTTGGAAGATGATGTTGCGTCGGGATATGCGATCAAAATTGGAATATTTGAAGCCCTCTGCCCAAGTTCAGTAGAAAAATCAAAACAGTAGCATTGAAGATTTAGAGACATGAACCGCGATTTAGGTTCACGATCAGTAGATTTCATTACTCAGGGTCACAATAGTTAAAACTTGTCATGCTGTTTTTTATTGAGTCGTACCCAATCGTGCAATTGTAAGTGCCGTTATTGTCCCAACATGCCAACGCATCCGTATTGGTCGCCACGTAGTCTCCTAGCGCGTCGTTGGTCTTGATGCCGTGTGGGCGCAACAATGCCCAAAGTTGCTTAGCAGCTTCCCCATCAATGTGAATGTTTGTAAAGCATGGTTGTCCCGGAACACATTTCTTAGTTAGGCCGGTGGGGCATTCTTTGTCTTTATTTTTGACTATCGTTTCCACCGCGACTTCGCCCTTGGAGCTTTGAATGGTTGCATCGCCTTGTTCTGATGCGGTTACGTCCGCTCTGGCTTCACCGCATATCAAAACACAGACAACAGCAATAAACAATGTATAGAATTTCAATTGTTTCCCCTGTGAAGTTCTGCGCCAACAGACAGCGTTAGGTATTGGTTCATTGAAAACCGCGTGGCGGTCTGGTTGGTCTTAAATAGTCTCCTACAACTGATCTGGGGGGCGAATACACGACCGACATATACGGAACACACCCCTTAATACAATTTGGTATCCACATCTTGACTGCAATTTTAGTGTCGCTCTCGGTCTGTTCATCATCCAAAAGAAATTTTTGTCCAACTCTTAGTAGTTCACATCCGTCTGGAAGGTTCCCATCTGTAGGCGGATGGGCAAGAGTGTTGAGCAGCAAGTCTCTCTGGCTGGGATCGTCTGTTGTGGACTGACACGCTAGCATCTTGTGAGTTACGACTACCCACATCGGTTTTTTTCGGGGGCAATCCACTTTGCATTCAATCCCCCCAACTTTCATTTCTTCTTCGCCGTAAGTCCCGACTGAAATCAGGACACCGTTTTTGCGCCACAGGAGATTGCAGGGGGCGACTCCGGTCCCCGCGCACGATTCAACTTCGGGATATTTTTCGCACCTATCTTCCATGCCCAGAGCACATCGACTTGGATCCTTGGACGTCGTGGCTGGCTCCCAACCAAGGGCAATCAGATTCTCCCGGGCTTCGTCGTAAGAAATTGATGTACGGAACTTTGGAATAGCTTCCGATCCAAGTGCCGAAAGTCCACTTACTGCCAAGCCCAAGATGGCTGCAAAAAAGGCCAGAATATTGGTCCGTCGCACAGTTACCTTCCCCCGCATTTTGCAACCAAGAAGGGCATATAAAATGCGGGGAGTCAATAAGGGGTCATCTGCTTCGGGAACTGAAATCCTTGATTTTCATACGCAGCATTTTGGTGTTTAACTTAGCGGCCACACACATATGCTCTATTGTTATCTTATCTCAATGGACTTCAGCGCTTGACCGGTAATTTCAGCGTCCAATTTATTTAGTCGCTCATCGCTGAAATAGGGCATGTTGATAGCGATATTCACCCTGATTCCGGCATCCCAAATCTCAATGAATTGACTTATTAAATCGACACCATTCCTGTTTGTGTAAGCATAGTTGGCGTCAATCAACCAGACCCCATTAGCGTTTTGCAAGAAGTCATATTGCGGATTGCGGGTCAGTTTTCCACCATCAGAAAGCTGCATATCGATCCAATCTTTGACCGTATTTCGAAATTCACTAGTTGCGTTTGTTTTGGTCGATTTCGCTTGCGCTAATCGTTCGAGATTTTTTTGGGTGATGAATCTCTTGGTTGAGGATTCCCGCATAAAGCCAAGTAGGAACCTGAACTGCACGAGCAATTCCCCGTTAGGAAGTTTGCACTGGATCCAATCGTCATGCGGATTCTGGATGCATATGTTTGCAAAAGTAACCCATACACGTGATTCTTGTATGTTATGTGGAGTCAGGGCGGGCGAAAACAAATTCGGATCGTTTGAATTACCCTGTAAAACGCTGTCCCCCGCAGCGGTACCCAATGGTGCCTCAGATGGTTGAGCTGAGTTGTCGCCTTGGGATGGCTGGTCATTGGAGCAAATTTTTTGATCGATGTGCTTCTGACAATACGAATCGTCAAACCCAACACTTGAACCAAACCCTACAATTTCTGGTGCAGGTTGCCCAAGGCATTCGCCAGTGAGGCGCTCGTGGGCAAGAGCTTTGGAACTGCTGCCATCCTCTTGTATGCCCCACGTTTCGATTGCATCGTCATCCTGAGTGGCAGCCCATTTCTGGCAACTTGATGGCGAGATTGACTGGGGTTTGTCCGAAAGTTGCGGCATCGTTGCATAGGCAGGTTGAGGAAGAAGAAAAATCGCGATGGTCCATAACGTCGACAAATGTTTCTTCATTGTGGAACCTCTAACAGTGACCTTGCCCCAAACTTTTATCCAGCTTTGAGTTCGCTCCGGCGGTTATTTGAGCTGCTCCCCATCTTTATGCCACGCGGAACTGGAATCTTCCGGTTTTTTGGGTCATTCGGGAGTTGATGGTCCCGGATGGTTGATCAGCGATATCGGAGTTTTATTGCCG
>Ga0209483_1002387_pt1 | contig 13208 bp, 10 predicted proteins | sample NGEPerA_FD_184508 | JGI IMG/M metagenome (GOLD analysis project Ga0209483, IMG submission 184508) | Arctic peat soil microbial communities from the Barrow Environmental Observatory site, Barrow, Alaska, USA - NGEE PermafrostL2-A... | ecosystem: Environmental > Terrestrial > Soil > Wetlands >... | reverse complement strand
GGCGCGCAACATGATGCGCTTCTTTGAGCACGAATCCTGTGGTCAGTGCACGCCGTGCCGCGTGGGCACGGCCAAGACGAGCGTGCTGATCGCCAGGGAGGCGTGGGACCGGCCGCTGCTTGCCGAACTGTCGCAGGTAATGCGCGATGCGTCGATCTGCGGCCTAGGACAGGCGGCGCCGAACCCCGTGGACTGTGTCGTGAAGTACTTTCCGAACGAACTGACCTGAGGCACGACGAATGAGCGCCATTCCCCGCACCGACAGCGAGCTATTCGACGTACCAACCGTCAAGTTCGTGCTCAATGGTCGTGAAGTCACTGCCCTGAGCACCGACACGCTGCTTGAGATCGCGGATCGGGACGGCATCCAGATTCCTCGCCTCTGCTACATGCCGGGAATGGAGGCGGTGGGAAATTGCCGCTCGTGCATGGTCGAAATCAAGGGCGAACGGGTTCTGGCCGCATCCTGCTGCCGGGTGCCGAGCGCCGGTATGCAAGTCACGACCAATAACGAGCGCGTGCGCAAAGCACAGCAGATGGTCATCGAATTGCTGCAATCGGACATGCCAGAGAAGGCCTATACCCGCCACAACGAGGTCGATGAATGGGCGGTGAAGCTGGAAGTCGGCAAGCCGCGCTTCGCGCCGCGTCCCGCAGTCGCGGCCGATCTAACGCACGCTGCGATCGCCGTCAATCTTGACGCCTGCATCCAGTGTACGCGCTGCGTTCGCGCCTGCCGCGACGAACAGATGAACGACGTGATTGGACTGGCCTTTCGCGGGCAGCACGAGAAAATCGTATTCGACATGGACGATCCCATGGGCGCGTCCACCTGCGTCGGTTGCGGCGAGTGCGTGCAGGCATGCCCGACGGGTGCTTTGATGCCGGCACGCGATGTGGATCTGGCGGTGCCTGACAAGGCGGTCCATTCCCTGTGCCCGTATTGCGGCGTCGGCTGTCAGCTGACCTATCAGGTCAAGGACGATCGAATCCTGTACGTCGAGGGTCGCGACGGTCCCGCCAACCACTCGCGCTTGTGCGTCAAGGGACGCTACGGTTTTGACTATACCCGGCACCCGCAGCGATTGACCGTGCCATTGATTCGCCGTGCCGATGCGCCCAAGTCGGGCGAGTTCACGATGGATCCGAACAACGTCATGCAGATTTTTCGCGAGGCCACCTGGGACGAGGCGATTGCCCTGGCAGGAGGGTCGCTGCGCCGTTTACGCGACACGCACGGCCCGAAGTCGCTGGCCGGGTTCGGCTCGGCCAAGGGCAGTAACGAAGAAGCCTATCTGTTCCAGAAACTCGTACGTCTTGGCTTCGGCAGCAACAATGTCGACCACTGTACTCGCCTGTGCCATGCCTCGAGCGTTGCGGCATTACTCGAAGGGATCGGTTCTGGTGCGGTCAGTAATCCGGTCATGGATGTCACCAAGTCCGCAGTCGTGATCCTGATCGGCGCCAATCCCACGGTGAACCATCCCGTGGCGGCGACCTTTCTCAAGAACGCGATGCGCAACGGCACCAAACTGATCGTCATGGATCCGCGGCGCAGCGAACTGGCGCGCACCGCCTACCGCTTTTTGCAGTTCAAGCCGGACACCGATGTGGCGCTGCTCAATGCCATGATGCATGTCATCATCGAGGAGAACCTGGTGGACGCGCAGTTCATCGCCGATCGCACCCTCGGCTATGACGCATTGGTGAAGAACGTGCAGGGCTACAGTCCTGAACTCATGGCGCCAATTTGCGGCGTGTCAGCAGAGACGATCCGCGAGGTCGCCAGGCTGTATGCCACCAGTCCCGGATCGATGATCCTCTGGGGCATGGGCATCAGCCAGCATATTCACGGCACCGATAATGCCCGCTGCCTGATCGCGCTGGCATTGATGACCGGGCAGATCGGCAAGCCCGGTACCGGTCTGCACCCGCTTCGCGGGCAGAATAATGTACAGGGCGCATCGGACGCCGGCCTCATCCCGATGATGTATCCCGACTATCAGCGGGTGGACAATCCCGAGGCACGCGCGCGCTTCGCCAAGGCGTGGAACGTGCCGCTGGCGCAGCTGGACGACCAGCCGGGACTGACCGTCGTCGAGGTGATCAAGGGCATCCTTGCCGGGAACGTCAAGGGCATGTACGTGATGGGCGAGAATCCGGCCATGAGCGACCCGGACGCGACTCACGCGCGCGAGGCACTCGCCAAGCTCGATATGCTGGTGGTGCAGGACATTTTTCTTACTGAAACCGCCTATCTTGCCGATGTGATATTGCCGGCATCGGCCTTCGCCGAGAAGACCGGCAGTTTCACCAACACCGATCGTTTCGTGCAATTGGGCCGCCAGGCGCTCAATCCGCCGGGGTCGGCGCGCCAGGATCTGGAGATCATCATCGATCTGGCGCACTCGCTCGGACTGTCGTGGTCGTATGGCAAGGGAGAGGCGGCGGTGGCCGCCGTGTTCGATGAAATGCGCCACACCATGCCGAGCATCGGCGGTATCACCTGGGAGCGGCTGCAGGCCGAGGACAGCGTGACCTACCCCTGTGAAAAGGAAGGCGACCCGGGGGACCCGGTGGTGTTCATCAAGACCTTCCCGACACCGACCGGCAAGGCAAGTTTCGTACCCGCCGACATTATTCCTGCCGACGAGCGGCCTGACAGCGACTATCCGATGGTACTGATCACGGGCCGGCAGCTCGAGCACTGGCATACCGGCAGCATGACGCGTCGTTCAGGCGTGCTCGATGCCATCGAGCCGGATCCGGTGGCTTTACTGCATCCACTGGACATGGCTTCACTCGGCGCGAAGCCGGGCGACCTCATTACCATCGCCTCGCGCCGCGGCAGCGTGACCCTGTACGCGCGCGAGGACGAAAGTTCTCCGCACGGCGCGATCTTTGTCCCGTTCTGTTTCTACGAGGCGGCAATCAACAAGCTCACCAACTCCGCGCTGGATCCATTTGCCAAGATTCCAGAGTTCAAGTACTGCGCCGTGCGCGTGACTTTGGGCGGCAAGCGGCCAGTGCAGGCGAGCTTCGGAGGCGGTCAGATTCTGGCGCCCCTGAATGCCTGATGCGGCCTCAGCGCGGGTCGTGCTGAAGCTGCTGCAGCTCGCTCAAGGTGTTGGCGTTGAAGAAGCCGCTGCCCTCTTCGAACAGCACCTGCGCGCATCGGTGCCCACTGGCCCACAGGCCGGTCTTGCGTTGTCCGCTGCGCACGAAAGCGGTCAGGCTTTCGAGCAGCCCGGCTCTCATGAGACAGAACACGGGTTGGGCGCGCAGCGCACCGTGTTCGCGTGTGTAGGCCGTGGCGATCTCGCCGTCAATGTCCGCCAAGCCGCGCGCGAGTCGCGCCACCAGATCGAGCGGGAAATTCGGAGTGTCGCAGGGTACGGTGACCAGATACGGCGTCGCGCAATGGACCAGTCCTGCGAGCATTCCGGCCAGCGGCCCGGAATAGTCGGGAATTTCATCCGGCCAGACCGCAACGCCCATCGACCGGTACGAGTCCAGGTTACGGTTTGCGTTGATCATGGTCACCGCCACTTGCGGCGCGAGCCGCCGCAGCGCATGCAGCGCCAGCGGCACGCCCAGGTGATTTTGCAGCCCCTTGTCAACCCCGCCCATGCGACTGCCACGTCCGCCCGCCAGGACCAGTCCGGTGATATCGCTGATCTCAATCGTCATGAAGCACCGCATAGTACCGCCTGGATATAGGAGCCGCCATCGAGACCTCTGAACTGGACGCGCTCGTGGTGCGGCCCGAGGCGCGCTTGTTGCGACCCGTGCCGGGTGCACCGCGACTAACCGCCGCGTCGTGCGAACCGGTGCGTGAGATCCAGGTCGTCGATGAAGAGGGAGAACATCGGCGGATTCAGCTCCCAGCCGAGCGCGCGCTGACGGTTTTCGTCGACCAGCGGGAGCTGGTCACTCTCATGACGCTGGGTGCGGCGCCAGAGCTTCTGGTGCTGGGCTATTTGTACAATCAGCGACTGATCGACGGCGCAGCGCAGCTCGAATCGATCACAGTTGACTGGCAACTGGGCGCGGCGGCGGTAATCACCCGCTCGCCCCTGCACGAGCTCAAACACGGGAGCGCCCGGCGTCTGGCGACCACGGGCTGCGGTCTGGGATCGGTGTTCGGTGATCTGATGGCGCAGATCGATACCATACGACTGCCCGGCATAGGCGTGGCGCGCATTCGCCAGACTACTTTGCAGCGCCTGCTCGAGACCATGCGGCGCAGCCGTAATATCCATGGCAGTGCCGGATCGGTACACAGCTGTGCGCTGTTTCGCGGCGCCGATATGCTGCTGTCGGTCGAGGACGTCGGCCGGCACAACGCTATCGATACGATTACCGGGTGGATGGTCATGCACGGTGTCGCGGGCGCTGACAAGATCCTATTTACCACGGCACGCCTCACCAGCGAGATGGTCATGAAGGCGGCTCAGTCAGGCATACCCATCGCCGTTTCGCGCAACGGCGTCTCGACCATGGCGTACGATCTCGCGACCCGGCTCGGAATGACATTATTCGGGCGGGCGGCGAATCGACGCTTTCTCTGCTATGTCGGCGCCGAGCGTTTCGACGTCGAGCCCGCAATGGAATGACTCGCGGGGACTTGTTGCTGCTCACTTATTCTGGCTCCCCGCGTGCGCAACGTATGCGTGTCCGTGCATATTGTTGCGGTAAATTTCGCATGTTAGGTTTCGCGCGCTTTCCCGCATGTTCACCGCGCGACCAGATAAATGCCCAACACCATCCCGAGCGCGCGTCTACTTGCGCTCCTGCCTATCGCTTTCGCACGGATCGCCGCGGCCGACGATGCTGCGCCGCCGGCGACGCCGCAGTCAGCAGCGCTGGAACGCGTGGTCGTGGTTGGCGAGCGTGAGCCGGAAAAAAAGGACTATCGTGTCGATAATGTCGCCACACTCGGTCCACTAGGGACCACGCCGATCCTTGACACGCCTTACACGATCGGCGTCCTGCCACTGAATCTGATCGAGAATTCACAAGCTACTAATTTCAAGGACGTGTCGAAGTACCTGCCGTTGGTGCAATACCAGGAACAACAGGGTCCGGATATCCTGCGGCCGCAGACGCGCGGCATCCAGGGGGGTAATTTCCAGAATTCGCGCGAAGACGGCATGACGATGTTCGTCACGGTCGCCAATGCCATGGAGCAGTTCCAGGAGATCGAAGTCGTCAATGGGTTATCGGCTTCACTGTACGGTCCCGCCAATCCGTCGGGCATGTTCAACTTCGTATCCAAACGTCCCACTGACTACGATCTGCGGCGGGCCAGCGTAACCTACAACAGTGACACCATCGGCACCGCGCACCTCGACCTGGGCGGACCGCTGGATAAAAACGGCGTGTTCGGTTTCCGCTTCAACGGTCTGTTCGGCGAGGGCGATGGCTACGTCGATAACAGTCACCAGCGGCGCGCCCTGGGGAGTTTCGCCTTTGACATCCACCCGGTCCGGGACACCGTGCTCGAGTTGAATTACAGCGACTACGATCTGGTCGATAAGGGCTATCCGGGCTGGTTCACCTACGGCGAGACCGTGATACTGCCGCCGGCACCCGATCCGAAACGCGTCGGCTACGGCCAGAGCTATGCCGGCGTGGATCTCGAGACGCACACTGGCAGCGCGCGGCTCAAGCACGATTTCAATTCGGACTGGCATTTCGTGGTGGGCGGACTGCGCCAGGACGCCACCCGTGATATCAACACGCCGGTTAATAACCTGCGATCGAGTGCCGGCAACTACGTCTCATCACTGGCCAATGGCTTCGCGCCGCGCTTTCAGATCACCAGCGACACCGCCTATCTGAACGGCAGCTTCGCGACCGGTGGCCTGGCGCACGATCTCACCATCGGCACCGCCGGCTACAAGTCCGATTCCTATTCCGTCATCACGCCCGCGACTGCGGCCAGTGTTCTGCTCGGTTCCGCGAGCATCGATAGCCCGCGTACCTTCCCGTTCCCGGCGGCCGGCCTGCCGAATACGCACCGGGCCTTCGACTCGTCCAATATTTCCCAGCAAGGATTCAACGTCAATGACACCGTCCATCTCACGCAAAGCTGGCTGACCAGGTTCGGCGTGAGTCAGGACTGGTTCCACGTCGACAACTTCAATGCCAGGGGCGCGACACTTCCGGGATACTCAAACAACGGGCTCAGTCCGACGGCCAGTCTCATGTACAAACCGGTCAGCAGCATGACGGCGTATTTCACCTACGCCAGCAGTCTGCAGGCCGGGGATGTCGCCCCTGGCACCGCGGCCAACGCCGGAGTCGGTCTGGCCCCGTATCGCAGCAACGAATACGAACTCGGGTTCAAAGCCTCGCTGTCGAAGATCAATCTCACCGCGGCGCTGTTTCGCGTCGAACGGCCATTCGCCAACACCGATCCCAGTGACAACATCTTCAAGATATCGGGTGATCAGGTGAGCAGGGGGCTGGAGCTGTCAGCAGTCGGAGAGGTCGCGACCAATCTCGATGTTTACGGCGGCGTCACATTGTTGAACGACAATCTTGACGATACCGGCAACGCAGCGACCAACGGCAAGACCTTCGTCGGCGCGCCAAAGGTCAAGGGCAATGTGCTGTTCGAGTACCATCTGCCCACGATTCCGGGACTGGTTGCGAGCCTTGACTGGCAGTTTTCAGGCACACGCGCGGCTAACGACGCCAACTCATTCGTGGCCGCTGGCTACAGCCTGTTCGACGTCGGCGCCCGCTACACGCAGTCCATCTTTGCCAAGACCGTCACCTGGCGTCTGTCGGTGGATAATCTCGCCAACAGGTTCTACTGGTCGACCGTCGCACCCAGCAACCTCACGGGCACCAATGCCGGCAGCCTGCTGGCGCATCTGGGATCCCCTCGTACCGTGCTGGCTTCCGTGAGCATCGACTTCTGAAAAGCAGGCCCCGCTTGAACTGGCGCAAGTCGCTGGCGTGCGCTCTCTGGCTCGCCGGCATTGTCATGCTTTCGGCTGCGGCGCAGGCGCAGCGCGTCATCACCGATGCCGCCGGGCGGCGCGTCACGATTCCATCCATTGTCACGCGCGTGGCTGATCCGTGGCCTGCCAATAACGCCATGGTGTTGATGCTCGGCGGCGCCGACAAACTGGTGGCGACCAGCGACCAGGCGCGTCGTCAGCCGTGGCTGCGCAAGCTATACCCGCGCATCGCCCTGGTCCCGGCAGCCTTTGACGCAGCAGGTGAGGTGAATATCGAGACCCTGATCGGTGCGCGGCCCGATGTTGTTCTCATGGCTTACGGCGGCGCGCTGCCGAAGTGGGCCGAAGCCGTCGATTCCTACCACGTCCCGATCATCCTGATGCCTAATAGCTCACTCGAGGGCCTGAAAGTGACGGCGCGCATAACCGGCGAAGTACTCGGCGCCAGTGAATCCCGCGCGGCAGAGGAATATATTCGCTACTTCGATGACAACATCCACAAAGTCTTGCGTGTCACGAGCAAGTTGCCAGACAGCGCGCGGCCGAAAGTGCTGCATACGGCTTCCGGCGGAATTTTAACGGTCGACGGCCGGCAGAGCGTCATCGATGACTGGATCAATATTGCCGGCGGTGTCAATGCCGCGGATGTCGCGGGCCTGGGAAGGCCGGTTACCATGGAGCAGGTCGCCGCCTGGAATCCCGACGTGATCATCGTCGGCACCGCGCCGAACCAGCAGAGCAGACAGGCGATTCTCGCCGATCCGCGCTGGCGTCAGATCAAGGCGGTAAGGGACGGCAAGGTATTCGTCAATCCGAGCGGTGCGTACCTGTGGGACCGGCATAGTGCCGAAGCGGCATTGCAAGTGCTGTGGGCGGCGAAGCTGCTGCATCCGTCGCAGTTCACAGATCTGGACGTGAACCAGGAAACCAGGCTGTTTTACGCCAGGTTTTTTCACCACCAGCTTACCGACTCTGAATTGACGTCGATCATGAACGCGACCGCGCCTTGACCAAGCCGCGCGCAATCGTCCTCATGATCCTGGCGCCCCTGGCGCTGCTATACGCATCGCTGCTCATCGGGCGCTTTGCCGTGTCACCGGGCGATGTCACGCGCATCCTGATGGCGCGCGTATTCCCGATCGCGCACGACTGGTCCGGGCCGGTGGAGACGATCGTGATGCAAATCAGGTTGCCGCGCGCGATTCTGGCCTTGTTCGTAGGAGCCGGCCTGTCGATCAGCGGCGCGGCATACCAGGGGATGTTCCGCAATCCGCTGGTAAGCACCGATATCCTCGGAGTGACGGCGGCATCGGGGTTCGGCGCCGCGGTAGCCCTGTTGCTCTCCAGAAACGCGCTGCAACTGCAATTGTTTGCTTTCATTTTCGGGCTTGCAGGTGTTGCTCTCACCTACCTGATTGCCAGGGTGTACCGTTCGACGCCGGTTCTGATGCTGGTTCTCTCCGGTGTCGTGGTTGGCGCGTTCTTCAGCGCCCTCCTGAGTGCGGCGAAATATGTGGCTGATCCTGAATCCAAACTCCCGGCCATCACCTACTGGTTGCTCGGCAGCCTCAATGCAGCGTCGGTGCAAAGTCTGGCGAGCGTGTTGCCGCCCATCACCGCGGGCAGCGTGGGACTACTCATCATGAGTTGGCGGCTCAATGTACTGAGCATGGGGGATGAGGAAGCGCGCTCGCTCGGCCTGCGAACCGAATGGCTTAAAGGCGGCATCATCATCTGCACGACGCTGATCACGGCAGCGGCGGTCTCTGTGTGTGGCATAGTCGGTTGGGTGGGTCTGGTCATTCCCCATGTCGGCCGCATGCTGGTCGGGCCGGATCACCGGCGGCTGCTGCCGGCGGCCCTGAGCATCGGCGCTACCTATCTGCTTTTTATCGACGACATCGCCAGGAGCGCAACCGCCGGCGAAATACCTCTGGGTATTCTTACCGCGATGATCGGCGCGCCGTTCTTCGCCTATCTGCTGCGCAAGACCCGCGGCTCATGGCTGTAGCCAAACCGCTCATCGAAGTGCGTGGCGCCACGTTTCGCTATGGCGAGCAGGCGGTGTTCAGCGCCCTGAATCTGGATGTATTCCGCGGCGAGGTACTGACCGTCCTTGGGCCTAACGGCTGCGGGAAGAGCACGCTGCTGCGCTGCATCGGCGGTGCGCTGGCGCTGACCGAGGGATCCGTGCGCATGGACGATGTGGATATATCGCAGCTGGATGTCGCTGCCCGGGCGCGCAAGGTCGGTTTTCTTTTTCAACACCATTCACCGTCGTTTCCGTTTGCGGTAATTGACGTCGTGACCATGGGGCGTGCGCCGCATCTGGGGTTGTTCGACTCGCCGTCGCTGCAGGATTCCAGGTTGGCCGAGGAGGCGCTCGAGAAGGTCGGCATGCGCCACCTGAAGGACCGGCCGTACACCGAGTTGAGTGGTGGTGAACTTCAGCTGGTACTGCTTGCACGCACCCTGGTTCAGCAACCTGAAGTCATTCTGCTCGACGAGCCCACCGCGCATCTGGACTTCAGGAATCAAGCGCATTCCGTGAAAACGATTGCTGCCTTGGCCGGGCAGGGAGTGACCATGATCATGGCGACTCATGACCCAAACCATGCGTTTCTGCTGCCGGGACGGGTCCTGATGATGCAGCCGGGGGGAGCGATTCTCACGGGTCTGGCATCCGAGGTCATATCCGATAGCACGCTGACGGCAACCTACGGCATTGACATTGCCGTATTCCCCGCCCCGCGCCGCGCGGGCGCCGGCGAGATGAGGTTCTGCAGCCCGTGGTAAACGCGATACAGTGTGGGGATGCCACACACCACAGCCGCGAGCACGAATCAGGCCACTCTCGGCCTGCACCTGCGGTACGCATTTGAACCGGGAACACAGCGCGGGGCTGCCCTCGGCAACCCCTTATTCGATCTGCTGAGCGCGGTGCTCGATGGCGGTTCGATCCGCCACGCGGCGCAATCGCTGGGATGCTCGTACCGCTACGTCTGGGGTTCGCTCAGGAAGTGGGAACAGACCCTTGGCGAGCCGCTGATCGTATGGTCACAAGGCCAGCGGGCCCGGCCAACGCAATTCGCCGAAAGACTGCTGTGGGCGGAGCGTCGCGCACGCACGCGCATGCAGCCGCACATCGAAGCGCTGCGCTCCGATCTTGCGCGCGTGCTTGCCGAGGCGCGTGACGAGCGTCATCAGTTGCTGACGGTCCGTGCCAGCCATGACATTGCGCTGCCCATACTTCAGCGGCATGTGGCGATGGCCGCCGATCTGCACATGGATATTGGGTTCCAGGGCAGTGTCGAGGCGCTACGCGCCTTGAACGACCGGCGCTGCCTGGTTGCGGGCTTTCACGTTCCGGCGTTGCGCGGCGCCGCGCCGGTATTCGCCAAGGTGCTCAAGCCGTTGCTCAAGCCGGGGCTGCATAAATTGATCGGATGTTCGCGGCGCATGCAGGGATTAATGGTTCGTCGCGAACACGCTGCGCTCATCCGCACATTTTCCGACGTGGTCAGGCAGCGACTGCGCTTCGTCAACCGACAGCCCGGCTCGGGTACGCGAATGCTGGTCGATCATCTGGTGCACGAGTATTCAATCGATCCGAGTGCCCTGTTGGGCGAATTCGGGCATACCGAGGAAACTCATGTGGCGGTGGCGTTGTGCGTGGCCAGCGGTACAGCCGACGCCGGCGTGGGTATCGAAGCCGCTGCGCTCGAGTTCGGATTGCATTTTGCGCCGCTGGTCGAAGAAAACTACTTCCTCGCCTGCCTGAAGGGCAACCTTGCGCATGCCGCCGTTCAGCGACTGTGCGCCGTGCTCGCAGGCGCAGGCTGGAAGGAGATATTGGCGGCTCTGCCCGGTTATCAGCCGGCCCTGGCGCCCGGCAGGATTCTGGTGATGACCGAGGCGCTACCGTGGTGGCGCTACACCAGGAAGAAGGCCCGTCGCGCCGAAAGTGCGCCGGTGCGGGCCCTGACTGCTGCCTGACGGTGCCGGCAGGGAACTCAGCCCCGGGGGGCTGTAAGACGTTGCGGATTCGAATAGACGTTGCACTGCGTTTCCCGCAGGAAGCCCACCAGAGTCAACCCTGAGGCAAGCGCCAGATTGACGGCGAGGCTCGAGGGGGCGCCAATGGCGGCCAGCAGCGCCACGCCGGCGCGCAAGGCCTTTTGAACCAGTTCAAAGCTCGCCCGTCCGCTCAGCAACACAATGTGGTCTTTGAGCGGCAGGCGCCCGGCCAACAGATTCTCGCCCACCAGCTTGTCGAGCGCGTTGTGACGTCCGACGTCTTCGGCGACATTGAGCAGCTGTCCCGAAAAGTCGAACAACGCCGCGGCATGGATGCCGCCGGTATCTCCGAACTTGGATTGTTGCTTGCGCATGCGTCCCGGCAAACTCAGCAACACCGATAACTCGACCGTGCCGGTGTCTACAATGCGCGTCGCGGCTGCTCTGGCGATGGCGGCATCGAGTCCGGTCGTGCCGCAGACACCGCAACTGGAGCCCGCTGAGAAGCGGCGGGTCGGCGTCTGAAGTTCGAATCGCACTTCCGGGCGCAGCCGCACGTTCACGACGTTGGGACGTCGGGTACTCGACTCGATGGCGTCGATATCACCAGGTTGGTTGACGATTCCCTCGCCATAGAGCAGCCCCGCGGCGAGATGTTGGTCGTCGCCTGGGGTTCTCATGGTCGTGCCGAAAGAAACCGGTTCGACACCGAGCGCGGGATGCTGTAGCAGGTACTCCAGCGGTCCCTCGGCAGCCACGCGATCGTCCTTGTCGATGCGGGATTCGAGGCTTGCGCGCAGTACCCGTACCTTCATGGTACCGCTGGCGGCCGCTGGCTCGCTTTCCACGGGTGCGATCACATGTGCCGTACTCATGGTGCCCATGATACCGCTTCGCGTTGGTGCGCACTATTTGCCCGCACGCACGGCAGCCAGCCCAAACATCTGCGAAATTTATTGTGCAGGACGCACGCGCGCCGCATCATCGCAGTACCGCGACGACAATCAGGAGAATTGCATGGCCCAGCCACCGGACGAGAAGACGCCAGCGTCGGGCAAGAACCCGGAGCTTGGGTACGGCAAGATCGATCCCGGTAAAACGCGCGATATTATGACCGAAGTCGGGAAAAGTAAGGGCCAGCAGAATAATTCCGGAGACTTCGGCAACGGCAATGATGGGGCGACCGGAGCAACGGGCGAAGACAAGTTGAAAAGCGCGGTCGCCGCGGTTCCGGCGAAAGAGAAAGCGGCGATAACTACTGGCAAAGCCGCCGATGCCGAAGACGACTATCCGGCTTGAGGCTAAAGCAGTTTCCCGGGGTTCATGATGCCGTTGGGATCCAGCGACTGCTTGATCGCGCGCATGGCCGCGAGCGCCACCGGTGAAGCATAACGTTGCAGTTCCTCGCGCTTGAGACGCCCGATGCCGTGCTCGGCGCTGATGCTGCCGTGATAGCGGGCCACGAGATCGTGGATGGCCCGGCGTATGGCCGGCTCACGAGCCAGGAACGCCTCATCCGTGGCCGCATCGATACGGTTGATGTTGAAATGCAGGTTGCCGTCGCCGGCATGGCCATAGCACACCAGCACGCCTTCGGGAACCTGCTCGCGCACCCACAGCGAAGCTTCGCTGATGAATTCCGGCAGCGAGGCCACCGGCACCGAAATATCGTGCTTGAGGCTCGCGCCGGCGCGCCGCTGCGCATCCGGAACGTGCTCGCGCAGGTGCCAGAATGCCGCGCGAACGCGCTCGCTGTTGGCGAGCGCGGCATCGAGCACCAGCGAGCGCTCGCTCGCGCAAGACAGCGTCTGCTGCAATAGCTCGTCCAGATCCTCCTCAGCACTGGAAGTGAGTTCGCACAGGATGTACCACGGGTACGGCTGGTCGAGCGGATCGCGGACGCCGTCGATGAAGCGCGTGGTGAGTTCGATGGCGATGCGCGGCAGCAATTCGAACGAACTCAGGCGTTCGCCCGCGGCTGCGCGCAGCAGTCCCAGCAGTTCCAGCGCGTCGCCGGGAGTCGCCAGCCCCACGAGCGCGGTGGCGGTGCTGCGCATCCTTGGCCACAGCTTGAGGGTTGCAGCCGTGATGACCGCCAGCGTGCCTTCCGAGCCGATCAGCAGCGATTTAAGGTCATAACCCGTATTGTCCTTGCGCAATGATTTGAGGCCGTGCAGCACGCTGCCGTCAGCCAGAACTGCCTCGATGCCCAGCACC
>Ga0209483_1002382_pt1 | contig 13234 bp, 7 predicted proteins | sample NGEPerA_FD_184508 | JGI IMG/M metagenome (GOLD analysis project Ga0209483, IMG submission 184508) | Arctic peat soil microbial communities from the Barrow Environmental Observatory site, Barrow, Alaska, USA - NGEE PermafrostL2-A... | ecosystem: Environmental > Terrestrial > Soil > Wetlands > Peat... | reverse complement strand
CTCTCCATGGCGTCGTTCTCCTGGAAGGTGAAGTCTTGACAACTTCAACCTAACCGAAGAGACGACGCCTTTCATTTTTCCGTCACCTTTGGTTACGGCCAAGCGGTACTCCGCGAGGCCGCGCTGGGCTCATTCGTGGCAGTCTTCTCTTTCGTTTCTAAAAACATCTTGTAATTGCGGCAAGGTTCCGCAGGATAGGGCGCGCCCGAATTTCCGGGCAGGCGTAACCGTTGACATCCACAGGGTTTGGTGGGGCAGACAATGCCCCACCCGGAAAAATTGGGCACACCCGCAGGATAGGGTCGAAGGCGGCGCAATGTCGCCGGTCTTGTCGCATACTCTCCCGCGGAGGAAGCACGCATGGTACCGACCTGGCGACCCCTGCGCGGCATAGCGCACGTCCTCATACTGCTCTTGCTCTCGAGCATTGTGGCGCCGGTGACCATCACCAGCGCGGCCAACGCGCCCAAAACGCAGGACTTTACTCATCCGCAAAAGCCCAACGTTCTTTTCATTTTGGTGGACGACCTTGGCTATGGCGACGTCGGCGTGTTCTACCAGAACGCCCGCAACGCCGGCGAGCCCCGCCTTCTTACGCCGGCGCTGGATCGTCTGGCGGCGCAGGGGGTGATTCTGACCAATCACTATTGTGCCGCCCCGGTGTGCGCTTCATCGCGCGGCTCGATCTTGCAAGGCCTTAACCAGGGCCATTGCGCGATCCGGGACAATCAGTTCGATAAGGCGCTGCCGCCGAGCCATACGCTGGGAACCGTGATGAAGGCCGCCGGGTATTACACGGCTGCCGTCGGCAAGTGGGGCGTGGGGGGAACCAAGCCGCCCTGGCCTGGCCATCCGCTTAATCGCGGCTTCGATGAATACTACGGCTTTCTCCGGCACGGCGACGCCCACAATCACTACGCCGGCAATCACGGCGGCATCTATGATCGCTTTAACGAAGTCAATGCCGGGATCGATGGCACGTATGACACCGACTTGTTCACCGCCCGCGCCAAACGACTGATTCGCGAGCATGTCGAGAAGCATGCGGGGCAGCCATTCTTTGTTTATCTGGCGTACACGCTTCCGCATTTCAAGATGCAGTTGCCGCCGGGCCCGTACCCAGAAGGCGGCGGGTTGCACGGGGGCCTGCAATGGCCGCTCGATCCTTCCACCGGCAAGCCCGATTCCTACGTCTACCCGGAGTTCCGCGACAGGGATTGGCCCGACAAGGAAAAACGCCATGCGTCCATGATCCATCGCCTGGATGATTGCGTCGGCGATGTGCTGCGATTGCTCGATGATCTGAAGATCGCGAACAACACGCTGGTGATTTTCACGTCCGACAACGGCCCGCACAACGAAGGCAACGATCCGCGATTCTTCTCGTCGTGGGGGCCATTTGATGGCATCAAGCGCGATCTGTTCGAGGGCGGCTCGCGCGAGCCGACCATCGTGCGCTGGCCGGGCGTGGCGCCGGTGGGCGAGACGTGCGATGAACCCAGCGCCCAGTATGATTGGATGCCGACGCTCGCCGACGCCGCAGGTCTGCCAAGCCCCGCGTGCAGCGATGGCATTTCCTTGCTTCCCGCGATCACCGGCCATCCACACTCCCAACGCCATCACGCCTATCTGTATTCGGAATACAACGGCCCGATGGTCGGCCCGCTGACCAAGGCCATCCTCGCGCGTCATGGCTATTCCAAGCGCGGGCAGATGCAATCCGTTCGCATCGGCAACTTCGTTGGCGTGCGCTATGAAATCAAAACCCCCGCCGATCCACTGCGGCTTTACAACGTGAACGACGACCCAAAGGAAGCCCGCGACCTCAGCGGCGATACCCAATACGCCGCGCTGCTCACCCGGATGCGCAATCTGCTGCTCACGGCCCGCACGCCCGACCCGGACGCCCGCCGGCCATACGATGATGAGCTTCTGCCCGCCGTCGCGGCCCCGCCGGCAACCGGCGCGCTGAACTATGGGGTTTTCGCGGGCCAATGGCCCTGGCTGCCGGACTTTCGCGCGATGACTCCCGTGAAGGCCGGCCAGACGCCGGGATTTTCACTGCCGGCCGACGCGAAGAACGGGGCGGCGGGCGTTGAATTCACCGGCGTGCTGCGCGTGCCCGCCGATGGTCAATTCGTCTTCACCCTAAAGTGCGACAGCGGCGCGGCGCTGTGGGTTCATGATTCCCTGGTGATCGACGACGACTACACCCACGACGGTTCGGCCAAGTCCGGATCGGTGCGCCTGGCCGCCGGCTGGCATCCCGTCCGGCTCGCGTATCGGCATGCGCCGTCAGCGCCGGCAGCACATCTTGAGGTGAGCGTGCGCGGGCCGGATCACGCGGAACTTCCATTGCGCCCGGAGATGTTCGGGCACTAACTGCTCGGCTGGAACGTGATGCAGGAACGACGTCTACTGTTCACTACTTATGCGGTGTTGTCCGGTATCCGTTGTTTTTCGTGCTGCGTACACCAAGCCACGGGCGGGCCGTCCGTGCCACGAATCGTGGCCACGCCCCTGCCGGTGCGCGAACTTGCCGCAACCTGGGCTTGGGCGTAGTTTGGCTGATCCCATGAGCGTTGAATCCACGATTGAGGCCCATCTGCCGCGCGCGATTGGCCTGCGGCATCAACTTCACCAGATTCCCGAACTGGGCTACGAGGAATTCAAAACCGCCGGCGTATTGCGGGCGGAGCTGAATGCGCTGGGCATCGCCCATATCGATGGCGTTCCCGATGCGCCGACGGCGACCATCGCGTCGCTGGGCGATGTCAGCAAGCCGTGTGTCGCGTTGCGCGCGGATATGGACGGGCTGCCGATTGTCGAACGAACGGGGCACGCTTACAGCAGCACGCACGATGGCCGGATGCACGCCTGCGGGCACGATGGGCATTGCGCGACGCTCATGGGCACGGCGGCGCTGCTCCAATCCATCCACCGCGAACTGCCGGTTTGCGTGAAGCTGATCTGGCAGCCCGCCGAGGAGGGCGGCGGAGGGGCCGAGCGGCTGGTGGACGCGGGCGTGCTCGACGGAACCATCGGGCCCCGTGTCCATGCCATCTTCGGACTGCACGGCTGGCCGGGCTTGAAAGTGGGAACCATCGCGACGAAAGCAGGCACATTGCTGGCGGCCACCGATACCTTTTCCGCCACCTATACGGGCCGTGGCTGCCATGGCGCCTATCCGCACCTTGGCATCGATCCGATCGTCACTGCCTGCGAGGCGGTGCTGAATCTCCAGCAGTTCGTGAGCCGGGAGTTTGATCCGACGGATTCAGCGGTCGTGACCATCGGCATGTTCCACGCCGGCACCGCGACCAACGTCATCCCCGACACCGCCATCATCCAGGGCACTGCCCGCACGCTGCACGATGCCGCCCGCAAGAAAATCCGCGCGTCGCTGGAACGCCGATGCACGGCTATTGGCGAGGCCAACGAATGCGAAGTGCGCTTCGACTGGATTCCCGGCTATCCCCCAACAGTAAATGATCCGGCGATGGCCGACTACGTTGCCGCCACCGCGCGGGCCGCTCTGGGCCACGAGCGGTTCCTCCCCGTCACGCGGCCCTCGATGGGCGGCGAGGATTTCGCGTATTATCTTGAGAAGGCGCCGGGCTGCTTTTTTCTGCTGGGCGTCGAGCCATCGGACAAGAATTCGTATCCTTCGCTGCACAGCGACCGCTATGATTTCACGGACGCGGCGCTGGGGGTGGGGATACGGATGTTTGTGGAATTGGCGAGGAACTTTAAGCCGGTCGATTGACCGCGGAAATCAACATGGCACTCCTCGCCGCATCGGCCCTCGCGCATTCGCCTGATTCATCGCAGCCGCACGCGTCTGTCGCCGCGGCATTCGGGATTCAGCCGGCGGTTCACCGCTGGACGCCGGAAGAATATATTCGGCTGTCCGAGTTGGATGTGTTCCATAACCAGCGAACGGAATTGATCGACGGGGAGATCTTCGATCAAGCGCCTCAAGGGAATCCTCATGTTGCCGCCGTGAGCTGCGCGAACCGTGCGTTGTTCCGCGCGTTCGACGAGGCATATTGGGTGACAATCCGATCCACCGTCCGCCTCCCGCGCGGCGACATGCCCGAACCCGATTTCGCCATCCGGCCCGGCCTCCACAGCACGGACGATACCGTGCATCCGCTCCCGTTGCTGGTGATCGAAGTGAGCGACGAGACGCTCCTCTACGATCAGATCGTGAAATCGAGCCTCTATGCGGCCAATGGCATCCCCGAATACTGGGTGCTGAATCTGCGGGATCGGCAGTTGGAGGTTTATCGCAATCCCGTTCCCGATCCCACCCGCCGGCATGGCCACCGCTACGCCGCGATTAACACGTTTCTCCCCGGCAGCGCCGTGCGGCCACTGGCCAGGCCGGAGGTGGAAATTGGGGTGGACCGGATGCTGCCGTGAAGGAATGACATGGATCAATCGTTCTTCCAAAAACCGATCCTGAATTCGCCCTACGAGTACCCGGCCCGCCATTGGGAATTAGACCGGGACGGACAGCCCACGCAGAAGGTATTGGATCGTCGCCGCCGTGCCGATTTCATCACGCCGATCCCCAAGCCCAGAAAGCGAAAATCCGGCGCGCAGCAGGACATCGTCTTTAACGAAGGGATGGGCCTCTCCTCGGAAAAGCAGCAATACGACACCGCGGAGATGATCAACCTGCTGCGGGCGAAGTTGAACGCCTGGCGGGCGATCCCGAACTCGACCGACTGGGGCGTGACGCCCGAGACGGCCCGGCTTCTCCAGCACTGGCGTCACCACCCGTTCAGCGGCAAGCGCCCGTTTTTCTGCCAGATCGAAGCGGTGGAAGCCGCCATCTGGCTCACTGAAGTGGCGCCATCGGCGGGCAAGGATGGCCGCTTTGCGCTGGATTATCTGGAGCGAGTGAACACCGAGGCGAATCCGGGCCTGGGGCGCATCGCGCTTAAACTGGCCACAGGCGCGGGAAAGACGACGGTGATGGCGATGCTCATCGCCTGGCAAACGGTCAACGCCGTGCGCCGCCCCAACAGCAAAAAATTCAGCCGGGGCTTTCTGGTGGTTACGCCCGGCATCACCATCCGCGACCGCCTGCGCGTCCTCCAGCCCAATGATCTGGAAAGCTACTTCAAGAAGCTGGAACTACTCCCCAACGACATGGTCGGCGATATCGAGCGGGCCAGGATCGTCATCACCAATTACCACGGCTTCAAACGCCGCGAAACGCTGGAACTGCCCGCCGCCAATCGCGCCCTGCTGCAGGGGCGCGGCCCCGAGCTCCAGACCCAGGAATCGCCCGGCCAGATGCTTCAACGCGTCATGCCCGGCCTGATGGGCATGAAAGGCATCGTCGTTCTCAATGATGAGGCCCATCATTGCTATCGTGAAAAGCCCGAGGCGCAAGCCCAGGAGGATGCCGCCGGCGAGGAGCGTGAGGAGGCGCAAAGAAACGCCAAGGCCGCCCGGCTTTGGATTTCCGGTTTGGAAGCCGTGAAGGAAAAACTCGGCATCAACCAGGTGTTCGATCTCTCGGCCACGCCGTTTTTTCTCAGCGGATCGGGCTACGCCGAGGGGACGCTTTTTCCGTGGACGATGAGCGATTTCTCGCTGATGGACGCGATCGAGTGCGGAATCGTCAAGCTGCCGCGCGTGCCGGTCTCCGACAACATCCCCGAGGGGGAGGTTCCCAGGTTCCGCGAGCTCTGGAAGCAAATCAGCGCGAAGATGCCGCGCAGGGGGCGCGGCAAGGCGGGCATTCTCGATCCACTGGGCCTGCCCACCCTATTGCAAACCGCGCTCGATGCGCTGTATGGGCATTATGCGCAAACTTTCGACCTGTGGCAGGAAAGGGGCGTGGCCGTGCCGCCGTGCTTCATCGTGGTTTGCAACAACACTTCCGCGTCCAAGTTGGTCTACGATTACATTTCCGGGTTTCATCGAGAAAGCGCCGACGGCTCGCGCGTTTTGCACAATGGCCGCCTGCCGCTCTTTCGCAACTTCGACGAGCACGGCAACCCGCTTCCCCGCGCGCGAACGCTGCTCATCGACAGTGAGCAACTCGAATCCGGCGAAGGGCTGGACAGCAGTTTCCGCGAAATGGCCGGCGAAGAAATCGCGCGCTTCCGCCGCGAAATCATCGAGCGCACCGGCGACCGCGGGCAGGCCGACAAGCTCCGCGACGAAGACCTGCTCCGCGAAGTGATGAACACAGTCGGCAAGCCGGGCCGGCTCGGCGAATCGATCCGTTGCGTCGTCTCCGTCGCCATGCTCACCGAGGGGTGGGACGCCAACAATGTCACCCATGTTTTGGGCGTGCGCGCGTTCGGCACGCAACTGCTTTGCGAGCAGGTGATCGGTCGGGCTCTGCGGCGGCAGTCGTATGAGCTGAATGAGCAGGGGCTATTCAATCCCGAATACGCCGACGTCCTTGGAATCCCGTTTGATTTCAACGCCACGCCGGTTATCGCCCCGCCGCAGCCGCCACCGCCGACCATTCACGTCCAGGCCGTCCGACCTGATCGCGATGCCCTGGAGATCATCTTCCCTCGCGTGGAAGGCTACCGCGTCGAACTGCCCGAGGAGCGCCTGTCCGCATCCTTCAACGACGATTCCACCCTCGTCCTCACGCCCGATCTGGTCGGCCCGTCGATCACGCACAACGCCGGCATCATCGGCGAGGAGATCGACCTGAACCTCAAGCACCTGGATCAGGTTCGCCAATCCACGCTCCTTTTCCATCTGACCAAGCGGCTGATCGAAACCAAGTGGCGCGATCCCGGCGAGGAGCCCAGGCTCTATTTGTTCGGCCAGCTCAAAGCCATCACCCGCCAATGGATCGAAAAGCACCTGGTCTGCAAGGGCGAGACTTTCCCGGCGCAATTGATGTATCAGGAATTGGCGGACATGGCCTGCGAGCGCATCACCGCCGGCATCACCCGCGCCCAGATCGGCGGCGGGCCGGTCCGCGCCCTGCTGGACAACTACAACCCCCAGGGCAGCACGATCCACGTCAGCTTCAACACCTCGAAAACCACGCGCTGGCAAACCGCGCCCAACCGCTGCCACCTCAACTGGATCATTCTGGATAGCGATTGGGAGGCCGAGTTCTGCCGCGTCGCCGAGCAACATCCGCGCGTGAAATGCTACGTGAAGAACCACAACTTGGGCTTTGAGGTTCCTTATCAGTACGGCTCGGACACCCGCCGCTATCGCCCCGACTTCATCGTGCTCGTCGATGACGGCCATGGCGACGACGATCTCCTTCACCTCGTCGTCGAAATCAAAGGCTATCGCGGCGAAGACGCCAAGGAAAAGAAATCCACCATGGAAACCTACTGGGTTCCCGGCGTGAACCACCTGGGGACCTACGGGCGCTGGGCGTTCGCGGAATTTGCCGATGTCTATCAGATTGGGGCGGATTTCCAGCGAGTAGTGACGGCGCAGTTCGGTGCGATGATCGAGCAGATCGGAGGCCGCCGGTGACGAAGGAGGAAGCCCGCGAGCACATGGAATTAGCCGTGCAGGTCATGCGTAAATCCGTATCCGAACCTCGGGTGGACGGCAAAAATCCTCCCAGGGTGGGAGCCGTTTTGGTGCGGCCTGACGGAACCGTGGACACCGCGTGTAGGGGTGAGTTGCGCCACGGCGACCATGCGGAGTTCACGCTCCTTGAACGAAAGAATCGAGATCGCAAGCTCGATGGGTCGACTCTTTTCGCCACCTTGGAACCGTGCGCCCCCGATGCCCGTCGATCGCCAAAAATCGCCTGCGCCGAGCGGATTGTGCTAGCGCGCATCACGGAAGTTTGGGTTGGAATCGAGGATCCCGATCCAACCGTCGATCGCAAGGGCATTACGCATCTGCAGAACGCGGGCATATCGGTGCGGATGTTTGACCGGGATTTGCAGGAAGTTATCCGTGATGAAAATAGAGATTTCCTCGCGCAAGCAACGGAGCGGGCGGCGGCTCAAGCCGCGCCCAAACCGCCGGTGCTCTCCAGCATGGAAGATGTTGCCCGGCGCGCGGACTTTGACGATCTCTCCCGCGATGCGCTCGACGAATTCCGATTATCGGCGCGTGTTGCCGACCAGATTGATTCGCCCATCTTCCGCACTCGACTCGTGCAACTCGGGTTGCTTGAATGGGACAACGACAAGTTTAGACCCACCGGGTTTGGCCTGATTCTGTTCGGCACGGAACCTCGGTCCATCCTGCCTCAGGTTGGGCTGCTATGTACGATTCGGTACCGCGACGGCACCGAGGAAATCGCCAGTTTTGAAGGTCCCCAAGTTCTTGTACCGGGACAACTCATGAAATGGCTTGGCGATAAGTTACCAAATGTAATCGGCCGCACGACGGCCCGCCGGCGCAACACTCGTGACACGCTGTTTCCGCTAGTCCGCGAGGGGATTGTAAACGCGCTGGTGCATCGGGATTATGACATAGCCGGCGCCAAATGTCAGGTTTTCGTCACCCCGGATATTATTGAGATCCGCAGTCCGGGCCTGCCCATATCGCCGATTACGCTGGAACAACTCCAGTCCTTCGACGCCCCGATGCTGAGCCGAAACCCGGTGTTGCAATACGTTTTCGTTCGCATGGGACTCGCCGAGGAGCGCGGGATGGGCCTTGACTCAATGCGGAAGTTCGCAAAAGAGGAGGGGCTGCCATTGCCTAAATTTACATGGCAAAATCCTTACCTTATTCTGACGGTCTATCGCACGGTTGCCAGCGCAACCGCAACGCTCCCCGAAGCCTCACGCGAGGCGTTGTCGCTGGCGGAACAGGAAGGCTGGCAGTGGCTCACAAGCCGAGGACGCGCCAAGTCCCCCGAATATGCCCGGGCGATGGGCGTCGACGAACGTACCGCCCGAAGGCACTTGGCCAAGTTCGCGAAATTGGGCTTGGCTCGAATTGCGGGATCGGCACGTTCGACGATATATGAAGTCGCGTCGCGCTGACGGCGAGGAAAGAATGTAGTATTTGGACGGAAATGCGGACAATTGCCCGGATGCCTTGAGTGCCTTGCGAATTCCAGGAGAATCCGGACACGTCGGTGTCCATCCTCCAGGCCGTCGCGCCGACGCGTACCGGGTACAAAGTATGGCAAAAGCACCTCGAAACAAGAAAGCCGCGCCCAAGGAAGTCGTCACCCTCAAGCACGACCAGGCCTCCCGCAAGAACATTCCGACGGCTGAATATGAGTCTGTCATGGCCCACGAAGCGCAAAGCCCGATACGCGTCGCCTACGAACGCCGCAACCGCGATCTCGATCCGCAGCTTGTCTGGCGGGGCAAGGATGAGCAGGATGGGTCGGATTTGGTGGTGGCGGCCCCGCCGTTGTTTATTCAGGAGAAGGTGCAGCCCAAGGCGCTGATCGACGATCTGCTTCGCCAGAGCCAGGCCGCCGAGGCGCAGATCGACTTGTTCGCCGACTTCAACGGGCTTCCCGACACGGACGCCAGGACCGAGTTTTACGCCCACGACGCCCACTGGGCCAACCGGATGATCCTGGGCGACAGCCTGCAGGTCATGGCCAGCCTCGCCGAACGCGAAGGCCTGCGCGGCAAGGTCCAGTGCATCTACCTCGACCCGCCGTACGGAATCAAATTCAACTCCAACTTCCAGTGGTCCACCACGACTCGGACAGTAACCGACGGCAAGTTAGAACACATTACACGCGAGCCCGAACAGGTGAAGGCATTTCGCGACACATGGCGCGACGGTATCCATTCATACCTGACCTATTTTCGCGAGCGACTTACCGCCGCCCGTGATTTGCTAACGGAAACTGGATCGATCTTTGTCCAAATCGGCGATGAGAACGTTCACCGTCTTCGCGCTGTAATGGACGAAATATTTGGTGACGCGAACGCCGTAAGCGATTTGGTTGTTGCAAAAACAATTGGCCAAACGGCGGAATTTGTCCCGAATGTCGCTGATTACTGCCTGTGGTATGCCAAGAACAAAGAGAAGGCGAAATACCGGCAGCTATATCGGCCAAAGGAAATCGGCGGCGAGGGAACTTCAGGTTATCGGTTTGCAGAAGTGGGCCCGCTGAACTGGCGACCTCTCACGGCAGATGAAAAGGCGGGGATTGCTCCGCTGCCTCCGGGCATGCGGCTCATCGCGGTTGGCGATTTATCGTCGCAACGCCAAGGCCGGCCATCGGGCGAAGGTACGGCAATGCATTTCCCGGTACAATTGGATGGCCGATCCTATTATCCGTCGGGAACTCGTGGCTGGTCCACAACGGAGAATGGAATTACGCGACTGAAAGCAGCGCGGCGAATTTACGCATCCGGTGGCAGTGGGGTGGGTTATGTACGCTTTCTTGACGACTTCGCTGCGCTACCAATGACGAACATTTGGACAGACACGATAGGGCAAGCCCAATACGGCGGTGCGAAAACGTATGTTGTTCAGACCGCAACGAAGGTGGTCGAGCGCTGTGTTCTCATGTCCACCGACCCCGGCGATCTGGTTCTCGATCCGACGTGCGGCTCTGGCACGACGGCGTATGTGGCCGAGCAGTGGGGTCGGCGGTGGATCACGATTGATACGTCGCGCGTGGCGCTGGCCCTGGCGCGGGCGCGGATCATGGGGGCGCGGTATCCGTATTATCTCAAGGCCGACAGCCGCGAGGGGCAACTCAAGGAGGCGGAAGTGACGCATGCCGAGCCGTCCACCGCTCCGGTTCGCGGCGATCTTCGCCAGGGATTTGTCTACGAGCGCGTGCCGCACATCACGCTCAAGTCGATTGCCAACAACGCGGAAATCGACGTGATCTGGGAGAAATTTGAGAAGAACCTGTCCGTGGTCCGTGGTCAGTTGTCCGTTGCAACTGGCGCCGGAAAGACGCTGGAGGAATGGGAAGTGCCGCGCGAGGCGGACGCGAAATGGCCGGTGGAAGCGCGGAAGCTGCTCGAGGAATTCTGGAAGCAGCGCATCGCGCGGCAGAAGGAGATCGACGGCTCCATCGCGTCCAAGGCGGAGTTTGAGTTTCTCTATGACAAGCCGTACGTCGATGGCAAGAAAGTGCGGGTGGCCGGGCCGTTCACGGTCGAGAGTTTGTCGCCGCATCGCGTGATGACGGTGGGGGCGGATGATGAGTTGATCGATCCGCAAAAAGCGCCCGGCTCCAATGGCGACGGGCGCGATTTCGGACAGATGATCCTCGAACACCTGCGCACCGCCGGGGTGCAGCAGGCACACAAGGAAAACAAGATCGCGTTCACGTCCGTCACCGGCTGGCCGGGCAGGTACATTTGCGGCGAAGCGCGCTACGCCGACGCCCAGGGCGCCCAGAGGCGCGCCGGCATATTCATCGGCCCGGAGTTCGGCACTGTCGCCCGCCAGGACCTCGTTACCGCGGCGCGCGAGGCGGGCGACGCCAATTTCGACGTGGTGATTGCCTGTGCGTTCAACTACGAGGCGATGGCGTCGGAATTCAACAAACTGGGCCGCATCCCCGTGCTCAAGGCGCGCATGAACGCCGAACTGCACATGGGATCGGAGTTGAAGAATACCGGCAAGGGAAACCTGTTCGTGATCTTCGGCGAGCCGGACATCACCCTGTTGCCGGGAGCGGGCGGGCGGATTCAAGTGAAAATCAACGGCGTCGACGTGTTCCATCCCAACAGCGGCGAAGTACGCAGCGACGGCGCGGACGGCATCGCCTGCTGGTTCATCGACACCGACTACAACGACGAAAGCTTCTTCGTCCGCCAGGCCTATTTCCTGGGTGCAAACGATCCCTACAAAGCGCTGAAGACCACGCTAAAAGCCGAGATCAACGAAGACGCCTGGGCGACGCTTCACAGCGACACCTCGCGCCCCTTCGACAAGCCGGCCGGCGGGAAGATCGCGGTGAAGGTCATCAATCACCTGGGGGATGAAGTGATGAAGGTGTTTCGCGTGGAATGATGCGGGCCTTTCGCCGCGCGCTGGCGTCGATACAATTTGGATCAATGCCAGAGCACGTAACGATTCTCGGCGATGGCGCGATGGCGACCGTTTGCGCCATCCTGCTCACGCAGGGCGGCCATCGCGTGACGATTTGGGGGGCGTTCGAGGAATCGATTGATCGGCTTATTCAGAATCGCGAGCAGAGCAAGCTTCTGCCCGGCGCGCGGATTCCCGCCAATGTGCGCCTGACGGCCAACGACGCGGATTGTTTCACCGGCGCGACGATGGTTTTGTCGGCGGTGCCCACGCAGTACATGCGAAGCGTATGGCAACGCCTGGGGCGGCATCTGCCGGATGAAGCGCCGATTGTTTCGGTGGCCAAGGGAATTGAGAATACGACGCTGCTGCGGCCCACTGAGATCATCGCGGATGTGCTGGGCGCACTGGCCGGCGGAACAGAGCGGGTGAGTGCAGGAGTATCGCGAGGAGCGGCGCCCAGCTCCCTATCAAAAACCCGCGCCCGTCTTGCGGCGTTGTCGGGTCCGAACATCGCCGCCGAATTAGCAAAATGCCTGCCGGCAACAGCAGTCGCCGCATCGGGCAACGAGGCGGTCGCGCGACGCGTGCAGGCCACTTTTTCCACGCAATGGTTCCGCGTTTACACCAACGATGATGCCGTCGGCGTTGAACTGGCGGGGGCGACAAAGAACATCGTGGCAATCGCCGCAGGCATTCTCGATGGATTATCCGCCGGCAACAACGCGAAGGCCGCGCTGGTCACGCGCGGCCTGGTCGAGATTACCCGCCTTGGCGTGGCGATGGGCGCGCGGGCCGAGACATTCCAGGGGCTTGCCGGATTGGGCGATCTCATCACCACCTGCGTCAGCCCCGAAGGCCGCAACCGCACGATTGGCGAGCGCATCGGCAAAGGCCGGAAACTGGCCGACGTGCTGGCGAGCATGGACAGCGTGGCCGAGGGCGTCCCCACCACCCGCTCGGTCCTCCAACTCGCCCGCAGGCATCATGTGGAGATGCCGATCACCGAGGCGGTGCATGCCGTCTTGTTCGAGGACAAGGACGTTCTGCATGCGCTCAGTGACCTGATGAGCCGCGATCCGAAGCCGGAGGCAGGATAGGTGGAGGGACAGATGAGTGCTGAGAGATGAGTGTTGAGGGTTTAGGGTTTGGGGTTTAGGGTTTACTGACCGTTGCGCAATGAAGTTTAAACTTTTGGTATGTTCAATCCGGCCTGTTTAAAGAATGCGTGGACTAGCCAGCACTTGTTTCTGAGGCGGTTTACCGCCATATGGAGTTGCTCGTGAAG
>Ga0209483_1002381_pt1 | contig 13236 bp, 9 predicted proteins | sample NGEPerA_FD_184508 | JGI IMG/M metagenome (GOLD analysis project Ga0209483, IMG submission 184508) | Arctic peat soil microbial communities from the Barrow Environmental Observatory site, Barrow, Alaska, USA - NGEE PermafrostL2-A... | ecosystem: Environmental > Terrestrial > Soil > Wetlands > Peat... | reverse complement strand
CGCCATGATGTGGCCCATGTCGACCTCGTTGAAGGTCGTCAGCATCGCAGCCGTGTTCTGCACTTCCTTCAGCCGGCGCGCGATGGTCTGGCGCAGCCGCGTCATCTTCACGCGCTCCTCGCGCGCGGCATCGTCGGCGGGCGATGGTACGCGAACCTGCACGGCGGCGGCGGGCTGATTGACCGGGGTCGGCGCCGACGCTGCCTTTTCGATCGCGGCCAGCATGTCTCCCTTGGTGACCCGGCCATCCTTGCCGGAGCCGGGAACGGTCGAGGCGTCGATGCCCGTCTCGGCCGAAATCTTGCGCACCGAGGGCGCGAGCGGCGCGTCGGACGGCGCAGCCTTCGGGGGCGCGGCGGTGGCCGGGGCGGGTGCTGTCGCTGGCGGTGGTGCTGCTGGGGCCGCAGCTTTGGCGGGCGCTGCAGGCGCAGCGGCAGGCTTGGCGGAGGCTCCCGCCGCGCCGTCATTGATCTGTCCGAGCAGCGCGCCGACCGCGACGGTTTCACCGTCCTTGGCGGCGATTTCGCCGAGCACGCCCGCCGACGGCGCGGGCACCTCGATGGTGACCTTGTCGGTCTCGAGCTCGACCAAGGGCTCGTCGACTGCGACGGCATCGCCTGCCTTCTTGAACCAGCGGCCGATGGTGGCCTCGGTCACGGATTCGCCGAGCGTCGGAACGCGAATTTCAGTCATGGTCTGTTTCCTCTTGCGTCATGGCCCCGGCATAGCCGTTTGAAGAACGGCGTCGCTTCCGCTCGCCTATGCCCGGCCATCCCCGCCTTGATCGGTTCTCGAAACGTGGAACGTTGATGCCTCGCTTTCGCGGGGCATGACAAATTGCAAAATCCTAGCCCAGCGCCTCGTCGAGCAGCGCCTTGAGCTGCGCCAGATGCTTCGACATCAGGCCGGTGGCGGTCGCAGCCGATGCTGCGCGGCCGGCGTAACGCGGTCGCCTGTTCGGCGCGTTGATCTGGTTCAGCACCCATTCGAGATAAGGCTCGATGAAGTGCCACGCACCCATGTTGCGCGGCTCTTCCTGGCACCACACGACTTCGGCATTCTTGTAACGGCCGAGCTCCTGCACCAGCGCCTTCAGCGGCACAGGATAGAGCTGCTCGACGCGCATGATGTAGATGTCGTCGATGCCGCGCTTCTCTCGCTCGTCGTAGAGGTCGTAATAGACCTTGCCCGTGCACAATACGACGCGCTTGATCTTGTCGTCGGCGACCAGCTTGATCTTCTCGTCGGGCAGCATCACCGCGTCATCGTAGAGGATGCGGTGGAAGGTAGTGCCGTCGCCCAACTCGTCGAGCCGCGAGACCGCGCGCTTGTGGCGCAGCAGCGATTTCGGCGTCATCACGATCAGGGGCTTCCTGATTTCGCGATGCAATTGACGCCGCAGCATGTGGAAGTAGTTGGCCGGCGTGGTGGGATTGACCACCTGCATGTTGTCTTCGGCGCACATCTGCAGGAAGCGCTCGAGCCGCGCCGAGGAATGCTCCGGTCCCTGCCCTTCATAGCCATGCGGCAGCAGGCAGACGAGCCCGGACATGCGCAGCCATTTGCGCTCGCCGGAAGAGATGAACTGGTCGAACAGCACCTGGGCGCCGTTGGCGAAGTCGCCGAACTGCGCCTCCCAGACCGTCAGTGCGTTCGGCTCCGCCAGCGAGTAGCCGTATTCGAAGCCGAGCACGGCCTCTTCCGAGAGCAGCGAATTGATGACCTCGTAATGGCCCTGGTCACCGCCGAGATGGTTGAACGGGGTGTAGCGACTCTCGTCTTCCTGGTCGATCAGCACCGAGTGCCGCTGCGAGAAGGTGCCACGCTCGGAATCCTGGCCCGACAGCCGGACGTGACGGCCTTCCTGCAGCAGCGTGCAGAACGCCAGCGCCTCGCCGGTCGCCCAGTCGATGCCGGCACCGGTGTCGATCGCCTTTGCCCGATTTTCCAGAAAACGCTGAATGGTGCGGTGAATCCGGAAACCGTCGGGCGCGCGGGTAATCTTGCGGCCGGTATCGCGGAGTACCGCCACATCGACGCCGGTCACGCCGCGGCGGGCATCTTCCTCCTGGTCCGCCGACTTGAAACCGGCCCATTTGCCGTCAAGCCAGTCGGCCTTGTTGGGCTTGTAGCCGGTGCCGGCCTCGAGTTCGGCATCGAGCCGCGCGCGCCAGTCGGCCTTGGCCTTTTCGACCTCACCCTCGGTAATCACGCCTTCGGCGATCAGCCGCTTGGAATAAATCTCGACCGTGCCGGGATGCGAGGCGATCTTCTTGTACATCACCGGCTGGGTGAACATCGGCTCGTCACCCTCGTTATGGCCATGCCGGCGATAGCAGAACATGTCGATGACGACGGGCTTGTGAAATTTTTGCCGGAACTCGATCGCGACCTTGGCGGCGAACACCACAGCTTCCGGATCGTCGCCGTTGACGTGGAAGATCGGCGCGTCGATCATCTTCGCGACATCGGACGGATACGGCGAGGAGCGCGAATAGCGCGGATAGGTGGTGAAGCCGATCTGGTTGTTGACGATGAAATGCAGCGAGCCGCCGGTGCGGTAGCCTTTCAGGTCGGACAGCCCGAAACATTCCGCCACCACGCCCTGGCCGGCAAACGCCGCATCACCGTGCATCAACAGCGGCAATACCGAAATGCGCTGGTCCGGCGGATCGCCATGCTGGTCCTGCTTGGCGCGAACCTTGCCGAGCACCACGGGATCGACGATCTCCAGATGCGACGGGTTGGCGGTGAGCGACAGATGGATGCGGTTGTTGTCGAACTCGCGGTCCGACGACGCACCGAGATGATACTTGACGTCGCCCGAGCCTTCGACGGCTTCGGGATTGACGGAGCCGCCCTTGAATTCGTGAAACAGCGCACGGTGCGGCTTGCCCATCACCTGGGTCAGCACGTTGAGGCGGCCGCGATGCGGCATGCCGACCACGATCTCCTTTACGCCGAGATTGCCGCCGCGCTTGATGATCTGCTCCAGCGCCGGAATCAGCGACTCGGCGCCGTCGAGGCCGAACCGCTTGGTGCCGGTGAATTTGATGTCGCAGAATTTCTCGAAACCTTCAGCTTCGACCAGTTTCATCAGGATCGCGCGCCGGCCTTCACGCGTAAAACTGATTTCCTTGTCCGGGCCCTCGATGCGCTCCTGGATCCAGCTCTTCTGCGCGGCGTTACTGATGTGCATGAACTCGACGCCGAGCGTCTGGCAGTAAGTGCGCTCGCAGATCGCGACGATCTCCCGCAAGGTCGCGTATTCCATGCCGAGCACATGATCGAGGAAAATCTTGCGGTCGAAATCCGCCTCCGTGAAACCGTAGGAACGCGGATCGAGCTCCTCGCGATCGCGCGGCGCCTCGATCCCGAGCGGGTCGAGCTTGGCGTGGAAGTGGCCGCGCATGCGGTAGGCGCGGATCAGCATCAAGGCGCGCACTGAATCGCGCGTAGCCTGGTGAACATCGGCCGCGGTCGGTTCGCTGCCCTTGGCCTGCGCCTTCCCGGCGATTTTGGCGCCGATGGATTTCTCGACTTGCGCCCAATTACCGTCGAGCGCCGAGGTCAGATCGTCGCGCGGGGTCAGCGGCCAGTTATCCCGCCCCCATGACGCCCCCTCGGCGTTCTTTTGAACGTCCGCCGGCGTGTCCTTCAGGCTCTTGAAGAACTCCTGCCATTCGGGATCGACGGAAGCCGGGTCTTTTTCGTAGCGGGCGTAGAGATCGTCGATGTAGGTGGCGTTTGTGCCCTGCAAAAAAGAGGAGAGAGCAAAGGCGGCGTTCGCGTCCTGGCGAGACATGACTGGCGTCCTGGTGATTTTGCTTGGCGCATGGAAAACGGCGCAATCGCCGATCCTTAGCCCCGGATCGGCGTGTTTGCAGGCCTTTTACCCTATTTGGGGCGAATATTCGCGCCGAAAAGGACCAAAAAATGAATTATCGTTTCAATTTTTCGGCAAGGGTCTTGCCGAGCCGGGCGGGTGACGGGGACACCGTGATTCCGGCGGCTTCCATGGCAGCAGACTTGGAGCCGGCATCGCCCTTGCCGCCGGAAATGATCGCTCCGGCGTGGCCCATGCGGCGACCGGGGGGCGCCGTGACGCCGGCGATGAAGCCGACCATCGGCTTCTTGCGACCGCGCCTGGCCTCATCGATCAGGAACTGGGCGGCGTCCTCCTCGGCCGAACCGCCGATTTCGCCGATCATCACGATCGAGGTGGTTTTTGGGTCGGCCAGAAACATCTCCAGCACGTCGATGAATTCAGTGCCTTTGACCGGGTCGCCACCAATGCCGACCGCCGTGGTCTGGCCAAGACCCTCCTGGGAGGTCTGGAACACCGCTTCATAGGTCAGCGTGCCCGAGCGGGAGACGATTCCGACATTGCCGGGCTTGAAGATATTCGCCGGCATGATGCCGATCTTGCATTCGCCGGCCGTCATCACCCCCGGACAATTCGGACCGATTAGCCGCGATTTCGATCCCGACAGCGAGCGCTTGACGCGCACCATATCGAGCACCGGGATGCCTTCGGTGATGCAGACGATCAGCGGGATTTCCGCATCGATCGCTTCGCAGATTGCATCCGCTGCCCCCGGCGGTGGCACGTAGATCACGGACGCGTCGGCGCCGGTCTTTTCTTTCGCTTCCTGCACCGTGTCGAACACCGGCAGGCCGAGATGGACAGCGCCGCCTTTGCCCGGCGAGGTGCCGCCGACCATCTTGGTGCCATAGGCGATCGCGGCTTCCGAATGAAACGTGCCGTTCTTGCCGGTGAAACCCTGGCAAATGACTTTGGTGTTCTTGTCGATCAGGACGGACATGATTGGGAATGCTTTCGCGAGATGCCGGTGAAATGGTCTAGTGGATGCGCCGATACGTCCCGGTGAGCACGTCGGCCCACCCTTCCGCATCAGGTGAAAACTGGATTTTCATGCTGTAGCTGTTGTCGTCGATGATCTCGTAGACATGGCGCGCATTGCCGCGCAGCGAGCCGCGCACCAAAATCAGCGTCTTGCCGGTCCAGCCGCCGGAGGCCGGCGCCGGGGAGTAGTAGCCGAGCGAATCGTGCCAGAACAGCTTGTAGTGCCGGTCCTCGCGGTCATAGGTGAACACGCCGTGGGTGGCGAAGGCCTCTTTGCCATCGCGAGACTGGCGGGCGTCCTGGATCAGATAGAAACCGTTGAGGTCCATGCGCGCCACCACATGCGAACTGGCGGGGCCGCCTTCGGTCCAGCGCGAGGGAAAGATCATTTCCTCACCGCTCCACTCGCCCGCGAACACCGCGAGCTTGTGGTGCTCCGGAAGCGGCATCGACGCGGCGAGATGGTCAGCCATCGCTAGCCTCCCTTGACGGCCTTGACGATTTTCTGCGCGGCGTCGTCGAGATTGTCGGCCGGCAGCACGTTGAGGCCGCTCTCGCGGATGATCTTCTTGCCAGCCTCGACATTGGTGCCCTCGAGCCGCACCACCAGCGGCACCTTCAGGCCGACGTCCTTCACGGCGGCGACCACGCCTTCGGCGATGACGTCGCATTTCATGATGCCGCCGAAGATGTTGACCAAAATGCCCTTCACATTGGGATCGGCGGTGATGATCTTGAAGGCGGCCGCGACCTTTTCCTTGCTGGCGCTGCCGCCGACGTCGAGGAAGTTGGCCGGCGCCATGCCGTAGAGCTTGATGATGTCCATGGTCGCCATGGCAAGGCCGGCGCCATTGACCATGCAGCCGATGGTGCCGTCGAGCGCCACGTAATTCAATTCATATTTCGACGCCTCGATCTCCTTGGCGTCTTCTTCGGTCTCGTCCCGCAATACGACGACGTCGGGATGGCGAAACAGCGCGTTGTCGTCGAACGACACTTTGGCGTCGAGCACACGCAAGTCGCCCTGTTTCGTCACCACCAGCGGATTGATCTCGAGCATCGCCATGTCCTTGGCGACGAACGCCGCATAGAGCTGGCTCACCAGCTTTTCAGCCTGCTTGGCAAGATCGCCTGACAATTTCAGCGCCTTCGCGACCGTGCGGCCATGATGGGCCATGATGCCGGTGGCGGGATCGACCGAAAAACTCACGATCTTTTCCGGTGAATTGTGCGCGACGTCCTCGATATTGACGCCGCCTTCGGTGGAAACCACGAACGAGACTTCGCTGGTTTCGCGGTTGACCAGGATCGAGAGGTAAAACTCCTTGTCGATGTCGGAGCCGTCCTCGACATAGAGCCGGTTGACCTGCTTGCCCTGTGGCCCGGTCTGCACCGTTACCAGCGTCGCGCCGAGCATCTGCCTGGCGAATTCATTGACCTCGGCGACCGATTTGGCGATGCGCACGCCGCCCTTGTCGCCGGCCGAGGCTTCCTTGAACTTGCCCTTGCCACGGCCGCCGGCATGGATCTGGCTCTTCACCACCCACACCGGCCCGGGAAGCGTTTTCGCGGCGATGTCGGAATCGGACGCGCGCAGCACCGGCACTCCCTTCGAGATCGGCACGCCGAATTCATGCAGCAGCGCCTTGGCCTGGTATTCGTGAATATTCATGAGACGGCCCTCGAAAGCCTTTAATCGATGCAGCTTGAACCGGACGCGATCAGCGGCCGAGCAAATCCGGCGCGATCTTCTTGCAGGCGTCGACCAGACCCTGCACCGCGCCGACTGACTTGTCGAACGCCTCGCGGTCCTTGCCGGCGAGCTCGATCTCGACGATGCGCTCGACGCCCTTCGATCCGATCACGACGGGCACGCCGACATACATGTCCTTCACGCCATATTCGCCGTTGAGATAGGCGGCGCACGGCAGCACGCGCTTCTTGTCCTTGAGATAGCTCTCGGCCATCGCGATCGCGGACGCGGCCGGCGCATAGAACGCCGAGCCGGTCTTCAGCAGGTTGACGATCTCGGCACCGCCGTTGCGGGTGCGGTCGACGATCTCGTCGACCCGCGCCTGCGAGGTCCAGCCCATCTTGACGAGATCCGGCAAGGGAATACCGGCCACCGTGGAATAGCGCACCAGCGGCACCATGGTATCGCCATGGCCGCCGAGCACGAAGGCGGTGACGTCCTCGACCGAGACGTTGAACTCATCGGCGAGGAAATAGCGGAAGCGCGAGGAATCCAGCACGCCCGCCATGCCCACCACCTTCTTGTGCGGCATGCCGGAGGCCTTCTGCAGCGCCCACACCATGGCGTCGAGCGGATTGGTGATGCAGATGACGAAGGCGTCGGGAGCGTATTTCTTGATGCCGGCGCCGACCTGCTCCATCACCTTGAGATTGATGCTCAGGAGATCGTCGCGGCTCATGCCGGGCTTGCGCGGTACGCCGGCGGTGACGATGCAGACCTTTGCGCCGTCCAACGCCTCATAGGAATTGGCGCCGGTGAAATGCGCATCGAAGCCGTCGACCGGCGAGGATTGTGCGATATCGAGCGACTTGCCCTGCGGCACGCCCTCGGCGATGTCGAACATCACGACGTCGCCGAGTTCCTTCAGGCCGATCAGGTGAGCCAGCGTTCCGCCGATCTGGCCGGAGCCAATCAAGCCAATCTTGTCGCGCGCCATGGGAAATCTGTCCTTTGAAGGTCAAACCGGAGGGTGGAAGGAAGCTGACAGGCTGGTTATCCCTTTCGCCTCCCCCGTTCAAGTCGCGGCAGGTCCAATTGTCAGGCCACCGCGGTCATTCCGGGATGGTCCGAAGGACCAGACCCGGAATCTCGAGATTCCGGGTGCGGTGCTTCGCATCGCCCCGGAATGACAACAAACTAATGTCTATGTCTCCACCAGCCCCGTACTCGACCCGCTCGCCGACGAATCCCCGCGGCCGTGAGGCAGCGCCAGATAGGATTCCGAACTCATCTCGATCAACCGCGAGGACGTCCGCCTGAACTCGTTGGCCTCATAGCCATCGGTCGCCAGATAGAGCGAAACCGGATCGGCCTCAGCCGAGGCCAACAGCTTCACGGCATTGTCATAAAGCGTGTCGATCAGCGCGATGAATCGCTTGGCGGCGTTGCGCTCGGGGTAATCCATCACGGGAATATGGTCGACCATGATGGTATGATAGTCGTGCGCGAGCCGCAGATAGTCGGAAGCCGCCAGCGGCTTCTCGCACAGATCGGCAAAGGAAAACCGCGCCACCCCGTCAGCCGAACAGGGCACGCGCAGGATGCGGCCCTTGATCGAAATGTCGCGCGACTTGCATCTGGCATTGCCAGTCATTTTGGCCCAGGCCTTGTCGAGCGCCGCGTCGGCCGCCTGATCCGCCGGCACCAGCCACATCTTCACGCCGGCGAGCTTTTCCAGCCGGAAATCGGTGCGCGCGTCGAGCCGCAGCACGTCCATGTGATCGGAGATCTGGGCGATGAAGGGCAGGAACAGCGCCCGGTTGAGGCCGCCCTTGTAGAGATCATCGGGTGCGACATTGGAGGTCGCCACCACGACCGTGCCGAGTTCGAACAGTTTTGCGAACAGCCGCCCCAGGATCATGGCGTCGGCAATGTCGGTGACATGGAATTCGTCGAAGCACAGAAGCCACGCCTCGTCGAAGATCGCCGCCGCCGTAAGCGCGATCACGTCGCCGTCGGCGATCTCGCCGCGCGCGATATTCTGGCGATAGCCATAGATCCGCTCATGCACCTCGGCCATGAATTCGTGGAAATGGGCGCGGCGCTTGTGGGCGACTGAACTATACTGAAAGAACAGGTCCATCAGCATGGTCTTGCCGCGACCGACTTCGCCGTGGATGTAGAGGCCGCGCGGCGGCGCCTCGTTCTTGTCGGCGAATAGCCGGCCGAGCAGGCCCTGCTTGCGCACGGGCTTGTAGTTCGAAAGCCGCTGCTCGAGGTCGGCAAAGGCGTCTACCGCTTGCGCCTGGGCTGCGTCGGACTCGATCGCGCCGGAGGAGGCGAGGTCCTGATAATGAGCGCGGAACGAGACGGTGGGAGGAGAGAGCATGGCCCCCTTTCGGCCTCAACACGGGGAAAAATGCAAGCCGAGAATTGGTGCGGGGGGATATGGGCTTTGTCTCTCCCAGACTTCTTGGAGAGGCGGTTGGAGAGCCACGTACCGACCACTGCCAAAGCTCTTGAGAGGCTCCGCCTGATCCCCGTTTCCCCGTTGCACGCACGCGGGCATTCGGCGGTGCAACGGCAGGGCCTGGATAAAAAATCCCGAAAACAACCCCATGCAAAGGAGCGTGGACCCCGGCTCGCAGCACTCTTGCTGCGCTGCATCCGGGCCGCGAGAAGAAAAAGACTCCAACCTAATCCCCATCCCGCTCAAACGGGCTATCCAATGTCTTCGACGCGCGCTCGGAGACTTCCCAATTCGAGTTGCAGACGCGATTCACCCAGCATTTTCACGGGGTTACGGAATGACTTAGCAACGGGCGTCATACTTGCCGCCCGGTACACGCGCCACAGCTCGTAGCGATCCCCCTCGCGCATCGCCTTCTCGAACTCCTTGCTAGACCAGTCGAAGCGCCCGTCATTGCCGACGGTGGACTTAACTTCGATCCATCTTGGTCGGCCGGCCTCATCGACTGAACGGATGTCGTGGTCTTCGCCGGGATCAGTTTGCGATGTCCAGATCACGACCGATTCGGCGTTTGGGTGGCCAGCGCTACGTACACGCTCGCACTCCATGCGGTAGACAAGCTCCTCGCCGCGCCGACCAACTTCGCGATCCCGCTCCATCTCCGAAATAGTCCTCGGCATCCCGCCCCCTCCCCAGCCTCCTGACTGCGAGGGGCGTGGTGCGATGGTTTGATCAGACCTCTGCTTGACCTTAAGGTCGACCTTGTCAATCGCAGGAAGCTCTGCGGATGGCGATGCTGGCGAGGGCGCCAATGGTGACGTTGCATGCGGCGCAGCTTCTCGAAGCGGTCGGCACTCTGCGGACGCCGCTGAATCTGCACGGCACAAGCGACGAGGTCCGCAGTGTCTAAACGATCTCGGATCCTTAGCTTTTTTAGGAGATCCGGTCTTGCGACCATCTCCTTAGACGGTCCGCTGATCGCCGGTGCTATTAATTTCGCGATCGCACCGCTAAGCGAAACCATGTCTCCTGCTGCGGCCCATTCCCCACGCTCATTTTTCATGACGGGGGACTTCCTGATTGCGGTCAATGCACTACGCCCCAAGAACGTCCTTTCGTCGAGCACGCGGACGTATAGCGTCTCCCTCTCTTCCTCGTCTGCAGTGCCTTCCAACGCTCGGTCTGCGGCCTGCACCATCCAGGTCTGCTCATCGAAGTCGTGACACAGGCCCGCTACGGCGCGGTGCTTAACGAGGGAGAGGTGTAGCCGGTTTTCGCGCGGTTCGGGGCAGACGTCCCAGATCTCAGGCGGGACACGGACTAGTTCATTCGCGGGACGAAGGTCGCCGGTCGCCGTGAGAGTCGACGCGGTGGAGCGGAGGTCGTCGCGATTAGCCCGGCTTAATTTTCTCGATAATTTAGTCAGCGCTGACGCCATCGCAGCTTGGCGCGCCTCGTCGCGGAGCGCCGTCTCGTAGCTCTCGAAGCTCCAATTGGCCTCCGCCGGCTCAAGCTCCGTCTTGAGCTGCTTGGCGTCGGCACCTGCGCATCTAAGCCTGATCAAGGAGGAGAGCGTGAAGTTCTTCGCGCCGGCGGCAATCGCGAGATTCCGTGCGGTCGCGTCCGCCACAAACTCCGGATCAAGATAGCGCGAGTTCGACATGAAGCCGTCGAGTTCCGAATCCGTCGCCACAACTACTTGGCTGGCCTTGGCGAAGCGTTCGGACCCGGTCGCGCGGGTAGGCCAACAGGCTTGCTCGCGGAGCCGCCGCTCTACCGCATCGATAAAACGAGGCGGACTGGCCGGGTTCGTTCGTGCGAGCATCCGGAACGCTGCAGGGCCGAAGCGGTCAAACCAATCGTCCACAAGAAGCTCGACTGTGAGCCGCGCGGCTTCGTCCATCAACCACTCGTTCCAGTTATTGTTGAGTAGGCTGCTACGATCGCTATTAAGCTCGAAAGGTGCGTTTACGCTCATTAGGCAACCAGTCCGCGCGTCGGGCGCTTGGAGTGGGTAGTAAAAGTGACCCAGACGGCTTTGGTCGATACGCCGCCGTACCAGTGGAACAGAAACGAAAATCTTGAGTGCGCCAAGACCAGCCTTGAAGTACGCGGGAAAAGCGCGATCCACATGCTTTTCCGGAATATTTACGGACACACCGAACTCCATTTCCTCGAACTCGCGCCGCTCCTGCACGCCTGCGTGGCTGTCGTGGAGCCTGCCGGACCGGCGGGTGATGGAGATGCCCCTTAACGCTGAGCGCAGGTTCTCGGCATCTTGCCTCCAGATCAGCGAGCGGCTGTTCCGGGTCGACTGGAGCGTCACCTCCCGCAAGCCCGGACGTCGCCCCGAGAGAGCCAGCTTGACGAGCGTCGCGAGCATCCCGCCCGCCATGATTTCGAATGCTTGGGACTCGCGCTCCGATGTGAAAGCGTCCAACATCTCGAACGGCTCCTCGCGGAATGGAACTCGAAGTCGTACCCCCTTGCCACCCCACCACGATTGATCGCGGATCCTTCCCGTCTCAAGGGTCCGCAGGTCCAAAACACAAACGTGACCGCCTGAACGCACGAATATCTCGTCCCCGAACAGGAAGAGTGAGCGCAGACCGAAGTTTTTGGAGCCAATGCCATTTGACTTGGGCGCGACCCGTTCACCCTCACCCTCGCCCATCACCCGGCCAGTGCCGACGATCACGGAGAGCCGCTTCCATCCATCGGAAGTGATATCGCGCCCGTTGCCGACGATGTTTAGGGCGTCGGCCCCAAAAGTCACGTTTAGTCGGTCGCCTCCTCCGTCGAACTCGTTTTGAACAAGTTCACGCAGGACGTCGCCAGGATCGTGGCCTGCAACAAATTGCTCGACAACGCTGGCTCCAATTCTGGTGCTCCTGTGACCTTCGAAGTTGGGTGGCAACCAGCCCTCTACCTCCGCGGTCGAGCTCCCAGAACCTCGCGTCTGGCCTCTGTTGGGACTCTTCCGACCGATTTTGTGGACTCTCACCCGTCCTGCCGTCGCCACCCGAAGCCCCTGATCGTTTCCGTCTCTGCCACGCTAGGATGTCACGCGCTCGTCGTCACTGACTGATTGGGCAGACGAGACGGTTTGCGAGTAGCTTGACCGAGCAGACGTTCGGCACACGGCGGCCCTGGAAGCGCTAGAGCCAAAAATTCCCACCCAAATCGTGCGCGCGCCGCAAGTTGCTTTGCCCATTCATGCAAGCACGCGCAGTGATTGCCGCGGTCACGCGCTCAGGGCATAGGAATCCTCGACCACATAAGGGCCGCCGCCGGTGGAGGCGCGCGAGGAGAACAGCACGAAGCGCGATGCGGTGAACACCCGCGTCGGAAAATAGCCGCGCACCGACAGATAGTCGGCGACATCCTGGTTGGAGGCATCGCGCAGCCGCGCCAGCGTGACATGCGGGGTAAATTTGCGCCCTTCGGGATCGAGCCCGATGCGCTGCATCAGCCGCTCCAGCTCCGCCTGCAGCTCGATCAGCGGCCGGCTCGGCACCACCTGGGCCACCACCGCGCGCGGCTTCTTGCCGCCGAAGCTGGAGAGACCCTGCAGGGCCACCTCGAACGGCTTGCGGTTGATGCGAAACAGCATCGAGGCGATTTCGTTGGCGGAGGCGCCGTCGATATCGCCGATGAAGCGCAAGGTGACATGATAATTTTCGGGATCGATCCAGCGGGCGCCGGGAAGGCCACCCCGCAAGCCGGAAAGCGTCTGGCCGATCTCGGCCGGAATTTCCAGTCCAGTGAACAAACGCGGCATCGCATGACTCCCGATGCTGAGGCGTGATCCCGAAAAGCGGATACCGGTTCTCGGGAGAGATCACGCCCTTTAACAAAGTCCGGTGACGAATCACCGATCGCTAATTTCTACCTGACTTATGTGACTCTGCGAAGCATCCGGGATTAATACCTTGGAAACCTCTCGCAAAACACGGTGTTAGGGTTATCGCTGGCCGCTTTTCAACTGCGTTGCCCGCTCACGGTGCCGAGAAATGCCTGCACGGCGGGCAGGATATTCCTGACGATCACATCGACGCCCTCCGCCGTCGGATGGATGCCGTCGGCCTGATTGAGTTTCGCGTCGGCTGCGACGCCTTCCAGAAAGAACGGATACAGCGCCACGCCAAAAGTTTTTGCGAGCTCCGGATAGATCGCATCGAAGCGCGCGGAATAGTCGCTGCCGTA
>Ga0209483_1002380_pt1 | contig 13241 bp, 12 predicted proteins | sample NGEPerA_FD_184508 | JGI IMG/M metagenome (GOLD analysis project Ga0209483, IMG submission 184508) | Arctic peat soil microbial communities from the Barrow Environmental Observatory site, Barrow, Alaska, USA - NGEE PermafrostL2-A... | ecosystem: Environmental > Terrestrial > Soil > Wetlands >... | reverse complement strand
CTCCCCCGCTTGCGGGGGAGGGTTGGGGCGGGGCCGGCTAAATGCGCATCCTCGTCGTCGGGTCGGGCGGCCGCGAGCACGCCCTCGCCTGGGCGATTTCGGCGTCGCCGCTCATCGACCGCGTCTATTGCGCGCCGGGCAATGCCGGCATCGCCGAGGACGCCGAGTGCGTGCCGATCGGCGCGATGGACACGTCCGGGATCATCGCGTTCTGTAAGCGGGCGGCGATCGATCTGGTGGTGGTCGGCCCCGAGGCGCCGCTGGTGGCGGGCCTCGTCGATGCGCTGGAGGGCGAGGGCATCGCCGCCTTCGGGCCGAGCGCCGCCGCCGCCGCGCTCGAAGGCTCCAAGGGCTTTATGAAAGACCTCTGCGCACGCGAGGGCATCCCGACCGCCGCCTATCGCCGCTTCACCGACGCCGCTGCCGCCCGGGCCTACATCGCCGCCCAGGGTGCGCCGGTCGTGGTCAAGGCCGACGGGCTGGCGGCGGGGAAGGGGGTCGTCGTCGCCGCGACCCTCGCCGAGGCCAACGCGGCGGTCGATGCCGCGCTCGGCGGCCGGTTGGGCGCGGCGGGCGCCGAGATCGTCGTCGAGGAATTCCTCGCCGGCGAGGAGGCGAGCTTCTTCGCGCTATGCGACGGCGAGCACGCGCTGCCGCTTGCCGCGGCGCAGGACCACAAGCGCGTCGGCGACGGCGACACCGGCCCCAACACCGGCGGGATGGGCGCCTATTCGCCCTGCGCCGCGATGACGCCCGAGATCGAAGGCCAGGTCATGGAGCGCATGATCCTGCCGACCGCACGGGCGATGGCGCGCGCCGGCCGCCCGTTCAAGGGCGTGCTGTTCGCCGGGCTGATGCTGACCGAAGCGGGGCCGAAGCTCCTCGAATACAACGTCCGCTTCGGCGACCCCGAGGCCCAAGCGCTGATGATGCGCCTGCAGAGCGACATCGTGCCGGCCCTGATGGCGACCCGCGACGGCATCCTCAACCGCATCGACCTGCGCTGGCGCGACGCCGCCGCGATCTGCGTGGTGATGGCCGCCGCCGGCTACCCCGACGACCCGCGGCGCGGCACGGAAATCCGCGGCCTCGCCGCCGCCGGCGCCGACCCCGACATCAAGATCTTCCACGCCAGCACCAAGCGCGAGGGCAGCCGCATCCTCGCCGATGGCGGTCGGGTGCTCGGCGTCGCCGCGACCGGCAAAGGCCTCGCCGCCGCGCGTGAGCGCGCCTATCGCGCAGTCGATGCGATCGATTGGCCGGGCGGCTTCTGCCGGCGGGACATCGGAAGCCGAGGCGACTGATGCAGGTAAGCATTCGCGAGGCGCGGAATCGATTGTCGCACCTCGTCAAGTGCGTGCAAGCCGGCGAAGAGATCGTCATCACCAATCGTGGCAAGCCAGTCGCGTGCCTGGTGTCGCCTGGAGAACCGCAAGCCGGAGCCGACATTGGCAACGGTCGGCACATCCTCGACTGGCTCGCGAAGCACCCGCTACCCGCATATGCACGTCGCTCCGCAGAAGAAATCGATGCCTCGATCGATGAGGAGCGAAGGGCATGGAGCTGATCTTCTTAAAGGCGTCGGGCGACTTCTGGATTGGAACCAGATGGGAGATAGACGTGAAACCTTTGTTTACAGTTCACGCAGGTGAATTTCTTGTTGTAGATTACGTTGATCGTCATTTTCGGAGCTTGAATGTCTGGATTCCGGCGAAAGATACAGGAGTGGATCTTCTGGTATCAGACAGGACTAACAAACATACTGTATCTATGCAGGAGAAAGGACATTTGACTGCATGCGGCCGACCAGGCCGAGGTTCGATCACCCTTTCGGCCACTCCATCCGGATCGGGTCCTTGCCGTCCCAGTTTTTTGCGGCTTCGCGCACCTGGTCGAAGATGCGCATGCGGGCGGGGGTCGCCTCGGCCATCTCGATGACGGTGCCGGGGTGGCCTTCTTCGAGGAAATAGATAAAGGGGCCGCGCGCGCTGTCGCCTTCCTGGCCGACATGCCAGCCGCTCGCCAGCGCCTTCTCGCGAATTTCGTGATAGTTGACCGGCCAACTCGACCAATGCTGCGCGCCTTCGTGCCCGGCGTCGAGAAAGTCCCAGTAGAGGCTCGGCGTCCGGCAGCGCTGCTGGATCAACTCGAGCTGGACGTCGCCCGAATTGGCGAGCGCGATCGACAGATGCGGCGTGTCGTAGGGCTGGCCCTTGTAGCGGTAGCCGGTCAGCGGCAGCCGCTCGGCATAGAACCACGGGCCGACGCCGCACACCTCTACCCAGTGCTTCATCGCCTTGTCGATGTCGCGCACGACGATGCCAATTTGCCGCATCTCGCCGAAAATCCGGCTCATTCCCGCTTCCTCCGCGTATCTCCGGGGAACTCTCGTCCCGCGAAAGCATTACGTCATGTGACGTTAGGGGATGATGCCAGAGCGAGGCCGCGTGTGAAAAGCCGGGTCGGGGTGAAGAACCAGCGGCGCATTCTCTGCGTCTTTCCGCGCTATGCACTGTCATTCGGCACCTTCCAGCACGCCTACGAGCTGATGGACGGGGTGCGGGCGTTCATGCCGCCGCAGGGCCTCCTGGTCATCGCCGCCTATCTCCCGGCGATCTGGGAGGTTCGCCTGGTCGACGAGAACATCCGCCCGGCGAGCGACGCCGATTTCGACTGGGCCGACGCCGTCTTCGTCAGCGGCATGCATGTCCAGCGCGAAGCGATCGCCGATATCGGCCGCCGCGCCCGGGAATTCGGCAAGGCGAGCGCGCTCGGCGGCCCCTCGGTGTCGTCCTGTCCGGAGCATTACCCCGGCTTCGACTACCTGCATATCGGCGAGCTCGGCGACGCGACCGATGCGCTGATCGCCGCGCTCGACGACGATCCGCGCCCGCCGCGGGCCCAACGCATCCTCACCGCCGACGAACGCCTGCCGCTCGCCGATTTTCCGATCCCGGCCTACGAGATGATCGAGGGCCGACGCTATTTCCTCGGCAACATCCAGTATTCGAGCGGCTGCCCCTACCAATGCGAGTTCTGCGACATCCCGGCGCTCTACGGCCGCCAGCCGCGCTACAAGACGCCGGGGCAGATCGTCGAGGAACTCGACGCGATGCTCGCCGCCGGCATCGTCGGCTCGGTCTATTTCGTCGACGACAATTTCATCGGCAACAAAAAGGCGACGCGCGAATTGATGCCGCATCTCGTCGCCTGGCAGAAATCGCGCGGCTACCCAGTGCAGTTTTCCTGCGAGGCGACGCTCAACATCGCCGCCTGCCCGGACATCCTCTCGCTGATGCACGACGCGTTCTTCTACGCGGTGTTCTGCGGCATCGAGACGCCCGAGCTGGGCGCGCTCGACGCGATCAAGAAGTCGCACAACCACACGATGCCGATCCTCGACGCGATCCGCGCGATCAACGGCTACGGGATGGAGGTCGTCTCCGGGATCATCCTCGGCCTCGACACCGACACCCCGGCGACCGCGGCGAAGCTGCTCGACTTTATCGAGCGCTCGCAAATCCCGCTGCTGACCATCAACCTGCTGCAGGCGCTGCCGAAGACGCCGCTGTGGGATCGCCTCAGCGCCGCCGGGCGGATCGACGCCGACGACAGCCGGGAATCCAATGTCGTCTTCGCCCGCGGTTACGACGACGTGCTCGCCGATTGGCGCCTCGCGGTGCGCGCCGCCTATTCGCCGGAGGCGATCTACCGCCGCTTCGCCTGGAATTCGCGGCATACCTATCCGAACCGCGTCCGCCCGCCATTGAGCCGGGCGCGGCTCAGCGCCGCCAATCTGCGGCGCGGCCTCGTCACCCTGGCGAAAATTTTCGCCAAGATCGGCATCGCCGGGGATTACCGCCGGGTGTTCTGGCGCATGGCGCTGCCGGCGCTGCGCCGCGGCCGGATCGACGAACTGATCGCCGCCGCGCTGGTGGCGCATCACCTGATCCGCTTCGGGCGCGAATGCACCGCTGGCCGCCAGAACGCCTCGTTCTACGCCGACCGGCCGCCGCCGGCCGCCGCGCTCGGCCAGGCCGCCTAGCCGGGCGCGCGTTCAGGCGACCCGTTTCGCCTGCCAGGCACCGCAGCCAGTTCGGCAGCGGTTGACGATCCCGCCATTCTGGTCGCTGGCCGCGCCGAGCAAGACGGTGCCCTCCATCGCGCCGTCTTTGATGCGACCTTCGAAGCGGTAGGACAGCCGGCTCGCCTGGTAGCGCTTCTCGAACGCAAAGCGCACGATGTCGGCGTCGAGCGCGCCGGCGACCGGCCCGTCGAACTGCGCCGATTTCTGGTGGCCGCTGAGCTTGGCGCCGTTCTGTTCGAGGTTGAGGCGATGGGTTCGCGCGCCTTGCACGAACTCGACGCGCAGTTCCCAATTCCCGGCGATGGTCAGAGCAGGGACCTGCGCCGGAAGGCTCTCGGCCTGCGCGGCGACGAGCAGCGCGGCGACCACCGCGTCGCCGACCTGTTCCGCCTCGCCCGGCTGGAGCTGGAACGGGTCGACCGCGATCGAGTTTTCGGTCACCGAGTTGTCGTCGAGCATGATTCGCGGCTCGCCGTCGAGCACGCGCTGGCGCAGCCCCAGCCCGTCGAGCGGGTAGCGCTCGCGGTCCCAGGCGATCGTGAGGCGCGGCACGCGGTCGACCCCGGCCGGCTCGATGACCTCGCCGGTGATTCCTGGAATTTGCGCGATGCGCTGGGCGATGGCCGCGCAATCCGCATCCCATTTGGCGCGCTCGGCGTCGGGGTCGCGCTCCTCGAACCAATGTTCGAGCGCGGCGAGGACGCCGATGATGTCCTCCTTCGACACCTTCATCGGCCGGCCCAGCGCCTGGTGCGGCGAGCCGTTGCGCCACGCCGCCTCGACCAGATTCTTGTTGCCGAGCAGCAGGCCGCTGGTCTGCGGGCCGCGCAGGAACTTGCCGCCGCTGTAGATGACGAGGTCGGCGCCGCGCGCCAGCCACGGGCTCGGCCGCTCGATGTGCTCGGAGGCCGCGTCGACCATGATCGGGATGCCTTTCGGCCGGCACACCGAGGCGATCTCCTCGAGCCGCACGCTGGTCAAATGCTCCTGTTTGCCAAGCAGCACGACGAGCGCGACCGGTTGCGACAACGCTTCGTCGAGATCGGCGCGGGTCTCGATCTCGACGATCTTGCAGCCGCACATCCGCACCGCCTGGTCGTAGGCGAAACGCTGCTTCGCCGGGATGACGACGCGGTTGACCATGCCGTCGGTGAACGGCAGGCGCAGCATCTTCGCCGGATCGTTGCCGGCGACGCACGCGGCGGTGCCGAGCGCCACCGCGGCGGCGCTGCCGCAGGTGACGATCCCCGATTCGGCGCCAGTCAGCTCGGCGATACGCTTGCTCGCCGCCGCCATCAGCTCGTCGAGATTGACGAACTGGCGCGACGCCGCGTCGACCGCCGCGAGCACTTGCGGCAGCATCAGGCTGCCGCCGTGCATCGTGCGCACGCTGCAGCAATTGATGAACGGCCTGACGCCGAGCGCGAGATAGGGGTTGGTGCTCATGCCGCCTCCGGGAAACGGGAAACGGGATTATAACAGTGCGATGACGCGGCTGACCCAAGCAGAAGACGCATTGGTGCTGTTTTCCGGCGGTCAGGATTCGGCGACCTGCCTCGCCTGGGCGCTTGCGCGCTTCGACCGGGTCGAGACGATCGGCTTCGATTACCGCCAGCGCCACCGTGTCGAGCTGGATTGCCGGGCGCGGATCGCCGAGCGGCTGCGGCGCGAGTTTCCCCAATGGGGGGGAAAGCTCGGCGAGGATCACCTCGTCGATCTCTCGGTGCTCGGCCAAATCAGCGACACCGCGCTGACCCGCGACGCCGAGATCGCGTTCGCCGGAAGCGGGCTGCCCAACACCTTTGTGCCCGGCCGCAACCTGTTGTTCTTCACCTTCGCGGCGGCGACCGGGTATCGGCGCGGCGTGCGCCATCTGGTCGGCGGCATGTGCGAGACCGATTATTCCGGCTATCCCGATTGCCGCGACGATACGCTGAAATCGCTGCAGGCGAGCCTGTCGCTCGGCATGGGCCATCGCTTCGTGATTCACACGCCGCTGATGTGGCGCGACAAGTGCGCGACCTGGCAACTGGCGCGCGACCTCGGCGGCGACGCGCTGGTCGAGCTGATCCGCGAGGAAAGTCACAGCTGCTACCGGGGCGAGCGCAGCCGGCGCCACGATTGGGGCTATGGCTGCGGCGCGTGCCCGGCCTGCGATTTGCGCCGCCAGGGTTGGGAGGCGTTTCTCAGTGCTGGTCAGGCTGCATAGGCTGCGTGCGTCCTTCGAGACGCTCCCTTCGGTCGCCCTGAGGAGCCCGCGCGGCGGGCGTCTCGAAGGACGCAAGGTTAATATGCGGCGCCGCGTATAGGGGGAGCGCCATGAAAACCTTCACCACCAGCGACGGACTCAGGCTCGCGTACGCCATCGACGATTTCACCGATCCTTGGGCGAAGGCGCCGACCCTATTGCTGCTGCACGCGGCGATGGGGAGCGCCCGGCGCTATTTCGGCTGGGTCCCGCATCTGTGCCGCGAGTACCGGGTGGTGCGGCTCGATCTGCGCGGCCACGGCGCGTCGCAGGTGCCGCAGCCCGACCGCGAGCTGACGCTCGACCGGCTGGTGCGCGACGTCGCCGAGTTGCTCGACCAGCTCGGCTGCGGCGCGGCGCATGTCGTCGGCAATTCGGCCGGCGGCTATCTCGGTCAGCAGCTGGCGATGACCCGGCCGGAGCGGGTGACGAGCCTCAGCCTGTTTGGCTCGACTCCCGGCCTCAAGAACAGCCAGGCGGCGAGCTGGATCCCGCAAATCCAGGCGAAAGGGATGCGCGGCTTTCTCGCCGAGACGATCCGCGACCGCTTGCCGGCCGACGCCGATCCCGGGCTGGTCGGGTGGTTTCTCGACGAGGCGGCGAAGAACGACCCGGGCTTTATCGGCAAGTTCGTCCTGCTGATGGCGAGCTACGATTGGAGCGGCGAGGTGCAGCGCATCTTGTGCCCGACGCTGGTGGTGATCCCCGGCGCCGAGACGGTGGGTTCGCTCGAAAACTACCAGCCCTTTCGCCGCCTCAAGGACGCCGAATTCAAGACCTACGAGGGAATGCCGCACAATATCTGCGACGCGGCGCCCGACCGTTGCGCCACCGATGTGCGCGACTTCCTCGCGCGCCGCTTTGCGGTCCGCAGAGCCTCCATGTCCGTCTGCTTCTTCGTATTGGGCAGTGTCGCGTTTTCTGTCGCGGCATATGCCCAAAGTCAGAATGCAGATGAGCCTGCCCAGAATTCGAGCGCGGCGGAAACCAAAATCGATAAAAGCCAATTCAATCTCTTCAATCCAACACCCGATGAAAACCTGCGGCCGTTTAGTACCGATCGCCCCGGCAAGACGCACAGTTCTCTGACCGTCGATGCCGGACATTTTCAGTTGGAAGGCGATTTTTGGAACTATACCTATGATCACTGGTCGAACGATGGATCAAAAACTCGCGCCTATACTCTCATCAATCCAAATCTTAAGCTCGGCGTCACAAACTGGGCGGAACTCGATGTCTTTTTGCCTTTATACAATAGCCTTGAGGTCAAAAGCGGAACCGGCGCTGCTACCTTGCGCGCACAAGGTTTTGGAGATTTTTTGGTCGGCGGGAAAGTCAATTTTTTTGGCAACGATGGTGGTGATCAGTCGCTCGGTGCCATTGGCTTTGTCAAGGTGCCCACCGCAGCCCGTGGCTTGGGCAACGATCATCTCGAATACACGCTAAATTTTCCCTTCACCACCGCACTTCCCAACAAGTTTTCGCTCACGGCCGAACCCGCAGTCGGCCTTCTGCGAAACAGCAACAACACAGGATACCAGGGCGATTATCAGATGCTCGTGAACCTAAATCGCCCCATCATCGGGGAGGTCGTGACGGCAGCCCTCGAACTCGCGCTCGACTTTCCCGGCGATCATCGTATCGGGCAGCGCCACACCATCGACCCCTCGCTCCAATGGTTGGTGACACCGAATCTTCAACTCGATGTCGGCGTGTATATCGGCCTGACGAAGGCCGCACCTGATTTCAATCCCTATGTCGGCATATCGTTCAGATTCTAATATGACGCATCCTCCAGCACCGAGGGTGTGATCTGCGAGCGGGGCACAGGCCACTCTCATAATGACTTCCCTGATTTCAGAGCGCCTCCGCAGGCTTCGTTCAGGCGCGCAACTTCCTCCGGTGTATCGACGGCAGCAGCGGCCAGGGCCGCTTGGTCGCGCTCGTAAATCCAGTTGCTGCTGCACTACGCTGTTTAACGCTTCTGTCATGCGTAGCCGCGCCTCGGTCTCGGACGGAGCCGGCTCAAGAGTGAGCATGGCAAACCGCGTCCGGAACGTCTGGCTGCGCGCCCCAGTCGGCGAGGAGCTGGCGCTGCAACGGCCGCTGGCGCCCGAGCGGCTGCGGATCGTCGCCCAGGGCGAGTTCGAAGACCCGCCCAGTGGTGCGGTTAAGGCGGCGAAGCCCCCGGAATCGCAACTGCTCTTGCCGATCTAGGCACCCCGGCTATAGTCCGGCGTCCAGGCCGGGCGGGTGTGGCGGAATGGTAGACGCGGCAGACTCAAAATCTGCTTTCCGTAAGGAAGTGGGGGTTCAAATCCCTTCACCCGCACCAAACCGGGATCACGTTCCGGCCCCGTCGCCGGTCCTGCCTTTCACCGGCGTCGCGCGACGATTTCTCGGCGCCGCTGCGCCCCGCAACGGCACGTCCTGCAGGAACCAGGCGAGCACGAAGCCGAGCGCGGCGATCGCCGCGGCGTACTGGAAGACCGGGTGCAGCGCGCCGGTGAACGCCGCGAGGTAGAGCGACCGCGTCGCGCTCGGCAGCGCCTGGATCGCGGCCGGCGCGGCGGCGGCGGGCAGCACCGTGCCGGCCGGCAGCCCGGCGGCGAGGTTGGCCGCCAGTGCCGCGGTGAAGACGGCGCCGAACAGAGAGACGCCCACCGAGCCGCCGATCGAGCGGAACAAGGTCGTGCCCGAGGTCGCGACGCCGAGATGGCGGTAATCGACCGCATTCTGCACCGCCAGCACCAAGACCTGCATGACGAGGCCGAGCCCCAGCCCGAGGATGGACATGTATAGGCAGGCCATCCAGATGTTGGTCGCCACCCCGAGCGTCGCCAGCAGGCCGAGGCCGAGCGTCATGATCGCCGTCCCGGCAATCGGAAACGGCCGGTAGTAGCCGACCCGGCTGATGATCCGGCCGCTCGCGATCGAGGTCACCAGCACACCCGCCATCATCGGCGTCAGCATCATCCCGGCGTGCGTCGGGCTGACGCCCTTCACCACCTGCAGGTACATCGGCATAAAGGTGACCGAACCGAACAGCGCGAAGCCGACGATGAAGCCTACCGCGCAGGCGATCGCGAACACCCGGTTGGCGAACAGGCGCAGCGGCAGGATGGGCTCGGCGGCGCGGTACTCGACCGCGACGAAGCCGGCGAGCGCCGCGACGGTCGCCGCCGCCAAGCCGATCGCCGCCGGCGAACGCCACGGGAGGGTCTGGCCGCCGAGGCTGGTGAGCAGGATGAGGGCGGTGAGCGTCACCGCGAGGAACGCCGCGCCGGCGATGTCGAGGCTCGGCCGCCGCCGCGCGCCCGACGCCTTGAACGCCCAGCCGATGATCGCCAGCGCGACGAGGCCCAGCGGCAGGTTGATGTAGAAAATCCAGCGCCAGCTCAGATGCTCGACGAAAAACCCGCCGATCAGTGGGCCGAGCACGGTCGAAAAGCCGAAGACCCCGCCGAAGACGCCCTGGTAGCGGCCGCGCTCGCGCGGCGTGAAGAGGTCGCCGACCACCGCCATCGCGGTCACGATCAACCCGCCGCCGCCGAGGCCCTGCACGGCGCGGAAGGCGATCAGCTCGACCATCGAGCGGCTGAGGCCGCACAGCGCCGACCCGACGAGGAAGAGGAGGATCGCCGATTGCAGCACGATCTTGCGCCCGAACAGATCGCCGAGCTTGCCGTAAAGCGGGGTCACGATCGTCGTCGCCAGCAAATAGGCGGTGACGATCCACGACAGATGCGCGAGGCCGCCGAACTCGCCGACGATCGTCGGCAGCGCGGTCGAGACGATCGTCTGGTCGAGCGAGGCGAGCAGCATCACCAGCAGCAGCGCACCGAAAACCGCGCGGATCGGCTGCGTGTCGGTGCTGCGCTGGGCGGATGGGGTCGCACCCGCATCGGGCATGAGAAATCTCCGAACGGTCGGCGTCTGCCTTACGACCAATGACGCCGGGCGGCTCGTTCCATCGACGCATGCCGGGCTTGCCCGCATTTGTGTAGACCATCGCCGCCGCATTCGTAAGATAGCGCTACGGTTCCGCTAATCCGCCCAGCCGACTCGCGACAGCAAATTCCAAATCCCACAGGGAGCCCCGCAATGGACCACAAGCTCATTTCCGGCGACAACCATATCGACCTGACCTATTGCCCGGCCGATCTGTGGTCGTCGCAGGCGCCGCAGAAGTGGAAGAAGCTGGCGCCGCGGGTCGAGGAGCGCAACGACGGCCAGCATTGGTTCGTCGATGACACCGACCGCGGCATGTGGAATGGCGTCGGCCCCGGCTTCCTGCCCTACACCAAGGGCTCGTTCGACCATATCGACGAGATGCAGGAGAACGGCTTCGGGTGGAATTCCTACCCCGGCGCCCAGCCGCGTCCGACGACCCCGGAATTGCGCCTCGCCGATCTCGACCGCGACGGGCTCGAAAAGGAGATCATCTACGGCTGCCTGATGGTCAACGACCTGATCAACGACGCCGATCTGCGCATCTGGGTCAACCAGCGCTACAACGACTGGTCCGCCGATTTCGCCAAGCGCTCGGACCCGAACCGGGTGTTTCCGCTGGCGATCATCCCCAACACCGACCCGAAAGCCGCGGCGGAAGAGGTGCGGCGCTGCGCCCGGTTGGGCTTGAAGGGCGGCGACCTCGCGTTCAAGCGCATGAGCCCGCCGCTCTACCACCCCGATTGGTTCGTGCTGTGGGAAGCCTCGGCCGAGTGCAAATTCCCGATCTCGTTCCACTCGACCGGGTTTAAGGCGGTGCGCGCACCCGACACGCCGGAGATGGAGAAGGAGGTCTTCACCCAGTGGCGGCTGGTGCGCTCGACGCTGTTCCAGCTCGACACGATGGAGGTGCTGGCCTCGATCCTGGCCTCGGGGGCCTGCGAAAAATATCCCGATTTCAACTTCGTCCTCGGCGAATCGGGCGTCACCTGGCTGCCCTACGTGTTCGACCGCTGCGACACCGAGTACCACGACCGGGCGCGCAGCCTCGGGTTCAAGATGAAGCCGAGCGACTATTTCCGCCGCCAGGGCTTTGTCACCTACCAGCAGGACAAATACCTCGAACCGATCGTCCCGCTGATCGGCGAGGACAACATCATCTGGGGCGCCGACTACCCGCACCCCGATTGCATCTGGCCGAATTCGCGCGCGACATTGGAGCAGAACCTCGCCGGCTTCTCGGCGAGCACGCAGAAGAAGATCGTCCACGACAACGTCGTGCGGCTCTACGGGCTGAATTGACCTGTCGGGACCGTAGGGTCGATGAACGCGGCGAAATCCACGGTGCTGGGATGACGCCGCGGTGGGTTACGCTTCGCTAACCCACCCTACGCCGACGATGCCGACGATGCCGACGATGCCGGGGTGAGCGCTTTGGCCCGTGCCGAGGCGCCCTACGGCGACGCGTTCTACCGCTTCCTCGATGTGACGTCCGAAGCGTCGGCGCGGCGCGTCCTGCCGCTGTTGTTCGAGCTGGCGCCGGTCGCCAGCATCGTCGATGTCGGCTGCGGCGACGGCGGCTGGCTCGCCGCCGCCCGCGCCGCCGGGATCGACGACATTCTCGGCCTCGACGGGCCGTGGATCGACGACGCGGCGCTGAAGATCCCGCTGGCGAATTTCCGCCGCGCGCGGCTCGACGAGCCGCTCGCCATTGCTCGCCGGTTCGCTGTGGCGGTCAGCGTCGAGGTCGCCGAACATCTGCCGCCCGGGCGCGCCGCCGCCTTTGTCGCCGAATTGACCGAGCTCGCGCCGCTGGTGCTGTTCTCCGCCGCGGTGCCGGGCCAGGGCGGGACCGAGCACGTCAACGAGCAATGGCCCGGCTATTGGGCGGGGCTCTTCGCCGCCCGCGGCTATCGCGCGATCGACGCCTTCCGCCACCGCCTGTGGGACGACGCGGCGGTAGCCTATTGGTACAAGCAGAACCTGCTGCTCTACGCCGACGCAGCGGCGCTCGCCGCCAGCCCCGCGCTCGCCGCCGCCGCGGCGGCGACGCCGCGGGAGCCGATCGCCCTCGTTCACCCGGACCTCTACAACGCCATGGCACGCCGGGCGCAGCCGCGCATCGGCCGCTGGCTCAAGATGGCGCCGGACGTCGTCAGGCGAAGCCTCGTGCGCAAGCGAAAGCGCTCAGCGCGCGGGCAATAGCGGCTGCTGGCCGGGATCGAGCTGCATGTCGAAGGCGGTGAGCAGCGCCGCGGTCGCCGCGTAATTGCCCATCAGCGCGACCAGATCGACCAGCCCGCGGCGGCCGAAATGCCCGAGGGCGCGGGCGTAGGTCGCCGGCGCCACCTTGCGGGCGCCAAAAATCTCGCGCCCGAGCGCGATGACGATCGCGTCGGCTTCATCGAGGCCATCGAGGCCATTGAGGGGACGGCGGTAGCGGATCGTGTCGATGAGCGCCGGCGAGACGCCCTCGGCGAGCGCCGCCGGCTCGTGCGCGGCCCATTCGAACTGGCTGTCGAGCTCGCGCGCGGTGGTGAGGATCGCCAGCTCGCGCACCCTTCCGCCGAGCCCCGACTCGAACCGCAGATAATGGTTGAGCGGCCGCGAGCGGCGCGACAGTTCGGGGCTGTGCAGCTGGATGCCGCCCGGCCCGCGCAGCCCGCGCAAATTCTCGCCGCCGGGGTTGGCGAGCCGGTCATAGATCGCCTGTCCGTCCGCGCTCAGCTCGCCGCGGCGGGGCAGGGGCAGCCGGCACCCGGAATCTGGATCGATGTCGTCGGGGTACATGGTGCGTCCTTCGAGACGCGCCCTGGCGGTCGCACCTCAGAGCCTGACTTGAAATGAATTGGGTGATTTCAGTGAGTTGTGATTCCTTGTTGTTGTCAGACAAACAGGGGGCCACAACATGTGGACTGAAATCACCCGGGCGGAGTATCGGCGCGAGGAGCTGCG
>Ga0209483_1002379_pt1 | contig 13242 bp, 12 predicted proteins | sample NGEPerA_FD_184508 | JGI IMG/M metagenome (GOLD analysis project Ga0209483, IMG submission 184508) | Arctic peat soil microbial communities from the Barrow Environmental Observatory site, Barrow, Alaska, USA - NGEE PermafrostL2-A... | ecosystem: Environmental > Terrestrial > Soil > Wetlands >... | reverse complement strand
GTGTTGTCGGTGCCAATCAACAAATAGCCAATGATGGCATTTTGCGCGTCGCGCAGCGCCGTGACCGAAACCACCGCCGGGAACCGGGTCCCATCCTTGCGGATGTAAGTCAGTTCATAGATATCCTCGATGCCGCGCGAGGCCTTGAACACCAGAGCTTCGAAGCCCTGCGTGATCGGGGTCGACAGTTCGGCGCTCAACGCCGTCGCCCGCGCGGTCAGTTCCTGCGGATCGGAAATATCGGCCGGCGTGATCTTGTTCATCACTTCGGCGGCCGTGTAACCCAGCATGCGCTCGGCACCGACGTTGAAAATCTGGATGACACCCCTGGCGTCGGTCGCAATGCTGGAGAAGTTGGCGCTGTTGAAAATCGCGCTCTGCAGGGCGCCTGCCTTGAGCAAGGCCTCTTCTGCCTGCTTGCGTGCAGTATTGTCGGTGCCGATCAGCAGATATGCAAGAGCGCGGAGTTAATCGCTCCATTGCGCGCCAGGTCGATTATTCGCGTGGCAATAATCTCGCGACCGCGTTGATCGCCTGCGAGAACGTGGAGGTCGGCGCAGGCTTGCTCAAACGCCGTTGCCATAGCCCGAATCGTCTCAGGATCAAAAACCCACGAATTTTTTAGGTATGATCGTATCGGCATGACCAATGTTCCTGTTCGCCTTGGGACGGGAGCACAACTGGTCTCTCAGCCACCGGTGCCCGGAGGGCTAGAGCCCCGGCCGATGATGCACTTAGGCTGGGCGCTACAAGTGCAGGAGTCTAGTTCCATTTTTATAATTCGCAAAATGATCGACCCGCCTTTGAATGTCCGCTGACGCGGGGTTTTTCGCCGTTCTTCCATGGCTATCAATTATGGCCATGAAACTTACGGTTCCGTAAATGCCCCGGCCTGGTTTTCTTCGGCGCACCCTTATGCGTCATAGCTGAATAAACTGGATTGCGAGAACAAACCAGCATCTTTCGGTAGTGGGGTAGTTTCAAATGAAAGGGGCCGCTAACTGAGGCGGGCTCAACTATCTAGTTTGCCGGGCTATTTAGTTCCACATTAGCTTTTGAGGCTTATGCCGGTGTGCGGGGACGGCATACAAAGGAATTGTAGTATGAGTATTTCAGCAGTGGGATCGGCTCTGGTTCAGCCGATGAGCACTTCCCAGACCAGCAGCTCGGTTTCAGCCGTCAGCAGTGATGGCGACGGCGATAGCGATGCTTCGGGGACCGAAGCCGCGGGCTCGGAGTCCGCAGTCCAAGCGGCTCCCGCTCCTGGTACTGGCACTGTCGTCGATAAGACAGCCTAAGAATCAGACCTAGACGACGAGATGAGCCCGGCCTTAGAGCCTGGCTTTTTCGTTTGGCGGCGTCTGGGAACAGAAGCCAAACAGGCCGCTCCACAATTCAAATCAGGCCACTAGGGGTCGAAACAGGCCAGTACCGGGCCGCTTATAGGAACAGATCAGAAATCCAGAACATTTATCGAATGCGGTGGGCCACAACACAGACTGTTTTCTTGCGGCCCTACGGACTGCAATGTGTTCGTCGAGCGGCTGTGGCGCAGCGTCAAATACGAGGAGGTTTACCTGCGAGCCTACGACAACGTCAGCGAGGCCCGTGCATCGATCGGCCGCTACCTGAATTTTTATAATGGCCGCCGACCGCATTCGAGCCTTGACGGCACCACACCCGATAAAGCCTACTTCACACCGCTGCCTCTCCGCTTGGCAGCCTAAACCCGGCAGACGCTCCACTTATCGACGCGGAAAATCTGTTCAGACAACCGAGACCACCTCACATGTCCGTTTTGGGTGGTGGGCTCAACAGGTCGGCGCAATTCCGCACCTGACCGGCCAATGTCCGTTGTTGGTCCGATAGGGACCTAGATTTTATAGCGCAGCGACTGACGCGACGTGCCATTAGCGACCGACGCATCGCAGAATGTTTTGCCGATCACCTTTAGCAATTTGGCTCGGTCAGCTTGAAAAGAAAGAGGCCGCCAATTGAGGCGGCCTCGGAACGATACGGTACCGTCTTGGGCGGCCCTATTTCCAGTCCGTCCAACTGTCGCCCTTCCAATAACCACGGCCCTCGTGCTCACGCCAACTGTACTTGTCACTCGGGCCCCATTTCCAGTCGTCCTTATGAACGACCACGCGGGACTCTTTTGGATATTCGTAGGTGCTCTTAGTGTGCCAGCAAACAGGGCCTACACAGGCAATACCTGCCGAAGCGCTCACCGCTGAGAAAGCCAAGATGCCCGCGCCTATCACCGCGCCGGCAAGGGATTTGCTTAGTGCCGTCATCTTCAATCCTCCGTTTATGCTTTTCGACGCAAACATAACGGCGCAACTCGATTTAGGTTCCTCCAAAACAGCCCACTGCAAATTTTAAATCAGACCATTAGAGGTCAAATCAGGCCGGTACCCACCCGCCCATAGGAACAGATCAGAAATTTCGGACAGGTTCTGAACGTGGCAGGCTGCGCTTCAGGACGCATTCATGCGGCTGCGGATGTCCGCGAAGTGCCACAAAAGGCGACAATTTAATAGCTTAGTTTCTGAACGTTCATTCTAAGGAACAAATGCAAAGCCCAAGCGTTCAACTGTGTCAAGATGGTGAACGTTGGGAGAAAAACATGGCGGACAATAGCGGAGGTATCGGTGTCATGGGCGTCCTCATCGGCGCTCTTATCGTGATTGTGGTAGGCGGAGGACTTCTTTTCGCGACTGGTACAATTGGGTCAAAATCATCGACAGTGAAGCTCGAACTGCCGAAGATCACGACTGGCGTTAAATAATTTTGTTGTACAGCGCGTGCCATTTCTAATGCGGGGACTGTGTTATGACGGCGTTTTACATTGCGACTTCGATTGTGATGGTAGCTTTGAGTTTTGCCGACCGTCGCACGCCTTCACGTGCCGGTATTGCAATATTTCTTGGTCGTTGGGTCGGTACTAACCGGCCTAATTTTCTATGCAAATAAAGTAATAGCTCCGGTCCCGTTGCCGTTTAGCGTCTCGCAAAGGATGGGACTTCCCGAAACCTCCAAAGTGCCGATGGTTTTTAATAGGGCGCCAGACCCAGAGATTGTTTTAACGAGTGTAGGACCAACGGTCGAAGCGAAGGCATCGGCTAAATTAATCGGGAAGCGTAAGCCGACGCGGGTTGTCCGCGAAGTAAAACCGCAAGGGCATTATGCCGCGTATCCGCCGCACGAGTACGGAAGCATCTGGTAACGTTCAACGCCCAGCTGAAGCGACGGCATCTTAGCGGCTCAGTAAGCCTTGCCGCAGCGCACGGCTAATGTCGCAGTTGGGTCATTCGCTACCGGGCAATTTGAGCCCCGGACGGCTGTTTGTCCGCTGTGCAACCAATAAGAAACAGCTAGGGATTATTGTTCGGCCAACACCAAATGGCGGAATCATGTTCATGGTCAATTTTTCCCTCTCCCGTCGGCGCGGCTGGTGGGTGGTCTCGTTCGCCGGGCTTACCTCTTTTGCAGCAAGTTTCAGCGCACTGATTGTCTTCGCCGCTGGCTGGGTTGCCGCGATCATCCCCACCATTTCCGAAACGGTTATCAACGCCGTCGTCGCTGTGCTTGCTGCCCAGCTTGCGATGAGCCTCACCCACGCTCTGCTCACCCGGCATCGAAGTCGAGAAAATGAGCAGATTCACACTGCTCTCGACAGCATGGCGCAAGGGTTGTGTATGTTCGACGCCTCTGAGCGGCTGGTTGCCTGCAACTCGCAATATTATAAAATGTATGGGCTGACGTCGGCCGATGTACCGCCGGGATCCATACTGTCCGAGGTATTAGCGAAACGGGTGGCCAAGGGTACGTTCAGTCGTGATCCGCATCAATACCGGATGGATTTTCTGACGGCGGTTGCGGAGGGGCGCACCATAGAGCACGAGGTTAAGTCCATGGGGCGTCTTTTGCTGGTGAAGAATCATCCGATAAAGGGCGGTGGCTGGATCGGCACCCGCGAGGACATTACCGAGCGGCGGCAGGCCTTGGAGCAGCGAGCTACCTTGCAGCAGCAGGAAGAGCGCCGTGCGATAATCGAGGACGCAATCTCGGCTTTCCGTAAGCGCGCAGAAAGTCTGCTACAAACCGTCAATGATAGCGCGGGTAAAATGCGGTCGACGGCGACGAGCCTGTTCAATGCCTCCGGCCACACGTCGCAACGAGCCGAAAGCGCGGTGCAGACTTCGAATGAAGCCTCGACCAACGTTGATACCGCGGCGACTGCCACCGAAGAATTGTCGAGTTCAATCGCGGAAATCGGACAACAGCTTAACCGAACAGCTGAAGTGACGCGGATCGCGGTCGGCGAAGCGCATGCGACCAATCAGGATATTGATGCACTGGCAAAAGCCGCGCAGAAGATCGGCGACGTCGTCAAATTGATCCGTGACGTCGCCGGGCAAACCAATCTGCTGGCGCTCAACGCAACCATTGAGGCGGCGCGCGCTGGCGAAGCAGGCCGCGGTTTCGCGGTAGTCGCTTCCGAGGTGAAGTCGCTCGCCGTGCAGACCGCAAAAGCGACCGAGGATATTTCTAGCCAAATCGTGGGAGTTCAGAGCTCGACCGGCAACGCCGTGGATGCGATCGGACGGATCGTACGCCGCATGAGAGAGATCAATAACTATACCTCGGCCGTCGCTAAATCGGTGCAGCAGCAGAACGACGCGACCCGCGAGATTTCGCAAAACGTGGCAAGCGCCGCCGACGGCGCCAAGATGATCGTGACGGTGTTGAGCGAAGTGGCCTGTGCTACCACCGAAACCCAACAGTCGGCGCAAACCGTGCTCACCGCATCGAAATCGGTAGAAGAGGCAGCCGCCAATCTACGCAGCGAAGTAGAAAGATTCCTCATTAAGGTTGCGGTCTAGCCGCATTCCCGAGTTAGCTAGAACAAGCACGTAGTCGATCAATAGTTTGCGTGCATGCGACCATCTTTCATTTGGACAATCGAGTCGCCATTTGACAATTGCCCGCAATAGACGCCGATACTCTGACAATTCGAACGCTGGTCTGACGCTGTTGTTCTTGGCGATGAAGCTGAATTGGTCCGCAGCGTGACCATGGCGAACATTGTAAAGATGGCAACCGTTGCGGCACCCGTATGTTGGTAATACTTACGGCTGCGGTCCGTCATAACCTTCGAGAATAATAATATCGCCAGCCGACGCAGAAGCGCGGAGCTTTTTCGCTTCAGTGTATTCCGGCGACCGATAGCAGGCGAGCGCGGCTTCGTAATCCGGGAACTCGATGACCACGTTCCGCGATCGATTTTCGCCCTCGACATTCTCAGACCGGCCACCGCGGGTGAGATAGCGCGCGCCAAACTTCTTGAAAATCGGCTGGATCGCGGTTGCGTATAGCTTGTAATTATCCAGATTATTCACGTCGACTCGTGCGAACCAGTAACCTTTTGGCATTGCTTACTCCTTACCAGCATTTCTCTTATGAACTCCGGAACGGCGTGAAGGATAGCGGACGGTCGAGCTGCCGGATAGCCACGCTGAAGATGCGGATGGGTGCGACGCACTTTCCGATGAAACGGTTGCCCAATGTCGCGACCGAAATGGCGCTGAACGTACTCAACTGCAATCTCACGCGTGTGCTGAACATCGTCGGCGTCAAGCCCTTGCTGGCAGCCATGCGGCACCGATTTCGAGCCATGTACCTTTCTCATTGCCTTATTTCATGATGACCGAGTAAACGACGCTGCGTCGGGCGGTTGGTGTTGGTTTGCCCCAAGAATAGAACATTTCGGACTTCAATTGTTTGCGTTCCGGATAAGTTGAGATTGCTCATTTCGGACCGATTAGCCTATAAGCCCCGAGCTTAGGTTATCTTCTATAAAACCAGCCAGGAAAATCGCGATGACTCAAGGGGGCGACGCCACTGGCGGAAATGCTGAGGCTGCTCATGGTAGCCATCTGAAGCCTGCGGGCTTGATGGCACTATCTCTGGGCAGTCTCGGCGTTGTTTACGGCGACATAGGGACCAGTCCTCTCTACGCCTTTCGCGCAGCCATAGTGGCTGCGACCGGTTCGGGCGGCACGGTGAGCACTGAAGCGGTTCTCAGTGTTCTATCACTTGTCCTCTGGGCTCTGATCCTAATCGTTACCGTAAAATACGTTCTGATTTTGTTGCGCGCCGACAACAATGGCGAAGGCGGCACGCTTGCTCTCATGGCGCTCGCACAGCGTGCTATTGGAAAAGGCACGCCCATCGTATTCTTGCTGGGAATAATTAGTGCCGCTTTGTTTTATGGCGACGCCGTGATTACACCTGCGATTTCGGTGCTGTCGGCGGTTGAAGGATTGAAGTTGGTAACGCCAGCTTTCGAGCCGTACATCGTCGTGCTCACAATTGTCATCCTTGTCGTGCTATTTGCCGCACAATCAAAGGGCACCGCAAAAGTTGCCTCGTTTTTCGGCCCGGTTATGACGGTCTGGTTTGTTGCGATTGCGCTGCCAGGAATTTATTACATTGCAAGCAATCCTGGGGTCTTACGTGCGCTCAACCCAATTTACGGATTCAATTTTGTTTTGACGCACGGCAACATCGGGTTCGTGACGCTTGGCGCTGTGTTCCTCGCGGTCACGGGGGCTGAGGCGCTTTACGCCGACCTTGGGCACTTTGGCAAACGACCAATTCAAATTGCCTGGGGCGCGCTCGTCCTTCCGTCGCTCGCCCTCAATTATCTGGCCCAAGGCGCAATGGTGATCGCTAATCCGAAGGCGATCGAAAATCCCTTTTTCCTTCTATATCCCGACTGGGCGCTGTTACCGATGGTCGTTCTTGCAACTTTGGCCACTATTATCGCGAGCCAAGCGGTCATCACCGGAGCTTATTCGCTCACGCGTCAAGCAATTCAGCTTGGACTCTTGCCGCGTTTGGAAATCCGTCACACGTCTGAATCGCTTGAAGGCCAGATCTACATGCCGCGCGTCAATGCGCTGCTGCTCGTCGCTGTCATTCTGCTGGTAGCAATGTTTCGCTCGTCCGATGCGCTCGCGGCCGCGTACGGCATCGCCGTATCCGGGACGATGGTTGTCACGGCAATGACGACATTCATTGTGATTTGGCGGGGATGGCATTGGTCGCTGATTGCTACCAGCTTACTGATCGCGCCATTCATCGTTATTGATTCAAGCTTCTTCGCGGCAAATTCACTGAAAATATTCGCTGGCGGGTGGGTGCCACTCGCGTTTGCCGCAGTTGTAATGACACTGATGTATACGTGGCAAAGAGGAACGCGGTTGCTGTTTGAAAAGACGCGGCGGCAAGAGCTGCCGTTTCGGAACCTAGTGAAATCGCTCGAAGCCAAGCCACCGTACCGCGTACCGGGAACCGCCGTATTTCTGACCAGCGACCCGGACAGCGCGCCAACTGCTCTGTTGCACAGCCTGAAACACTACAAAGTTTTGCACGAAATGAACGTTATCTTGACCGTGGAAGCAGCGAATATTCCGCGTACCGCTCCAGAAGACAGGGTTCGTATCGAGGCCATTGGCGAAACGTTTTCACGCGTTCACTTGCGCTTCGGATTTATGGAAACGCCTAATGTGCCAAAAGCACTTGCGATTGCGCGGACATTGGGGTGGAGCTTCGACATCATGTCCACGTCATTCTTTTTGTCTCGCCGAACCCTCAAGCCGACTGCGCAATCTGGCATTCGTGGGTTGGAATCTCGATTGTTTATTTATCTGGCACGGAGTGCAAACGATGCGACGGACTATTTCCGCATTCCAACAGGCCGCGTGGTGGAGGTCGGTACGCAGATTATGGTGTGAGGGCGCTTAAGGAGGCTACGCAATGACCAATATCTTCCGCAAGCTCACCATCGCTCTCGGCGCCGCCACTGTCGTTGCTGCCGCCGCTTTCGCCCCGACCGCTGCTTCCGCTGCGCCGCACGGTCACTGGCACGGCCACCACGGCTGGCACGGTGGCTACGGTTTCGGCATCTACGCCCCGACCTATGTTGCCGGCCCGGACTGCTACGTTGTGCGCCGCGTCGTCTTCACGCCCTACGGCAAGGGCTTGCGCAACGTCACGGTCTGCGACTAAGCCGGTGACCATAGCCAAGGCCTCGGTCTCGCCTTTGCGAAACCGAGGTCTATGCTGCTGTGCGGCAAAATATTCCGAGACACCAGTGGTGAAAACAGTAGCGCAATGGCAAAACGTTCCATGCTTGAATGGCTTAAACGACAGATGAAAGAGTCGGGTGTCCGCAGCTTTAACCGTATGGGCGATGCCGGTGCGTTTGCCTTCGCGACGGCTTTCTCTTCAGAGCGCAGTTTGCCAAAGACGAGGATGGGAAACGATCATTACGTCGAGTAAATTTATCAGATTCGCAAGCATCGCGGCCTGGTGAACCTGATCTGCACTTGCAGGCTGAAACATTTTTGTTGACATGCTGGCTATGTAGATAATTGCCACGATCCTATGGGCTGGAATTATTCGTAATTAATGGGGTCTCGTCGCCCGGATCGGGCAGTCCGTAATAGGATAGAGTTCATCTTTGCGATTAAATAAAACGCTTTTACAATTCTAGGATGAGTTGTAGTGTTTTCTCGGGACTGAGGATCAAAACTTCTACCTACTAAAAATATTCTGAAACAGTTGAACCTTTCGCCGAGCTGAAGCGACTAAATAATACGCGGGTATCAGCCCGCGATTTTATAGGGGTGGGCATTGATCAACTTTATCGCGCGGCTTATGCCGCTATTGCTGCTCGCTCTAATTCCGAACGGCACGGCTGGCGCGCAGCAAAGCAATCAACCGCCAATCATTAGTTTAGGCAACGCGGTTGTCACCGGATTTTCCGGTACGGTCGCGCCCGATCCGGCCAAGCCGCTACCGCGAAATAAAACAGCAATCGATCTCACCTTCATTAATCCGGACGGACCGTCGGCGCGCGTCATTGATCTGGCGCGGCCCGGCTTTGTTTGGGACGGCCGCCTGTTCAATGCGCCCAAGACATTCAATGTATTGGCCAAAGACGTCGGCCAGGTGTTTGGCGTCGCGCTCGACGATGTCGTCCAGCCCAATATCTATGTCGCGGCAACATCGATGTTCGGCCTCAACATCGTCAAACGCGGCCGCGACGGTCTGCCGGAGCGGATGAAGAAAGGCGGCCCCGGCGCAGGCTGGATGAAGGGCCAATTCGGCCTCGACCTGCAAGGCGGGCCGGGCGCGCTCTACAGAATTGACGGCCGCACCGGTGAGACGACGCTATTTGCCAATGTCACGCTCGATGGCGTGCCTAATGCGGCAGCAGGCCTCGGCAACCTCGCCTATGACGCCGCGCACAAGCAGCTCTTCGTGTCGGATCTCTACACCGGCATGATTCATCGTTTCGATCTCGAAGGCAAAGAACTGTCGCGCTACGATCACGGCGTCACCGGGCGCGTGGCGGGCAAGCTCGCAGCCGTGCCGTTCGATCCCAAGAACCGCCCCAATATCGCCAGCGACCGTTTCAATCCCGAAAACCCGGCCACCTGGGGTTTCGCGCCGGCGGCGCGCCAGGTCTGGGGCCTCGCCGTTCATGAGGGCCGGCTTTATTACTCCGTCGTATCCGGCCCGCAGATCTGGTCGGTCGGCATCGCGCGCGACGGCAGCTTCGCCGCCGACCCGCGCTGGGAGCTCGACGTGCCGGCGCAAGCCGGCCCGCTGCCGATTTCCGATATCGCCTTTTCGAACAAGGGCGCGATGATCCTGGCGCAGCGCGCGCTGATCGCGGCGTCTTATGATTATTCCGCCTTCACCCGCCCGGGTGAACCGCAGGTGTTCCGCGTTTGGCTGAAAGGCCCGAACGATCCGCCGTCACCTGGTCGCTGGAAGCCGGTGCCCGAAGAATATGCCGTTGGCTTTGCCGGCAACTTCCGCAACACCAATGGCGGCGTCGCGCTTGGCTATGGCTATGGCCAGGACGGAACGCTCAGCACCGACGCCTGCGAATATTCGCTTTGGACGACGGCGCAAAATATCCGCAACGCGCCGGCCCTGAAAAGCCAGCTCGATCCGGGCGGTCCCTTGGTCGTGCACGGCATCGCCGGCGCTCCGGCGAGCCCGGTGCGCAATTTCAACGAGCCGCCATGGACGAGCTATGCGGTCGACTACGACGATAATTTCCGCGACCCGCGCGCGGCCGGCCACATGGGCGGCGTGCGCATCTTTAGTCAGCCGTGCCCCGCAGTCGCCAACTACGGCGGACCTGGCTACGCCGCCAATGCGCCTTACACGGGTGGTGGTGGTGGTGGCAGCAACCCGCCGCCTCCGGGACCGAAAGCCTGCTTTGCCAGCACCGGCGAATTCAAGTGCGTCGGTTCGCAGTTGGTCTACACGCTGTCGGTCAACGGTCCCGGCTGGATCAATACCGTCAGCGCCACATCGCTGACGCCGCCGGTCACCGTTCCAGGCGGGCAGTTCTCGCTGAACCCGGCGAATATCCCGGTGAACGGTCCGCCCGGATCGACCGCGGTCATCGATGTCTGCGCCTTCAACGCAGCGGCGGCCGCGACCGGCAAACCCTATGAGTGCTGCCACAGCAAGGTGACGGTGAAGCTCCCGCCGCGCCGCTGCGGGCTCATCTACACCCCCGAACAGCCCAAGTGATGGAGCGCATCATGTCACGCAAATTCATCTTCGGGTTGGCCCTAGCAGGCGCGCTGGCGCTCGGCTCTTTCGGCTCCGTCAATGTCGCGAATGCACAGTCAGCGCCGATCTGCTCCACGTTTGGACCCAATGCATCCGACCTTGATAGCTGGGGCCCCTGCACGGCTGCTCCCAATATTGTCGTAACGACTTCGAACGTCGGCAGCATCGGCGGCGTCGGCGACTATTATCTGCATCTGCGGGATACCGCGGGCGCCTCGGCGGCCTGTTCGTCGAATCGAAAGTATCTCGGCAACTGGATCGAGAAGATGGGCGGCTGCGGCCAGTTCTGCTTCGACTTCAAGGTGTTCAAGTCCGGTACACCGCCCGGACCGATCACGCCGAGCTTTACCATCTGGTCGGGCCCGACGGCGCATGCAACCTTTGTCGCCAATTTCACGGTCACATCGAGCGACAAGTGGCGGCATATCTGCGCCCCGGTCAATTTGTCCGATACCCCGCCCGCAAACGGCGATGGGCATTGGGTGGTTACCGGCGGCACCTGGAACGCAATCGCCTCCAACGTCACCATGATGCAGCTTCCGATCGATTGGACTAGCGATCCATCGGAAGAAGCCGGCTACGATAACCTTTGCATGAATCCGCAAACGTGCAATCCGCCGCCGCCGGTGATCGACGGCTGCCTCAAGGATTCGAAAGTCGCGGTAAAGTGCAACGGCGATGGCACCTATACGTTGACGCTGGGCGGATCGGGCTTCACGGGCACCACCGTGACGATATCGTCGCAGACGGCGGGAGTTACCGTGACGCCGCCGCAGCAACCCTGGTCGCCGACGATGACCTGGACCATCACCGGCGCCACGCCCGGCCAGACCGTCGTGCTCGCAGCGACCACGACCAAGGCCGGCGGCGGCAAAGACCCCGGCACCGACGAGTGTTGCTCGGGCAAAATCACAATCGTTATGCCGGATTGTCCGAAACGACAGGTCGGCGAGGTCGTCGTCGAGAAGAAGGTCAAGAACGGCACCCGCGCCACGAACGCCGTGATCAACAACCTGATCTTCCCGGTCGGCCTCTCCTGCACCGCCCCGCCGAATCTCAACGTTTCCTTCGGTCTGAATAACGGCGGGACGCACACGGAGAACAACGTTCCTTACACCAGCATTTGCACGGTTACGGAATCGATGTCGACCTTGCCGCCGGTGCCGAAGGGTATCTGCGGCGAAGGCTCCACGGCGGTCTGGCTGACGCCAATCATCGCGCCCGCCAGTGCAACCGTTAACGCGCCGGTCACCGCCTTCACAGTGGTGAACGATCTAGAGTGCAGGAAAATCGGCCAGTTGTCGGTGTCGAAGACCGTTTTTCCCGATACACGCGGGGTCGCGAGCAATATGGTTTTCCCAATGACAGTGACGTGCACGAACCCGTCGGCCAGTTATTCCCTGAACGTGCATAACAACACCAGCACTGTGCCATTCGACGTGCCGGTTGGCAGCCAGTGCACGGTCTCGGAAGCCAAACTGCCGGCTCTGCCGGCCGGCTGCACCTGGCAGGCACCGGTTTACACGCCCGCAAGCGTGACCATTGCCGGAGGCTTGAATCAGGACATGGTGAGAAATTCCTACACTTGCCATGGTGTGGATCCGTCATGCGTGCCGCCCATGACGCTCAATGTTGACGGCATCTGCGGATGCCCGCCACCGTCGACGCCGGGCGCTGTGCTCAACACCTGCCTCTGTCCGAACGGCCACCCACCGGTGAACGGCGTCTGCGAAGGCCCGCCGCCGCCGTTATGCCCGCCGCCACTCGTCCTCCTTACCGGCGGCGCTTGCGGTTGTCCGCAAGGCACGGTGCTGCGTAACGGAAAATGCGTCTCGCCGATCGAGTGCCGGCGGCCGCTGATCCCGAATGCGGCCGGGACGGAATGCGTCTGTCGCGACGGCTATATCAAGCGGGGCCGTACCTGCGTCGAACGGCTAGTGTGCCGCGAACCCGCAACGCTCAATAGCCGCGGTACCGCCTGCGTCTGCCCGCGCGGCATGGTTTTGAAAGGCAATACCTGCGTCGAGCGCGGTCCGCGGATCACGCCCAACGATGTCATCAGAAACATCCCGGGCGTTTTCGGTCCGGGCCGTGATAATCCGCGCGAGCCGCGTGGTGGTGGAGACAAATCCGGGCCGACACGTGGCGGCGGCAATCCGGCGGTCGGGAAGTAGGTATTCGCTTATTCAGGGCGGCGCGATCAAACGCCGCCCTGAACGGACCACGGATATTCGAGACCGGATTACGCGGCGATGTCGACGTGAATTAGAATTAAACAGTTATTACAATGGTATATGAGTTCGCAGTTTTGTTCCGACTGGCGCGCCATCTTTTCAATGACTTAGCAACTACATCCTCGGCGCCGTTACCGGATGTTACCGGATGCGTTACCGAGATAATTTTACTTTTGAATAACAAGCGCAATCTTCACTAGCGCGTCTCGCTTACATAACCAACGCCTGCCGCTCCTGCGCCATAAAGGAGCAATGCACTACGGGCAAGGAACGCCGGATCACGCGATGGGAGCATGAGCACGTTATCGAAACCGTGCAGCAGCGATTGGATCAGGAT
>Ga0209483_1002375_pt1 | contig 13255 bp, 10 predicted proteins | sample NGEPerA_FD_184508 | JGI IMG/M metagenome (GOLD analysis project Ga0209483, IMG submission 184508) | Arctic peat soil microbial communities from the Barrow Environmental Observatory site, Barrow, Alaska, USA - NGEE PermafrostL2-A... | ecosystem: Environmental > Terrestrial > Soil > Wetlands >... | reverse complement strand
GATCAATTCGAGGATCTTGAGTAAGGCGAGATAGAAGAACGAGAGAGCCATGGCCCAGTTTCGTGCTTCACTGATGACTAGCGAAAGTCCTGGTCAAGGCATCCGGATGACATTCTTGGCACCGACAGGATCCCGAGGTGAGGAAGGCTGTTCGGCAGCGTGCCCTTGTCGCCTACGTTCGGAAGGCCAAGGTGCCCGGCCAGGGTGATCGCAGTGAGAACGACGATGGCGATCAAAGGACCAGGAACCGCCGTTGTCATTCGGGGAAGAAGGATCATCAGGGCAATGCCAAGAATGACCATCGGGTAGACCAACCACGGCACGTGGACCAGGTTGGGGAGCTGGGCCGCCGCAATCAGTATGGCCAACGCGTTGACGAACCCGACCATCACGCTTCGAGGAATGAACCGCATCAGCTTCGCCACCCCGCCGGCGGCCAGGATGATCTGGATGAACCCGCCGAGGATCACGGCAGCGATCAGGTATTGCAGCCCGTGCGACCGAACAAGCGGTGCGACGACGAGGGCAACGGCACCGGTGGCAGCGGAGATCATCGCCGGACGGCCGCCGAGGAACGAGATCGACACCGCCATGGTGAACGAGGCGAACAGCCCGACCTTCGGATCGACTCCAGCGATGATCGAGAACGAGATTGCCTCAGGGATGAGTGCGAGGGCGACGACGAGACCGGCAAGCGTCTCAACCTTGAGGACCTGGAGGGTGTACTTGGATCGAAGCGAACTGATCGACGGCCGCGTTGGTTCAGGGGTGGATGGAATGAGAACATCGGTCATGGAGACGCCCTAGGGATAGGTGCCACTCAGAGGTTGAGGTGGCGAAGGAGCCATTCGACAGTCAGGCAACGGCGACAAGAATGCCCACGGTTACAGAACTTCGTCCGAGTGCGGTGAAGCAACTCCGGCAGGCTCAGCGAATGCCACGCTACACGACACTGCCAGAACCAGCGTGATGAGACACGGGTACGTGCCGGTCACGACGTGAATCGGGTGGAAATGCACGAGGTTGCTACAGTCATCCCATGGCTGGAGAGCACCCCAGAACGTTGCTGGGGAACTTGTTTGAGGGAATCCAGCGCGGTATGGAGTGATCGTAGGGGTTGGAGCCTTTGTGCTCTACGGACTCGTGACGTTCCTCTGGGGAACAGTCGACTTCGCATCCACGATCATGCAATCGGTCATCTTTGGCGTGGTCGTTGGAGCCCTCTGCTTCGTCCAAAGCTGGATGCATCCACGAAAGTCGTAGGCAAGCAAACCTGCTGCAGCGGCATGGCCATGCCCAGGTTACGCTCACCATCGGCCTGGCGATGACGGCATCTGCCACGGGCTACCCGTCCAGCTGAGTCCAAGGGGCAGCCAGTCCGCCGCCCACCCGATTGCTTCGGGTTCTCGCCTCGTCCTGCCGAGGTTCCATTCATTAGCTACTACAATGATTAGCGTATGCGTGCTCCAGTGGTCACACCCAAGGTCGGCCGTGACTCCGTCGTCGATGCGGTGCTGAGCGCCAGTCGCGTTCTGGTAGCGGTGGCTGCGCGCTCGCTCGGCGACGTGGCCGAGGAGGTGACGCTCACCCAATACCGCACCCTTGTCGTGCTTGCATCCCGTGGTCCTCAAAGCCTGGCCGCCCTGGCCGAAGCGATCGACGTGACCCCACCGACTGCGACCCGAATGTGCGATCGATTGATCCGGAAGGGGTTGATCCTGCGTCGCCATGAGCGTGGCGACCGACGACTGATCCGATTGAGTCTGGCCGAGAAGGGCCAGGTGCTGGTCGATGCGGTCACGGAGCGACGACGAGCGGAGATCACCGATCTCCTGAAGGCAATTCCCAAGGCACAGCAGACAGCAATGGTCGACTCTCTGCAGCGCCTCGCTGCTGCTGCCGGCGAGGTTCCCGAACAGGACTGGTCAGCGGGATGGGACCTCTAGATGCCTGACCTCAGCGCATGACCATCTTTAGGCGCACCTCATGGCGGGCAGTCATGGCCAGAGCCTCACGCTGGCTCTCCGGTACCTCGTACCTGCAGAAGTGGCTGGTGCTCGGCGTTCTCATCGGGACGATGGCTGGCGTGGGGGCGATCGTCTTCTACGAAGCGCTCCTCGCCTGTACGCACTTCTTCCTCGGCGTGCTGGCCGGCTATCACCCACCGACACCCGTGGGTGAAGGCGGACACGCAGGCTCGGCCTCGTTCTCCCGTCCCTGGGCCCTGCCCCTGGTGGTCGGGCTCGGCGCGCTGCTGGGAGCGATCCTCGTCTTCCGGTTCGCTCCGGAGGCCGAAGGTCATGGGACCGACGCTGCCATCTCTGCCGTGCATCACAATCCCAGGGGCATCCGATTCCGAGCAGTGATCGTCAAGATCGTCGCTTCGGCGCTCACCATCGGATCGGGTGGCTCCGGTGGTCGCGAGGGTCCGACGGGCCAGATCAGCGCCGGTTTTGCCTCGCTGCTGGCCAGGGAGTTGGACCTGAGCCCAGCTGATGCACGCATCGCGGTGATGGCCGGGATCGGATCGGGGATCGGCGCCATCTTCGGAGCTCCGCTCGGGGGTGCAGTACTGGCCACCGAGATCCTCTATCGGGACGACTTCGATGCCGAAGCGCTCCTACCGAGCTTCGTGGCCTCCATCATCGGCTATGTCATCTTCGGAGCGGCCGAGGGATATACGCCGCTGTTCGGATTCAACGCCAGCTACCACTTCGCGAATCCGTCCCACCTTCTCTGGTTCGCCCTGATCGGTGTTCTGGGCGGGTTCGTCGGCCTGCTCTACGCCAAGGGCTTCTACGGGATCTCGGACATCTTCGGCCGCCTTCAGCTCCCGCGTTGGAGCAAGCCGGCCATCGGCGGGGTGATCGTGGGCTCTATCGGCCTCGTGATCCCCGAGGTCCTCGGCACTGGGTACGGGTGGATCCAACAGGGACTGGGTCACCAACTCCTGACCCTCCCTCTGTGGATCGTCCTCGTGTTACCGTTCGCTCGCATCCTGGCCACCGGACTCTCCATCGGTTCAGGAGGATCCGGCGGCATCTTCGGGCCGGGCATGATCATCGGGGCCTTCATCGGTGCCTCGGTCTGGCGGCTGTTCGAGCCGATCGTCCCCTCGATGGGACACAACCCGGCGCCTTTCGTGATCGTGGGCATGATGTGCTGCTTTGGAAGCATCTCCCGGGCGCCACTGGCCGTGATGCTGATGGTGGCGGAGATGACCGGAAGCCTCTCGATCTTGGCGCCGGCGATGATCGCCGTCGGATTGGCCTGGTTCATCGTCAGGCGGGGTGACGACACCATCTACCGCAGCCAGCTGAAGAGCCGGGCCGATGCACCGGCTCGACGACTGTTGACCGGCATGCCCATCCTTTCCATCGTGTCTGTCGACCAAGCCATGGCAGCGCCGCGTGTGGTGGTCACTGGCGGCACCAACGTGCGCGTTGCTCGCCGTCAAATCGAACAGGCTGGCGTCACCGGTGCTCCGCTGATCGACGACCAGGGTCGCTTCGAGGGGACGGTGGCCCTCTCCGATCTCCGGACTGTCGAGGGAGGGGACGATCGGACTCTCGAGTCGATGGTCGACGTCTCGGCGCCAACGGTTGCCGGCCAAGCGCACCTCGACGTTGCCCTCGACGCCCTGACGACATCAGCCGAGCATTGGGTCACGGTTCTCGACTCCGAACGCAAGGTGCTCGGCACGGTCGCCATTTCCGATGTTGTCCGAGGGTATCGATTGGGCCTACTGGCAAGCCTCCAGAAGGTGAATACCATTGGCGAACCCGGTGGCACCGACAGCGTGCGTGTCGAAGCCGACTCACCTTTGATCGGTCGGTCGCTCCGCCACTCAGGTTTCCCGATCAGCGTCGTTGTGACCACCATCCAGAGGCGGCGAGACCTCGTTGTTCCCGACGGGAGTACCGTGCTGGAGGCCGGTGATGACCTGCTCGTGATCGGCCAGTCCTCGGACGTCGACACCGTGCGCCGAGTCGCCACTGGTCGTGCCTCCGAGCCGGGTGTTCACCGACGTCGTGCACATGGCGTCGAAGAGCCACCGGGCTCGGTCGATGTTGGCACGGGTGGCACGTGATTCGGGCAAGTCAGTCCTCCTCGCCATTCTCAGAGGTGCCGACCTCGGGGTTCGGCAGAGTGGCAAGGTGGGCGGGTAGTGGCCGATGTGTGCATGCCCGGTACACCACCTCAATTATGAAGGAGCCACCGACAAGGCCTGCCACGATGACGACGCCCCCGGCAGACTTGCCGCCCTCTTCGACAAGCAGTGCCGCCAGCGCTGCCATGCAGGCAACGGCGCCGCCGACTGCGATCACACGATGACTGGTTTGCCGAGCGAGCCGGGCGGCGGCCGCGTTTACCGCAGTGAAGATGATCAGGAATGCCGCGCTCCCCATGAGGGCGATCCTCGTGAGGTCAAATGCGTTCGCGACGACCAGGGTCAGTCCGGTTGTGACCAGTAAGCCCTCGATGGGGCGGTTCCATACCTTCTGATCGAGGAATTCGGGTAGCTCGCCGGATCTGGCGATTGTCCACGAGACCCGTGCAGTTCCGTAGAGCGTCGCGTTGATCGCCGACGTGGTCGACAAGAGCGCCGCCACGGCCACCAACACGAAGCCGACTCCTCCCAGGGCAGGTCGGGCTGCAGTCGCAAGCACATGCTCACTCGCCGCCCGAGCTGCCGGGAAGCTCAACGCGCCGATGGTCACCACCGCCACAAGCACGTACGTCGCGATCACGATCCCCACCGAGAGGTAGAGCGCCCTGGGCAGTGTACGACCGGGGTCACGCACATCTTCAGCCGAGTTGGCGATGAGCTCGAACCCCTCGTACGCCACGAAGATGACCATTCCACCACCGACGATGGCGAGGGGGTCGGCCCACTGGCTCGGTCCCAGGCGGGCCCAATGGGCGCCGCTGAACCCGGTGACGATGACGAGGGCGAGGATGGCCATCTTGAAGGCCACGATCCACACCTCGGCACGTCCGACAACGGTGGCGCGTGCGACATTGAGCAGTGCGACGGAGATGATGACGCCACTCAGGAGGAGATGGTCGACCAAGACGGTCGGGCGCCCTGGAAGAAGACTGTCTGCGTAACCGGCAAACGCAGCCGCGTACAGCGAGATCATCACGACATAGCTGAGCCAGAGCAGTACGTTGAGTCCACCGACGAACACCCCGGCACCAAACGCTTCGTTCAAGAAGGTCACCGTGCCGCCACGACTGGGGAATGCGACCGTCAGGCGAGCGTAGGAGATAGCAGTGAGGTAGGTCACGCCGCCCGCAATGAGGAAGGCGAGCGGGGCAGCACCTCGAGCCAACTCGATGGACAGACCGAGAATGGCAAAGATCCCGCCTCCCACCATTCCACCGATGCCGATGGCCACAGTGCTCGCCAAACCAAGGCTCCCTTGCCGCTTATCGGGTCTGGATGAGGACGAACCAGTGCCTGACACTGCTGTGAACCTAACCCCATGGATGATGCCGAGACCGCCGGGCTGAATTTCTGAAGGTCTCACGGCAGAGGACCTGTGTGGCCGTCTTCGCCCCGTGGGCGAGGGCTCTGGACGACTAGCCTCGTGACCTGGATGCCCGACACGCCGCCAACGACGCAACTGGGTCCGGCGATCGAGACCTCCGGGCTCACCAAGACGTTCGGGGGGACCCACGCGGTCCGGGATCTCGACCTACGGGTCGAGGCGGGAGAGATCTTCGGGTTCCTCGGACCGAATGGCGCCGGCAAGACCACGACCATTCGGCTTCTCCTCGACCTCCAGCACCCGACAGCCGGCACGGCCCGGTTGCTCGGACTCGATGCCCACGGTGACTGCTTGGTCATTCATCGTCATGTCGGCTACCTGCCGGGCGAGCTCTCCCTGATCGGGCGCATGAAAGTCCGTGACCAACTCGACTGGGTGACTCGGGCTCGCAACCTGCCCGACACCAGACACGCCCGCGACCTCGCAGAGCGATTCGACCTGGATCTCAACCGCCGCATCGAGGAACTCTCCAAGGGAAACCGCCAGAAGGTCGGAATCCTGTTGGCCTTCATGCACGAGCCCGAGCTCCTCATCCTCGATGAGCCGACCTCGGGCCTCGACCCCCTCATGAAGGACCGGTTCGAACAACTTCTCCGGGAGACGGCGGCATCTGGGCGGACGGTCTTTCTCTCGTCCCACGAGCTCGACGAAGTGCAGCGAGTGGCAGATCGCGTCGGCCTGATCAAAGAAGGGCGACTCATCCGTGCCGACATCGTGGAGAACCTGCGAGCGAAGGCACCGAGGACAGTGGAGATTTCGTTCCAGGATCCGGTGGATCCGAGTGTGTTCGCCATCGACGGCGTTCACAACGCGACCGCCACGGGCGCACTCGTCACCCTCGAGGTCACCGGTCCGATCGGCCCCCTACTGCAGATCGCGGCGCCACTGTATCCGATCGACCTCGTCACCCACGAAGCGAGCCTCGACCAGCTCTTCTTGGAGTTCTACCGGGACTCGGGAAGTGACGGTCATGCATCTTGAGGTCTTCCGGCTAGACCTCGGGATGCGGCGCCGGCTCCTCGCCGTCTACACCCTCGGCATGGCCCTGTACGCACTGATCATCGTGGCCCTCTATCCAACTTTTGAACACTCGACGGGGCTCGACAACCTCACGAAGAACTCGCCGACGATGGCCGCTCTGTTTGGCGCAAGCGGATCGATCACGTCTCCGGCCGGGTGGCTCGAGGTCAACCTGTACGCCAACTTCTTCCCACTGTTGGTGCTGCTGGCCACCATCGGATACGGCGCATCTTCAGTCGCCGGTCAAGACGAAGAAGGCACGCTGGCCCTGGTCACGACGCTCCCGATCCGCCGTAGGCGCATCACGCTGGAGAAGTCCCTGGCGATGGCCGCGCAGGCCTTCGTCGTCGTGTCCGTCACCACCGCGTTCATCGCCATCGGCTACGCGTTCGACATCACGGTCGGCGTCGCCGGCATGCTCGGGGCATCCGTCGGCGTACTCCTCCTCGGCATCGATCTTGGATTGGTCGCACTGGTGGTCGGGGCCGCCACCGGGCGTCGGGGGATCGCGCTTGGCGCCGCCAGTGCCCTCGGCGCCGTCTCGTACCTCGTCAGTTCCCTTGCTCCAGTTGTCCACTGGATGCGACCCATGAGATTTGCCTCGCTCTTCTACTGGTCGGTCGGAAACAATCAGCTGACGATGGGCATCAGTCCGAGCGAGGTCGCCGTTCTCGTTGGTGTCGCACTCGTGCTCGTAGCGCTGTCGATCCTGGCGTTCGAGCGACTCGATCTCCATTGAGTCGTACCCCATACCCCCCCCCGATGGGGCATCCCGAGTCTGGATGCGGGCACGAGCGGCCTGACAGAGGTGCTTCCGTCCGAACAGCGCCGGAGGGCCGCCTCAAAGTGCCTGCTTCAGACCTGATGTAGGCCCAGTCGATACTGGCATCGGAGTCCGAGCGACTGCCTCACTCGGCGAGCAACTCGGCTTTGGCTCGGGACAAGGCTTCCAGGTCGTCCGCGTTGATCCGCGGTGGCAGTAGGTCCATTTGGTCGATGGCATCGACCACGATGCCGCCGACGAGGGCTCGCAGGGCGTACTTATGATCTGCCGGCACGACGTACCACGGCGCCCACGGGCTCGATGTGGCGCTGAGAACCTCCTCGTAGGCAGTCGCATAGGCCTGCCAATGCTTACGTTCGGCCAGATCATGGACGGAGAACTTCCAGTTCTTGGCTGGGTCGTCGAGTCGCTCGAGGAACCGCCTCTTCTGCTCATCTCGGGAGAGGTGCAGAAAGATCTTGACGATCCGGGTCCCATTGCGGTGGAGGTGGCGCTCGAACGCGTTGATGTCTTCGTAGCGGTCGCTCCATACGTGCTCCGGCGGCCCATCGCCCGAGACGGCCGATCCCCGGGTCAGAAGTTCGGGGTGCACACGGACGACGAGGATCTCTTCGTAGTAGGACCGGTTGAAGATCCCTATCATTCCCCGCTCGGGAAGCAGCCTGCTTGCACGCCACAAGAAGTCGTGGGCGAGCTCTTCGCCCGACGGTTGCTTGAAGGCCTCCACCTTGCAGCCCTGCGGGTTGACGCCCGACATCACGTGGCGGATCGTCCCGTCCTTGCCGGCGGCGTCCATGGCCTGGAGGACGATCAACAACGCGTGAGTGTCGTTGGCCCAGAGCAATCTCTGTGCCTCACTCAGCTCGTCGACGAACGACGCGAGATCCTCCTCGGCGACCTTCTTGTACCTTCTCTCGTCCGAACCTTTCCACTCGATCGTCGTCGACTCGGTGCTCCGGCTTTCGAGGCCGGCCGACTCCCCCGGTCGGACCATCAACTCGTCGAGTAGTGCGTTCTCGAGCTTCATCGGGCTGGATTCCTCTCTCTGGCACACCAGTCACACAGGCGGCGGTCGTCCGTTCCCGGTGTGGCATTGCCGTTGCCCGTGATCTCCCGCCCGTAGGGGCAGTCGCTGCGGTCGTGGTACACAGGGTGCTCCGAGTCGGCGTCGGAGTGGAATGGCTCCACGGTCGACGAGTGAGCCTCTCCCTGCAGCGTGCCGGTTGGTGACCGCTCTTCGATTGTGGGCGTGCCGGTGAGCGCAACAGTTCCGCTCCTAACCGGATCGAGGATCCGGTACGCGAGCAGCTTGATCCAGTCGGTGAGGAGGAACCACATCAGTGCATAGCCCCAGACCAAGGCTGCATACCCCCAGCCGAGGGGTGTCATGAAGACCCCGTACACGGCGATCAGGGTCGCCAGCGCCTGCGTGCCGAGCACAGCCAACAGGAGGATCCGAGCAGGCCGTATCGACCAGAACGGACCGCGGGTGCGGGCGAGGAAGATGGTCAGGTGTCCGGCGACCGAGAGCGTCAGGTACATCAGGGTCTGCAGGTGCGCATGGTCGAGGTGGAATACCTTGTCGCCCAGGTAGAACAAGCCGAAGGCGGCGATCGGACCGACGATGCCGAGCACAGTGGCGATCCCCAGCACGAGGCGCATGTTCCACGCCTCGGGCTGCTCCCGGTAGCGCACGTTGTCGTAGGCGATGGACAGGATGGCACCGTCGTTGAGCAGCGCCAGCATCACGATCTGGATCGCCGTGACCGGGAAGAAGTTGTAGATCAGGATCACGGCCGACACGAACAGCAGCACGCGCAGGGTCTCCGCGATGCGGTAGATGGCGTAGCTGTTCATCCGCTGGAAGATCCTCCGGCTCTCCTTGATGGCGTCGATGATCACCGAGAGTCCGGGCGTGGTCAGCACGATGGATGCCGCTGCCCGCGCCGCATCCGTGGCGTCCGAGACAGCGATCCCGCAGTCGGCCTTCTTCAGCGCCGGTGCGTCGTTCACCCCGTCACCCGTCATGCCGACGATGTGGCCCCGCTTCTGGAGGACGTCGACGATGTGGAACTTGTGTTCCGGGAAGACCTGGGCGAACCCATCGGCATCGTCGATGGACTCGGCCGTCGCCGCGGTCTCGTCGCGCTTGACGTCGCCCAGTCCGGACGCATCGAGGATGTCCGTGCCCATCCCGAGCGTCCTGGCCGTCTCCCGGGCGATGGCCAGGGCATCGCCGGTGACCATCTTCACGTCCACGCCCATTTGGACGGCAGTGGCGATGGTCTCCTTGGCGTCCTCCCGTGGTGGATCGAACAGGGGTAGCACCCCGACGAAGCTCCACGGACCGTCTCCTTCGGCCCGGGCCACACCCAACGAACGGAAGCCTCGTGCCGCGAACCCGTCGACCGCAGCGTCGACGTCGGTCTTCACCTGCGACTCGTTGGCCGACAGCTCCAGGATCACCTGAGGGGCGCCCTTCGTCACCTTGAACGCGGACCCGTCGGCGGCGGTGACGGAGGCCTCGGTGCGCTTGCGCACTGCATCGAACGGCTGGAACTCGGTCAAGTGGAAGTCGTCCAACGACTGATCATCCGTCAGGCCCCCGAGGACCGCCAGATCGATGGCGTCGGCGTCATCGGCGCGCGACGCCAGGGATGCGTCGAGGATCACCAGTGCGGGCGTGATCGTGCCGACGGCGTAGGGATCGCCCAAGGTGAGCTTGTTCTGGGTCAATGTCCCGGTCTTGTCCGTGCAGAGCACGTCCACGCCGGCCAGCTCCTCGATGGCCACCAGCCGGCTGACGATGGCCTTCTTCGAGGCGAGGACCCGGGCTCCGACGGCCATCGTCACCGACAGCACCGTCGGCATCGCCACGGGGATGGCGGCCACGGTGAGGACGAGGGCGAACTGCAGGGTGGTGAAGAAGGCGTCACCGCGAATGGTGGAGATGGCGATGATCACCACGACCATGGCCACCGCCAGGATGATCAGGTAGGTGCCGATCTTGAGGACGGCCCGCTGGAAGTGGCTGACGGTCTGGGCTTCCTGCACGAGCTCCGCGGTCTGCCCGAAGTACGTGTCCGCACCCGTGGCGTAGACCAGTGCGCCGATCTCGCCCTGGCGGATGATTGAGGCGGAGAAGACCGCGTCGCCGGACTTCCGGCTGGCGGGCAGCGACTCCCCGGTCAGTGCCGACTGATCCACTTCGATCGGGTCGCCGTCCAGGAGGCGTGCGTCTGCCGGCACGATGTCACCCAGGCGCAGTCGGATGACGTCTCCCGGCACCAGATCACGCGATGGTGGAGTGACCCACTTACCGTCCCGTTTGACACGGGCCTTGATCGCCAACTCGGCCTTCAGGGCGGCGATCGCCTTGCCCGCCTGGCGCTCTTCCCAGAATCCGATTCCGGCGTTGGCCAGGAGCAGGACCAGGATGATGAAGAAGTCGGGCCAGTGCTTGAGCACGCCGGACAGGATCACGGCCGCCTCGATCATCCAGGGGATGGGCCCCCAGAAGTAGGTGAGGAACTTCAGCAGCGGGTTGACCTTCTTCTCCACGATCTCGTTCGGGCCGTACCGCGTCAGGCGCTTCTCTGCCTCGACCTGGGTGAGGCCATCCGGGGACGAGGCAGAGCCGCTTCTCGACCTCGACGACGGGAAGGGTCTTCAGGTCATCATTCGCATCAGGCTTCGAGCCGGAGGCCTCGTGTTCGGTGCCGTTGGACTCCATTGCGGTCATTCTCCTGCCCTTGCCGGATCAATGACAGTCTGACCGGTCCAGGGAGTATCCACGAGGTGTTGTTACACGGGCAGCTCGCGCTCAGCAAGCACGCGTCGGCGAATAGCGCGCCCCCGAGCCGGCAGCGAGGGATACCCCGCGGTGGATCGGAACAGCACTCGACCATGGGACGCAGCGAATCGAGCTGGTCAGCACCGACAAGCAAAGATGTTGGCGCTGGCGGGGGATCGCACCTAGCGTCGAAATGAACCAAGGGGTTGACAATGGCAGATGTGACGAGGTTCATGATCGGAGCCGAAGCAAGCTGCTCCGATGGGGTGTGTGGCGAGATAAGCAGGGTGGTCATCGACCCATTTGCCCGCGTGGTGACTCACTTGGTGGTTGAACCGAAGCACCGACAGGGGCTCGGTCGTCTCGTCCCGCTCGACCTCGTCGACTCATCGACTGGTGACGTCCAGATTCGTTGCACCACAGCGGAGTTCGAGAAGCTCGAACATGCGGAAGAGACGCAGTTCTTGCCCGCATCCGGCGGCCATATGGGCTATGAGGCTGGACAGGCGCTCTCTCAGCCCTATTACGGCTTGGCCGACACCATCGGGGAGGTCCCTGAGGCCGTCACGTACGACACCGTTCCCTTGGGAGAGGTGGGAATTCGCCGAGGCGACCAGGTTCATGCGACGGACGGCCCCATTGGGAGCGTTGAGGGACTCGTGATCGATCCCCGCAATCACTACGTCACTCACGTGCTTCTCCAGGAGGGCCACTTCTGGGGACGCAAGGAAGTGGCCATCCCGATCACTGTCGTCATTGGGGTTGGGGACGGTATCCGGCTGAGCATCAGCAAGCAAGAAGTCGAGGAATTGCCATCTGTCGATGTCGTTCATCCAGACCACTAGCGTTCACCGACCCGGCGTTCGGAGACGCCCCATCAGATCTTGCAGGTCTCCGTGCCCAGCGCCCGACATAGGCTGCGATGGCGATGCCACTGGATGCCCTTGCTGCTCGGCGTGTGTATGACCGCATTGGTCGTCTTCAGGGCAGCCAACACGTCTATGAGGACATCGCCGCTGATCGCCTGACACAAGAAGCCGATTTCGGAGGATGCACATCGCTCTTCGAGCTTGGCTGTGGAACTGGGCGCTATGCAGCTCGGCTTCTCGAATCCGCCCTTCCGTCAACGGCGACGTACCTTGGGGTGGACGTCAGCCCAAAGATGGTGGCTCTCTCCTGCAACCGCCTGGCCCCGTGGTCAGATCGGGCACGAGTTGTACTCCTTGACCCACCGGCACTCGAACTTCCCGCTGATACCGGCGCCTTTGACCGATTTGTGGCTACCTACGTGTTTGATCTGCTCTCGCAGCAGGATGGAGAGGCACTACTCGGGGAAGCCGCTCGCCTGCTCGCACCAGGCGGTCTGCTGGGAGTGGTCTCCCTCACCAAGGGAACGACCGTTGCGAGCAGGATTGTTTCGTCAGGCTGGGAAGCCGTCGCTAAACGATGGCCGAGCCTCCTTGGAGGCTGTCAGCCGATCGAGTTGCGCGACCTGATCTCGGGGCCAGCGTGGGCGATAGAGAAATGTGATGTCGCCGTCAAGTTCGCCGTGCCGTCAGAAGTGGTCATTGCACGTCTCGTTGGCGGGTAGTCGCCACGATGCGAAGGCGCCCAAACCGAGGCCCCCGTCGTGCTCTGTCAGCGTCAGCAGGGATCTGACCGCTGCATAAGTGCCTGGGCGCATGCAACAGGAGCAAGCACGGAGGGGCCCCCTGCGCTGGCCGCAAAGCACACAGAGCTGCACTGGGTAGCCGGTGCCGTGGCTGCCGCCGACCACACCCGCTCGGGCGCAGAACAACACGCCAGAACCACGGCCATCGCCATCCAACCAGCAGCGCAGAACGGCACATCCGGTGCGCTCGCGGACGGCAAGCACGCCGGCCGTCGAGCGACTTGGGCCACGCCGCGAACCGGTGGTCGGGGACACCCCATTCAGAGTCGGTGACCCTAGTGGTGGGGAGCCAGTCCGCCGGAGCGAACGTCCAGACCGCAATGAACGGATCCTGCAGAGGTTCGTCTCTGCGCACTGCGCGGTAGTCCACGTTCTTGAGGCATTCCTGATCACGATCTTCGAATCCGAGAGTCGATGATCCCCCTTGGAAT
>Ga0209483_1002373_pt1 | contig 13265 bp, 16 predicted proteins | sample NGEPerA_FD_184508 | JGI IMG/M metagenome (GOLD analysis project Ga0209483, IMG submission 184508) | Arctic peat soil microbial communities from the Barrow Environmental Observatory site, Barrow, Alaska, USA - NGEE PermafrostL2-A... | ecosystem: Environmental > Terrestrial > Soil > Wetlands >... | reverse complement strand
GCGCAGGCCGGCGAGGACGATTAGGGCGTTCGGCGCGATCTGCTAGGATCATCGCCGTCCGCGCCATCCGGCGAGGATCGGGCTTCGGGAAACACCATGACCGATCCGGTCATCGGCATCATCGGCGGCAGCGGGCTGTACGAAATCGACGGCCTCGCCGAAATCGAATGGCGCCGCGTCGCGAGCCCGTTCGGCGAGACTTCGGACGAGTTCTGCTTCGGCCGGCTTGACGGACAGCCGGTCGTCTTTCTGCCGCGGCACGGGCGCGGCCATCCGCTGCCGCCGTCGGGCATCAATTTCCGCGCCAATATCGACGCGTTGAAGCGCTGCGGCGTCACCGACATCGTTTCGTTGTCGGCGGTCGGCAGCTTGCGCGACGATTTGGCGCCCGGCGATTTCGTGCTGGTCGACCAATTTATCGACCGCACCTTCGCGCGCGAGAAGAGCTTCTTCGGCCCGGGCTGCGTCGCGCACGTGTCAATGGCGCACCCGGTCTGCGGCCGGGTCGGCGATGCGCTCGCCGCGGCGGGCGGCACAGCCGGCATCGCGATCAAGCGCGGCGGCACCTATATCGTCATGGAGGGCCCGCAATTCTCGACCCTGGCCGAGAGCGAGCTGTACCGGTCGTGGGGTTGCGACGTGATCGGCATGACCAACATGCCCGAGGCCAAGTTCGCCCGCGAGGCGGAGATCTGCTACGCGACAGTGGCGATGGTGACCGATTACGATTGCTGGCACCCGGGCCACGACGCGGTGACCGTCGAGATGATCCTCAAGGTGCTGTTCGCCAATGCCGACAAGGCGCGCGCGCTGGTCAAAAGCGTGGTGCCGCTGCTGTCCGGCCATCAAGGCCCGTGCCGGCAGGGCTGCCAGCGCGCGCTCGACTACGCGCTGATCACCGCGCCCGCCGCGCGCGACCCGGCGGCGCTCGCCCGGCTCGACGCGGTCGCCGGCCGGGTGCTGACGGCACGCGCTGAGGCGACATGAACGTCAACGGCCGGCCGATGCGGACGATCTGGCTCGCCGCGGACGGGCGCACGGTCGAGATCATCGACCAGCGCCGGTTGCCGCACGAGCTGGTCGTCGCCCGCCTCGCGACGCTCGACGACGCGGCGGCGGCGATCCGCGACATGGCGGTGCGCGGCGCGCCGCTGATCGGCGCGGCCGCCGCCTATGGCGTCGCGCTTGGCGTCGCCGCCGACCCATCGGACGAGGGGATCGCGCGCGCCAGCGAGGCGCTCGCCGCGACACGGCCGACCGCGGTCAACCTGCACTGGGCCTTGGACGCGATGCGCCAAGCTTTGCTGCCGCTGCCGCCGCGCCGGCGGCACGACGCGGCGCTCGCCCGCGCCGCCGAAATCGCCGAGGAGGACGTCGCGATCAACCGCGCCATCGGCGAGCACGGCCTGAAGCTGATCGCCGCGGCGCGGCGGCGCAGGAACGTCGGCCCGGTCGAGATCCTCACGCATTGCAACGCCGGCTGGCTGGCGGCGGTCGATTGGGGCACCGCGCTGGCGCCGATCTACCGCGCGCATGATTCGGGCATCCCGCTGCATGTCTGGGTCGACGAAACCCGACCGCGCAACCAGGGCGCCAGCCTGACGGCCTGGGAATTGCTGCAGCACGGGGTGCCGCACACCGTGATCGCCGACAATGCCGGCGGCCATTTGATGCGGCGGGGCATGGTCGACCTCTGCATCACCGGCACCGACCGCACCACCGCGACCGGCGACGTCGCCAACAAGATCGGCACCTACCTCAAGGCGCTGGCGGCGCGCGACAACGCCGTCCCGTTCTATGTCGCCCTACCCTCGCCAACCATCGATTGGACGCTTGACGACGGCGACCGCATCCCGATCGAGGAGCGCAATCCCCGCGAGGTCACCCATATCGCCGGCTGGACCGAAGCGGGCGAGCGGGTCGAGGTGCGGCTGACCCCCGAGGGCAGCCCAGCGGCGAACCATGCCTTCGACGTGACCCCGGCGCGGCTCGTGACCGGCTTCATCACCGAGCGCGGCGTCTGCCCCGCCTCGCGCGAGGGACTGCTCGGCCTGTTTCCGGAGCGGCGCAACAGGGGCGCGGCTTAGCCTTCATCGCCTCTTATCGGCTTGCGCTCGTACAGCTCATCACGTGACCAGAGACCAATATCCATCGTCGGCTGCTTCGACAACCGATCAAACAGGGCCTGTCGAGCAGCTCGCCGGGGCTTGCCGATCCCCCACACCGGCTTGGAGTCTCGGCGCGATGATTTGGAAGTCTGCCTTTTCACGGAAGTCATAAGAGTACCCCCGGTTTACTGCGGCGAGCTGCGCTTGGCGTCGGTCGCCTCATCAACGCTGGCGAAATAGAGCGACGGGTCGGCGGCGCGGACGTGCGCCTCGGGGAGGCCCAGCTCGCGGCGGACGATGTTGGCGCCTTCGACCAGGCTGACACATTTGTAATAGGCGATGCGCCGCGACAACCCTTCGCGGCCGAAGCCGCAATCGGTGGTGATTACCAGCCGCTCCGGCGGGATGTGCTCGAGCGCCTTGCGAATCAGGGCGGCGACATGCTCGGGCGGCTCGACCACGGTGTTGCAGTGGTTGACGACGCCGATGCCGATTTTCTTGTCGGTCTGGTATTTGCCGAAGAGGGCGAGGTCCTTGCCGTCGCTGCTGCAGCATTCGATCGTCAGCACGTCGCAATCGAGCTGGAGCAGATGCGGCAACGCGCGCTCGTAGCTCGGCACCTCCCAATAGACGCGCTGCTGGTTCGGGTTGCCCCAGCAGGTGTGCACCCAGATCTCGGCATCGACCCCGACAAGCTGGCGGTTGAACGCTTGCGTCTGGAATTCGAGGTCCTTGTCGGTGGTGTCGGAGCGCGTGGTCATCCCGTGGTGGCGCGGCTCCTCGACCTGGATCACCGGGCAGCCGGCGGCGGCCAGTTCCTTGAACTCGGCGTTCATGATGTCGCAGAGGTCGAGCACCAGCGCCTTGTCGTCGCGGTAATGCTCGTCCCACAGCATGCTGGCGATGCCTGGTGCGCAGATCGCGCCGAACTTGACCGGCTTGTCGGTGAGGCGCTGCGCCACCTGCCACAAAGCGGCGTATTCGAGTGGGCCGCGGCTGAGCTTGCCGGCGACGATCGCCGGCTGATAGGCCTCCTGTACCTCCCACAGGATGTGGCCCGGCCTCAGGCCGTGGCGGCCCATCCAGCCGCGCGAGGTCGAACGGTGGCCCTTGATGCCGCCCAACCGCTCGATCGGATAGAAGAACCACGATTTGCCGCCGACATTGAGGTCGAACCGGCTGTCGCCGTCGGTGACGATGTCGAGCCCCGCCGCCTCCTGCGCGTTGATCACCGCAGCGACCGCGTCGAGGTACTGCTCGCGGAACATCGAATCGCCCATCGCCGCCTTGAACGAGCGGCCGTTGAGGTTCTGGTCGTACCATAAGGGGCGCGGATACGACCCGGTGATCGCGGTCGGCATCACCATGTCGCGGGTGGTTTTCAGCATTGGCGACCTCATCTAGACCGGTATCCGGGGTGAGCGGAAACCGCCGTCGCGGTTTCCGCTTAGTATTTTCTAACTAACTCTCGTTATGCGGCCGATTGTGGCCGTTGCCAAAGTAAAACCCAATCACGACAAACATTAAGTTCATAAAGCTTCCCGTCGCGCCGTCTCTGAAAATCAGGACATAAAAGAGAGCACCAACGAGAGTAAGGGCGATCATTTTTCGTTCGTTGCCGTCCGGCATTCTCTGGCCTCCCTTTAGGAAGCGCCCACAATCGTATGTGCCGCAACTATCCGATAGATCAATCAAAACGTCAGCACGTCCTGCCACCTCGCCGGCTTTCATCGCGCGGAAGGCTTGATTGATGTCGCCGAGATGGCCGGTCTTGATCCCCATCGCGTCGAGGGTCGCGCGGCCTCTGTTTGTAGAATTCGAATTCGCGATTTCGATCCGGCATCGGTTCGAGACATTGCGCAGGCCAGTGGGTAGTGGGTCAGTGGGTGGTGACGCATTTTGAATTTTGGGGTTAGGGAAAATTAGCACAGCCTGCTGATTGGGTTATCCAACGCCGCAAGGACGATGCTGCGTGCGTGGAGCAGGACAGATTTGAGCTCGTCTGCGGAAACCTCTGCAAACCCGAGTCCCCGGAGCAGAAAAATACCTTCAACAGCCAGCAGTGCGTGACGGACTTTAGCAACCTCACCATGTTCCGATCGGAGCGGATCGAGCAATGCGCTGTAAAAGCGTCGTACCGGTCCCAGCATGTCAGGGGCATGCACTAGTGCGGTTATGAGAAAAGCCGCCATTTGCGTCGAGGCGTCGTCCTCGGCCAGGGCTTCCTCGATGTGCGCGAGGACCAATTCGACCGGCCCAGTTGGCCCACTGCCGATTCGCCGACGTACAGCCTCCTGAAAACGAGCCATTTCTCGTTCTAGCGCCGCGTGTACCAATCCATCCTTAGTCGCAAAGGTATAGACGAGACCGCCCTTGCTGATCCCCGCACGCTCGGCCACGGCATCGAGGGTGAAATTTCGGCCACCAGAGTCGAGGATGACGGCCTCGGCAGCATCCAAGACCTTGTCCCTGTCGATTTCCTTCTTTCGCGTCACACAACGCCCCTTGCTTTTTCGACTGGTCAGTCACATATCATTGCCGACTGGATAGTCGAATTAGCACGGCGGCGCTTGCTCGGCAAGACTGCTCCTCAGCTAACCCTCTAGCGAACTTTATGAAAGGACTTAGAAATGGACGACTCTTTACCCGCCGCAGCCCTCGCTCACTTTGTCATGAAAGTACAAAATATCGAGGCAAGTCATCAATTTTATGTTGGTTTAGGTCTGCGCGCGCTCGACACATTTCCTGGATTGGCGATCGTTGAACTGCGCGGTGGCACGCATTTGCTGCTATTTCAAAAAGACGATGATCAGAGCAGTACTTTGCAGAACAGTCATGTCGGCCAAAGACCAGATTTTGGCAGCGAAAAAATAGATCTTATGATCGCTGGGCATAAAAAAGCGGATCTGGAACTCTACAGGACCCGCCTGATTGATAAAGGATATTCACCGTCATCCATCGCAGAACGCGCGCTATACGGCCATCATTATTTCTGGATACAAGATCCTGATGGAAATGGCGTCAGTTTCTACACCAGTCATTGTGGCGACAAGCCCGTTTGATATTCCCGCCAGCTAACTGACGGGTACGGTGCCGCGGACCGGGCGCGCGATCTGCAGGCCGAGCGCGAAGAAGCCCGGGGCTTGCGGTCTACCGTGGGCCACGTTGATGGACGCGGCCAGTGCCCGGGAAACTCCGAGTGTTAGTGTCCCTAACCCCAAAATTCAAAATGCGTCACCACCGGTCAGTGCTACCGCTTGACATATTTTTCATAAGTGTCATTTTAAACGCTTGTGACACTCAAGGCGGTTGTGATGCAGAGCAAAGCACGCATCAACCGGCAGGGGCGCATCGTTATTCCAGCCGAATGCCGCGCCGCAGCCGGTTTGAAACCCGGCGACGATTTGATCGTCGAGGCGGTCGGCGAGGGCGAATTGCGTCTGCGGACGCGACGACAAGCGCTCAGGGAGGCGCAGGCTATCGTCGCACGCTACGGCTCGGGACGCGATCTGGCAGCCGAGTTGATAGCTGAACGGCGTGCAGAGGCGGAACGTGAATGACGGCGGGCTCGTCGCCGACGCTTCGGCAATACTTGCAGCCCTAAAGAACGAACCATTCGGCGAATTCGACCCCGAGCACCTCCTACGCACGTCCATCAGCACAGTAAACCTTTGCGAGGTGCTCACGAAATTGCATTCGGACGGCTTGAGCGAGGAGCAAGCCGCCGCCGCGGTCGCCAAGCTCGATTTGCGCGTTATCGCGTTCGACCAACGTCTCGCGACGGTTGCCGCGGAATTGTGGTTTCGCACACTGCGCATGGGTTTGTCCTTGGGCGACCGGGCCTGTCTGGCTCTCGGTCGGGGGCTCGGATGCCCCGTCGTTACCGCCGACCGCGCCTGGGCCAACCTCGACGTCGGGGTCGAAGTGATCTTGATACGCTGATCCCGCTCAACCAAATGTAGGCATCATCTGGGCCACCTGGGGGGCATGAACACGGCTAACCACTTACAAAACCCATCCCTGCTTGTTGAAATAATCGATTACCTTTTCACTGGAATGGGAGCTGACCTCGTTATTTCGTGCGGAATAAATATAGAACCGTCACTGGCTATTCTGAATTCAAACATCTTTGATCTAAGAGCGCGCGGTCATCTTTGTCTTCCCGTGAGTGATTTTATCTTCGCTCGTTGTAGCAGCACTCCTCTCAATCGAACGTCAGCACCGTGCGCGCGACCTCGCCGGCTTTCATCGCGCGGAAGGCTTCGTTGATGTCGGCGAGGTGGCCTTTTTTGGTCACCATGGCGTCGAGGTCGAGGCGGCCTTGCTTGTAGAATTCGAGGTAATGCGGGATGTCGATGCGGAAGCGGTTCGAGCCCATGCGCGAGGTCTGCACCCGGCATTCGGGGCGGATCGCCATCCACGGGAATTCGATCGTCGCGTCGGGCGGCAGCACGCCGACGATGGTCGCGGTGCCGCGGATCGCCAGGCTCTCGATCGCCTGGCGGCAGAGCTTGGCGTTGCCGACCGCCTCGAAGGCGTGATCGACCCCGGCGCCGCCGGTCAACGCGCGCACTGCCTTCACCGGATCGTCCTCGGCGGAATTGATGAAATGGGTGGCGCCGACGCGCAGCGCCATCTCGCGCTTCGACTCAAACTGGTCGACCGCGATGATCTGGCGCGCGCCGCCGATCCGCGCGCCCTGGACGATCGAGAGGCCGACCCCGCCGCAGCCATAGACCGCGACGGTCTGCCCGGCTTCGAGCCCGGCGCTGCGCAGCGCCGCGCCGACCCCGGTCAAGACGCCGCAGCCGACGAGGGCCGCCTTGTCGAGCGGGATCTCGGGGTCGATCCTGACCACCGAGTTCTCGTGCAGCAGCATCTTCTCGGCGTAGGACGAGATGTTGATGAACTGGCGCACCGGCCGGCCGGCCAGCGACAGCCGCGGCGTCTCGCCCTCCTTGCGGCCGACGATGTTGCCGCTGCACAAATTGGGATGGCCGGCGAGGCATTGCGGGCAGGTGCCGCAAAACCCGCTGAGACAGGCGACGACATGGTCGCCGACTTTGAGCGTCGTCACGTCCTTGCCGACCGCCTCGACCACCCCGGCGCCCTCGTGGCCGAGCACGATCGGCCGGTCGAGCGGCCAGCGCCCGACCCCGTCGACGACGTGGAGGTCGCTGTGGCAGACCCCGGTCGCGACGGTGCGCACCAGCACCTCGCGGCCCCATGGCTGGTCGATGTCGACGGTTTCGATGGTCAGCGGGTCATGCGGCTTGCGAAAGACCGCGGCCTCGATTTGCATGGAAAAATCCTCGTGTCGGGAAGCGCCGGGTTCGGCCCCATGCTACACTTCCCACCGCGAGATTGGGGAGGAAACCATGCCGGGCGCGCTGGAGGAAAAGGACGCGATCCGCGAGGTGCTGGCGCAGTATTGCTTCGCCCTCGACGACGGCAGGTTCGCCGACATGGCGGCGTGCTTCGCCGAGGACGGCACCTGGCGCACCTTCTACGGCGAGGCAACCGGCCGCCAGGCGATCGCCGAGTTCGCCGCCGGCCTGCGCGCCCACCGGCCGGGCCAATCTTCATCCAGGGCGCCGCGCGCGATCCACCACGTCACCAACGTCGTGATCGCGCTCGACGGCGACAGCGCGAAGGTGCGCTCGAACTGGACGACGGTGCAGAATTCGCCCGAAGGTCCGAAGATCGGCTCGGGCGGCGCCTATGACGACGACATGGTGAAGGTGGACGGGCGCTGGCTGTTCCGCTATCGCACGATCGACCGCTATATCCGGCCGGAGGAATAAGATGCGGCTCGCTCTAATCGGGCTGGGATTTGTCGCGGCCGTACCGGCACAGGCGCAGTTGCTGACCCACAAGGATCTGTCGCTCGCCGTCGCCACGACGATCGCGCAGACCGCTTACGACAAATGCACCGCCGAGGGCTACGGCGTGTCGGTGGTGGACGAGCCGTGCGTCGAGGCCGGCATCGACAAGGTCGCCGACCAGCTGAAATAGAGTATCCCATGCACCCTTGGATCGAGACCTATCGCGGCGCTGTGTCGCCGTGGGAGACCGACGTCACCGAGCACTTCACGGTTGCGTTCTATTTCGACCGCGTCGCGATGGCGGAGGCCTCGCTTGCGGCCGAGCTGGGTCTCGGCGAGGCGCTGCGCGCCGGCGGCTTTGTCCGGCGCTATGACGTGCGCTATGCGCGCGAGCTGCGCGCCGGCGCCGCCTTTCACATCGAGAGCGCGTTGCTCGGAACCGATGGCGGGGTGCGGCTCGGACATCGCTTTATCGATTCCGTCACCGGCGAGACGATCACCTGGTTCGATGTGCATTGGGACGGGGTGGCAGCGGCGCTGCCCGGCGGCCGGATCGCCGCCTGGGACGGGCCGGAGTTCGAGGCCCGCGCCGACCCGACCGACCTCGCCAAGTTGATCCCGACGGCCGGCGGGCGGGCGCAGCCCGAAGACCTCGACGAATTCGGCCGCATGGGACTGCGCGGCTTTATCCACCGCTTCACCGATTCGTCGGTGCAGATCGGCGCCGCGGTCGGCCTTACCGCCGATTACATCAAAACCGGCCGCCGCGGCTTTTCGACCTTCGAGTTCCGCGTGCGCCTCGCCGGCTCGCTCGGGCTCGGCGACCGCTACCAGACACGCACCGGCATCGCGCATCTCGGCAATTCGTCGCTGCGCTTCCTGCATGTGATGAGCGACGCAAACGGGCGCGAGATCGCCCGGCTCGGTCAGTTCGGGGTGACCCTCGACCTCGACGCGCGCCGTCCCGCCGCGCTCGCCCCCGAACTGCGCGAGCGGGCGCAGAAGCTGGTATTGCCGGCGCAGTAGGGTGGAAGAGCGAAGCGTATTCCGCCGATGACGCGGCGGCCCTGGAAATTGGCGGATTGCGCTGCGCTATCCGCCCTACAGCTAAATCAGCATCCCGACGATCGCGCCCGACATGCAGCCGGCCATCGTGCCGGAGAGGATCGAGCGCAGGCCGAGCGCCACGATCTCGGGGCGGCGCTCGGGCACCATCGCGCCCATCCCGCCGATCAGGATGCCGAGGCTGCCGAAATTGGCGAAGCCGCACATCGCGTACATCATGATGAGGCGCGAATGGTCGCCGAGCTCGCCGGCGGGGGCCTTCGCCAGGTCGATATAGGCGACGAATTCGTTGAGCACGGTCTTGGTGCCGAGGAGCTGCGCCGCGGTCGCGACCTCGCTCGCCGGAATGCCGATCAGCCACACCACCGGACGGAAGGCGAAGCCGAACAGCCGCTGCAAGGTGATCGGCTCGCCGGCAAGGTCGGGCAAGAGGCCAAAAATCGAATTCAGCAGGCTGACCAGCGCCACCAAGACCACCAGCATCGCGATTATATTCGCCAGGAAGACGATGCCGTCGCGGGTGCCCTTGGCGACCGCGTCCATCGTGCTGACGGGCGGGTCGTGGATGACGAGCTCGACGGGCGCCGACGGGTCGGGGCGGAACGGCACCATCAGCGCCGCCAGCGCCAGCGCCGCCGGCGTGCTGATCACCGCGGCGACGAGGATATTGCCGAGCGCGTCCGGGATCACCGGGCCGAGGATCGCGGCGTAGAGCACCATCACCGTGCCGGCGATCCCGGCCATCCCGCAGCTCATCAGCGCGAACAGCTCGCCGCGCGCGAGCCGCAGCAGGTACGGCCGGATCAGCAGCGGCGCCTCGATATGGCCGACAAAGATATGCACCGCCGCGCCCAATCCCAGCGGCCCGCCGATGCCAATCGAGCGGCGCAGCACCCAGGCGAAGCCCCGCACGATCCGCTGCAGCACGCCCCAATAGAACAGCAGCGTCGCCAGCGCGCTGATCACCAGCACCAGCGGCAGGGCGCGGAACGCGAAGATGAAGGCGGCGCCGGGATGCGTCTCGGCAAAGGGCAGCGGCCCGCCCCCAAGATAGCCGAAAACGAGCCCGGTGCCGGCATCGGTCGCCTTTTGCAGCGCCTGGACTCCGTCGTTGAGCAGCAGGAACAGCTTCGCGGCGGGCGGGAACTTGAGCAGCACCACCGCCAGCACGAATTGCAGCAGCACGCCGGCGACGACGACCCGCAGCGGCACGCGAAACCGGTCCTCGCTGATCGCCCAGGCAAGCAACAGCAATGCCGCGATCCCCAACACTCCCCGCATCGGCCCCCCCCGATCGAGATTGCCGCGGCGCCTCGCGGCGCCTCGCAATGACAGGACTTTCATGTCATTGCGAGCGCAGCGAAGCAATCTCGTGCCAGACTGCTCGTCAAAGGGCGCGGAGGAGCGGTTATGAGCAGCGGCCTAGCCGGGATCGACCACATCATTGTCGGCGTGCGCGACCTCGAGGCGGCGCGCGCGAACTGGGCGCGGCTCGGTTTTACCCTGACGCCGCGCGGCCGGCATATCGGCCAGGGCACCGCCAATTACCTGCATCATGTTCGAGCGCGACTACCTGGAGCTCTTGGGTTTTGTCGAGCGCGACGAATACGGCCACCGGCTCGAAGCGTTCCTCGCCGAGCGCGAGGGACCGATGTCGGTGGCTTTCGCCCCTGAACGTGACACCGCATCGACACGAGCGGCGCTTGCCGCGGTCGGGCTGCATCCGAGCGAGCCGCGCGCGCTCGGCCGCGCCCTCGAATTGCCGGAAGGCGACGCCATGCCGCGCTTTAGCCTGTTGAACCTGCCGCCGGAGGAAACGCCGGGCCTCGACTGCTTCGTCTGCGGCCACCTGACCCCGGAACTGGTGCGCCGGTCGGAATGGCTCGCGCATGCGAACGGGGTCACCGGGATCAAGGCGGTGCATCTTTTGGCCGACGATCCCGCCGCGCTCGCGCCGGCCTACCGGCAACTTTTCGGAGAGGGTCGAGTAAGGATCAACATCGACAGTATGGCGGTAGATACCGAACGCAACGTCTTGTCATTCACGACGCCAGACGCGTTCCGCAACTCCTATCCCGTGCTCAAGCTTGGATCATTTTCGATGCCCGTCATTGCAGCGCTTGAACTCTCGGTTACCAGCCGCGAGCAGAGCGTCACGTATTTCCAGCAAGCTCAGATCGGCTTTATCGAATTGTTCGACGGACGCCTCGCCGTGCCTGCCGGCGAAGCCAACGGCACGACAGCGTTGTTTGCTATGGGCTGATTATTTCCAGGCCGATCGCGTAGGCGATTTGACGTCGAATTGCGTCCAATTGATCAGCAAGAATCCGCGAGGGGGTTGCCTGCAGGCGAGCCACCGAGGTCGTTGTCACACAATACGACAATGCAAAGCAGCGATTGGAGCATCCGTTCTCGGGTGTCGGATCGATCGCGAGCGCTAACCGCTCAGGCGCCGCCCGCATTTCCCCGCTCAGGGGAACGAGGATCACGTTTGAGTAATCCGGAGGGAAAAGCCGCTCGTCTTCAACGACAATTGCCGGGCGAAGCTTGTTCGGCTCCTTTGGCAGCGCATCGCGCCAATCAGCCAACACGATTTGTCCTGCACGCAACGTCGACACTATGGCAACTCGGCCCTTGGCGTGCCCCAGAACTCGAAGAACTCCTGAGCCTCGGGATTCTTTGCAATGTATTCGGCAACAGCTTGCATCTGTTGCCGGGTGCGCCGACGGCGCGCTTCCTTGGCGGCTTCGGTGGCGATCTCGCGCAGCAGAGCGGAAAGGCCGATATTGCGATCGCGCGCCTCGCTTTCGAGAAGCTCGCGGGTGGCGTCGTCGAGCCTGACGGAAATCGGTGAGGACATCGCTTACCTTACCGTAGTGCATTGGGCACTACATAAGCGTAGGCGATAGCTGAAGCAAGCCACCCGACGCGAGGCGCAACAGTTCGGAAGCTGGAGAATAGGGAGAATCAGCACGGTGCGTCGCATAGAAATGCAGGTTGGCCGCGCGCCTCAGTCGTCCAGGCGAACGGCACGACGCTGCTTCTCACCCTGACCGGCGCTTCAGAGATTGAACCGGAAATGCATGATGTCACCGTCGGCGACGATGTACTCGGCGCCTTCGAGCCGCATCTTGCCGGCGTCCTTGGCGCCCTGCTCGCCGCCGCAGGCGACGAATTCGGGGTAGGAAATCGTCTCGGCGCGGATGAAGCCTTTCTCGAAATCGGTGTGGATGATTCCGGCGGCCTGCGGCGCCTTCGAACCGTGCGGCACGGTCCAGGCGCGCGCCTCCTTGGGACCGACGGTAAGAAAGGTCACGAGGTCGAGCAGCTTGTAGCCGGCGCGAATAACGCGCACGAGGCCCGGCTCGTCGAGGCCGAGCGTCGCAAGGTACTCTTGCCGCTCGGCATCGTCGGTGAGCTGCATCAGCTCGGCTTCGATCGCCGCCGAGATGACGACGGAACCGGCGCCTTGCGCCACCGCATAGCCGGCGACCCGGCGGCTCGCCTCGTTGCCGATCGCGGCGTCGGCCTCGCCCACATTGGCGATGTAGAGCACCGGCTTGGCGCTCAGCAATTGCAGCAGCCGCAACTCCGGTTGCGGGATGCCCCCCGAGAAAGCCGTCGCGCGCGCCGGCTTGCCGTCGCGCAAGCCCGCGAGCAACGGTGCGGCGATGTCGAGCAGCGCCTTCGCCTCCTTGTCGCCGCCGCGGGCGCGCTTCTCGGCGGCGGCGACGCGGCGCTCGAGGCTGTCGAGGTCGGCGAGCATCAGCTCGGTCTCGACCACCTCGGCATCGCGCACCGGATCGACCGAGCCCTCGACATGGACGACATTGTCGTCGGCGAAGCAGCGCAGCACATGCGCGATCGCGTCGACCTCGCGGATATGCCCGAGAAACTGGTTGCCCAGCCCCTGGCCCTGCGAGGCGCCGCGCACCAGCCCGGCGATATCGACGAATTCCAATTGGGTGGAGACGATCTTCGCCGATTTGCCGAGCCGGGCGCAGACTTCTAGCCGCTCGTCGGGCACCGCGACGCGGCCGACATTGCGCTCGATCGTGCAGAACGGATAGTTCGCCGCCTCGGCCGCCTGGGTCGCGGTCAGCGCGTTGAACAGGGTCGATTTGCCGACATTCGGCAAGCCGACGATGCCGCAGGAAAAGCCCATCTAGGTGTCGAAGCTATGAAGGTTGTTCATCCGGGTCGGTGGTATGAGGCTGGGGTTGCGAGACCAGCCAACCCAATGCCGGAGCCCCGGATGAACATGCAC